>OIWM01000069.1_pt1 | contig 113381 bp, 105 predicted proteins | sample 1587451 | NCBI WGS metagenome assembly OIWM01 (sample SAMEA3888907, study PRJEB22519) | human gut metagenome | biome: human gut; feature: human-associated habitat; material: faeces | place: Denmark | collected 2011 | reverse complement strand
GCTGCACTTAGAGAGTATGCTCAAACGGCTTGAAGTCTAAATCCGAAACTTGAGTCATTTTATTAATGTACTTAAAGACTACAAGTATGAAAATCGACTGGAAACGTGTGGCACTGTATGTGCTGCGAGTGATTGAACTGATTGTCACAGGCGCCGTTGGCGGCGCCGTGACGCAAATCTAAAGCGCGAAGCGCGAAGCGCAAAGCGAAATTTTGAATTTTGAATTTTGATTTTTGAGTTGTTCTCGGCTATGCCTGCGATTGAGAGTTGGTCAATTATGAGTTGTTTCGCACCCTAACAATTTAACACTTAACATTTAACACTTAACATTTAACACTTAACCAAAGTAATTCGTGGATAATTCGTGGTAATTCGTGTTCTATGAAAGAATTGTGAGTTTGACACTAATCTTGCTCTGCTATTTCGAAGTCTTCACGATGTACGTTGCTGATGGCTACGGCATAGCCTCCGAATTCCATTACCAGTTGACGATCGCGCAATATGCGCACTACGTAACCTTCTTGTCCGCGTAACACTCCTGTCAGTACTCTGAGCTTGACATGGTCTTTGGCAAACTTCACGAATGGATCTCGCAGGAACGTGACTCTTTCGGACTCTTCTGACATTATCTTCATGAACGGACGCATCAGGCTGTCGGCTATGGTGGCTGGCTTGCTGGATAAATATATAGCCCCAAGGCGCATGCGGTTCTTCGGTTAAGGGTGTTCCTCCCACTTTCGAAGCCGATTTGTCATCAGCCACGACTATGTGGATGCCCTTTGGTAAACGCTTGTTGTTGTACATATCGATTACGTGGGCTGCAGAAGAAGAAAGCGAGCAAACCTGCGTCTTTTTCTACTTTATGTTATTGTTGGCAGTCATCTTCAGGGACGACTGTGACTGTGATGCGGTGACATTGTTCATAAATCCATTCTTTTGAAGTACATGAAGTTTACTACTTAGTGGCTTTGTTACCTTATATGTTTTATCGTATATGCTAGTGTGAGATAAGATTTATGTTACATAAGGTACGTTTTTTTCTTGTACTTATTGACTTTTTATACTGAAAAAATGGATTCTCTTTGACTTTATATATGGTTGTTTAACACGGCAGCTGTCATTGCTCTGCATAAATGCTTGATTTTCAGCAGCAGGATGGCTGACGTCTTATCTCACACTAGAAGATACGAACTTTTTTCTTATTATTTTCCGATGCAGAAAGGTTACTTTCCCACGCAGAATCTACTTTCCGATGCAGTATGAGCTAAATATGGAATTGAGCGTTTCTTGCGGGGTAATTTTTTCTTCGCCGGTAATTTCACCCAAGTGCTCAATAACCATTCGGAGGTCTTCGGCAAGCAAGTCGCCGCTAAGTCCAAGGTTCATTGAATCGATGACACGTTGTAGGCTTTCGTCGGCATGGAGCAAAGCGGAATAATGCCTAACGGATGTTATGACGATGTCGCTCTCGGAGAGTTGAGGAATATTGGCTGCCTCAACTATTAGCTGCTCAAGCTTGGATATATTTGTGCCATACTTTGCGCTAATGTCGACCGATGAGGAGTTTTGAATATTGAATGTTGAATGTTGAATTGTCGGCTTCGCCGATGAGGAATTGTTCCATGATGAATTGGTGAGATCCATCTTGTTGCGCACAATGATGAGTTTCTTGCCTGCAACACGCTTCTTTATATCCTCTATCTCTGAAGCTTCAGGTTGCCTGTCGACAAGCCAGAGTACAATCTTGGCTTCCTGCATCTTCTGGTAGGTGCGCTCTATGCCTATATTCTCAACAACATCATCTGTATCGCGGATGCCAGCTGTATCGACGAAGCGGAACTGTATGCCATTGATGACAGTGGAATCCTCGATGAAATCTCTTGTCGTACCATGTACGTCGCTCACAATAGCCTTCTCCTCATGCAACAAATGATTGAGGAGCGTGCTCTTACCCACATTGGTGTTGCCAACGATAGCCACGGGAATGCCATTCTTAAGAGCATTGCCCACCTCAAAGGAACGGGCAAGCGCAAGGAGGCGCTTATGGATGTCATTGGCAAGGGTGTAGAGTTCGGAACGGTCGGCAAACTCCAACTCTTCATGGTCGGAGAAGTCGAGTTCCAATTCCAATAGCGATGTGAGCTTAAGCAGATGGGCACGAAGATCAGCCAACTCGTTGCTGAAGTGACCCTTGAGCTGACTCATAGCCATGTCGTGTGTTGCCTTGTTGGTAGAGCTGATAAGGTCGGCTACCGCCTCTGCCTGCGAGAGGTCCATCTTGCCATTTAGGAAAGCACGCTGGGTAAACTCGCCTGGTCCGGCAGGTACGCAACCATTCTCTGTAAGCAGAAGCATAACCTGCTGAAGCACATAGGCAGAACCATGGCACGAAATCTCGACAGAGTCCTCACCTGTATAAGAGTGAGGCGCGCGGAATATGGACACGAGTACCTCGTCGACAACATCGCCATCAGAGTTGACGATATTGCCGAATGCGAGGGTGTAAGCCTTGCGCTCGGACAAAGAAAGACTGGAGCCGATAGGACGGAATATCCTATCGGCTATACTTATGGCTTCGGAGCCTGAGATACGAATAATGCCAATAGCACCACCAGGGGCGGTAGCGATGGCGCAAATGGTATTGTTGTTGAGCATTTAGATATTTACTTAAATACGTTAGTTCTTAAAACTGTGAATTGGAGCCGGAATGCGTCCACCACGGTCTACGAACGGCTGGCATGAGAAGGTGTTGACTGGCATGATGGGAGCATAACCCAAGAGTCCGCCAAAGTCGACCTTGTCGCCAACCTTCTTGCCAATGGCAGGAATGACGCGCACGGCTGTGGTCTTCTGATTAATCATACCGATGGCTGCCTCATCGGCAATGATACCAGCAATAGTTGTAGAGGGTGTGTCGCCGGGGATGGCTATCATGTCGAGACCTACAGAGCAGACACATGTCATAGCCTCAAGCTTCTCGATGGTGAGGGCACCTGCCTCTACTGCATCAATCATGCCCTGATCCTCGCTTACGGGGATAAACGCACCACTAAGACCTCCTACATAAGAAGAAGCCATGATGCCTCCCTTCTTCACCTGGTCGTTGAGCAAGGCAAGGGCTGCCGTTGTACCAGGAGCACCAGGATGCTCGAGACCTATCTCACGAAGAATGTCGGCAACTGAATCGCCTACTGCAGGAGTTGGAGCAAGTGAAAGGTCGATGATGCCGAACGGAATGCCAAGGCGACGTGATGCCTCCTTGGCTACAAGCTGACCTACACGTGTTATCTTGAAAGCTGTGCGCTTGATGGTTTCGCATAGCACTTCGAAGCTCTCGCCACGCACCTGTTCCAAAGCATACTTGACTACACCAGGTCCGCTTACACCTACGCTTATGACAGCATCGGGTTCGCTAACACCAAGGAAGGCTCCTGCCATAAAGGGATTGTCGTCAGGAGCATTGCACAAGACAACAAGCTTGGCACAACCGATTGACATACGTTCTTTGGTAGCCTCGGCTGTCTGACGCACAATGTCGCCCATAAGACGCACGGCATCCATATTGATACCTGTCTTGGTAGAACCTATATTTACCGAGCTGCAAATGAGGTCGGTCTCGGCGAGAGCCTTAGGTATGGAACGTATCATAAGCTCGTCGCTATGAGTCATACCCTTGGAAACTATGGCAGAATAGCCTCCGAGGAAGTTGACACCTACAGCCTTGGCTGCACGGTCGAGTGTACGTGCAAGTTCTACATAGTCGTCGGATGTCTTGCAGGCATTGCCACCCACAAGAGCTATAGGAGTGATGGCGATGCGCTTGTTTACGATAGGAACTCCAAGCTCCTTGGAAATCTGCTCGCCCGTACTGACAAGATTCTTGGCGAGACGTGTTATCTTGTTGTAGATGTTCTGGCAGAGCGTAGGAAGACTGTCGCTCACACAATCCATGAGACTGATGCCCATGGTGATGGTGCGCACGTCGAAGTTCTCCTGCTCTATCATCTTGTTGGTTTCGATAACCTCATTGATATTTATCATGACGTGATTTTTTGTGTGTGATTAGATTCTGTGCATTACATCAAATATCTCCTCTCGCTGGCATTTCACCTGCACGCCTACGCTCTCGCCAAGCTTGGTAAGTTCGTCGGCAGCCTGAACGAATGGTTTCTCCATTTTTGCCATATCAACAATCATCATCATGTTGAAATACTCCTGCACGATGGTCTGCGAGATGTCAAGAATGTTGACATTGTTGTCAGCAAGATAAGTACACACTTTAGCAATGATACCCTTGGTGTCCTTGCCTACTACTGTAATGATGGTTCTGTTCATAATTAATGTTAATTTGTTACTATTCTTGAAAATATTATTTTAGGGGTTGTGTTTGCTTTATAACTGAAGTTCCATATCGATTACATCAAGAAGTCGTCCAAACTTCTCGCCGACATTGTGGAAAAACGATACTTGAGTGAATCCCAAACTCTTGTGAAACTCAAGGCTTCCTGTGTTTTCGGCTGTAATGCAAGCTATAAGAACCCTGTAACCCAAACTGCGACACTCATCAATGACGTGCTGCATCAGAGTGGTGCCAATACCAGAATGAAATGCGTCGGGACTGAGATAGACGGTTGTCTCAAGTGTGCGTGCATAGGCGGCACGCTCCTTCCACTGATGTACATAGGCATAGCCTACTACCCTACCCTGATGCTCATAAACGAAGTAGGGAAAACAGGAGGCTATGTCGTGGATACGATTGCGCATCTCGTCGACTGAAACAGGTTCGGTATCGAACGTGATGGTCGTGTCGACTATATACCTATTATATATTGCCACAATATCAGCAGCATCCTGTATCCTGACTTTTCTAATCATTTCGGTATTAACTTGCGAAAGTTCAATTTCTAACTTATTTATTGGACATAGCCTCTTTGACGTATCCATGGCGGTAGGCATAGAGCAACTGCTGCAAGTCGTTGATCTGCTTGGACAGTTCGCGACCTATGTCGGTATCGGCTACACGCATACGATGAGCTGACATCTCCACAATCTGGGTGGTTGACTTAATGTCGGTACATTTCTGTATGGCATCGAGGGTTGAGGTGAAAGGCTCATGCTGTACGAGTACAAATCCACGGCTGTGGTAGACAAGCGTGTATCCTGCAATACCAGTCTCCTTATGGTAAGCCTGTGAAAAACCTCCATCTATGACCATAAGCTTGCCATTGGCCTTGATAGGGTTCTCGCCATTGCATACATGCACGGGGACGTGACCATTGATGATATGGCGGTTCTCGCCTGTCACTCCGAATGCATCCATAATGTTGTCGACAATCTGCTCGTTGTCGCGCAACTTGAAGTAGTTGCCTTTCTCTTCATTGTGCGTTGCCTTGTCGGCTATGAAGTAGCGCTCGAAGGTGGCCATCTTCGACTTGTCGAAGAGCGGGCTGTCAGGACCACACCACAGATATAGGAAATAGTCGGTGGCATAGTTGCGTTCTTCAATACTTGAGTCGGACTGGAATGCTGTACGTATCATCATACCGATATTGTATAGCAAATCCTTGCCCGAACACTTCATGTCCTTTGCAATTTCGACTTCCTTCAATGTGCCGTCGGCATTAAGAGGAATAGAGGCATGGAAAAGCAGATTGTTGTTGTATATAGCATACATACAACCGTGCTGAAGAAGCATACGGATATGCTTGTGCAGCTTCTCTGACACCTGGAACGAATGGTTGAGCTTGTCCATAAGCTGCTTCTCCTCAGGTGTAAGGCGGTCGGGATGACGAGGGTCGATGGTTGGGAAGGAGTTGCTCTTAAGCTCATACTCCTTGCCATCAAGAAGTATAGTGCCCTTCTGATAGTCAATATTATTGAACAGCAGACGGTCGGACATATTCCAAGCCGGATTGCGCTTGATGATGGCTGCCTCCTCCTTAAACTGTATGATGGTAATAGCCTTGTGCATAAGGGCTGCCAGACGGGTGGTCTTCTGGTCGATACGTGCCGAATCGGCTGAGGCTATCTTGGGAACGAACTCCTCGCAAGGGTCGTCGCCATAGGTCTCCATAGCGAATGTGGCAAGGGGCACAAGGTTTATACCATAACCCTCTTCGAGTGTGGCAAGATTGGCATAACGCAACGACAGACGAATGACATTGCATTGACAAGCACGATTGCCTGCCAAGGCTCCCATCCACAATATGTCGTGATTGCCCCATTGGATGTCCCATGAATGATATGACGCAAGAGTGTCTAATATGATGTGTGCACCAGGACCACGATCGTAAATGTCGCCAAGTATATGAAGCTGGTCGATAGAAAGGCGCTGGATTACGTTGGATATAGCCACTATGAAGTCGTCGGCACGACCTGTAGATATAATGGTGTCGATGATGACGTTGACGTAGTCGGCCTTGTTGGCATCGTCGGTACGCTCATGCAGGAGTTCCTGAATAATATAAGAGAAGTCATGAGGCAACGACTTGCGAACCTTGGAATGGGTGTACTTGCTCGCAACGAGACGACACACAGAAACAAGTTGGTGAAGCGTGATGCGGTACCAATCGATGATATTGGGTTCTACCGCCTTGATTAACTCAAGCTTCTGATCGGGATAGTAGATGAGCGTGCAAAGTTCCTTCATGTCTGACTCGCGCATAGTGTTGCCGAAGAGTTCGTCAACCTTACGCTGGATGTTACCCGAAGCATTCTTCAAGATATGCTGGAATGCCTCGTACTCGCCATGAATGTCTGCAAGAAAGTGTTCTGTACCCTTGGGGAGGTGCAGAATAGCCTGAAGGTTGATTATCTCCATGCTTGCCTCAGAGATATTGGGAAACGACTGAGACAACAGATGAAGATACTTCATGTCCTGCTGTTTAGGGGGATGTATGTGTGCCATTTTAGTATAACCTGCTTTTATATTAGTTAATGATTTGTTTTTTCATTTCACTCACCACTTTTCCATCAATGCTGTCGATAGGCATAAAGCCTTCTGTAAGACTACTGTTGGATTCGAGCAACGCCATTGTGTAAGAGGCAAATTTGGACAGATGCATTTCATCAAGTGTATTACGCATGGATTTCTCGTCGTAATCGCTTTCTGTCAGCACTTGTGATGTCTCATCAAGTAATGACTGAGGAATGTTGAGCATCTTGAATCTCTGACGTATGTACATCAGACGTGTACATACGTCATGTATAGACTTGTCCTGGATATTGTATTTTGATAACTGACGACTTATACGATTGCGAACGGATGTGTCGTTTGACTGTATCGTATCGACATAAAGAGAACGGAACGACGCTACCATATCGTCAACCGAGATTGTAGAAGTAAATGCCGCATTCGTGATGACATGTATGGCGGAAGACTTGACTATGCCTGTCAAAAAATTCTGTTCTGTCTGTCCGCAAGCATGTACTACTGCACCTAAACGGACAATACGACGTATGGCATATAAAACATTAGGGGTATGGACCTGTCGACCATTACGATTTACTATACCAAGCATACCATTTATTGAGGTAAAGACAACGGGAATATCCTTGCTTCGATATTGCTCCACCAGCCGTACATTATGTATATTCCAAATGCCAAAAATGTGGACGATGTCGGGTGACATGTCCACAATATCTATCTGATCACAAACTGTAAGTCCGTGAACCAACATCTGCCACATCTCCATATTGATGCAAGAAGGGCTTGGCTTGGATGGTATGACGTATTTTATTCTCATATTATAATTTATGAGTAGTGAAATCGTATTGGTCGGCACGTGAATAACGAATGTTGGTAGACAACTGACGCCACACTATTGAAAGCTCGTAGAAGACTGTACGCCATGCAGGAATATCCTCACCATACTTTATGTACACCTTGCGAGCTATGAGCGAACGCAACACGATTGTCAGGACGATATACAAAGATGCTGTAGCAAGCAATATCCATCGTTGGGTCATTGCTGCCACAATTATGGATGCTATCAGAACAGCATAATTGGCATACATCATAGTCATATCGAAGTTGAACAGAATGCGTGGGGCTGCCGAACGGCTCAGAAACTTGCGTATATGAGCATAACATACATCACGATAGTGCCATTGCTTGGATGTAGGACTGTCTTCGCGTATCCATACATTCTCATCAGTAACAACACGTGTCTGCCCACGTTGGGCATACTTGTTGATGATGAAGTCGTACTCGCCATTCACAAGCTGAAGATTGCCACGATAGCCTTCCTGCGATATGAATTCAGAGCGACGGAACGCTATGTTTGTACCATTGACGCGATATGCCGTAGAACGTAAAGCACGACGCAACATATAGCACGACGTACGCAGACGGGCAAATCGATAATAGCCTCGTGAGGCTGAATCGTAGTTGCTGTAGCCTATAACAAGATTGGCATAGCTGTCCATACGTGAAGCAAGTGTCTTGAGCCACAGGTCGGACTGAGGACGACAATCGGCATTGACCATTACTATCCATTCGTTGTGTGCTGCCTTTACGCCTAATGCTACAGCAAGCTTCGACTTGCTCATAAAGAGCGAGCGGTGTGGAATGTATGTAGCATACAAATGGCCTTTCGATGCATATTGTTCAACAACAGTTTCTGTTGGCAAATCGCCTTTCTCACCTACTACGATGACTTCATAGCCTGGAGCATAGTCTTGTGTCAGTATGAGTGGCAGATTAGCGTCCAGAGCCTGTGCGTTGTTATTGGCAAGCACAAGCACCGTAAGCTGTGGCATGTCGCTATCGTCGACAGAGTGAGAAGCGTCCGAGTCGTCAGCCTTATCCGTCTTGCGAAAGAACGGATTGGCTACGACCGACACCACCATAAATATGGTGATAATAATGCATGAAATAATTGATAATGTATCAATAATCATATCTTATCTGAATTCTTCAGAAATGTATCCTACTGGCAAAGGACGGCAATTGTAACCACTTGCCATTATCTCGCCATAGGCTCCCGCAGAACGTATTGCAAGCAAATCGCCACGATGACACGTGTTGAGGTCGATAGCTTTGGCAAACACGTCGCTCGACTCGCATATAGGACCTACTACATCGTATGTCTGCTTGGGCTCATCGCTGCTGATGTTCTGAATCTTGTGCAGAGCCTGATACAGAGCCGGACGTATCAAGTCGGTCATTCCTGCATCAACAATAGCAAACTGCTTGTACGAGCCCTGCTTGACATAGAGCAAGCGTGTGATAAGCGTACCGCATTGTGCCACTACCGAACGTCCAAGCTCGAAGTGCAAGTGCTGGTCTTCACGCAGATGCAAATGCGAAGCATAGGTATTGAAGTAGTCCTTGAAATCGGGTATAGGCTCACGGTCGGGATTGTCGTAGCTTATGCCTAATCCACCACCCACATTTATGTTCTTAAGAAACACATTACGCTTGGCCAACTGACTCTGCAGTTCGTTGATACGATTGCACAAGGCCTTGAAGTCGCCCATGTCAAGTATCTGAGAGCCAATATGAAAATGGAGTCCGATAACATCGACATTGTCCATTGACATAGCCTCATCAATCACCTTGTCCATGTCTTGCATAGCAATACCAAACTTGTTCTCGGCAAGTCCGGTAGTGATGTTGGCATGGGTGTGCGCACCAATATTAGGATTGATACGGAACGCTACACGAGCCGTCTTGCCAAGTTTCTGTGCAAGACTGTTTATTACCTCAAGTTCGGCTATCGACTCCACATTGAAGCAGGCGATGTCGTTCTGGAGTCCGAGTTCTATCTCCCAATCACTCTTGCCTACACCTGCATACACAATACTGTCGGCAGGAAATCCAGCCTCAAGTGCCGCCTTTATTTCGCCGCCACTCACACAATCTGCTCCCAGACCATATTGTTTTATTATTTGCAGAATCTTCTGATTGGCATTAGCCTTAACTGCATAGTGGACATGATAGTTGGCATGTTTGCCACTTTCTTCCTTTATGGTCTGAAGTGTCTGACGCAGAAGTTGTGTGTCGTAATAGTAGAACGGCGTACGTATATCCTGAAATTTATCTACGGGGAACATTTCTTACTGATTTATATCTTTTACTTTTTGTTGAACAGAAGGTCTGAAAGGTTCTGCAGAGCACGAGCCTTGTCAGCTTCTCTTATTAAGAAGGAAATGTTGTAGTTGCTTCCTCCGTATGATATCATACGTACCGGAACAGTCTTCATAGCATCGAGAACGATAGTCTCAAAGCCCAGGTTGCTCCAGTCAAGATCGCCTACCACACATACAATACACATATCAGAATCGACAGTAACAGTACCATACTTCTTCAACTCGTCGACAATCTCATTGAGATGTGTAGTGTTGTCGATACTCATCGAAACGCCTACCTCACTTGTGGTAATCATATCGATAGGAGTCTGATAGCACTCAAAAATCTCGAATACCTTACGCAGGAAGCCTGTAGCGAAAAGCATGCGCGATGACTTAATCTTGATGGCTGTAATGTTGTCCTTAGCGGCAACAGCCTTAATCTTACCCTTCAGAAGCACATTATCGATAATGGTGCCTTCAGCCTTAGGATCGAGAGTGTTCTTAAGGCGTACGGGAATGCCGGCAAACTTAGCAGGCTGTACACATGTAGGATGCAGAATCTTTGCACCAAAGTAAGCCAACTCGGCAGCCTCCTCGAAGTTGAGCTGACGTATTGCCTCGGTATTGTCTACAACACGCGGGTCGTTGTTGTGCATACCGTCGATGTCGGTCCATATCTGAATCTCCTCGGCAGGAAGTGCTGCACCTATGAGCGAAGCTGTAAAGTCGCTTCCGCCACGCAGCAGATTGTCGACCTCGCCATAAGCGTTGCGACAGATGAAGCCCTGTGTAATATATATCTGGTAGCCCTCATTCTCCTTCATAATGGCACCCAGCTTCTCCTTAATATACTGTGAGTCAGGTTCGGCGTTCTTGTCGGTTCTCATAAAGTCTAGAGCCGAGAGCAGGCACACTTTCACACCCTGCTCCTCAAGATAGTTTGCCACCATATTGGTGCTCATTATCTCACCCTGAGCAACGATGTTCTTCTCCTCAAAGCTTGTGAACAAGTCCTTAGTGAAAGAACGCAGATAGTTGAATTCCGAAGCGAGGAATTCCTTTGTACGCTGCTTATATTCGTCTGTGGAGTATAGTTCCTCCACATGTTCCATATATTTTCTTTCGAGATTGTTGATTACATCATTAGCTCCATCCGAATTCTTCTTGTAGAGATAGTTTGAAATCTCGACAAGCGAGTTGGTTGTTCCCGACATTGCCGAGAGGACAATAAAAACCTGTTCGCCCGATTCTGACACCATTGACGCTACCGCCTTCATGCGTTCCGGTGTTCCTACGGAGGTTCCTCCAAACTTCATTACTTTCATAGTGTGTGTATTTTTATTTGTTATTTTCCTTATTTGTTTTATCTGTCATCTCTATCAGTTTTCCATTCTCGCATTTGTACACGTGTCCAGGAAAACGTTCAATCAATCCGTGGTTGTGAGTTGAGATTACAACCGGAGTGCCGGTATGGCTTATTTCATATAGCAGTCCGACTATCTTCTCTGCTGTATCCGGGTCAAGATTGCCGGTAGGCTCATCTGCGATAATCACCTTAGGATGGTTGAGCAGAGCTCGTGCTATGGCTATGCGCTGTTGCTCACCACCAGACAGTTCGTGCGGACATTTCATCTTCTTGTCCTCCATGCCTACAGCCGCCAGAACGTTGTCTATACGGTCGTCAATCTCCTTCTTGTTCTTCCATCCTGTAGAATGGAGCACAAACTCCAGATTCTTGTAGATGTTACGGTCGTGAAGCAATTGGAAGTCCTGAAAGATGATGCCCATATCACGGCGTAGAGCCGGTACGTCCTTGCGCTTCAACGTTGTCAGGTCGCGACCGAGCACATTGGCTGTCTCGGCATCGTTCTTGTCGATGTCCACCTCACAATATAGGGTTTTAAGCAGAGTCGACTTTCCAGACCCCACTTTTCCTATTATATAAATAAACTGGTCAGCATCCACATGAAAGTCAACGCCTTCGAGTATCATTTCGTCAGCCTGATAGATATTGACCTTGTTATATTCTATCAACATAATATGTTTTTTGAATTCTTATATTTTAATGTTTGTGCCAACTTGGAGCATGTCGCTCCTTAAGTTCCTTGGCAATGTCTTCTATTCGCAGTCCCTTGCTTGTAAGCAATACTATCAGGTGATAGAACATGTCAGAAGCCTCATATATGAGTCGGTCGTTAGTGCCGTTGGTAGCCTCGATTACAGCCTCAAGAGCCTCCTCGCCTACTTTCTGTGCCATACGGTTCAATCCATCCTTGAATAGCGATGTAGTGTATGAGCCTTCGGGCATCTCCTCGTGTCGCTTGTTGATGAAGTCCTGCAGCTCAGTCAGGAACAACAGAGGGTTGGCATCATTGGTCTCACCCCAACAAGTGTCAGTACCGAGGTGGCAAGCCGGTCCGGTAGGATTAACCCTTACCAGAAGCGTGTCGTTGTCGCAATCAACTTTAATGTCTACAAGATTGAGAAAATTTCCGGATGTCTCGCCCTTAGTCCACAAGCAATTGCGTGAGCGACTCCAGAAAGTCACCTTGCCCGTAGCCATTGTCTTCTCGTAGGCTTCGCGATTCATGTATCCAAGCATCAACACATTACGAGTTGTATTGTCTTGTATAATAGCAGGAACGAGTCCGTCCGTTTTTTCGAAATCTATATTCATAACCAATATTTTAATGAGGTTGTTTTATATTCTTGTTTTTACACCCTTTTCATTCAGAAACCGTTTGAGTTTCTTTATGTTTATCTCGCCGAAGTGGAATACACTTGCAGCAAGAGCAGCATCTGCCTTACCTATAGTGAAAGCATCGTAGAAGTGCTGCATACTGCCTGCTCCACCACTAGCTATGATTGGTATTGGCAACGTTGATAGTTGTGCCAATGCCTCGTTGGCATAGCCAGTCTTCACTCCGTCGTGATTCATACTCGTAAAGAGTATTTCGCCAGCTCCACGATCGGCTACTTCAGCAGCCCAATCAAAAAGGCGGTGTTCGGTACGCTCTCGTCCACCCTTCACATAGCAATACCATTCGCCATTAGCCTCCTGACGTGCGTCAATAGCACAGACACACACTTGCGAGCCGAACTTTGACGATATTTCGTTTATCAGTTGCGGGTTGCGTATAGCTGCAGAATTGACACTGACCTTGTCGGCTCCTGCATACAGCAGTCGTTCGACATCCGCGAAAGCATTAATACCACCACCCACAGTAAAGGGTATGTTTATTACTTTAGCTACCTTTTCCACCATCTCGGTGAATGTATTGCGTCCTTCTACACTTGCTGTAATGTCAAGAAACACAAGTTCGTCGGCTCCTTCTGCACTATATCGTTTGGCAAGCTCCACAGGGTCGCCAGCATTACGCAGATTCTCGAAATTGACACCCTTAACGGTTTCTCCGTCTTTCACATCAAGGCATGGTATGATTCTTTTGGCAAGTCCCATAATCGTTCATTATTTTATGAGGTGACTTATACGGTTAATGTCTATGCGGCCTTCGTAGTATGCCTTTCCGAATACTACAGCAGGAATACCTGCCTTATCGAGAGCGATAATGTCATCAGCCGACGACACACCGCCACTTGCTATGAGATGCAGATCGGGGAAGTGCTCCATTATCTTCCGGTACAGTTCTATAGATGTACCTGCAAGTGCGCCGTCCTTTGAGATATCGGTACACAACACCTTGCTAACACCTTTGGCTTTGTAGAAACCAATAAAATCGAAAATGTCACGTTCGGTATGTTCCAGCCATCCGTTTATGGCAATCCTGCCGTCAAGAACGTCAGCACCCAGAATTATACGTTCCGGTCCGTATCGTTTCAGCCATTCGGAAAACATCTGCGGATTGGTATATGAGATGCTTCCTATTGTCACCATCGAGGCTCCATTATCGAATGCCGTATCCATGTCGTCCTGTGTCTTAATGCCTCCGCCGAAGTCTACCGTAAGGTTTGTAGCTTTACATACTTCGTTTAGTACGTTAGCATTTACCACATGTTTCGATTTCGCTCCGTCCAAGTCTACCATATGCAGTCGCTTGAATCCGGTCCGTTCCAGTTCGGCAGCCATATCTATTGGCTTGCCATACACTTTCTTCTGCGAATAGTCGCCTTTTGTCAGTCTCACGCATTCACCATTGATAATGTCGATGGCAGGTATCAGTTCTATCATACGCGTTCAATGAAGTTTCTTAATATCTTTTCGCCCACACCACCGCTTTTCTCCGGATGAAACTGTGTTGCGTAGAAATTATCCTTTCTCAGAGCTGCGCTGAATGGCAGAGTATAGTCAGCCACAGCAACAGTATATTCGCAAACCGGCACATAAAAGCTATGTACGAAATACACGAAATCGTCTTCGCTAATATGTTCAAACAGCTCTGTTTTCAGGCTATATATATTGTTCCACCCCATTGCCGGCACTTTTTCCGAATTGTCAGTCGGTATAAACCGCTTCACATCTACAGGAAATATTCCAAGACAATCGGTATTGTCCTCTTCCGAATGTCGGCACATAAGCTGTTGCCCTATACATATTCCAAGTACAGGCTGCCGCAAGTCGCATATCAGTCTGTCGAGCTTGTGTTCTTTCAGATACTTCATTGTCTCGCCGGCAGCCCCCTGTCCAGGGAATATTATCTTGTCGGCCGATTGCAAGACTTCTGGAGAATCTGTTATAACAGGATTGCACCCGATGCGTTGCAAGGCGTTCACTACCGACCTGATATTACCAGCATTATACTTGACTATAGCTATCTGCATAAGCTTTGTGTTTTGTTGAGATACATAAGGCTTCATGCCCATTAAGCATGAAAATTTGACATATTAGGGGTGCTATCCTCGGCAAAGTTACAAATTTTTCTGTGTTTAGAATATGATTTTGCCGTTTTTTAATGTCCTGTCAGCTCATTATAACACGTTTGACTCGTATAATGACTTATATATGTCAATTTTATACAAATATACGCACCTCATTTTACGATTTGTCACGCCAAAGCCTCAAGTTCTTCCGACAGTTGGGTCCAGCGTTCCTCTTCTTCGTCCATACGCATCTTCACGGATGTGTATTCGTTGACAAGTTTCATGTCTGAAGCACCTTCTGGCGTACAGAGTTTCTCGTCGAGTTCCTTCAGTCGGTTTTCCATAGACTCTATCTTTGCCTCCGATTCCTTCACGAGTTTTTCTATCTTGCGTATTTTCTTCTGCTTCTCCTTGTGCTCGGCATAGCTTTCCTTAGCTTGCGACTTCTCGGCATCGTCTGCCTTTTTTGCCGACTCGGCATTAGCCGTATTAGCAGCAAACGTGCCCGACGTATTGAGCGCAGTCATGTCTTCGGCATTATGTGCCCTCAGATAGTCGTATATGCCACCTATGTGCTCTCTCACCTTGCCGCCACCAAATTCGTAGACCTTGCTTACGAGACCGTCAAGAAATTCACGGTCGTGGCTGACTATGATAGCCGTGCCGTCAAAGGCGAGGATAGCTTCCTTCAGCACCTCTTTCGAGGCGATGTCAAGATGGTTGGTAGGCTCGTCGAGGATTAGCAGATTAACGGGTTCGAGCAGCAGTTTTATCATTGCCAATCGACTGCGTTCGCCACCCGACAACACCTTCACCTGTTTGTCTACATCCTCGCCACAGAACATGAACGAACCCAGAATGTTCTTTATCTTCAGTCGAATGTCGCCCTTTGCCACATTGTCTATGGTTTCAAACACGGTAAGTTCGCCGTCAAGCAGCTGCGCCTGATTTTGCGCAAAGTAGCCTATCTGCACGTTGTGTCCAACCTTAAGATTGCCGTCGAATGGTATCTCGCCCATGATACATTTCACAAGCGTCGACTTACCCTCGCCGTTCTTGCCTACAAATGCCACCTTCTCGCCTCGCTTAATGGTAAGGTCTACATTCGCAAACACGTTGTGGTCGCCATAAGTCTTACCCACCCCGTTGCATATCACGGGGTAATCGCCCGAGCGCAGACATGGAGGAAATTTCAAGTGCATCGTGGCATTGTCCACCTCGTCCACCTCAATTGGTACTATCTTCTCCAGCTGCTTTATGCGGCTTTGTACCTGCACAGCCTTGGTCGGTTTGTATCGGAAACGCTCTATGAAGTCCTTTATGTCGGCTATCTCCTTCTGCTGGTTTTCATAAGCACGCAGCTGCTGTTCGTGGCGTTCGTCGCGCAGCTTTATGTATTCGTCGTACTTCACACGATAGTCGTTAACCTGTCCACAGGTGATTTCGATTGTGCGATTGGTAACATTGTTGATGAATGCACGGTCGTGACTAACCAGTACCACAGCCTTGGCGCTTTGTTGCAGAAATCTCTCAAGCCATCCTATACTTTCAATATCAAGATGGTTGGTAGGCTCGTCGAGCAATAAGATGTCTGGACGACGCAACAATATCTTAGCCAACTCTATACGCATTCGCCATCCGCCCGAGAATTCGCTTGTAGGGCGGTCGAAGTCTGTACGCAAAAAGCCAAGGCCGGTAAGCGTGCGCTCTATTTCCGCCTCATAGTTGTCACCACCGAGCATCATGTAGCGGTCGTGTTCTTGTGTGAATTTCTCCACAAGTGCGGCATATGATTCGCTTTCATAATCGGTACGCTCTGTCAGCTGATGGTTCAGGTCGTCAATACGGGCCTTCATCTTTGTCACGTCCGAGAAAGCCTTGAGTGCCTCCTCCTTGACAGTAGTGTTGTCCTGCAGAATCATCACCTGTGGCAGATAGCCTATTGTTGTGTCGTTAGGTATGGCAACCTTACCGTCTGTAGGTTTCTGCATTCCGCATATAATCTTCAGCATAGTCGACTTGCCTGCTCCATTCTTGCCAACAAGTGCTATACGGTCGCGGTCGTTCACTACAAAGCTCACATTTCTGAACAATGGCTTTGCGCTGAACTCTACTGAGAGTCCTTCTATTGATATCATATTTTCGTTTCTTATTCTTCTGTTATTGTGATGGGGCCGTTGAGGTCGACCTTCCACGTTTCTACTTCTTTTCTTAGAATCAGCTCACACTTGCCTTTCTTACACATTCTGCCATGACGTCCTATCGAGTCGCACATCAGAAAGTTCTGTACCGTCATTTTCACTCGTGCGCTATCGCTGTCTATATCAATATCGGTTATGTCGCACAATGCGCTATCAGCCTGTGCATTAACCACATTGACATCTTCCTGGCTGATGTTCGACGCATAGAAAGCCATCCACTTATGCGAGCGTTCAGTACACAAAATGGAAGCTTGACACAGACGGAGGTTGAAGTAATTCTGTCCAAAGTTTTTGGCACAAATTTCTACAGCAGCATCATCTTTTAGCGAGCATGCACTTGCAAGGCACATTGCCATAACACAGGCAAAAGTGACCAATAATATATGTTTTACCGACATATCCAATTGCTTCTTTGTTTTATAACAAGTACAAAATTACTTATTTTCTTTGGCATATTCACCCCTTTTGCTTAATTTTGTATTAAAATTGAAGCCGACAAAGGTAAAACAGTCAAGTTATGACGCTTTACCATTGCCGGCGTTTTAATGTTTATAGAAGAAAAAAATGCTGAACTTTATATCTTTTGGAAGCGGAAGTAGTGGCAACTGCTATTATTTATACACGCAAAATTCGGGTCTACTTATTGATGTAGGCGTTGGTACAAGATCGCTCAAGAAGGCTTTTCATGATTACGGATTGCGATTTGTCGATGGTTTCGATGGCATACTTGTCACTCACGACCATGCTGACCACATCAAGTCGGTAGGCAGCTTGAGCAAGAAGTTCAATCTGCCGGTATATGCTACAGAGACTGTTCATGCAGGTATGGACCGCAACTACTGCATGCGTTGCAAACTCGCCCACTCCAACCGCATGAAGGTAGTCAAGGGACAGAGCTTCAATGTAGGTGATTTCAGCATCACTCCCTTTAACGTGCCCCACGACAGTTCGGACAACGTGGGATATTTGATTGAGGCTGACGGCGTTGTATTCTGTCTGCTAACAGATGTGGGTACCATAACCGATGAGATGAAAAGCATAATCAGCCGCGCCAACTATCTGGTAATCGAGGCCAACTACGACCCGCAGATGCTTGAGACCGGACCTTACCCCCGCTATCTGAAGGACCGCATCAAGAACGGACACGGCCATCTGAGTAACACACAATGTGCCCAAGCCTTGGCCGAGAACTTCACCCACACCCTCAAGCACGTATGGCTGTGTCATCTCAGCCAAGAGAACAACAAGCCAGAGCTGGCACTCAACACAATCAGCCAAACGCTTGAAATGACAGGCATAAGGGTTGGCGAAGACGTGAAAGTAGAGGTTCTACGTCGCACACTACCTACAGGCATATTCAGTTTGACGTAGATAATCCAACAATATCAGAACGTAAGACAAAGAACAACACCTGAACAAAAAAAAACAACAAGAACAATATCGTTAAATCCAATAAAAAGTTAACAATATTGTTCTTGTTGTATTATCGTTTTATACTCACCTTAACTTCTCGCTTAAATATCGTCCTGTTGCACTCGCCTTACATTTTGCCACTTCCTCTGGAGTGCCACAACACACAATATTACCACCCTTATTGCCTCCATCCGGACCGAGATCAATCACATAGTCGCCACATTTTATAACGTCCATATTGTGTTCAATCACGATGATTGAATGCCCTTTCTCGATGAGCGTATTGAACGACTTGAGCAATCGATGGATGTCATGAAAGTGCAGTCCTGTTGTTGGCTCGTCGAATATGAAGAGTGTAGGTTCCTGACGTTCTTGTCCTATAAAATAGGCAAGTTTGACGCGCTGGTTCTCACCCCCCGATAGGGTTGACGAACTTTGACCCAACTTGATGTATCCAAGTCCTACTGCATCAAGCGGCTGCAGCTTGTCGGCAATCTGCTTTTCGCCATACTTCTCAAAGAAATCGATAGCTTCCGAAACAGTCATGTTCAGAACGTCATAGATGTTCTTGTCATGGAAGCGTACGTCGAGAATTTCCTTCTTGAATCGTTTGCCATGGCATGCGTCACACTCCAGTACAAGGTCGGCCATAAACTGCATCTCTACCGTTATCACTCCTGCACCCTTACACTCCTCACAACGTCCACCTTCGGCATTAAACGAGAAGTATTGGGCTGTATATCCCTCTTGTTTTGCCAGGGGCTGACTTGCAAAGAGCTGACGTATGGTGTCATAGGCCTTGATGTAAGTAGCAGGATTAGAACGTGTGCTCTTGCCTATAGGGTTTTGGTCGACAAATTCCACATGCTTCACCATCTGCCAGTCGCCTCCCAATGACGAGTATTCGCCAGGAGCATCAGCCACCTCGTTAAGATGCCGCTTTAATGCCGGATACAGAATTCCCTTAATAAGCGACGACTTACCCGAGCCGCTCACACCTGTTACTACCGTCAGAACATTAAGCGGCAGAGTGACGTCTATACCACGAAGATTGTTCATTCGTGCACCATTTATCTTTATGGCATGATTCCATTGACGTCGCGACTGCGGCAAGGGTATGCTCTCCATTCCTGAAAGATAGCGTACGGTATAGCTACGTGTGGCATTGGGGTCGGTATGATTTATGTCATCGAGCGTACCCTCAAACACTATCTCGCCTCCGAGTCGGCCTGCATCCGGACCCACATCAATAATATAATCGGCAGCACGCATTATATCCTCGTCATGCTCTACGACAATAACCGTATTGTGAAGCTGTTGCAGTTCACGCAACACATGTATCAGTCTATCAGTATCTCGGCTATGCAATCCTATGCTTGGCTCGTCGAGAATATAGACCGAACCCACAAGCGAGCTTCCGAGGTTTGTAGTAAGATTGATGCGCTGGCTCTCGCCACCACTAAGCGAATCAGACGGGCGATTGAGTGTAAGATACCCCAGGCCTACATCGAGCAAGAACTGCAGACGTTTGTTTATCTCCGTAAGCAGGCGCTTGCCAATCTTAGCCTCATGTTCGCTGAGCTGTAGATTTTCAAACCAAGCCTTCAAGTTTACTACCGACATCTCCACCAATTCGGTTATGCTCATTCCACCTATCTTAACCCATGTAGCCTCCTTCTTGAGTCGGGTGCCATGACATACGGGACAGATAGTCTTTCCACGATAACGGCTTTGCAGGACACGGTATTGTATCTTATACTGGTTTTCCTTCACCATCTGGAAGAAGGAGTCGATGCACACCCTATCTCGTACATCCCGGTTGCGATCGGACGGAAGACCATGCCACAGCATGTCCTTCTGAGCCCTTGTAAGATTGAAGTAAGGTTCAAAAATAGGGAACTTGTCGTTGGCAGCCCTGCGACAGAATTCTGTCTTCCACGCTCCCAGCTTCTCGCCATGCCAACATTGTACACATCCGTCATACACGCTAAGCGACGTGTTGGGGACAACCAGTTTCTCGTCAATACCTATCACCTTGCCAAATCCCTCACACTCAGGACAAGCTCCTGCGGGAGAGTTGAATGCAAACATATTGTAGGTAGGCTTCTCGAATGTTATGCCATCCTCCTCAAACGATGTAGAGAAGTCGTAGCATATATTTGATGGCGGGAATACAAGTCGGCATGTACCGTAGCCCTCATAGAAAGCAGTCTCGACCGATTCTGTCAATCGTGAGACGCTTGATTCTGAAGAGCTTACGCTCATTCTATCTATCAATACATAAAGCGGTTCGGCAATCGCATCATTCTTATCACCAGCCAGGAAATCGTCTATGCGCAGAAAATCTCCTTTATACCAAATGCGCGAATAGCCTTGTTGCAATTCGGCTGTCAGCTGTTCGTGTAGCGTGCGTCCCTTGACAACATTAAGAGGTGCCAGAACAGCAAATTTGGTGCCCTCGGAGTATTGACGCGTACACTCCAGCACATCGTCTACGGTATGCGTCTTCACCTCCTTGCCACTTATGGGCGAGTAGGTACGACCTATACGTGCGAAAAGCAAACGGAGATATTCGTAAATTTCGGTAGAAGTACCAACTGTACTTCTTGGATTTCGCGATATTACCTTCTGTTCTACGGCAATAGCTGGTGGCAGACCCTTTATATAGTCGCATTCGGGTTTGCTCATTCTGCCAAGATACTGTCTGGCGTACGAAGAAAGCGACTCTACATAACGTCGCTGGCCTTCGGCATACAAGGTGTCGAAAGCCAGCGATGATTTACCGGAACCAGAGATTCCGGTTATTACAATAAGCTTGTCGCGCGGTATCCTCAGACTGATGTCCTTCAGATTGTTTACCCGCGCTCCTTTTACTTCTATGAATTTTTCCATATCAGTCGTTCATGGACAAGAGGAACTCCTCGTTGTCGCGAGTACGATGCATACGGTCGTGTATGGTATTCATCGCCTCTATAGGGTTCATATCCGAAATGTACTTGCGCAGAATCCACATTCTGTCGAGTGTGGTCTTGTCCTGCAGCAGATCGTCACGACGCGTACTTGAAGCCACAAGATTGACAGCTGGGAAGATACGCTTGTTCGACAATGAGCGGTCGAGCTGCAACTCCATATTGCCAGTTCCCTTGAACTCCTCGAATATCACTTCGTCCATCTTCGAGCCGGTATCGATGAGGGCTGTTGCTACGATTGTGAGCGAACCTCCATTCTCGATATTACGTGCTGCGCCAAAGAATCGCTTGGGCTTCTGCAAAGCGTTTGCGTCGACACCACCGGTAAGCACCTTGCCCGATGCAGGCGAAACGGTATTGTATGCGCGTGCCAGACGTGTTATCGAGTCGAGGAATATCACGACGTCGTGTCCACACTCTACCATACGTTTGGCTTTCTCGAGTACTATTCCAGCAATCTTGACGTGGCGTTCGGCAGGCTCGTCGAATGTAGAGGCAATCACCTCAGCATTTACGGTACGTGCCATATCTGTAACCTCCTCAGGGCGCTCGTCGATGAGCAGCATCATAAGGTAAGCCTCCGGATGATTGGCAGCAATAGCGTTGGCAATATCCTTCATAAGGATTGTCTTGCCGGTTTTGGGCTGTGCCACGATTAGCGCGCGTTGTCCCTTGCCTATAGGCGAGAAGAGGTCGACAATACGTGTACTGAGATTTGTCGTGGCTCTATCGCCACAAAGGTTGAATTTCTCGTCGGGGAACAGAGGAGTAAGATGTTCGAATGCCACACGGTCGCGTATCTCGTTGGGGTTGCGTCCGTTTATCATGTCGATACTTGTGAGCGGGAAGTATTTTTCGCCGTCGTGTGGCGGACGTACGTGACAGTCGACAACGTCACCTGTCTTGAGTCCGTAGCTCTTAACCTGCTGTGTGGATACATATATATCGTCGGGCGACGAGAGATAGTTGTAGTCGCTTGAGCGGAGGAATCCATATCCGTCGGGCATAACTTCAAGCACTCCGTTGGCCTTAACAAGATCGGTAAAGTCATACAGAGGCTCTTCGGGCTGGGGTTGTGGCTGCTGTTGGTACGGCTGGGCTGTATGCTGTACGTTTGTAGTAGGATTGTCGAACATGTCGTATGTCGGTACGGCACCCTGGTCTTCGATAGGCAGGTCGACAACTGTGATAAAGTCGGTACCGTCGCCTGGGTCGCCTGCCCACACTCCGTCGGGTGTAGATGCGTTGGTGTCGGCATTTTCGTTGTGCGACTTTATCTTTGCCTGCAGTTGTGCCAGCATGTCTTCATTCACACCATCTTCGGCAGTCTGCTCTTGGTGTGCAAATGACGCTTCTGGTATGTCGCCGTCGTTCATTCCGTCTTCTGTCTGTGGTTCAGCCGGAATCATTTCGGGTTCAGGCTGCTGCATAGTCTGTATGGCATCAGGCTGTGCAGCCTGTACCTCCATAGCCTCTTGCGCAGCCAACTCGTCCTGGCGTTTACGTTCCTGTATTGCCGAGAGCAGTTCAAGTTCCTTCTTCGACTTGCGTCCTCTATGCTTGGGTATTGCCGAGAGCATTTCTTCGGGAGTCATCGTTGCAGCATCGGCATCAGCCTTTGTCTGTGCTTTAGGCTCAGCATCGTCGGCCTTGTTTTTCTTAACATCAAAGTTTTCGCCTTCCTTGCCATTCACAGTATACACGCGGTCGGTATCTTTCTTGGTAATTCTGGTGCGACGACGTTTTGTTCCGAGCGGGTTCTTGTTGCCTTCAATCTCGGCTTGCCTGTCGAGTATTGCATACACCAGCTCTTCAGGATTGCCTTCTGCCGGAGGTTCAATGCCCATTTCGTGCGCAATATCTTGCAATTCAGCCATATCCTTGGCTGACAATTCTTCTTTACTATACATGGATTTTCTAAAAAAAATGAAAGATTACGCTTCAGAACAGAAGCCGATGTAATCTTGAGTTGAATTATAATGCAAAGTTACAGTTTTTTTCGTAAAGTGGCACAAGGTAGAAAAACAACTTGCGAGACATTTAACCAATATTAACTGTACATCAAAATTTATTGCTGTCCTGTAAAACTCAAAAGAGCATAAATATGGTTCATCTGACATTTGGAGTAATGATGATAGAAGTGGGGATGCTTGAAAGTATATTGACAAATGTCGGATGAACCATTTTTTTGTTTAATAGAAGTCATGTGGGTCTTCGGGATGTGTTCGGGATGTGTTCGGGATGTGTTCGGGATGTGTTCGGGCGAAATCGGCTTCACTTGCGATAGGGGGTTGTATGCTCCTGATTCTCTACGGAAATCGTCAGCACCTGAGTTGTGTTAGCAGTTGTGCGGAAGCGGTTGTCGGTACGTTCGCCCACCAGCCATACTATTCTACCGTTAGCGTCAGCTATTACGAGCTGGCGACGCTTGTCAAATATAGAGCGTTTGCGGTCGGTAAGATAATCGCTTACGAGTTTGGAATGCTTCATTCCGAATGGTGTAAAGCGGTCGCCATCGGAAGTATTGCGGACGGTAAGCGGCCATACTACCATCTCAGCATCGAGCGTTACGCAGAGGGGGGCGACACTAGGCTTGAAGTTGTCGTCAACGGGAGCGATGTGGAAGTCGAACTTCAGATTGTCTGCAAACGAATAAAGTCCGCATTCGGGAACCTTCTTGTCAAGGGTATGGACACCATAGTTAAGAGGCTGAACGAGAAGGCTGTCGCGATTGAAACACAATTCGTGTGTATTGGAGGCGAATACACGGGTGCGGTCCGACTGACGTGCGAGAACCGAATACAGCATTTCGACCTGCGACGAAGTGAAGCCACACGGACTGAGGACATGAAACAACACGCTTTCGGGCGACACTTGTGCAAGCAGGCGAGCGATGTCTACTGTAAAGACACTTTGGCTGCTGCCTTCGACAACATCAGCCATAGCCCTGCCTATGGCATCGTCGTAGACATTCACGGCCTCGCCTACACGCAAGGACGTTTCGAATATCGACTGCGCCACATTAGGATTGAGCTGTTGCAATAGAGGCATAAGCTCAAGGCGTATCTTGTTGCGCTTTACGTCGGGCACGAGATTGGTGCTATCGGTAACGTACGACTGGTCCTGGCTATTGAGATAGCCGACTATGTCATTACGGCTGACAGAGAGCATAGGACGCAGAATATAGCCGTTACGAGGCTGAATGCCACGCAGACCGCGAATGCCCGTACCACGCACAAGATTCAGCAGAACCGTCTCAATGCTATCGTCACGATGATGAGCCACACAGATGCCGTCGGCTGCGATGTCATGGCGCAGACGCTCGAAATAGTCATAGCGCAGGCGTCGGGCAGCCATCTCGATGCTGACATGATGTAGCGAGGCATACTCGCGTGTGTCGAAATGAACGAGATGCAACGGGATGTTGCAATCGGCACACAGAGTCTGGCAGAAGCGCTCGTCGCGGTCGGACTCGTCGCCACGCAGACGGAAATTGCAATGGGCAGCCTCAACCTGCATTTGCCACTTGGCAGCCATACTCCGCATAGCAAGCAGCAACGCCACGCTATCGGCACCTCCCGAAAGGGCGACGATATATTTGCCGCCCGTCACAAACAAACAATGGGCAGAGGCGAACGCCCCCACCCTATCCATGAAATTATTCAGTACGTTATTGTTCATTATACATATATAGAATGACCTTCTCTTACTCCACGTAGAGTACCAGTCCCTTCAGATATTCGCCCTCCGGGTGATAGATATTGATGGGATGATCGGCAGGCTGATGAATCTGATGCAGGATGCGCACCTTGCGGTTGGCCTGGACTGCAGCAGTAAATACCGCATTACGGAAGTTCTCCTTCGACACAATCTGCGAGCAGCTGAACGTGAAGAGGATGCCTCCCGGCTTGATGCGTTGCAGACCCTTCACATTAAGGCGCGTGTAGCCCTTGAGCGCGTTGCGCAAAGCTGCGCGATGCTTGGCAAAAGCAGGCGGGTCGAGCACGATGAGGTCGTACATCTTGTCGTTGGCATCAAGATACTTGAATGCGTCTTCGCAGAATGCGGCATGACGCTCGTCGCCAGGGAAGTTCATGGCAATATTCTTGTTGGTGAGTTCGATGGCCTTGGCGCTACTGTCTACCGAGTGTACAAGTTTGGCTCCACCACGCATGGCGTATACCGAGAAGCCACCGGTATAGCAGAACATGTTCAGAACCGAGCGTCCTTTCGAGTAAGTTTCGAGCAAGTGTCGGTTTTCGCGCTGGTCAACGAAGAACCCTGTCTTCTGGCCCTTGAGCCAGTCGATATGGAAATTAAGTCCGTTCTCCATGGCGACGTCGCTTCCCATCGAGCCGTATATAAATCCGTTCTCGTGCTCAATATCAGCCTTAAACGGCAGGGTTGTCTCGCTCTTGTAGTAGACGTTGGCGATTTCGCCTCCAGCCACCTTGACGAGAGCTTCGCAGATTTCATTACGATAGACGTGCATACCAACCGAATGAGCCTGCATTACGGCAGTATCGCCATAGCAGTCGATAATGAGTCCTGGCAGGTTGTCGCCCTCGCCATGTACCAGTCGGAAAGTGTTATTATTGTCACGTCCGATGAGTCCGATAGCCTTGCGCATCTGCCAAGCCGACTCCAGTCGTGACTCCCAGAACTCGGCATCGATTTCCACGTCACGAAACGAGAGCACACGCACGGCTATGCTGCCTATCTGGAACATGCCGACAGCAATAAAATCGCCCGACGCGGTAATGACACGCACCAGTTCGCCTTCCTCCACGCCCTCGTCCACATTGGCTACGGCTCCAGAGAATATCCAAGGATGAAAGCGCTTCAGACTCTCTTCCTTGCCTTTTTTCAGATATAGTTTCTTATACATAGTCTTTTAGAATCTTTTAGAGTTTTGAGTTTTTGAGAATTCTGGAATCAAAGTTCAACCTTCTTCAATTCATAATCGCCCGTAGCCATAAGCCTCATTATTTCGTCATAGAGGTTGATGCACGCCCAAGCGTCGATGGCGGCATACTCCTTCTGCTTGTCGGAGAGCACGTCTGCCTCCCAGTTGGTGAGTCGCTGGCGCTTGCTTATCTTCTCACCGAAGAGGTTGGCATACAGCTTCTGCAGGCTCTTGTCCTCAATACCGATATTGCCTATTATGTCTTGAATGTCGATAAACCATCCGGGTGTGAACTCGGCACGTCTATGAAGCGACATTATGTCGTCGTGCCACGAGAGCCCCACCATTGGCACCATGCGATTGGAGAGTAGTCTGATTATCGACTGAGGGAGTCCCAGATGATTGAGGCGGAAAAGGAAACATTGTTCGCGTGTGGCCACCTGCAGCAACGCCACCTTATGGTTCTGTCCACGGCGGAAGGCAGGTTTCGTCTCCGTGTCTACACCAAGGATGTCACACGTGAGCAGATAGTCGACGGCACGCTCAGCCTCGTATTCGTTCAAGATGACGTTGATTTTATATGGATACTCCACTAATGGAAGTGCATTAATGGTAGCTTTGTCAAACTTGTTGTATATTGTCTTTTTCATTCCGAACATTTAAAGATACTGCAAAATTAGAAAAAAGTTATGAAATTATGGTGCTTTACGAGTTTTTTCCACTAATTTTGTGATGAATATTCTGTTGCGAAAGAGATTTTCTGCAGAGAAGGCACAAATGTGTAATAAAATCTAAACTAAATAAAATGGCAAAGAAAAAGGCGGAACGCAAACCCGCTAACATTAAGGAAGCGCTCGGACTTTCGAGTTTTCTGAGAAGCGAGAGAACCGATTTTCTCTTAGGATTGATTATCATATTGTTCGCTATATATCTGTTTGTGGCGATGTCGTCATTTCTGACCACGGGCGCAGCCGACCAAAGCATACTCGAGAGCATGCGTCCTGGCGAGTGGTTCAATACCGAACGTATATTCCAGAACTATTGCAGCTCGGTAGGAGCCATGCTGTCCTACTTCTTCATGACCGAGAACTTCGGATTTGCAGCATTCATGATTCCCTCGTTCCTGGTGCTTGCCGGAGTAAGGCTGATGCGCATCTGCATGGTCAACATGTGGAAATGGTTCTTCGGAATGGCAATAGCTATGTATTGGCTGTCGGTATTCCTCGCCAAGGTGGTGGCTCCATTTACGGGCGAACTGACATTCAATCCTGGCGGCCGACACGGAGCCTTGTGTGTAGAGTATGCCGAGAACGTGATAGGTCCTCCTGGACTTGCAGCCATACTCTTCTTCACAGCCATAGCGCTACTCACATTCATCAGCACTCAGACCATCACATGCTTCCGCCGTATGCTCAATCCTCTTGCCAAGGGTACAGCCAACGCAGGACGGGCTGTGTCGTCGGCCGTATCGAGCATAGTGGAGAAGACCGGCAAAGACGGGGAAACCGACCAGGCCGATGCCGACTATGACGACGAAGAGCCTGTCGACAACATCACCGGCAAGACCGTTGCCGCCGACAATAACGACAATATCGGCAAGAATGCCGGCAAGGGCGACGACGAGCCAGAGCTAACGTCGGTAATCGACCTTACAGACATGAGCGGTGCGCAGCCCGACACCAAGCCGGCAAAGTCAGCTGCCAAACTCTCCGACAACAACATCAAGGGTAATCCTGACGGAGCCGACAGCCAGCTTACGGTTGAGGTGGGCAAGGAAGACAAGGCCAACGGCAACATAAGCACACAAAATCATGACATAGACACCCCAATCAATCCGCTCGAACCATTCACGAGATACCGCTATCCGGGACTCGACCTGCTAAACAAAGACTCCAACGACGGCAAGCCATACGTAGACATGGAGGAGGTAAAGGCGCACAACGAGGAGATTGTGAAGGTGCTCAAGAGCTTCGGCATCGACATACGTGAGATCAAGGCTACTGTAGGTCCTACAATCACCCTATACGAGATAACTCCTGCCGAGGGAATACGCATCACCAAGATACGCAACCTTGAGGACGACATAGCCCTGCGACTCTCGGCTCTTGGCGTGCGTATTATAGCCCCGATACCGGGCAAGGGAACCATAGGCATAGAGGTGCCGAACAAGAAGCGCCACAACGTGTCGATGGAGAGCATATTGAACTCGCGCAAGTTCCAGGAGACCAAGTTCGACCTGCCTATAGCGCTCGGCAAGACCATCACCAACGAGGTGTTCATGGCCGACCTCACCAAGATTCCGCATCTGCTCGTAGCAGGTGCCACGGGCCAGGGTAAGTCGGTAGGTCTGAACGTTATCATCACGTCGCTATTGTACAAGAAGCATCCCAACGAGCTGAAGCTTGTGCTCATCGACCCGAAGAAGGTTGAGTTCAGCGTCTATGCCCCCATAGCCGACCACTTCATGGCGCAGGTGGACGACGACGACGAGCCTATCATTACCGACGTGACCAAGGTGGTGCGCACGCTCAAGAGCCTCTGCACACTCATGGACCATCGCTACGACCTGCTGAAACTGGCAGGAGCGCGCAACATCAAGGAATATAACGACAAGTATCTGCGCCACAAGCTCAATCCCGAGCACGGCCACGAGTTCATGCCATACATCGTAGTAATCATCGACGAGTTTGGCGACCTCATCATGACAGCCGGCAAGGAGGTGGAGATGCCTATAGCACGTATCGCCCAGCTGGCACGTGCCGTGGGAATACACATGATTATAGCCACCCAACGCCCTACTACATCAATCATCACGGGCAACATCAAGGCCAACTTCCCCGGACGCATAGCGTTCAAGGTAAGCTCGATGATGGACTCGCGCATCATCCTCGACCGTCCGGGAGCCAACCAGCTCATCGGTATGGGCGACATGCTCTATCTCAACGGCAACGAGCCTACACGTGTACAATGTGCATTCATCAACACTCCCGAGATAATACAGATAAACGAGTACATAGCCAAGCAGTCGGGACCGACAAGCCCCATGCAGCTGCCCGAGCCCAAAAACGACGAGGCTGGCGACGGAGCATCAGGCTCGTCAAGCGACATAGGAGCCATCGACCCCCTCTTCGAAGAGGCAGCACGCTCGGTAATCATCAGCCAGCAAGGCAGCACAAGTATGATACAACGCAGATTCTCCATAGGCTACAACCGTGCCGGACGACTCATGGACCAGCTCGAGAAGGCAGGCATAGTAGGAGCGGCACACGGAGGCAAGCCACGCGACGTGCTCATAGCCGACGAGAACCAACTGGATAACATTATAGGACAACTGAAACGAATGTAAACGATTATGAAACACACATTGTTAAGTATTCTGCTTGTAGCCGCCATGGCGGTAGTATCAAGCGTTCAGTCAATGGCACAGTCAAACACAGCGCAGGCTCGTGCCATACTCGACAAGACATCGAAGGTAATAGGACATAAGAGTGGCGTAAGCGCATCGTTCACCCTCAAAAATCCCACCACGGGCAACGTGTCGGGCACGATAGCCGTCAAGGGCGGCAAGTTCAACGCCCGCACTCCGCAGGCCATAGTATGGTTCAACGGCAAGACACAATGGACATACATGAAGAAGAACAACGAGGTGAACATAAGCACCCCAACTCAGGCGCAGCAGCAGATGATGAACCCATATACATTTATTAATGTGTACAAGACAGGATACAAGATGTCGTCTGCCAAGGCTGGTGCCAGCTACGAGGTGCATCTTGTAGCGCAGAACCAGAAGCGCAGCATCCAGGAGATGTACGTCACGGTAAACAGCAAGACATACGTGCCGTCGCGCGTCAAGATGAAGCACAACGGACGCTGGTATACCGTCACGATAAGCAACTTCTCAGCCAAGAAGCAGCCCGACAGCCTCTTCACGTTCAACTCCAAGGACTATCCGTCGGCCGAAGTAATCGACCTCAGATAGTAGCACATTACACACCTTATCCCCATGACACATACTATGCAGACACGCCTTACAATATGGCAGACAATACGCCTGCTGCTAAGCCATCGCCGGCTTGCCGACCGACGCGCATTCGACTACGAGAGCAACCGCTTTGCCAAGGTAATGGTTGGCATAGCCTCGCTCTTTATTGTAGGCTACCTTATAATGCTGGCGGTATTGTTTGCCTTGATAGCCAACGACATGCGCTCCATGACAAGCGTAGAGTTGATGTGCGCCCTTCTGCCAGCCGTCATGTGCATTGACTTCCTAATGAGGTTAGCCGTGCAGCAGACTCCCTCGCAGATAGCACGGCCCTACATGCTGCTGCCGCTACCCCGACACGCCTGCGTCGACGCATTCATATTCTCGTCGCTCACATCGTGGGGCAATCTTACGTGGCTCATCCTCGTCATCCCCTACTCCATCATGTCGGTAGCGTTCAGCTACGGCATGCTCACGATGGTTTATCTTGTGATTGTGACGCTACTGGCAGCTGTCGCCAACAGCCAATGGTACAGTCTGACACGCACCCTCGCCAACCGCTCTTTTCTGTGGTGGCTCCTGCCCGTGGGCTTCTACGCACTCGAAGCGTCTCCGCTCTATCTGGGCCATGATGCCGGGCTACAGCAATACTTGCGCGTCTACTCGTTGCCAGGCGACGCCATAGGCGGACACAGCATGTGGCCGCTACTTGCCATGATGGCGCTGACGGCAATACTCGTCCTCGCCAACCGCCATGTGCAATATGCAGCAGTATGCATGGAGACCATGGGCGCCAGCAAGCCCAAGAGCTTGAAGCACGTCATTAGGTTCAGCTTCCTCGAACGTTACGGCGAGCTTGGCACATTCCTCCAGCTGGAGATAAAGCAGCTCATGCGCAACCGCAACCCACGCAAGGCGATAATCATGAGCATAGTGTTCACCATCATACTAAGCATGCTCATCATCACTACCGACATATACGATTCGGACGTAATGACCAACTTCTGGGCACTATACATATTCATACTGCCTGGAGCCACAATACTCGTCAAGATGATGGGATACGAAGGCAACTACGTGGACCTGCTGTTCGTAAGGCGCGAGAACATACTAGCCCTGCTGCACGCCAAATACATATTCTATTCGGCCATGCTCCTGCTGCCGTTCGTGCTGATGCAGCCTATGGTCATAGCCGGCAAGATGCCGCTTATGATGCTTGCCAGCTATGCCGTCTACACCATGGGATTCCAGTATTTCGTGATATTCCAGTCGGCAGTATACACGCACCAGACCATACCCATGAACGAGAAGATAACGTCGAAGGGCGGACTCGACGGCAATTACGTACAGATGATAATCACGGGCGTGGTATTCATCATACCCAACATCATCGTCACCACGCTACAGACCATGTTCAGCCCCGAGACGACATATGGCATAATGCTTGCCATCGGACTCGCGTTCGTGCTGACCAACCGCCTGTGGCTGCGCAACATATACAACCGCATGATGAAGCGCAAATACGACAATCTGGAGGGATTTACCTCCACCCGATAAAACTTCAAAAACAGAAAGCAAAACCGCAAGGCGTCTATAATTAGCATACGGCAATTATAGGCGCCGTTTTTAGTTAATAAATCGCAATCCGTCAGTAATAGTCGTACAAAACGTTTTGACATTACACATTTTAATCTATCTTTGCAATAAATAAAAGTGCCGACACCCCCAGCACCACTCCATACAGCAAGTGGCGCGCTCGATGCACATCATCCGTAACACAACATCAGGCATGAAGAAAAGAACAATATGGACAATAGCCATCATCATGGGATTCTCGTTTCTCGCCCTGCTGTATCTGCAGCTCAGATACATCCAGGAGATGGTGGACATGAAGAAGGAGCAATTTGACGAGTCGGTAAACCGCGCACTCTATCAGGCCTCGCGCAATCTGGAGCTTAACGAAACCCTGCGCTATCTTGAGAAGGATGTCAACGAAACCGAACGCCGCTCATTCAAGAAAGACTCCATAGGCACGCTCACGGGCAAGCTCGACGGCAGCATACAGCAGTCGCACCAATACTCGGTAATAGGCAAGGACGGCACCATATACTCGTCGTTCGAACTGAAGACCATAACCACACGCCCCTCACAGATGCCCAAGGCCATGATACTCCATACGGACAAGAACTCGTTCAGCGAGGCGGCCAAGTCGATGCAGCAGATAGTGAAAAACCGCTATGTCTACCAGAAAGCCCTGCTTGACGAAGTGGTATACTCCATACTCTATTCAGCCTCGGAGAAGCCGCTCAAGGAGCGCATCAACTTCAAGCTGCTCGACCAGGACCTGAAGGCAGAGCTGATGAACAACGGCATCAACATCACCTATCACTTTACCGTCAGCACCCAGGACGGACGCGAAGTGTACCGTTGTCCCGACTATACCGACGAGGGCGAAGAGTTCACATATTCGCAGGTGCTGTTCCGCAACGACCCGCAGTCGAAGATGGGCGTAGTACGCATCCACTTCCCCGATATGGGCTCGTACATCTACTCGTCGGTACGCTTCATGATACCGTCGGTAGCGTTCACTATGGTGCTGCTCATAACGTTCATATTCACCATCGTGGTGATATTCCGTCAGAAGCGCTATACCGAGATAAAGAACGACTTCATCAACAATATGACACACGAGTTGAAGACGCCGATAGCCAGCATCTCGTTGGCAGCACAGATGATGAACGACGAGAGTGTCACCAAGAGTCCTGTCATGACCAAGCATCTCGGCAAGGTGATCAACGACGAATCAAAACGCCTTAGATTCCTCGTGGAGAAAGTGCTGCAGATGTCGATGTTCGACCGCAAGAAGGCCGTGTTCAAGAAGAAGCGTCTCGACCTGAACGAAATGGTGGAGAACATAGCCAACTCGTTCACGTTGCGCGTAGAGCATACCGGAGGCAAGATATACACCGAGATAGAAGCCATCGAGTCGGCTCTCTACGTCGACGAGGTACACTTCCAGAACGTGATAAACAATCTGCTCGACAACGCCGTGAAGTATCGCAAGCCCGACCAGCCGATTAACATCTACCTGCGCACATGGAACGACGACAACCACCTCTACCTCTCGGTACGCGACACGGGACTGGGCATAAAGAAGGAAAACCTGAAGAAGGTGTTCGACAAGTTCTACCGCGTACACACGGGCAACGTGCACGACGTGAAGGGATTCGGACTCGGACTGGCTTACGTCAAGAAAATCATAATGCTCCACAACGGCGACATCACGATAGACAGCGAGCTGGGCAAGGGAACCAAGTTCACAATAAAATTACCCGTCATCAAGGATTAAACTTTCTGATGTCTGCCTCGTCTAATAAAACGAGAGTGGACATTTGGTAAAAATAAACAGTAAAAAAACAATTTAAAACAATACGACTATGGACGAAAATTTGAAAATTCTGCTTTGCGAGGACGATGAAAACCTCGGTATGCTTCTACGTGAATACCTGCAGGCCAAGGGCTATACAGCCGAATTGTGCCCAGACGGCGAAGCCGGCTACCGCGCCTTCATGAAGACAAAGTTTGATATATGTGTTCTCGACGTGATGATGCCCAAGAAAGACGGATTCACACTCGCCCAGGAAATACGTCAGGCCAACGCCGAGATACCTATCATATTCCTCACAGCCAAGACTCTGAAGGAGGACATTCTCGAAGGCTTCAAGATTGGTGCCGACGACTACATCACCAAGCCTTTCTCTATGGAAGAGCTTGTATTCCGTATTGAGGCCATCCTGCGTCGCGTACGTGGCAAGAAGACCAAGGAGAGTACGGTCTACCACATCGGCCGCTTCACTTTCGACACCCAGAAGCAGCTGCTCAGTATTGGCGACAAGCAGACTAAGCTCACCACTAAGGAGAACGAGCTGCTCGCCTTGCTCTGCAGCCACGCCAACGAGATTCTGCAACGCGACTTCGCCTTGAAGACCATCTGGATTGACGACAACTACTTCAACGCCCGTTCTATGGACGTGTACATCACCAAGTTGCGCAAGCATCTTAAGGACGACGATCAGATTGAGATAATCAATATACACGGAAAGGGGTACAAGCTTATCACCCCAGAAGAAGAATAAGCAAAATGATTTAATTTTTCATATTAGTAGTAGTAGTGGAGGGGGCTGTGAAGTTCCCTCTACTTTTTTGTGTTATGATAAACGTTTAAATATATAGAGAATGCTGCGTGGGGAGTGACTTCATGCGTTTGTGATGAGCTGCATCACTTTTTGTTTCAGATTCTGTATTGCCACTTCCGGTTGCATCAGAACATGAAGGGGACGGTTGTCGGCATCGTTGATGCTACTTACTATATCAAACTCTTCCGACAGTCTGCCCGTGGTATCGTCTATCATGCCCGAGAGCAGCCATACCGGTACATTAGCTCTGGCACATCGGTTGAGCACGCCTTGAGGCACCTTGCCCATAAGGGTCTGTTCGTCGGATTTGCCCTCGCCCGTGATGACAAGGTCGGCATCATGAATGAGAGTGTCGAAGTTGGCAAGTTCGAGCATTATGTCTATGCCCGAATGAAGCTGTGCATCAAGATAGGCAAGGAGGGCGTAACCCAGTCCGCCTGCTGCGCCTGCTCCGGGACGAAAAGCCAACTCGGGAGTGGCATAGCCAGCCTGTTCGGTCTGCCTGGCAAAGGCACGCAACTGACGGTCGAGCGTCGCTACCTGCTCGGAGGAGGCGCCATTCTGCGGAGCAAAGACAAAGGCTGCGCCATTCTCGCCATACAGCGGATTGTTAACGTTGCAAGCTACTATTACCCTGCATTTCATGTCAAGGCATCCTTTGGCTCTCATGGCTTCTATCATGCCGCGTCCGCCATCACATGTGGCACTTCCGTCTATGCCCATCACTATCGTCTGGCAGCCTCGCTTCACGGCATCTGCCATCATCTCAACCACACATAAGTTGTGGTGTTGAGAGGATTGCGTAGGGAGGAGGGCACGAGTGTCAGTCCGCTTGCAGCAGCCATTTCCATATAAGCTGTCGTGCCGTCGGCAGAAAGGGCGTATTGTGCCTCTATCGGCTTCATGAGGGGGCCGTGCAGCCCGACGCTAACGCTACGTGTGGGCAACATCTGTCGCACGCATTCCACCTGTCCTTCTCCCCCGTCGCTCAACGGAACCTGCACGACTATGGCTTCGGGCAATACCGAACGGATGCCTTGGGCACACGCCTCGCATGCTTCGTTGGCAGAAATGCTCCCCTTGAAGGAGTCGAATGCTAATACTATCTTCTTTATAAGTAACGAATGTTGCGTACATTATCTGAATTCGTGTAATAATTCGTGACAAATATTATGTGAGTATCGGTCACGAACCATCATTAAGCCTTTTTTATTTTCTTTCCAGTTCCTGCAAGCTCTCCATCTTCTTCGACTCCAGGAACTCGTAGATGCCGCACAAGTGTTCGCGCACCCGTCCATGACCGAATTCGTAGACCTTGCTAACGAGTCCGTCGAGGAAGTCGCGGTCGTGGCTAACTACAATGAGCGTGCCGTCGAAGTCCTGAAGAGCCTGCTTGAGCACGTCCTTTGTCTTGAGGTCGAGGTGGTTGGTAGGCTCGTCGAGGATGAGCAGATTGACGGGTTCGAGCAAGAGCTTGAGTATGGCAAGACGTGTGCGCTCGCCTCCCGAAAGCACCTTCACCTTCTTGGTCGACTCCTCACCTCCGAACATGAATGCGCCCAGCAGGTCGCGTATCTTGTTGCGTATCTCGCCCTTTGCCACATCGTCGATGGTCTGGAACACCGTGAGTTCGCCATCCAGAAGCGAGGCCTGGTTCTGTGCGAAGTAGCCTATCTGCACGTTGTGAGCGAGTTCGAGTTTGCCCTGATTCTGCAGCTGTCCCATGATGCACTTTACGAGCGTCGACTTACCCTCGCCGTTTCTGCCCACAAAGGCTATCTTGTCGCCACGCTCTACTGTGAGGTTAACACCGCTGAACACCGTCTTGTCGTCGAACGACATAGCCACATCGCTCATCTGTACAGGATAGGCACCGCTGCGCGGACTTGGCGGGAACTTAAGGCGCAGGTGGCTTGTATCCTCCTCGTCCACTTCGACAAGTTCCAGCTTCTCGAGCATCTTCACACGGCTCTGCACCTGGAAGGTCTTTGAGTAAGTGCCCTTGAATCGTTCGATGAAGTCCTTGGTCTCGGCTATCATCTTCTGCTGCTCCTCATACTTCTTCATCTGCTGTTCGCGACGCTCCTTGCGCAGCTCGAGATACTGGCTGTATGTGGTCTTGTAGTCGTAGATGCGCCCCATGGTGACTTCAATGGTACGGGTTGTGATGTTGTCGACAAACTTGCGGTCGTGGCTGATCACTACCACAGCCTTCGAGCTGTTGATGATGAAGTCCTCGAGCCATCCTATCGACTCGATGTCAAGATGGTTGGTAGGCTCGTCGAGCAGCAACACGTCGGGCGACTTGAGCAACAGCTTTGCAAGCTCGATGCGCATGCGCCAGCCACCCGAGAATTCGCTCGTAGGGCGGTTGAAATCCTCACGCTCGAATCCCAGTCCAAGCAGCGTTTTCTCTACGTCCTCCTCAAAGTGGGTCATGTCAATGGCATAGAACTTCTCCGAGAGAGTCGACACCTTCTCAATGAGCTGCATATATTCTTCGCTCTCGTAGTCGGTACGCACGGTAAGCTCATTGTTGATACGGTCTATCTCGGCCTGAATCTCGTGCAGATGGGCAAATGCCTGGCACGTCTCGTCAAAAACGGTACGTCCGTCTTCGGTCATCAGGTGCTGTGGCAGATAGGCCACTACGCAATCCTTAGGAGCCGATACGGAGCCACGCATCGGCTTGCGCACCCCGGCAATTATCTTGAGCAGAGTGCTCTTGCCTGCGCCATTCTTGCCCATAAGGGCTATACGGTCTTTATCGTTTATCTGAAAGGAAATATCCCTGAAAAGGGTGGTGCCGCCGAATTCAACGGTCAGTCCATCTACTGTGATCATATCTGTTTGTTGTGCTTATTGTGAAATAATGCTGCAAAATTAGCTAAAAATCTTCAAATGTCGGTCATACCATTTACCTATTTTTGAGTATTGCGCACCCTTTGGAAGCTTACTAACTTTGCACTCCGAAAAGTAAGGTGGCTTGCTGCAAGCCGCCCGTACAAACTAAAAGCAATACGCACATTAATATTTTAGGATTATATGAAGGAAATAGCACGTCTCGACGCTACCAACGTGCAGGACCTCCTGCAGCAGGAGTTGCCCGGAGTGGAGTTCTCGTATGCCATAAACCAGCAGACTCACCTCAACTTCTCGGGCTTTGGCGGCCAAGGCGTTCTGTTTCTTGTGGATAGCGAGCGTCTGGCTGGTGAGACGATGGACGACGTGGACTTCACCCGACTCAATATGGATAATGTAGAGCGCATAGAGATAGTAAAGGGGGCAGTCTCAGCTCTATATGGCAGCAACGCTACGGGCGGCGTCATCAACATTATAACCAAGCGCAACATCCAGCCTTGGACGCTCAACCTTAACGCACGCTACGCCAAGCATAACGAGCAACGTTACGGAGGCGCGTTCGGCCTGAGCGGCAAACATTGGAGCAACATGCTCACAGCCAACTACAACAGTCGCGACAATTACGACGTGCAAAGCGCCTCCAATCCCGTGACGCGCATCATATCAACCGTATATGGCGACAAAACCATAAACCTCAAGGAGCAGCTTACGTGGAGCCCGGCAACAAGCTTCAACCTTACAGGACGTGCAGGCTACTTCTTTCGCGAGACAGTACGCTCTGCCGAACAGCCCGAGCGCTATCGCGACTTCACGGGCGGACTCCGCATGAACTGGAGCATTAGCGCGCAAGACCACTTGCAGGCAAGCTACGCCTTCGACCAGTACGACAAGTCGGACTACCAACACATCACACGCCTCGACATACGCGACTACAGTAATGTGCAGAACTCCTACGCCTGCTCAACAACCACACTTTCGTGCGTGGCGACATCCTTACCATAGGCTCCGACCTCATGCACGACTATCTGTACAACACAAGTCCTGAGGGCAATACACGCAAGCAGGACAGCTGAGACCTCTTCGCCCAGTACGACTGGCGCGTGAACGAGAAGCTGGAGATAGTAGGAGTACTCCGCTACGACTACTTCTCCGACGGAGATGAGTCGCACGTTACGCCCAAGCTCAACCTCTGCTACAAGCCCCTACGCAATCTTTCGATACGTGCTGGCTACGTCATGGGATTCCGTGCGCCTACGCTCAAGGAGAAATACTACAACTTCGACATGTCGGGAATATGGATTGTCGAGGGCAATAGCAACCTCAAGTCGGAGGTGAGCCACAACTTCAACCTCTCTGCTGAATACACCAAGAGCCATTACAACTTCACGGTTTCGGTCTACTACAACAAGGTGAAGAACAAGCTTGCCACCTCGGCACCCTACTTCAAGTCAGCTACAGACCGCCTGCCCTATCTGCCCTACGCTAACCTCGACGACTATAGTGTGTGCGGAGGCGAGATTGGGGCGCAGGCAAAGTGGAACAACGGTCTGGGCGCCCGCATCACATACGCCTACTCCAAGGAGCAGCTTGCCAAGGACAAGGAAGGCCACACCATCAACAACCAGTATATTCCAGCTCACGAGCATGCCCTTAACGCACGTGTGGACTACGACCACCAGTTCGGCAAGCATTACGGACTGAACATCGGATTGCAGGGACGTGTGCTTTCGGGCGTGAAGAACGTGGAATACAAGGACTATTACGACATGGGCAAGGGAACCATCGACGTGGAATATCCTGCCTATACTTTATGGAAGCTATCGCTTGTACAACGTTTCGGCAAAGCCGTAAAGCTGACAGCAGCCATCGACAACATCTTCGGATACAAGCCCAAATATTACTATCTGAACAGTCCGACAACAGACGGAGCGACGTTTCAGATAGGAATGTCGATAGATATAGACAAATTCTTTAAATAAGATACAGACGAAATAGATACATACAAATTATTATTGAATACAATAACACTAAAAAATGATTATGAAAACTAATTGGTGGAAAGCAATAGCATCGTTTCTCGTGGTACTCTTTACCATGCCTTTGGGACATGCCCTGATGATGATAATGGAGAAGACCATAACGCCCGTGGCGCTACACTACTCAGCCTTTCTGATGGGACTGGTAGGACTCTTCATAGTAATAACGGGTGTGTTTGTCAAGGGCGACACCAAGCAGACCGTCTTCGGACTAATTGGAGGTCTGTTGTTCTGGACCGGATGGGTGGAGTTCCTCTTCCAGTACTACGCTACACGATGGGGCACGCAGCCCGAGATTGTCAATGGAGAGGTGGTGACCAAGCCCGAATATCTTATTCTGCCTGCCTCGTTCGGCATGTGGATGATGATGATGACACTCTACATATTCTCCACGAAGAACGGCTGCAACTTCATCAACTGGTGGCAACGCCGCTTGCTCGGTTCGCGCAAGAATGAGATTGCGGCACGCCCCATGACCCGCCACACAAGCTTAGTGACGTTCATGGAACTGAACATGATACTCTGGGCAAGCTATCTGCTGCTGATGTTCTGCTACGACAGCAACTTCCTTGGCGACCGCCATCCCGTCACCAGCATAGTAGCGGCAGGCTGTCTGCTTGGCAGCATATTCATCTTCAAAAAGCAGCTGCGCCTGTCGTCGTGGGATGCCAACATACGTATGGCTATAGCTACAGTAGTGGTGTTCTGGGTGCCGGTAGAGGTGCTCGGCCGACTCGACTTCTTCCGTGAGTTCTGGGTTGAGCCACAAGAATATGCCACACAAACGATCTGCATCCTCGTGGTTTTCCTGATGCTGCTGGTATATATCGTCGTGGCAGCAAGAAAGCAAAAGAACAAGGAATGATTTTCAATGCAAATATTGCATGTTAAATGTTAAGTGTTAAATTGTTGGGATGCGAAACAACTCAATATTTAACATTGCCTAAGGCTTTAATTCATGGATAATTCGTGGTAATTCGTGACTAAGAAAGACACGCTCTCTTTAAGATTCTGTTTAGCCACATTCGGCTGCATAAGTACCGAGAGCGGACGCGTCTCGCCTTCGTTGATACTCCTTACCACATCAAAGTTTTCAGCCAGCCTGCCCGTAGCATCGTCTACCATTCCCGAGAGCAGCCATACGGGCACATTAGCTTCCTGGCAACGCTTCAGCACGCCATGCGGCACCTTACCCATCAAGGTCTGCCCATCCGACTTCCCTTCGCCCGTAATGACAAGGTCGGCATCCTTGATCACAGCATCAAAGTCGGCAATATCAAGCATAATGTCTATGCCCGAATGCAGCTCGGCATTCAGATAAGCAAGGAGGGCGTAGCCAAGTCCGCCAGCTGCTCCGGCACCCGGACTAAGGGCAAGCTCGGGAGTGGCACGTCCTGCCTGCTCGGTCTCCTTTGCAAAAGCGCGCAACCGCCCGTCAAGCAGCTCCACCTGCTCGGGCGTAGCACCCTTCTGCGGGGCAAAGACATAAGCAGCCCCGTTCTTGCCAAACAAGGGATTGTTGACGTCGCAAGCTACAATCACCCGACAGTCCATATCGAGACATCGGCAGTCGCCCAGAGCCTCAATCATGCCACGTCCCCCATCGCAGGTAGCGCTACCTCCAATGCCCATAACGATTGTCTGGCAACCGCGCTTCACGGCATCGGCTATCATTTCGCCCACACCATAAGTGGTGGCAGTCATGGGGTTGCGTTGTTCCTGCGGCACGAGCGTCAATCCGCTTGCTGCCGCCATTTCCATATAGGCGGTCTTGCCGCCTGCAGAAATTGCATATTCAGCCTCTACCCTATCCATTAGAGGACCGTGTACTTCTACAGTCACGCTCCGTGTGGGCAACATCCGCCTCACACACTCCACCAGTCCTTCGCCCCCATCGCTCAAGGGAATCTGCACAATCACGGCATCCTGCCAAGCTTCACACACACCTTGGGCGCACGCCTCACAAGCCTCCCGTGCCGAGATGCAGCCTTTGAAGGAGTCGAAGGCCAACACAACCTTTTTCATAGCCTAAGCATTAATCGTCCGAACCTTAATCGTCCGAACCTTACTTGTTGATATAGTCGAGTATCTGCTCGGCATGTATCTTGGTCTTGATTTCCTTGGGAGTGAAGATTTTCTGTATGATGCCATTCTCATCGACAAGATAAGTAGTGCGAAGTATTCCGATGGTTTTTCTACCGCAGGTCACCTTCTCGCCCCAGCATCCCAGCTCCTGCAACAGAGTGGTTTCGGTATCGGCTATAAGGGGGAACTGCAACCCTTTGGCATCGGCAAACTTCTTCTGAAGAGCCTGCTTATCCTTGCTCACGCCAATTATCTCGTAGCCAGCTGCAGCCAGCTCGTCCTTATGCGCCTGCAACGAGCATGCCTCAGCTGTACATCCGCTTGTATTGGCCTTAGGATAGCTGTAGAGCACAATTTTCTTGCCACGATAGTCGCTTGCCTTTATCTCACGTCCGTCTTGGTCGACGCCAAGAACCTCAGGAATTTTATCTCCGATATTCATAATTGTAATGCTTTAATGTATTGGTTTAATAAAAATTCTATATCAAAAATTCTGAATGCGTTGTACTTCATCTATTGGCAGTCCAGTCATTTCGGCTACAAGTTCGGCAGGCATTCCTTTGCCAAGCATATTAATGGCAACTTTAGTTATGCCTTCTGTACGACCCTTTTCAAGACCCTCGGCACGTCCCTTTTCAAGTCCTTCTGCCAGTCCCTTTGCCATACCATCGGCTTCACCTTCGGCATATTTCGTCTTCTCGGCAGTCCGTATGGCGTTGACTATATCACGGTAGGCGTTCATGCTGTCCTCGTACAGCTTAAGTTCCTCGTTATTGAACTTGGCTATCTCGGCCTGCTCGAAGAGTCGGGTGAAGACACGTTCCTGAAGGGCTGCAGGACGTTGCATGAGTCGTGATAGATTTTTCAGCACGTACATCCACTTATCGTACATGGTCACGAGTTCCGACTCCATCTTGTCGAACTTGGGTATCTCGACGTATATGTACGTCAATTTGTCGTAGAACACCTCGTGCGTCTCCACCTCCATTAACTTCACTTCGTGGTGCCAGCGCTTGGCATTTTCGAGTCCGTCGGCAAAGTTGAAGTTGAGCAGACCGATGGTGTAGACCGGATTGAGACGGAAGTCCCACTCTCCGCCACGTTGTGCCTGCTCGCGTATAGGGAAAGTGGAATAGTAGATGGTGCGGTCCTTGAAGAACTCCTGATATACGTTCTGCATCTCGACGATGAACTTCTCACCCTTATCGTTCTCACAATACACGTCGAATATAGCACGTCGAGCGTCGGCACGGTCGCCAAGCTGCTCGGAGTTGAGATAAGTGACATCCTGCACATTCTGCTCACCATGGAACATGGCGTTAAGGAAGCTGATGAGCAGCTCCTTGTTGAACTCTGAGCCAAAGAGCCGCTTGAAGCCGAAGTCGGTATGTGGATTTATATATTTGTCTATCATAATACTGCATTTTGGATTTCACGGCAAATATACGGTATTTTTGTCAATCTACAAAATCCAAACAACTGTAATATTTCAATTAGAATCTGTTGACCTGAAAAGTTGGAATTAGTTAACTTAAAAAATGTTTGTTTTGAAGATATAAAGTAAAGTATTAATTTTGTAAGAGGTTTCTAATAGAGGTTTTTCAGAATAATGCCCAAATTCGACAATAGACGTATGAGGTTTGCATGGCTGCTGATGTTGGTGTATCTGCCAATGATGATAGCCATTACCTTCCACCACCACTCGGAGGCGGAGGGAGTTGTCGCTGTGCCTCATTGTTACGAGTGTGAGCATCATATCCACCACGACGGACATCTTACAGCCAGTCAGAATTTCGCTCACGATTGCGTGCTCTGCCAGCTGTACAGCCTGCCATACGTGGTACCTACTATCGTACGCATAGCTGTATTCATAGCTATGGTTCACGTCGCTTTAGTCACGTCTTGTCCATTTGTCAAGACCCGCCAGGGCGACATTCATTCCACTCGTGCACCACCCGTACTTCTTTCTTTGTAGTTTTTTCAAGATGATGAAGAATTCTGTTTTTCATCAACTTTAGTCATGCGCTCACACCAATGCGTATGATACGGGGCGACATGTCCCTTCATTATAATCATTATTATCATCAGTTATAAAGACAAAGAATGAAATCAAATAATTGTCGGGCGCATTGACAGTCTCATTTGCGGCTCATGCAGCCGGAGTAAGCAACAAGAGTATTGTAACGGACGACAACAGAGTCGCTACTTCCTCTGTCAATAAAAGCGCCGTTACGAACTAACCTGTAAAGAATACAGACGCTAACGTTTACGGACACGTGAAGGATGCCAAGACGGGCGAACACCTGCCTTACGTAGTAATCCAGATTAAGGGCACTACCATAGGCACGACAACCGACAAGACCGGCCACTTCTTTCTAAAGAACCTGCCCGAGGGTTCGTTTGTCATCGAGGCGAAATATATGGGGTATTCCACCCAAAGCCAGAGCATAACCATCAAGCAAGACACCAGCAAGGAGCTGAACTTCACTCTCAGCCCGAGCGATCTTAGTCTTGACGAGGTGGTGGTTTCTGCCAATCGTAACGAGACCAAGCGCCGACTGGCTCCCAACTTGGTGAGCGTGATTGGCGGCAAACTCTTCGACATTACACAGTCGACCTGCCTGGCTCAGGGGCTCAACTTCCAGCCGGGCGTGCGCACCGAGGACGACTGCCAGAACAGTGGATTCACCCAGGTGCGCATCAACGGTCTTGACGGCCACTACTCGCAGATACTGGTGGATTCGCGCCCGGTATTTTCTTCTCTGAACGGTGTGTATGGTCTAGAGCAGATTCCTGCCAATATGATTGACCGTGTAGAGGTGGTTCGTGGCGGAGGCTCAGCCCTCTTCGGCGCGTCTGCCATAGGCGGCACCATCAACATCATCACCAAGGAGCCAACACGCAATTCGGCTTCCTTCGGCCATACATTCATGTCGCAGGGTGGAGCTAATTCGTTCGACAACGTGACGACGGGCAATGTCTCGCTGGTGACTGATGACAACAAGGCGGGCGTGTATGCATATGGACAGACTCGCACCCGACAGGGTTATGACCATGACGGAGATGGCTACACGGAGTTGCCGGAACTGAACAACCAGACATTCGGACTCAATTCCTATCTACGCCTCAGTCCTTATTCTAAGCTGAACCTTCAGTATCACGGCATTCACGAATTCCGCCGTGGTGGCAACAAACTCGACCAGATAGCCCATGAGGCTAATATCGCCGAGCAGGTGGAGCACAACATTCAAGGTGGCGGACTCACCTACGACTTCTACTCTCCTGACGAGAAGAACCGTCTGTCGGCCTATTTCTCATTCCAGACCACAGCCCGCAAGAGTTATTATGGCGGTATTGGAGAGGGAACGGAAGAAGACAAGGAAACGGCAGAGAAGGCATACGGCACTACTCATAATTTTACTTACGTGGCAGGAACGCAGTATGTGCACTCGTTCGACAAACTGCTCTTTATGCCGTCAGACCTCACCATCGGTGCTGAGTACAACCACGATAGACTGAAGGATATAATCCTCGGCTACGGCCGCCACTTCAAGCAGGATGTGCACATCGGAAGTTTCTTTTTCCAGAACGAGTGGAAGAACAAGCAATGGAGCTTTCTCCTTGGAGGCCGTCTGGACAAGCACAACCTTATGGACCACATCATCTTCTCGCCACGTGCCAACCTGCGTTTCAACCCTACCGAGAACATTAACCTGCGCCTCACCTATGCTGACGGATTCCGTGCTCCTCAGGCATTCGACGAGGATTTGCATGTGGGCGTAGTTGGAGGCGAGCGACTGGTTACGGTATTGGCCGACAATCTGAAGGAGGAGCGTTCAAACAGCTTCAGCCTTTCTGCCGACTTGTACCATAAGTTCGGTTCTGTTCAGACCAATCTCCTCATAGAGGGATTCTATACCGACCTTAACAATGTGTTTGCCTTTCGCAAGCTCGACCAGCCCGATGCCCAGGGCAATAGCGTGCAGGAACGCTACAACGCCTATGGAGCCAAGGTGTTCGGACTGAACCTTGAGGGCAAGGCGATGTTCACAAGATGGTTTACGCTCCAGGCAGGACTAACCCTACAGAAGAGCCTTTACGACGAAGCAATAGCGTGGAACGACGAGGTGCCTGAGCAGAAGTACAAGAAGATGATGCGTACTCCTAACACCTATGGTTATTTCACGGCAAGCTTTACCCCCGTGAAGCGCTTCACGGCTTCGGTTACTGGCAACTATACGGGCAGTATGCTCGTTGGTCACTCTGCCGGTTCGGGCGTTGATAATCCCGTGGCTGTGAACACTCCTAAGTTTATGGAAGTGAACATGAAGTTGGCCTACGACTTCCCCGTCTACAACAGCCTCACGCTCCAGCTTAACGCCGGCATACAGAACATCTCCAACGCCTATCAGAACGACTTCGACAAGGGATGGAACCGCGACTCCGGCTACATCTACGGTCCGTCTCTGCCAAGAAGCTATTATGTAGGGGTGAAGGTAAGCTACTAGTCAAACCGAAGTCAACCGACTATCAATAAGTCTGAGTGAAGGACTTGTAAATGAAAGTTTCTAAGGGTATGGTGTCCACGCCATACCCTTCTATAGTTTACTTCGTTCCCCTCGAATTAAACATTAAATTCACCTCCTCGAATTCAACATTCTTAATTCAACATTCTAAATGCAGACGCAGTTTTGTACGCCGAGAGTGGCGAGGAGTGCGGTGAGTACACTCACGATAAACTGAAGCACGGTCTTGAGGGTTTCTTTGTTTGAGTTTTTCATGTTTTTTTGATTATTAAAGTTATTGATATGACTTCGGGATGCGTTCGGGATGCGTTCGGGATGCGTTCGGCTGACGAGTCCTTTTGTTTATATTGCAAAGTTACAACATTTGCGGATGGCAATCATACGTTGGCGTACGATGCAGATTTTTTCTTCGAAAAAAGTTGTTGTGTTGTGATGTTGAGGTGGTGGTGGGTTGCGTTTTGCTTCCTTATATATAACTACTTAATAATCAATTAGTTATATAGTCTATAGAAAGGGGGTATTGCCCTAATGTACCCTTATTGGAATTTGGAAGAACTGGAATATTGGAAGATTGGTCCATCAGAAACCAGAATTGATATAGCTGGAATTGTTGCCCAGCATCCACTTCACCTCTCTGAGGCCCTTATCCGCGCAGCATCTTGCAGCCATGCGTATTTCGTTCTTCACTCTCTCGGCAAGCCGTTCGATGTTCATGATCCGTCAACTCAACATTACCGTCCCCCGAATTAAGCCAGCGCTTCTGCCAACTGCTCAAGGCCTGGCGGAGAACAGAGCGTGGGGTGCCCACGTTAAGCCGCATGAAGCCTCTTGACACGCATTTCTTCTGGTATAGAGGCGTGGCGTAAGGGTTGAGTGCGGTATCGAATATTTCGCCATCGTTGAGCGCCAGCCGTGCCTTGTTAACAAAGGGATGCTGCAGACGGTTCTTTACGGCATCAAGGACTAATGAGGGTGTTTCAAAATCCATGTCTGCCACCCATAACGCAATCAGGTCGTCGCGTCCATAACGTGCCTTGAGCACCTCGTGCTTAAGGTCGCCCGACCAGGAGCGGTCGATTATCTTGTCAAAATCGTATTTCATAAATGTTTTTCAATAATAATAGATTACGAATATAAATTTATTGTCCAAGCGCCTGTACGATATCCTCATAGAGGTCGTTGACATCTTCCAGACCCATAGAGAGACGTATAGTTGTGTCAGACACATCCATCTTCTTCTTTTCCTCAGGAGTGAAGTTGACAAAAATCGTGGAGTAAGGATGTATTGCCAACGACTTGCTGTCAAACAGATTTGTAGCTCTGGGGATTAGGCGCAGGCTGTTGAGGAAGTCGTAGCACTTCTGCTCGGTTCGAGGTCGATGGTGAGCATGGCACCGAAAGGTTTCTGGAGTTGGAGTCCGGGATAGTTGACTCGCTTCACCTGCGGAACCTGCAGGAGGAGTCGTGCGAGGTCGGAGAAATCGGCTATCTGTGCCTTTTCGCCCAATCGCGCCAAAGTAGTTGTTATGAGCCAGAAGGTGTTGCCGAAGAGGTGGTTGGACATGACAATGGTCTTTCCAGCCTCAGCAAACACGAGCAGAGTGGGAATATGGCAGCCATGCCCGTGGTTAGGGCAAACACGTTGTCGGCATCGGAGAGAGCCTTTACACGGTTCTCGAAGTAGGTCACGGTCGGGTTCATTACGCGCTAGTAGTCGGGTTCGGGCACACGGCCTGCGAATGCCTCAGTCATGACCTGAGCCGAATCGAACTCGTAGGCTACCGTGTTGTAGACCGGGAACGATAATGCGCCATAAGCGTCGCGCTTCTGAAAAGGGGTATGAATTGCCTTTGTTTCTTTTTCCATTTTTCTGTTTATATGTATGTTTTTCATAGAAGACGGTACAAAGATACAAAAACGCAGAACAAATACAGCCTGCCATCATAGATTATTGTTCGTTTATTAAAAGAAGATTAGAAATTTTGTAGTCGAAAAGTATAGATATACATTATACGCTACTATCTCTTTATTCTTTTTACTTCTTCAACATCCTACGCGACTTTTCCTTGGCAAAAGCCTGCATGTCTACAGCCACATCGTCTTCGTCTACTATCTCCACACCAGTCATGGTTTCTATAACGTCTTCCATCGAGACTACGCCACGCAGGCAGCCATATTCGTCAACGATTATAGAGATATGCTCGCGCTTCTCCAGCATCTTCTCCCATATCTGATATACCGAGTCGTCCTCGTTGAACGAAAGAATCGGGCGCATAATGTCGGACAGCTTTGTAGCGAACTTGTCATCCGACAATTGCTTCAGCACCACGTCCTTCAGCACATAGCCTATGATGTATTCCTTGCTCTTATCGTATACCGGTATGCGCGAGAAATTCCAGGTCTGCTGTTCGTAGAACTCCTTTATGGTAAGGTTCACATTGGCTGACTCTACCACTATAGATGGCGTCATCACCTCGCGCGCCTTGACTCCAGCCAGACGTATGCAGCTTTTGATAATCTTGCTTTCTGACTCGCGGAAGACGCCCTCGGTCGTACCCACATCAACCATGGCCGACACCTCCTCGCGACTTACCGATGCCTGGTGGTTCTTCGGCGTGAACACTCTGGTGATGAGCTCGGAGAGCAATACCAGCGGATAGGTGACGAAGATAAGCACACGGATAATCCTGGCGGACGGCATGGCAAGCGAACGCCAGTAAGAAGCGCCGATTGTCTTTGGGATGATTTCGGAAAGCACAAGTATCAGAAGCGTCAATATTGCAGAAATCACTCCAAAATATTCTTCGCCAAACAGCTTCATCGACTCCGCACCCACGCCTGCCGAACCGATAGTGTGAGCAATGGTATTGAGCGAAAGGATTGCGCCTACAGGACGGTCTACGTTGTTCTTATACTGTTTCATCAAAGAGGCAGTCCTGTTGCCTTGACTCTCCCTCATCGAGATATATGACATAGGGGTTGAAAGGAGTACCGCCTCAAGGACGGAACATAAAAAGGAAAGTGACAGAGCACCTAAAAAATATAAAATTATTAAGCCCATTAAATATATAATTCGTTTATAATAAGTTGTCTGAATAAGGGGTGCTTAGACAACCTACTATAAACGAAGGGCTTTGTGATGTACGAATAGTCGATATTTCATATTCGACACAAAGATATCGATTTTGTTATAATCTTACAGTTTTAGCTGTCAGATATTGCAATTTTTTAACTAAAAACATTGTTTTATGTTGTGTTTGCTAATAAGCCTGGCACTCTGATGAGTGCCATATAGCAGACCGTACCTACCACTATCGACCACATCAGGTTTCTTCTCCACACATGGACGAGGATTGTGAACACTACGGCTATCATCTGTGCCACATCACCTTAAATCCAAATAGCTGATTTCATCCCATCACCACGTCGAGCACCATCATCAGAACGAAACCTAAGGCGAAGCCTACTGTACTTAGGTTGCTGTGCTGTCCGCTGGAGGCTTCGGGGATGAGTTCTTCCACTACCACGTAAAACATGGCTCCTGCTGCGAAGGCAAGCATATAGGGAAGTGCGGGCATAATAAATGTGGCAAGCAGCAGGACGGCTACAGCTCCGATAGGCTCTACGACTCCACTTAGCGACCCTAACATGAAGGATTTCCAACGGCTGTTGCCTGCAGCCCGCATGGGCATAGAGATTATGGCTCCCTCGGGAATGTTCTGAATAGCTATGCCTAAAGATACAGATATGGCTCCAGCTAAAGAGATGTGGGCTGCTGTATTTTCTGCTCCGGCAAACACCACTCCTACCGCCATGCCTTCGGGCAGATTGTGTATGGTGACGGCAAGGGCAAGCATGGCTGTCTTCGACAAGTGCGACTTTATGCCTTCGGGCTTGTCTGTACCTATATGGAGATGAGGAGTCAGTTCGTCTATAAGCAGCAGGAAGCCTATACCCATCAAGAAGCCTACTGCTGCCGGCACTACCGACCACACTCCACTTTCGGCCTTCATCTCCATGGCAGGAATGAGCAACGACCATACGGACGCTGCCACCATTACGCCTGAGGCAAAACCTAACAAAGACTTCTGCAAGCGTGCCGACATCTCGCCTTTCATCAAGAAAACGAAAGCAGAACCAAGCATCGTACCTAATAGCGGTATCAGAAGTCCTACGACTATTGTTGTTGTCATATCTGTCATCATATCTTTATTTATAAAAAAGATGTATTTACTTATGTAATTACGAAGCAAAAGTACAACAGCTATATGAATAGCTCATTTTCTTTCCTCTCGCTACATAGTGGCTTGAGGTGTGCGTTAAGGAAGTTCAAGCGTTCACCTATGCCTCTTGCTTGAGTAGGACAAACAGAAACACATCGCATACAGCCGATGCATAGTTCCTGATTGACAGCTTTGAGATTGTCAGGAGAAACAGCTCCCGTAGGACATTCGCTCGCGCAAACTCCACATTCAGCACACCCTTCATTAGCTGTAGGATAAGGGCCAGAGCAACCTTGTTTGTATGGTCTGTTTCCTGGCAAAGCGAGAGGTTCGAAAGACCGTGTATCGTTTAGCTTGTTAATTATATCCAAACCGAACTACGCCAAAACCTTTGCATCCCCATCGTCAGGTCTGCCAGCACCATACATTCTGCAAATACTATGCTCGGAAATGGCTGCTACAGCAGCTATCACCTGAAAGCCAATTTCTGTTGCCACATCCTGCATTTCAATCAAGGCATCCTCGTATGCCCTATTGCCATATACTGCAACAATAACACACTTCGCTCCATTCGCCTTAACGCCTTTCAGTCTTTCAACAGCAAGGGCAGGCACACGACCAGCATATACGGGCATGGAAATCACTACCAAGTCATCAACATTAATGTCTGGATATTTCAAATTCTCCTGCTTTGTACAAAGTTCTGTAATATAGCTCTCTACATCGAAAGCCTTGCATATTGATTCGCTCACACGACGAGTTCCGCCAGTAGGGCTGAAAGTTATTTGATATATATTCATATATATGATTCCCTCCCAACGAGGGGCTTTATGATGTTTGACCAATCGATATATCATTTATCGATACAAAGATATCGATTTTGTTATAATCTTATGGTTTTAGCCGACCGAAATTGTGAATCTTTAACTGAAATAAAACTTAGAGAAACAGCAGCTTTGTACTACAAGGAAGTGTAGAACAAACTAAAAATAATTGAACTTTCGCAAGTTCGGAAGTTATAGAATTTAAAAACCGTATACCTTACAGCTGAATATTCAGCAAGAAGAGTAATGGCTATCGCTCGGCTTTGCCGCTTGCCTTAGCAAGAATTTCTAACGACCGAAGGGAGTGAAGTTTCCTTGAGCTTTGCGAAAAACTCCTTTAACTTCTTAAGTCTCTGAACTTGCGAAAGTTCAGTTTATTACTATACTTTAGGGAACAAAACAACGAAATCGTTAGTTATTTTTGCTTCTCCACAGTTTTTTCCTTTCACGTTAGAACTGAATTAGTCATAATAATTGTAAATTTGCATAACAAAAATAACACAACATATTAAATGTATCAATAACCAAGTAAATTATGCCAAAGAAAGAAACTACGTCTTTACCGTAAACTATCCTGTATGTGAGCATAGCAGTTGCCCTATGGCTGCTACTTGCTTGCATCATATTGCTTACACCATGATGCTGGAGCAGAATGAAGAGTATCTTCGTCTGATCAATCCAACCAGATGCAGCAAAGACAAGACTTGTACATACTATCATGACAAAAAGCCGGTGATATTCGCCCGAGGATTCACCAACTTCCAAAAGCATATGTTCCCACAGCAGTATGACCAGTTCATGACTACACTCTGTTTCCACTTCGGACGCAACCAATATTTCAAGCGCAGACGTGGTGACATTCTTATATCTCCTGAGGAGCAAGAGGAGATACGCCATATGCTCGAAAAGGTAGGAGCAGACTCCAAGATGGAGTTTGATAACTACGAGGAGCACATCAATTGGAATGCCTGATTTTATGTATATAAGTTCTTTGCCAGTACCACATAAGTAACACTCCAGTACCACATAAGTGAAACTCCAGTACCACCTATATGAAACTCCAGTACCAGTTAGGTGGTACTAAAAGTGGTACTGAGAACGTGTATCAAGCTTATTGTAATACATATAAAGGAACAAAAAGAACCTTGCCAAGAAGATCGAGCCAGAATATGGTAGCGGATTTGGTGAGCGTCAACTAAAGTTTTGCCGCCAATTTTACAATACATATCCAATTGGGAACGCACTGCGTTCCCAATTGAACTGGTCACAATATAGAATGCTTATTCAGATTCCCGACCCAGACAAACGAGAGTATTACGAACTGGGGACTGTAAACGAGGGCTGGTCAGGCCGTCAGCTTGAGCGCCAAATCAATTCAATGTTGTATGATTTGCTTTAATCCACTAACGAAGGAAAAGCTACCGACTGACATTAAGCATCAAGCCTAAGGTCAGTCGGTTTTTGTCTGTTAAATTCTTTATCTATCTTCATTTTATCGGTATTGTTCTTGTTCAAGAATTTTCTGTTGTTAATAATTCATAGGTAGTAATAATCTATGAGAGAGAAAAAATTACAATTATTCATTTTTTCTCAATCTCCAACAGCATTTTCTTTGCCTCCAGTCCTCCTGCATAACCGGTCAAAGAGCTGTTGTTGCCTATGACGCGATGGCAAGGGATGAGGATGCTGATGCCGTTGGCTCCTATGGCTCCTGCCACAGCTCTTACAGCATCAGGATGACCTATGCCTGTAGCTATTTGCTTGTAACTCCGTGTAGCTCCATATGGGATATTGAGCAAGGCTTTCCACACCTGTAGCTGGAAGTCTGTGCCCACGGGATGCAAAGGGATGCTGAACGCCTTACGATTTCCTGCAAAGTATTCTTCGAGTTGCCTTCGGGTTTCGTTCGAGACGAGAGAGGTCTCTATCTTGAGTTCGGCATTCAAATACCTTGTAAGTCGGTGCATGTTGCGTTCGGCACATGGATTATCGGTCCAATCGCAAAGACACAACTCTTCGCCAACCGAAGCCAATACCAGCTCCCCACATGGCGAGTGGTAATACTGGAGATTTATCTTATATCTGTCGTTCTTCATATTTGTCGTTCAATCCATGCCATAAGTACGGCTACAGCATACTGCTGTTCGGCTATTGTCAATTGTCTGCCTGCGGGTATATGGTGCCACTTGCTGAAGCAGCCGCGGCAACAACAGCCCGTGGCATGCTGGGCTATGAATACGGGATGGCCTCGCATGGGAGTCTGCTTGCCGTCATTTGGAATATCAGCAGGAGCGAGCCTTCGGGCTACGAAGTCCTCAGCATGCTGGCGTATAGTGGTCAATCCTTTTGAGGCTACGTATTCCTTGTCCTTCGCAGAAAGGCGGAAACGACTGCGGAAGGAGGACATGGAAAGCCTCACAAACAAATCTGTAAGGTCGTAATCCTTGCTTGCAGACGAAGCTTGCTCTTGGCAGCCATTCGGGGCAGAATGCCTTGCGATGTCCTCTTCCTCTGGAAATAAATTCAACTCTACGTATTTCATGTATTTTTTATTTATGCGGTTGCCAGTCTGCCTTGTCAAGCATTTTTTTTGCATTTGCTAATCATATCTGCATATTGTCTTGTTTATTATAAATACTAATTTGTATAATAAAAGAACTCGTTACATCTCTCCTACTCTGGGGATACGCAACGAGTTCTTGTTATTTATAGATATTCAACCTGTGAGTGCCGCTTACTGGTGCTGCTCTCTGAGCAGGTCGTTAACAGTCTTGACGGGATTGAAAGTGCTTACGGGCACTTCTACGAATATAGTGCTCCAGTCGCTCATAGCTCCATTCCACAAGCCCGGCAACTCAAGAGCCTTGAGCTCCTTGCCGTTCTTGCTTTTAGAGCTGATGAAGCCTGTGTTGTGGTCGACATGCTTGAGGAGGTCGAAGCGATTGCCCTTATAGTCCTTTGTAGCGCAAACGAGGTCAACGGGATTGAAGTGGGTGCCGTTCTTGAACATGGCTACATACTCGGCATTATTAGTATCTATCTGGCTCGACTCCAAAATCTGAAGGCTCACGGTTCCGTCAGCATTATAGCATACGAACGGACCGCCACCAGGCTCGCCCACATTCTTTACGACTCCGCATACGCGCATCGGACGGTTGAGCTTTTTCTTAAGATAGATTACGAGTTCGGCATCCTCCAGATCCTTGATGTCGTGCTTGCGGCAGTAGAGGTCTTGCTGTACGAAGCGAATCATCTCCTCTATCTGGGCGTGGGTGTAAGAACCCGACTCAAGTATGCGCAGATATTCGAATGCCTTCTTCTGGGCGTCAACGAGGATACCAGCCAGCACCTTCTTATACAATACGGTATCGGCCTTGATACGGTCGGGCACTACGTTGTCGATGTTCTTGATGAACACTACGTCGGCATCGATGTCGTTGAGGTTCTCGATGAGAGCACCATGACCGCCTGGACGGAACAGCAGAGTGCCGTCTTCGTTGCGGAACGGAGTGTTGTCGGGATTGGCTGCGATGGTGTCGGTACTGGGCTTCTGCTCAGAGAAGCTTACATTGAGACGGATGTTATAGAGTTTCTCAAACGACTCAAGTTTCTCAGCCACTTTGCCCTTAAACAGCTCAAGATGCTCGTGCGAAACGGTAAAGTGGATATTGGCCTCGCCGTCAGAGCTGGCATAGAGTGCAGCCTCCACAAGGTGCTCCTCCATAGGAGTGCGCGGACCCTGCTCGTATTTATGGAAGAGCAGCAATCCCTTGGGCAGCTGACCATAGTTAAGACCCTTGGCTTCAAGCAGATTGGCAACCACGTCCTTGTAGCGTCCAGCCTCAATCAGCTTGCATACGCTAAGTCCGGTATTGGCCTTGCACTTGGCACAAAGCTCCTTCTTGAAAGCAAACTTGTTGATATTGTCGAAGAAGTGCTTCTCAAAGTCGGTTGTCGGAACGTCGTAGTCGGCAGAAAGGAAAGCGAAGAGATTCTTGAACATACGGCTGGCTGCACCACTGGCGGGCACAAACTTCACAACCTTGTGGCCTTCCTCAAGATACTGTTTCCAGTCGGTAACGTACTTGTCACGCTGGACTTCATCGGGAGCCATGATGCCATGGCCGATAGCAGCTGCTGCCTCAATACGCAAGAATGGGAAACCTGCCTTTATCTGTTCGAGCTGATGCTCCACTTGCTGTTGTGTAATTCCACGTTGCTGGATCTGGTTTAAATCGTTTGTAGATAACATAATATTTTGACTTTTAGGTTTTGAAAATGTCATGTAAGGTTAGTAAGTGTTGTTCGTGGCGACAACTTACTATGTACAAATGTAAATACTTTTTTGCTAAATAGGAAATTTTCTACCATTTTTTTGTATCTTTGCCTTGTAATTAACATCAAAAGGGGTGAATTATGGAAGAAAAATTCAAGTTTACGACTGAAGAGCTGGCTGAACTGCAAAGAATAGCCGCTCACTTGAAGACTACTGTGGGAGACACGCTTGAACCTGACGACGAGAATTATCTGCGCCAGCAACTGGAAAAAGAAATCAGCGACAACAAGATAAAAAGAGACGTATTCGGACTTAATCCTATTCTGCTGAGTTTTCAGACGGCTGAACTGGAACTTGCCGAAATCGGCATGAAGCGCGAGTGTGTACTGGCTATACTTCTATACAACAGCATAATCAACGGCATTCTGACACCAGAGGAGGTGGAGCGCAAGTTCGGACACAGCGTGGCGCAAATCATTCACGGATTGGTGCGCATTCACGAACTCTACCAACGCACACCTATCATCGAGAGCGAGAACTTCCGCAATCTGCTGCTGTCATTTGCCGAAGACATGCGCGTTATTCTGATTATGATTACCGACCGCGTCAATCTGATGCGACAGATACGCGACACATCCAACAAGGAGGCACAAAGCCGGGTGGCAGAGGAGGCAAGCTATCTGTACGCTCCTTTGGCTCACAAACTGGGACTCTACAAGCTGAAGAGCGAACTGGAGGACCTGAGTCTGAAATATCTGGAGCACGATGCCTACTATATGATCAAGGACAAGCTGAACGCCACAAAGCGTTCGCGCGATGCATATATAGAGAAGTTCATACAGCCTATCGACGACAAACTGAAGCAGATGGGCATCAAATGCCACATCAAGGGCCGCACCAAGAGCATACACTCAATATGGCAGAAGATGAAGAAGCAGCAATGTGGTTTTGAGGGCATTTACGACCTATTCGCCATACGCATCATAATCGACTCGCCTATCGACCAGGAGAAGATGCTGTGCTGGCAGACCTACTCGCTCATTACTGATATGTATCAGCCTAACCCCAAACGTCTGCGCGACTGGCTTTCTGTGCCTAAATCGAACGGCTACGAGAGTCTGCACATCACGGTACTTGGTCCGGAGAACAAGTGGGTGGAAGTGCAGATCAGAACCGAACGCATGGACGAGATTGCCGAGAGAGGTCTGGCTGCCCATTGGCGATACAAGGGCATTAAGGGCGAATCGGGACTGGACGAGTGGCTGGGCAACATACGCTCGGCACTTGAGAGCAACGACAACCTGCAACTGATGGACCAGTTCAAGATGGATCTGTATGAGGACGAGGTGTTTGTGTTCACTCCGAAGGGCGACTTGATAAAATTCCCCAAGGGTGCCACGATTCTCGACTTTGCCTACCGCATACACTCTGGTATAGGCAACAAATGTGTGGGCGGCAGAATCAACGGACGTAACGTCCCGATACGCGAGCAGCTGCACTCGGGCGACACGGTTGAGATCCAGACGCAAAACAACCAGTCGCCTAAACAAGACTGGCTCAACATTGTGCAGACGGGCAAGGCTAAAGCCAAGATAAGACAGGCAATAAAGGAACTGCAGGTGAAGAACGGTCTGTATGCCAAGGAGATACTGGAGCGCAAGTTCAGAAACCGCAAGATAGAGATGGAGGACGCCTTGATGTCGCATCTGATAAAGAAGATGGGATTCAAGGAGATGTCTGACTTCTACCGCCAGCTTGTTGACGAGAAAATTGATGCCAACGACGTGATTGACCAATATGTGGAATACCGCGACCATGAGGCAGGGTTGAAGACATCTGGCGTGGTACGCTCGGCAGGCGAATACAATTTCGAAAGCCAGCAGGACTTGCAGATGAAGCGTCTTGCGGGCAACGACGACGAGCTGGTAATCGACCAAAACCTAAAAGGTCTGGACTACTCGCTGGCTAAGTGCTGCCGTCCTATTTACGGCGACCCGATATTCGGATTTGTTACGGTAAACGGCGGTATAAAAATCCATAGCAAGGGGTGTCCTAATGCGCCTGAGCTACGCAAACGTTTCGGCTACCGTATAGTGAAGGCACGTTGGAGCGGCAAGGGTGCGTCACAATACAACATCACACTCCGTATTGTAGGCAACGACGACTTGGGTATTGTCAACAACATTACAAGCATCATATCCAAGGAGGAGAAGATTGTAATGAAATCTATCAATATCGACAGCCACGACGGTCTGTTCAGCGGCAACCTCGACGTGCTTGTAGAAGATACGGGCAAACTTGAATCGCTTCTTAAGAAGCTGCGCACGGTAAGAGGCGTAAAGTCGGTAGTGAGATTATAAAAAAAAAAGAGAATTGAGGGTTGAGAGTTGAGAATTGAGATTTATGATTACTTTGATAAACATATAAATAAAATGTTATCATAAGAACAAATCATAACTTTCAATTCTCAACTCTCAACCCTCAACTTTTTTATATTTCAGACTTCGACTGTCTGATCATATCGATGAAGTATTCATGTATGCGTGTGTCGTCATTCAGCTCGGGGTGAAACGCTGTAACGAGTTGTGCGCCCTGACGGGCGGCTACAATATGTCCACCAACTGTGGCAAGTGTCTTGGCATCGGCCGACACTCCGTTGATGTAAGGCGCACGAATGAACGTCATCGGCACATCGTCGCCAACACCCTCAAAATGAGCCTCGGTATAGAAGCTGCCGAGCTGACGGCCGTAAGCGTTACGACGCACGTCAATATCCATTGTCGAGAGACGGTTGGCAGGCTCGCCATCCTGTGTCTTGGCAAGCATGATAAGTCCGGCACATGTTCCGAATACGGGCAGTCCGTTCTTGATGGCTTCTGCCACAGGAGCGTAGAGTCCGAGGTCGCGCAAGAGCTTGATCTGTACAGTACTCTCGCCTCCAGGAATGATGAGTCCGTCCTTATGCTGCTCCCAATCGCGCAGCTGGCGCACTTCGAAAGTCTCAACGCCAAGGCGCGCGAGCATTTTCTCATGCTCGATGAACGCGCCCTGGAGAGCTAAAATGGCTACTCTCATAATGCCGGATTATTTGCCTCTTTCGGCCATAAGAACCTGAATCTCCTGCTCGTTGATGCCTACCATGGCCTCACCTAAGTCCTCTGAGAGTTCAGCAAGCTTCTTTGCATCGTTGAAGTTGGTAACGGCCTGAACGATAGCCTTGGCACGCTTGGCAGGATCGCCGCTCTTGAAGATACCAGAACCTACGAATACACCCTCGGCACCAAGCTGCATCATAAGAGCTGCGTCGGCAGGAGTAGCTACGCCACCAGCTGCGAAATTGACAACTGGCAACTTGCCGTTCTCGTGTACATACTTAACGAGGTCGTAAGGAACCTGCAACTGCTTGGCTGCCTCGTAAAGCTCGTCCTCTGACATTGAGACGAGACGACGGATCTCGCTCTGCATCATGCGCATGTGACGTACAGCCTGAACGATGTCGCCTGTGCCTGGCTCGCCCTTTGTACGAATCATAGTAGCACCCTCGGCAATACGACGCAAAGCCTCGCCAAGATTTCTTGCGCCACAAACGAAAGGCACGTCAAACTTGTTCTTGTCGATGTGGTAAACATCATCGGCTGGTGAGAGTACTTCGCTCTCGTCAATATAGTCAATCTCAATGGCCTGCAGAATCTGTGCCTCAGCAAAATGACCGATACGACACTTTGCCATTACCGGGATTGAGACAGCTTCCTGAATGCCCTTGATCATCTTGGGGTCGCTCATGCGTGAAACACCACCAGCAGCGCGGATGTCTGCAGGAATACGCTCCAATGCCATTACGGCACATGCTCCAGCTTCCTGTGCAATACGAGCCTGCTCGGGAGTTGTAACGTCCATGATTACACCGCCCTTAAGCATCTGAGCAAGGTTGCGGTTTAGTGTTTGTCTGTTTTCTGTCATGATTTAAATTTTATTTTTAATAAAAGATCTTCCTTACGGTAATTGCTTTTATTGTTGTATATTACTGTTTTTTATTTCTTATTCTCTGTGATTACTCCGATTGTACTACTGCACAATCTTGAACCTTACACGGAAGGCCTTCTTCATCTCGTCCCAGTTGGTGCCCAACATTACGAACTTGCCAATCTGAGCAGTAGAACGGACATGCTTGCCTATACACGGACACACGTCGTAGTTGCCTATGCGTACGAGTCGGATTTGCTCGGATGCGTCTTCGGGCAAACGGTCGATCTGCACGTCAGCCGGGATGTGGTCGCGGTCGACTACCTCGTAGGTTACGTGGAGGTCTTCGGCAATAAGCTCGTTCATACAGTCCTCAATCTGTTTCTCCTCCTTACGTGAGGGCTTATGATCGAGGATGAACGTCATCTTGCTCTTCTTGCGCTCGATGTGTGTGTTTGACGAGCGCTCGCATCCGAACAGTCTTATCATGGTCTGATTGAGCAGATGCTCGGCTGTGTGTGCCGGGGGAAATTCCTCCTTATTGTGCTCGTTGAATATCGGTTCTTTGTCCATAACCAGATTGAATTTGAATATTCTGCAGTTGTGCGCCTCAACATCAACGTCGATGAAGTTCTGGCTTTTGAGCTGTGCTTTGAGCGGAGCGCCTCCAAGCATATCATCGGCCGTAATGTCGGCATGCGGGATATTGAGGAAGTCGAAAGCGTGTGCCGGGATGTTTACCCTACACGCCATACGCTCATCGCCAAAGTTTGCCACTACGAACAGCATTTCATTACCTGCCTTGCGCAAGAAAGCGTACTGCCGTTGTGCCAGATGCTCGTTGACATACATGAGGTCAAAGAAGTCGCCCTCGCCTACCGCCTTTTCTGTAGCAGCTATGTTGAGCACCTTGTCGTATAGTGACGCCAAGGCTTTTTCGTCGTCTCGGAGCGAATGGCTGACGTGTGCACGATAGAGCGAAGGTACGGTCCAATAGTCGAATATTGTAGTACGTCCGTCGCGTCCGCTATATCCCTCCTGGTCCATTCCTCGCTCGCCATACTCCTGTCCGGCGTACACCATGAACGGATTGCTACGCATCAAGGCGTTGACCACAAGTGCAGGATAGGCTCTGAACGGGTCGCCTGCAAAGAAGTCGCTCGCTATGCGTTGCTCATCATGGTTCTCAAGGAAATAGAGCATGTGGCTGCTTATGCCGTCCACCCATTGCCATGCTGTGGTAATCTGCGATGTGGGGCAATTGCCGCACACTACCGAGCGCATCGTGTCGTACATTCCCACCTTATCATACAGGTAGTCCATACCGGCTTCAACATATCGGTTATAATCGAGCGGATTGTACACCTCAGCCACGAAAATCATCTCGGGATAAGCCTTCTTTACCTTGGCTATGGCCCAATGCCAGAATGCGGAAGGCACCATCTCAGCCATGTCGCAACGGAATCCGTCAACGCCCTTGGCTGCCCAATACATCAATATATCGGTCATCTTGACCCATGTGTCTGGCATTGGTTCGAAGTGGTCGGAACGTCCGCCTGCATCAAGATAGTCGACACCATAGTTGAGCTTTACCGTCTCGTACCAGTCGTTTACGCAAGGCGAGGCATCGAAGTGGTCGTTGCCAGTAGCCTTGGCTGGGAATTCGGCGTATGGTTCAGCCTCACCTGCATAGGTGTCGATATATGGCTGGAATGCTGTGCCAGGACAATAGTAAAAATTATTGGCAGCAGAAAAACCCATCGATGTATTGTCGTCCTCGCCAAGGTCGCGCACCCCTTCGGGCTTGGCCGTAGAATGATATTGGCGTGCTACGTGGTTTGGCACAAAATCGATGATCACCTTCAATCCGGCACGATGGCTTCGGTCAAGAAGCTGTTCAAATTCCTGCATACGATTGTCGACATCGTCGGCCAGGTCGGGGTCGATGTCGTAATAATCGACGATGGCATAGGGTGAGCCAGCCTTGCCCTTGACGATGGCTGGATGCTGGCTGGGGATGGCGTACCGGGTATAGTCGGTTGTGGTAGCATGGCGTATCAAGCCTGTATACCACACGTGCGAGTAGCCCTTGGCACGCAAGCCATGCAGCAGTTCGTCAGTAAAAAAGCTCATCTTGCCCGAGCCGTTTTCGGCAATCGTGCCTCCAGGCTTGCAACCATTGGAGCGGTTGCCGAAAAGGCGGGTGAATATCTGATAGATTATTATCTTCTGTCGTCCCATAAATATATTAGGCGATACCGTGAGCGCTGACATTCTTGTCGATACGTCCTATCATACCCTGCAGAGCCTTGCCCGGTCCGCACTCGGTAAAGTCGTCGGCTCCGTCCTTTATCATGTTCTGCACACTTGCTGTCCAGCGAACGCTACTTGTAAGCTGCGCGATAAGGTTGGCCTTGATTTCGGCAGGGTCGGTGTGAGGCATTCCGTCTACATTCTGGTATACGGGGCACTTGGGAGCCTTAACCTCTACAGCCTTGATTGCCTCCTCAAGCTCTTCCTTGGCAGGCTGCATCAGGGGCGAGTGGAATGCTCCGCCCACCTTGAGAGGAAGGGCACGCTTGGCACCTGCTGCCTTGAGCTTCTCGCAAGCGGCATTGATAGCGTCGATATTGCCGCTTATTACGAGCTGGCCCGGGCAGTTGTAGTTGGCTGCCACAACGATGTTGCCGTCTGTGCTCGACTCCTTGCATATTTCTTCTATCTTCTCATCGGGCAGACCGATAACAGCAGCCATAGTGCCAGGAGCAGCCTCGCATGCCTTCTGCATAGCCATAGCACGGGCAGCTACGAGCTTGACGCCATCCTCAAATGAGAGTGCGCCTGCTGCAACAAGTGCCGAGAATTCGCCCAAAGAGTGGCCAGCCACCATTGCAGGAGCGAAGTCGTCGCCAAGACAGATTGCCGAGATTACACTATGCAGGAATACTGCAGGCTGTGTCACCTTGGTCTGCTTCAGCTCGTCGTCAGTACCGGCAAACATGACGTCTGTAATACGGAATCCGAGGATTTCGTTGGCCTTCTCGAAGAGTTCCTTAGCTGTCTCATTGTTGTCGTAGAGGTCCTTGCCCATACCTACAAACTGCGATCCCTGTCCGGGGAAAACAAATGCTTTCATAATCTTATATTATTTTTCTTTGTTTATATTTGTGTATTTCATCCATTACTGCATAGCCTACAGGCTACGCAACAACACAAATGCAAAGGTACAACAATTTTTGTCAAAACCTAAAACTCTTTGATGTTTTATTGCTGAAAAGCAGTAACTTTGCATTTACATAGCAAAATAAGTGCGTAAAGTACAAAATCAAGCAAATAACAATCCAAAACAACATGAATATTCTGAAGAAAACAGCCTGTCTGCTCATATTATGCATAACTATCGGCTCTTCGGCAGCCTTGGCACAAATGAAGTGGAACTCGGCTTACAAGGCATACGTCGACCAATACAAGGATTTGGCCATAGAGCAGATGCTACGTTATAATATACCTGCCAGCATCACGCTCGCACAAGGACTGCTTGAGAGTGCTGCCGGACGTAGTGACCTGACACGTGCAGGCAACAACCATTTCGGCATAAAGTGTCACGGATGGACCGGACGACGCGTGTATCATGATGACGACGCACGAGGCGAATGCTTCCGTGCCTACGACAACGCACGACAGAGCTACGAGGACCATAGCCGTTTTCTGGCCACTCAGTCGCGATACGCCAGACTGTTTGATTACAAACGTACCGACTACCGCTCGTGGGCACGTGGACTGAAGGCCTGCGGATATGCTACCAACCCTCAGTATGCAACAAAACTGATACAGATAATCGAGCTGTACAACCTCAGCTGCTACGACCGTGCCACTTCGTACGACCGCTTTATGGCGCGTCATGTATCTACCGACAAGCCTGCTCCTGACGGCTCTTTACATGTCGTGAAGTTCTACAACAAGAACTATTATGTAATAGCCAAGACGGGCGACACATTTAAGGAACTGGCTCGCGAAACGGGCATTTCGGCTCGCAAGCTGGCACGCTATAACGAGCGCAACAAGAAGGATATGCTTGCCCAAGGCGACGTGGTGTATCTGAAAAAGAAGCAGAAGCGTGCCGAGAAACAGTTCCGACGCACTCCGCACGTTGTAAGAGCTGGCGAAAGCATGTACTCTATTGCACAAATGTACGGCATCCGACTGAAGAGTCTTTACAAGATGAACCATCTGCAGCCCGACTACCAGATTCAGGTGGGCGACCGTCTGAGAGTACGCTAACCAATAGCGGCTGAACATTCGAAAGATTATCATAGATACCAAAAACAACATTGTCTCACTTCAATAGTAGTGTTGACAATGTTGTTTTTTTGTATATTTACGGCCTAAAGTCGGACAGTTTCCAAAGCAGTCTGTCCCGAACGCATCCCGAACGCATCCCGAAGCCAAGAGCTGCTCTACCCTACTATATTAAATCTTGCAAACTTAAGCAGCAACGTCTTGACTCCTGCATTATCAAATTCGACCGTGGCCTTCTCGTTCTCGCCACTTCCTTCGACACGAATCACACTACCAAGCCCGAAGCGTTGATGCTCGATACGAGCACCAACCGAAACGCTTGACTTTGAGAACGTGCCTGAAGGTTTTGTACTATCCTCATGTCTATTACGGACATTATTCGTATCGCCAAAGTGGCTGCGGATGTAACCGTTCTTTCCAAACGGCTGGCTATCGAAGGCGTTCTCTTCAGATCTGCTGCGATTTGACGAGAGCCTTCCATTTACATTCATCCATTGCGGGTCAATCTCACGCAAGAAACGGCTCGGTTCATTAAACAGCATGTTGCCGTACTGGTAACGGCTCTTGGCACAAGACAGCAGACATCGTTTCTCAGCTCGGGTGATTGCCACATAGAACAGACGACGCTCCTCCTCAAGTTCACGAGGGAACTCGCATGCTCTCGGACTCGGGAACAGATTTTCCTCAACACCAACCACGAAGACCGTATCAAACTCAAGTCCCTTAGAAGCATGTATTGTCATAAGCGACACCAATGAATTCTCGTCCTTATCCGCATCGCGGTCGGCATCAGTTATAAGAGCCACCTCCTGCAAGAAGCGGTCGATATACACCTCATCGGCATGGTCTTCCTCACGCTTGCTGTCAACAAAGTCATGGAGTCCGGAGAGGAATTCCTCCACATTCTCACGTCTGTCCAAAGCATCATCGTCGCCACCGGAAAAAATCTCGGCTGCAAGTCCGGTCTGCTCTATTATCAACTTGCCGAGAGCATAAGCGTCAGTCTGCTTGCGCTGGTCGATATAGGTCTGCATCATGTCGCGGAACGCCACTATACGGCGTGCGGCTGCAGCACTTACTTCCGGAGCAAAAGCGGTTGGGCTGGAAACGACAGTCCACAAGCTCTTGTCATAGCGACGTGCTGCCGCTATAAGCTTGTCTACCGACGTAGCTCCGATTCCACGTTTGGGATAATTGATGATGCGCTTCAAAGCCTCCTCGTCGTTAGGATTGGCCACGAGTCGGAAATAAGCTATTATGTCCTTTATTTCCTTACGTTGATAGAAGCTCATTCCGCCATAAATACGATAAGGTGTGCCCTGCCTGCGCAATTCATCCTCGAAGATACGGCTCTGGGCGTTAGTGCGATACAGGATGGCAAATCCTCCATAAGGCACATGTTCACGATTGTGCAAGCGGCGAATCTCGTTAGCCACAATAGCAGCCTCCTCCTTATCACTATAGGCAATATTGAGCGTAATCTTGTCGCCCTCAGGATTCTCGCTGAATACAGTCTTCTCTATCTGGCGGCGGTTGTGACGTATAAGACAATTGGCTGCTCCTACGATGTTTTGTGTGCTGCGGTAGTTCTGCTCGAGTTTGAACAGCTTGGCGCCTTGATACAGACGCTGGAAGTTGAGTATATTGTCAATATTGGCTCCGCGGAAGGCGTAGATACTCTGAGCGTCATCGCCCACTACGCAGATTCTGTTATGTTCATGCGTAAGCAGAGTGACAATACATTGCTGAGCGTAGTTGGTGTCCTGATACTCGTCAACAAGGACATAAGCAAACCTCTCGGCATACTTGCGGCACACTTCGGGATGGTTTCGGAAAAGGATGTAGGTAAAGAGAAGCATATCGTCAAAATCGACAGCATTGGCAGCCAGACAACGTTGGGCGTAGATGCGATAGATGTCGCCAATACGTGGCATCTTGGAGCGTATGTCGCGGTCACGCAGCTGGGCATCTGACAGATAGGCGTCGGGAGTGATGAGATTGTTCTTTGCCATCCCTATACGCGAGAGTACTGCCGAGGGCTTATACGCTTTGTCGTCGAGCTGCATCTCCTTGATGATTGAACCGACAAGACCACGCGAGTCAGAATCGTCATAAATAGTGAAGTTTGAGCTCAAGCCTATCGTCTCGGCTTCGACACGCAATATGCGCAAGAAGATGGAGTGGAAAGTGCCCATATTCAAGTAGCGTGCCTGGTCATGGCCTACCAATTGGGCGATACGGTCTTTCATCTCCCGTGCAGCCTTGTTGGTAAATGTCAAGGCAAGAATGTTCCACGGATTCATGCCACGGCTCAACAGATAAGCAATCTTATAGGTAAGCACACGCGTCTTGCCTGATCCTGCACCAGCAATAACAAGTTGGGCGCCGTCAACATATTCTACGGCAGCCCGTTGGTTGGGATTGAGCGATGAAAGAAGATTTTCCACTTGTTTTCGTATTTGTTATTTTGTTATAGTTTTATTGTTTCCTCGCGTAGTTGCAAAATTTTCTTGCCGGGAAAATAAAGTTGCCTCCCGAGAGAAATGAAATTGCCTGTCGAGCAAACTGAAGTTGCTTGTCAAGGGGGAGGAGAATATTCAGCCAGATTATCTGCGACGATGATAGACCCCTCCCGAAGTAGTGTTCGGGTCGTAATCCTCGCCTTCGCGCGGAAATGACGGGATGAACTTCATCTGATACTCTATACTGCCACGACGAGCACGCATATAGGCACTCGGATTGCTACTGTCAAACTTGCGGGGATTGGGCAAGGTTGCTGCAACAAGGGCACATTCCGAACGGGTGAGCTCGGATGCCGTCTTGCCGAAATGATACTTAGCCACAGCCTCGGCACCATATATTCCATCACCCATCTCGATAGAATTCAGATAGACCTCCATAATGCGTTGCTTGCTCCAGAGCATCTCAATAAGAGCCGTGAAATACACCTCAAAACCCTTACGCGTCCAGCTGCGTCCGGGCCAAAGAAACACATTCTTTGCTGTCTGCTGCGATATAGTGCTGGCTCCAAGCTTGCGTCCGGCACCACGAGCATTATTACGGGCTGCCTTCTGTATTGCCCCGAAGTCGAAGCCGTGATGTATGAGAAAGCGCTGGTCTTCGCTCGCCATTACAGCCACGGGCAGATGGCACGAGATCTCGTCAAGCGACTTCCAGCTATGATGCAAGGTTATCGACTTGCCCTCGCCTACCTGCTGCACACAACGTATTACCATCAATGGAGTAACATAAACGGGCAAAAAACGATAAGCTACTACAGCCAGAATGGTAGAACCGAAGAAAAGAGCCGCAGCCCAACGTACGACCTTGGAAATAATACCAAATTTCATATATTCTTATACACGCAACAATCGTCTGAGTGAAGCTTGAACTTACACACAGACGATTGTCTATCAGATGTTTATAACGATTTACTTAAGTGTTCCAGCATTGGCAGCATCTACCATAGCCTTGCTTGCATAGAGATAAACCTCTACACGGCGGTTCTGAGTACGACCAGCCTGAGTTGAGTTGTCGGCAACAGGCTCTGAGCTACCCTTACCAGAGATGTTCTTGAACTGTGAATTAGAAACGCCACAGCTCTGCAGGTAATTAGCCACACTCTGAGCACGCTTGTTGCTAAGAGGAATGTTGATGCCGTCGTTGCCAGTACTATCGGTATGACCATAGATGTCAACCGAGAGCAAGTTGTTCTCCTTCAGAGTATTAGAGAACTTGGCTAAAGCGCTCTTTGAAGAGGCGTTGAGGTCAGCCTTGTTAGTTGCGAAAAGGATACCAGAGTCGAATGTCACCTTAACAGCCTCAAGACCATTGCTGTCTGTAACCTTCTCTACCTTGGCGTTCTCTATCTGCTTAGCCTGCTCAGCCACCTTGTCCATATGACGACCTATCAAAGCTCCAGTACCAGCACCTACAGCGCCACCAATTGCAGCACCAACTGCAGTATTGCCTGCAAGCTTTCCAATAATACCACCAATAAGGGCACCACCGCCGGCACCTATAAGTGAGCCTGTACCCTGTTTTGTGTTGCAACTTACTACAGCAAGCATACCCATTGCTAATGTTGCTCCTTTTAACTTATTCATTTTCTTCTATATTAATGTGTTAAAAATATGAATTCTGCGCCACACGACGCATTTTATAAATGCAAAGATAGTTGTTTTTTCGATAGTGTAGCAATATTACAACATTTTTTTGTATTTTTGCAGAGCAAATTAAGAATTGAATTAGAATTTAAAATTATATCACACAAACAATGGCAAAAGAATTAAAACATCTGACAAAACGCTCAGAGAACTACAGCCAGTGGTACAACGATATCGTTGCCAAGGCTGACCTCGCAGAGCAGTCAGCCGTACGCGGATGTATGGTCATCAAGCCTTACGGCTACGCTATTTGGGAGAAAATGCAGCATCAGCTCGACCTTATGTTCAAGGAGACTGGTGCACAGAACGCTTATTTCCCATTGCTCATCCCGAAATCTTTCTTCAGCCGCGAGGCTGAGCACGTAGAAGGTTTCGCCAAAGAGTGCGCCGTAGTAACTCACTATCGTCTGCGCGTCAATGACGACAAGTCGGGTATTGAGGTCGATCCGAGCGCCAAGCTTGAGGAGGAACTCATCGTACGTCCGACATCCGAGACTATCATATGGAACACATATAAGAACTGGATACACTCCTACCGCGACCTCCCATTAATGTGCAACCAATGGTGCAACGTGATGCGTTGGGAGATGCGTACACGTCCTTTCTTGCGCACATCAGAATTCCTCTGGCAGGAAGGCCATACAGCTCATGCTACACGCGAGGAGGCTGAGGCAGAAGCACAGAAGATGCTGCATGTTTACGCAGACTTCGCAGAGAAGTGGATGGCTGTACCTGTAGTCCAGGGCGTAAAGAGCGAGACCGAGCGTTTCGCAGGTGCCTTGAACACCTATACTATCGAGGCTATGATGCAGGACGGCAAGGCTCTGCAGAGTGGTACATCACACTTCCTCGGACAGAACTTTGCCAAGGCTTTCGACGTAACATTCCTCAACAAGGACAACAAGCCTGAGTATGTATGGGCTACTTCATGGGGCGTGTCTACACGACTCATCGGCGCTCTTATCATGACTCACTCTGACGACAACGGACTGGTATTGCCTCCGAAGCTCGCCCCGATACAGGTTGTTATCATCCCCGTAACAAAGAATGCAGAGCAGCTCAACGCCGTAACCGAAAAGCTCACACCTATTATCAACGAACTGCGCTCTAAGGGCATTAGCGTTAAATACGACGATGCCGACAACAAGCGTCCGGGCTTCAAGTTTGCCGATTACGAACTGAAGGGTGTACCAGTACGTCTTGTACTCGGAGCACGCGATCTGGAGGAAGGCACTATTGAAGTTATGCGTCGTGATACACTTGAGAAGGAGTCACGTCCTATCGAAGGCATTGCCGAATATGTTGAGAAACTGCTCGACAACATTCAGGACAACATATTCAAGAAGGCTCTCGACTATCGCAACGCACACATCTACGAGTGCGACAACTACGAGGAGTTCAAGGAGCGCGTCAAGGATGGCGGTTTCTTCCTCTGCCACTGGGACGGCACAGCCGAGACTGAGGCCAAGATCAAAGAAGACACACAGGCAACAATACGCTGCGTGCCGTTCATGTTCGAACAAACACCAGGCGTGGATATGGTATCGGGCAAGCCCGCTACACAACGCGTCATCATAGCTCGCAGCTACTAATTACACACACAATGAGAGGCTATGGCTTCAAACACCATAGCATCTCATTAATAAAGTTGCCTAAGAAAAAAACAGAGACATTATTAATATACTAATTTAAACATCACTCAAAACAATGGATTGGATAATCAACTTATTCACAAACACCGAGTCCATTGCCCACATCGCCCTGCTCTATGCCGTGGTAATTGCCGTTGGTATTCTGTTGGGAAAAATTAAGATTGGCGGCATCTCACTCGGAGTGACGTTTGTGCTCTTTGCCGGTATCGTGGCAGGACACATCGGTTTTACCGGCCCTACCAACATCTTGAGCTTTATTCAGGACTTCGGACTTATTCTGTTCGTATTCTGTATCGGTCTTCAGGTTGGTCCGGGCTTCTTCGAGAGTTTCAAAAAGGGTGGCGTTACGCTCAACTTGCTCTCTACAACACTTGTATTGCTGAACGTCGGCGTAATGTTCGCATGCTACTTCATCTTCTTCGACACCAACGACAAGACCAACTTGCCTATGATGGTGGGCACTCTTTATGGTGCCGTGACCAATACCCCGGGTCTTGGTGCTGCCAATGAGGCTCTCGAATCAGTATGGAAGGCTGTAGACGGTGCTGTACCTCAGATTGCAGCCGGTTATGCCTGCGCCTATCCGCTCGGCGTGCTTGGCATTATCGGAGCTACAATTGCCGTACGCTTCCTCACACGTACTAAGCTCGAAGAGGAAGAAGAAGAACTCAAAGAAGAAGCAGGCGACAACGCTCACACCAAGCCTTTGCAGATGCACCTTAAGGTAGACAATACCTATCTTGCAGGACGCACAGTCAAGCAGATTAACGAGTTTCTGAACCGCGATGTTGTTTTCTCACGTCTTCTGCATGATGGCAATGTGTCTATACCAAGTTCACGAGACGTATTCCATATGGGCGACGAAGTACTCGTAGTATGTGCTGCAGCTGACGCAGAGGCTATCCAGGCTTTTATCGGCCCGGAGATAGAAAAGCCTTGGGAGGAAGACCAAAGCAACCAGCCGCTTATATCTAAGCGTATCGTCATCACCAACCCGTCAATGAACGGCAAGGAACTCGGCAAGATGCACTTCTCAAGCGTTTATGGTGTGACTGTGACACGTATCTCACGTCAGGGTATGGACCTCTTCGCATCGCGCAACTACCGTTTCCAGGTAGGCGATAAGATTCTTGTAGTTGGTCCTACAGACAATGTCAACCGCATTGCCGACCTTATGGGCAACTCTGTCAAGCGTCTTGACACTCCTAACATCGCCACTATCTTCATCGGTATCATTATAGGTATTCTCTTCGGAAGCATACCTTTCGCCATCCCTGGTATGCCAGTTCCTATGAAGCTCGGTATCGCAGGTGGTCCGCTTATCATCGCTATCCTCATCGGTCGTTTCGGCCATCGTATGAAGCTCAACACCTATACCACCACATCAGCCAATATGATGCTCCGTGAAATGGGTCTTGTACTCTTCCTTGCCAGCGTAGGCGTAAAGGCAGGCGCACACTTCTGGGATACAGTAGTAGAAGGCGACGGATTGATGTATGTGTTCACAGGCTTCCTCATCACTATCATACCTATTCTTATAATCGGTACGATAGCCCGATTGAAGTTCAAGTTCAACTACTTCACCATTATGGGTATGCTTGCCGGTACATGTACCGACCCTCCAGCATTGGCTTACGCCAACTCTATCTGCTCGCGTGAGGCTCCTGCCATCGGCTACTCTACAGTATATCCGCTGTCAATGTTCTTGCGTATCTTCACAGCACAGCTCATCGTGCTGTTCTGCTGCGGATAAACACATAATATATAAACATAAATAGGGGCGCGTCTAAATAGTGACACACCCCTATTTTTATTTAATCCGCAAAGTATATTAATAATAAAACGTGAAGTATATTAATAATAAACCGCAAAGTATATTAATAGTAAACTCCAGTACCAATCAGGTTATAGTTCCGAAGCAGCCGTCTTGGTAGACATTCCGTAAGCCAAAGCTTCAAGCTCTTCTATACTCATATGTTCTATCACATCAACAATTTTCTTTATCAACTCGTCGCGCCTATAGTCATCGTCGCTACCAAGTCTTTTATTCCAGAAATCATTCATACGCTACTTTTTATTTCATAATGAACTTCAGTTTGCCGCCTCTTACTATGTCCTTGTGGGTAATGTAAGTCGCCTTCAATCGTCGGCCGTTAAGTTCTACGTCCTTAACTTTATAACCGTCAGGAGTCTTGCCTATAGCCTCAACGACAAAAGTCTTGCCGTTATCCAAGTGCAACGTTACACGATCGAAGAGTGGCGTACCCATCTCATACTCGCAGCTTATCGGGTTCATCGGATAGAAACCCATGGCTGAGAAGACATACCATGCCGACGTCTGTCCGCAATCTTCGTTGCCACACAAGCCAGCCGGAGAGTCGTTGTAGAGTTTTGTCAGAATCTCGTGAACATAGCGCTGGGTCTTCTCGGACTGTCCTATCTTGTTGAATATATAGGCTGCATGATGACTCGGCTCATTGCCGTGAGCATACTGCCCTATCATTCCCGTACTGAAGAGAGGCAATTCGGCATTGGCAGCAGGTGTATACGTGAACATGCTGTCGAGTTTGTCAGCAAAGCGTTGCTTTCCCACAAGCGCCTCAAGTCCCTTTATATCGTGCTGTACCGACCACATATAGTGCCATCCGTTCGACTCACAGATGTGCGACGTATAATCGTCGGGCGAATAATTGGGCTGGAAGTTGCCCTTGGAGTCACGCGGCTGCATGAACGTAGAACCCGGACAATATACATTACGATAGTTTTGGGCACGCTTTGCAAACGTCTTGTTTATGTCCTTCTTGCCCAAATGCTTTGCAAGGGCAGCAATACAAGCGTCATCGTATGCATACTCCAAAGTACGCGACAGCGACCAGTCATCACCCAATGTAGGTTCCTTCACATCATATGGCACATAGCCAAGACGTTTATACAGTCCTATGCCGCGATAATCATCAAGATTGGCTGTCTTCACACATTCAGCAAGGGCCTCACCCGCATTTATTCCCGGAACACCCTTCAATACCGCTTCAGCAATAACCGATGCGGCATGATAACCTATCATCATATCCGTTTCCGATGCCCACATATTCCACACGGGCAGCCTGCCATTCTCCTTACTGAATGCGACAAGCGAATTTACCATATCGCCGGCACGCTTGGGGTCGACAATGGTATACAAAGGATGAGCGGCACGATAGGTATCCCACAACGAACAAGTCTCATAATTATTCCATCCGCTTGCATGGTGTATCTTACGGTCGGCTCCCATATAGGTTCCGTCTACATCATTAAGTAATGTGGGGGCTATCATGGCATGATATAAAGCAGTATAGAATGTTGTCTGCTGAGACGCTGTGCCACCTTCCACCTCTATTCTTCCCAATTCCTGGTTCCATTGTCCTTCTGCCAGACTACGATAATAATCGAAATCATCATTAGGGGCCTCAGCAGCCAGATTCTTTGCTGCACCATCCTGACCCGTTGCCGACAAAGCCGTGACAAGCGTCAGCTGCGATGGTCCGTCAGCAGCAAACATGATACGTGCCACATAACCATAGCCTGTAACATGTCCATCCTCTGTCTTCAGTTCGGTACGTTCGAACTGGATGTTATCTATAGGTTGCGAGAATCGTGTACGGAACCACACACGCTGATTACGCGCCCAACCGTCAGAAAAGCGATAGCCCTCAATAGTACACTTGTCTATTTGCGTTATCTTGGTGTCTTTGGTAGCGTCCCAGTTCATAGCCTTCGTAAGGTTAAGGATTACCATACGCTGGCGTCCTTTATTAGGAAATGTGTAACGCTGCACTCCACATCTTGGTGTTGCTGTAAGCTCTACATTAATGTCATAGTCGGTGAGACGAACCTGATAATATCCGGCATGTGCAGTCTCATCATCGTGACTGAACTTGGAATGAATGCCGAGTGGAGCGGGCGCATCATTAAGGGGCAACGTTACTGGCAAGAAAGAAATGTCATACAAGTCGCCAGCACCCGTTCCCGAAAGATGTGTATGCGAAAATCCGGCGATTGTGCTATCGGGATAGAAGTAGCCCGCAATACGGTCCCAACCAGGCAATCCGTTGTCAGGACTGAGCTGCACCATTCCAAACGGGGTTTGGGCTCCTGGATAAGTATTACCTGTATAGTCGGTCCCAATGAGCGTGTTCACCTTCGTGGAAAAATTAGCCTTCGAGGCGTTATCAGCAGCAGCCATACTGACAGCCGTATGCGCCAGTCCGAATGCAATTGCTGCAGTAATGAAGAGTTTATTGTTCATTTTCCTAAAAACCAAAAAGGGAGACTTAGGCAAAAATACTTTTAGCCGAAGTCTCCCACATTATTTTATCTGATTATCTTACTTAGGTTAAAGACCGATTAGTCGAGGTTAAGGCTCTTCTTGATGGCCTCAATCTTCTCCTCAGCAGCCTTATTGCAACGCTGGTAGCATCCGGCACACTTGAACGAAGGATCCTTCACCTCAATATAGAACTTAATCTTAGGCTCAGTACCCGACGGACGTACGCTCACCTTAGTACCGTCTGTGCAGAACCACTGCAGAACGTTGCTTGTAGTAGGCATTTCGAGCTTCTCTACAGAACCGTCCTCGCGTGTTGCTGTCAGGGTCTGATAGTCCTTCCAGAGGCAAATGTTGCTTCCGCCAAGCTCCTTAGGAGGATTAGCACGGAAGTCTGCCATCATCTGCTTGATTTCGTCAGCACCTGTCTTACCCGGACGTACTACGTTAACTGTAAACTCCTTAGAGAATCCATAGTCAGCATAAATCTGCATGAGAAGGTCGTAGAGAGTCTTGCCCTGGTCCTTAGCCCAGGCTGCGATTTCGCAGATGAGGCAGATAGAAGCAGGAGCGTCCTTATCACGAACCTTGTCGTATGGCAAGAAGCCGAAGCTCTCCTCACCACCACCAATATACTGCTGCTTGCCCTCAGAGATAGCTATCTCGCGTGCAATCCACTTGAAGCCTGTGTAGCAGTCGCGCAGTTCTACGTTATTCTTCTTGGCAATCTCAGCAATAACCTCAGTTGTAACAATAGTCTTAACGAGGAAGTCAGTCGGCTTAAGCTTGCCAAGCTTCTTCTTGTTCTCAATGATGTAGTAGCAGAACATCATAGCAGTCTGATTGCCGTTGATGATCACCCACTCGCCCTTGTCGTCACGACATACAATAGCAAGACGGTCAGCATCAGGGTCAGTAGCAACTACAAGGTCAGCATTGAGCTTTGTACCGAGCTTCATACCGAGAGTCATAGCCTCAGAGTTCTCTGGGTTAGGCGATACTACTGTCGGGAAGTTGCCGTCGATTATCATCTGCTCTGGCACAACGTTGATGTTCTGGAATCCCCAAGAACGCAAGCAGAGAGGCACGATAACACGACCTGTTCCGTGCATCGGAGTATAAACGATGTTGAGATCCTTCTGACGGTTGATAACGTCCTGGTCGACCATTGCCGAGCGAACAGCCTCCATATAGTCGTAGTCCATCTCGCCACCGATAATCTGAATCTTATCCCAATTAGCCTCGAACTTAACGTCGTCGATACAAACCTTGTTCACCTCATCGATGATGCCGGTATCGTGCGGAGCAAGCACCTGTGCGCCGTCGCTCCAGTAAGCCTTATAGCCGTTGTATTCCTTAGGATTGTGCGAAGCTGTAACATTAACACCAGCCTTAGCTCCCAACTCGCGGATAGCAAATGAAATCTCAGGTGTCGGACGAAGGCTTTCAAACAAGTAAGCCTTGATGCCATTGGCAGAGAAGATAGCTGCTACAGTCTCAGCGAAGAGACGTGAGTTGTTGCGGCAGTCGTGACCTACAACAACAGAGAGGTTTTCCTCACCAGGGAAAGCCTTGAGGATGTAGTTGGCAAAGCCCTGTGTGGCCATACCTACTATATACTTGTTCATACGGTTAGTACCGACACCCATAGTGCCACGCAAACCGCCTGTACCAAATTCCAAATTCTGATAGAATGCATCAATAAGGGCTGACTTGTCTTCTGAATCCAACATAGCCTGTACCTCTTTACGAGTGTCCTCGTCGAATGCCGGCGTAAGCCACTGCTTGGCTCTTGCCTCACACTGGGCTATTAGCTTCTGGTTATTTTCCATAATAAATTTATATTTTAACGTTTAAAATTACTTCAATTTAGGTCAACGGCAAAGTTAACTATAAAAAATGAATTGTCAGCATAATTGCAGTTTTTTTTCGCTGCAAATATTTATTCAAGTATCTTCACCATATTAAATTCAGAAATCAGTCCTTCGGGACTAACTTTAGCATTTACACGGTATTGCAAATCTTCGGCGCTTCCGTCCTCATGTGTCACAGTCTGCTTTGCCGAGAAGACAACAGTATATTCTATCTTCTGGCTTCCTATGTCTTTCTTGCTGATTTTGTAATCGTCCATCGGCTGCCACTTCATTGTGCTTACACCATTCTTATATATCTTATGCATGAAAGTGACGACATCACTACGTGTGGCATTGCTTTTGCCGAGAAACTTTGTCATAAGCGGACTTGCTGTGCTTGTAAGAGCTTCCTCGTCGCGTGCATTCAGACTTTGGAAGAAGCTGTTGAACACACCAGCCACCAGAAGTTTATCCTCTGGCTGTACCGTTGTTGTGTTAAGATTCTTAATTGCATCATTGGCCTCTTCAACATAGTCGCCATCGGGATGGCTCTCAATATAAGCCTCCAACGACTCCACATTACCAGCAGCACTTGCCACCGACCAGTCTATAGAGTCAATCATATGCTGTGCAGTACTCTTGAAAGGTGAGTTGGGATGCTCTGCAAGATAGCGCTCTATTGCACTCTTCGAACCACTTACCATAGCATTAGTCCAATCCCGGTCGATAGCTTTAAGCATTTCAAGGTGCGACTGTATGGAGTCAACATGCTCTTCGGGTGCATTAGGATACATTGCAAGATAATTCTGCAATACGTCTGCATCCTGGCTTGCCATAGCCGCTTCATAAGCGATCTGCTCCTTGTCCGACTGGGCATTGTGATAGAAGGCATAGCAAATTCCGCATACTACCAATGCTACAGCCACCACCACCATTATTATAATACGATTGTTCTTATGCACATTGGTAGGTTTGGTATGGACATCGGCTTGAGCAGCCACTTCCTTCCCCGTCAAATGGTGACATTGCGGACATTCTGTCTGATTAGAGAAATACACCTTGCCACATTCCGGGCATGTCACTACATGGTCTGCAATAGGAGCCCCGCAACAGGGACATACTGGAGCCTTATCACTAATCTCGTGATTGCACTCCGGACATTTTATTATTGCCATTATACGATATTAATATTTGATTTATCACGTTATAGTTTATTATATGAGCTTTATACGACAAGTGTTTTACATCAATAATGTCTGAATCGGATTTCGCGCAATCCGTGACGTCCCATAAAGCGACTCTTGTCTACATATCCACGTATACCGTCAATATGTCCCTTACCCGTATACTGCCACAACATATAGTCGTTACCATCGTTCAGTACAGGCTCGTTAAAAGAATACTGGGCTATCATAAGCTTGTAGCCGTTCATCAGCCCAGACATATATTTATTGTAGAAGTTGGTTCCGGTATACACCAGCGGCTTCTGGTGATATGCTTTCTCCACCATTGTCAGAAATGTCATCAACGAATCGCGAAAGGCATCATTAGACAGTCCTTGCTTTGTCTCTACATCAATCATAGGTATCAAGTCCTGCTGCGACGGACGACATTGAGCCATAAAATTCTCAAGCTGTAGCTTAAGCGGTGTCTTAGGACGGAAGAAATGATAAGAGCCTACTTTCAACCCATACTTATGCGCCAGTTCAATGTTCCGTTCATACTTATCGTCTATACGGTCGCCTCCTTCTGTAGCTTTAAGATAGACGTATGCCATCTTTGAGTTGTCACCTATTGCCTCCCAAAACACTTCGCCTTGATAGTGGCTTAAATCTATTCCGTGGACATGCGAGCACGTATCTTCACATTGCACCTGATTGTCTTGAGCCGAAACGCCAGTCCAACTAAGCGTACAGACCAACGTTATTATGTATTTGCAGATATTCATATTCATATTGCAAAGTTACAGGAAAAAGAAGACAACACAAAGAAATTAAATTATTTTAAATTCACGTTATTCGCAAGAACACAAAAAAGGTAAGACAGTTTATCCAAGCGATATTCGCAAATAAACTATCTTACCATTTCTTTGGGTAACTAAAGCGTTACCGCCTTTAATAATAAGTTATAAAACTCTTATTATTCCTCATCTGCTGTCTCGGCAGCATGTTCGTCAATAAGCTTCTGCTGCAGATCGTTCGGAACAAGCTCGTAACTTGCAAACTTGGTTGTGAACGAAGCACGTCCGCCAGTGAGGCTACTCAATGAGATAGAATAGTTGCTCAGTTCCTTCAATGGAATCTTAGCCTGGAGTTTCTGGTATCCTGCCTCGCTATCCATACCCATAATGAGAGCTCTGCGTCCCTGCAGGTCGCTCATTACGTCGCCCATGTAATCGGCAGGAACATAAACTTCGAGGTCGTAGATAGGCTCCAGAATCTTCGGACCAGCCTCCTTAAATGCTGCAGAGAAAGCATTGCGTGCAGCAAGCATAAACGACAACTCGTTAGAGTCTACCGGGTGCATCTTGCCGTCGTAAACAATCACTCTCACGTCGCGTGCATAGCTGCCAGTAAGAGGTCCGTGCTCCATACGGTCCATAATACCCTTCAGTATTGCAGGCATGAAGCGTGTATCAATGGCACCACCTACAACAGAGTTGATAAACACGAGCTTACCGCCCCATTCCAGATTTACTTCTTCACGACCTTTGATGTTAATCTTGAACTCCTGACCGTTAATCTTGTAAGATGTTGGATCGGGCATTCCTTCTGCATACGGCTCAATGATGAGATGTACTTCACCGAACTGTCCTGCACCACCCGACTGCTTCTTATGACGATACTCAGCACGTGCCATCTTAGTGATGGTTTCGCGATAAGGAATGCGTGTAGGCTCAAACTTAACGTTCAGCTTCTCGTTGTTCTCCAGACGCCACTTCAATGTACGGAGATGGAACTCACCCTGTCCGCGTACAATAGTCTGACGCAATTCCTTGCTCTGTTCAACGAGCCATGTCGGGTCTTCCTGATGCATACGCAGAAGCGCAACCATCAGCTTTTCTGTTTCAGCAGTATTCTCAGCCTTGATTGCACGTGAGAATTTGGGGTTAGGATACTTGATGAAGTCAAACCTCCATTCGCAATCCTTACCATTGAGGGTGTTTCCTGTCTTTACATCTTTCAGCTTAACTGTGCAACCAATATCACCAGCCACAAGTTCGTCTACAGGAATACGGTTTGCGCCAGCACATACATAGATTTGTCCGATACGTTCCTTCGAGCCACGGTCGGCATTTGCCAGGTCGTCGCCCGACTTCACTTTACCGCTCATTACCTTGAAGTAGCTTACTTCGCCGATGTGCGGCTCCATACCAGTCTTGAAGAAATAAACAGATTCCGGGCCATTGGTATCAGGGGTGATTTCCTCGCCTCGTGTATTGTGTAATTTCGGCATCTCGCTAACAAACGGAACCACATTGCCAAGGAATTCCATCAGTCGGCGAACGCCCATATCCTTACCCGCACATACACAGAATACGGGGAAGATTGAACGTGTTACAAGTCCCTTGCGTATACCCTCACGAAGTTCGTCCTCTGAGAGAGTTTCCTCCTCAAAAAATTTCTCCATAAGCGTCTCATCGTTCTCAGCAGCTGCCTCCACAAGAATCTTGTGAAGCTCCATAGCTTTCTCCTTCTCGCTTTCTGGGATGTCTACAATTGTAGGCATACCGCCTTCCGGACCCCATGTGTACATCTTCATAAGAAGCACGTCAACGATGGCTCCGAAATTACTGCCTGTACTAACTGGATACTGAATCTGTACGCACTTTGAACCATAAATGGCCTTCATGTTGTTGATAATGTTGTCAAAGTCGCACTTGTCCGAATCGAGTTGGTTTACAAGGAAGATTACTGGCTTATGCAATTTCTCTGTATATCGGAAATTGTTCTGTGTGCCAACCTCTGGACCATACTGTCCGTTGATAAGAATAACAGCCTGATCAGTAACGTTCAAAGCTGTAATTGCGCCACCAATGAAGTCGTCAGAACCCGGGCAGTCAATAATATTAAGCTTTTTGTTGTTCCACTCAACATGGAAAACAGTCGGGAATACAGAATAACCATATTCATGCTCAACTGGGAAGTAGTCACTTACCGTGTTCTTTGCCTCCACTGTTCCACGGCGCTTGATGATACCACTACCGAAAATCATAGACTCGGCAAGAGTGGTCTTGCCGCTACCCGCACTGCCTAAAAGGGCAATGTTCTTGATTTCATTTGTTTGATAGACCCTCATATCTTCAGGTTTTAAATGGTTAATGTAAATTATTCATGGCGGATAAACTTGGGGCGGGGTTTATCCGACTACTAAGTTATAAAAATAAGAATAGAAACCAAAAGAAAAGCCACAAAAGTGATGATTTTTTTTTACTTATTAGTACTTTTGCATTCTCCTAAGGCACGATGTCGCCATTTACACATTATTATATAGACAGATGAAAACAGGAATATACATCCACATACCTTTTTGCAAGAGTCGTTGCATATACTGTGGCTTCTACAGCTCCACTTTATTCGGCTTGCAGCACGATTATGCCGCAGCTTTAATCAAGGAGATGCATATGCGCAGTTCCGAGTTCAAAGAATTGGGCTGCACAGACAATACTAATATGGTCGACACCATTTACATTGGCGGAGGAACTCCTTCAACTCTCCCTCTTTCCGACATTCAAGAAATTCTCAATACCGTGTCAGAATGTTTCCCCGGCAATCCGCGCGAAGTGACCATCGAAGTCAATCCCGATGACATAACGCCTGAGTTTGTCAATCGGTTGCGCTCAATCGGTATCAATCGTATAAGCATGGGCATTCAGACTTTCGACGACTCGCGATTGCAGTTTCTACATCGTCGCCACACATCATCGCAAGCCATTGATGCCGTTAGGATTATAAAAGATGCTGGAATTGAGAATATAAGTATCGACCTCATCTTCGGATTTCCCAACCAGACGCTCGACGAATGGGAATCTGACGTGCAGACAGCCGTCAGTCTTGCGCCCACGCATATTTCTGCCTACAGTCTTATGTATGAAGAGGGTACGACGCTGTATCGTATGATGAGTGAAGGCAAGATAACCCAGATTGACGACGAAACGTCGTTGGCTATGTATAAGTACCTTATGGACGCGCTCAAAGCTGCCGGCTATGAGCATTACGAGATAAGCAATTTTGCAAAGCCCGGCTATCGCTCTATACACAACAGCAGTTACTGGCATAATGTGCCATATCTTGGGATTGGAGCTTCAGCCCACTCCTACAACATAGGTACACGCAGCTGGAACATAGCCGACATACGCCAATATATCAAAGCCATCAACAACGGAATGCTTCCTTCTGAGAGCGAGACGATTGACGCGACCACCCACTACAACGACCTTGTCACTACCGCCCTGCGAACATCAGACGGTATGAATCTCGACTCAATCAGCCCCACATTCCGACAATACGCCCTACAATGTGCCGACATTCACATCAAGAACGGATTGCTAAAGCATACCGACAATCGTCTGCAACTGACACGCGAGGGATTGTTTGTCAGCGATATGATTATGAGCGACTTGATTAAAATTTAACATAAAACGACGAGGCATCACCAACTTGCATTTGTTGGTGATGCCTCATCGTTTTTTATTTACACTTTCTATACCATTCAATAAGGTTGGCTCTTGGAACTCCAAGTTTCACCATTTCGTCCAGGTCTTCACGTGCATCCTTCTTGCGCTTCATCAATATGCGCACATTGGCACGATTCAGTCTGAAGTCGGTATTGAGCGGCTTCAGTTCTATTGCCTTGCTATAATCGTACTCTGCAGGACCGTACATCTTGCGCTCCACTTCCATTCCGCCACGTGCGGCATACGCCACAGCGCTGTCGGGATGCTGAGTCACCAATAGGTTTATCATGTCCAAAGCCTCAGTATAGTGACTGTCTTTCTGATTAAGCAAAGCCAATCCGAGTGTGGCCTCAAAGTTGCCCGGCACAAGACTCAACAAATGCTCGTAATCAAGACGGGCAAACTTGTAGCGTTTCTGCTGTTCGTTGACAAAGGCGCGATAGAACAGAGCAGCCAGATTGTTCGGATCACGTCGCAAGACATAATCGTACTCATCACGGGCATACTGCCATTCCTCAAGCTGCACGTTCCACGACGCTTTCCTCAAACGCAGGTTTAAGGAATCGGGATGGAACGACAATGCCTCAGAAGCAGCCGACAAGCTGTCGCGAAGCTGCTGCCTTGTCTGTGCAAACATAGTGTTTGCATTAAGCGCAATTAATGCCAGAACAAGTATTAAGGTCTTCATAAAGTTAAGCTTTAGCTATATAGTCGGCAATCCACTGACCAACCTCAGCCGTACCGTACTGTGCGCCACCCTCAACCTGAATCTCAGGAGTACGTACGTTGGCATCAAGCGAAGCGTCAACAGCCTTACGTACAAGCGCTCCTTCCTCATTCAGTCCGAAATGTTCAAGAAGCATGGCTGCCGAAAGAATCTGTGCTACTGGGTTGGCAAGGTTCTTGCCTGCTGCCTGCGGCCATGAACCGTGTACCGGCTCAAACAACGGAGTGTGCTCGCCAAGCGAACTTGACGGCTGCAATCCCATTGAACCTGTGATGCAAGAAGTCTCGTCGGTAAGAATGTCGCCAAATGTATTCTCTGTAACGATAACGTCAAAGAAAGTAGGTTCGGTAAGCACGCGCATTGAGGCGTTGTCGATAAACATATAGTCGGTGTTCACCTCAGGATACTGCGGTTCCATCTCCTTGGCAATCTGGCGCCACAGACGTGACGAAGCCAGAACGTTGGCCTTGTCAACAACGGTAAGGTGCTTGTTGCGCTTCATGGCAAACTCGAATGCAACCTTAAGGATGCGCTCTATCTCCGGACGGGTATAGATGTCGGTATCGTATGCCTTGTCGTTGTCCTGATACTTCTCGCCGAAATACATACCGCCAGTAAGCTCACGTATTACAACAAAGTCGGCACCCTTGAGCAATTCGTCCTTAAGGGGTGACTTGTGTAGAAGGCAGTCAAAAGTGGCAACTGGACGCACATTGGCAAACAATCCGAGCTTCTTGCGCATAGCCAGAAGGCCCTGCTCAGGACGTACCTTGGCAGTAGGATCGTTGTCGAAACGTGGATCGCCTACAGCTGCAAAGAGCACAGCATCGGCATTCAGACATGTCTGGAAAGTGTCTTCAGGGAATGGGTCGCCCACTTCGTCAATGGCATGAGCTCCACAAATGGCTTCCTTAAAACTGAATTCGTGACCGAACTTTTCAGCCACAACCTTCATTACCTTCACACCTTCGGTCATAATCTCGGGTCCGATACCGTCGCCGGGAAGTACAGCTATTGATAATTTCATATCCTTTGTTTTTTTATTATATTGTTTATTTTGATTCTGAGTCTTGCAGTTGTTCCTGCTCCACGATGTTAAGCATCTTGATTGTAGCCTTGATTGCAGCTTCGGTCTGGTCGGCATCGAGTCCACGTGTACGCAGTATCTTCTCGCCGCTACGCCATGTTATGACAGTCTGCACGAGTGCGTCTGTGCGTCCGCCAGGCGGTATTGACACGGCATAATTCTCAAGTGTTGGGAATGTGCGTCCAAGGCGTTCGCGGTATATCTTGCGCATAGCCTTCACGAAAGCGTCATACTGTCCGTCGCCAAGAGCGTTGTCCTCATACTGCTTGCCGTCAATCTCAACCTTAACAGTTGCCATAGGGCGCAGTCCGTAGGCAAGCGACACCATATAGCTCACAAGCTTTATCTTGTCTTCGGGAGCCGAATGCTTCAGCACGTCGCTCACGATGAATGGCAGGTCTTCCTGAGTTACAATCTCCTTACGGTCGCCCAGTTCGGTAATGCGTTGCGTCACACGTCGTGTCTGTTCGGGAGTGAGTTCCAGTCCGAGCAGTTCCAGGTTCTTGGCGATATTAGCCCTACCGCTATTCTTGCCGAGAGCATACTCGCGCTTACGTCCGAAACGTTCAGGCACAAGATTATTACAGTAAAGGTTGTCCTTATTGTCACCATCGGCATGAACGCCAGCCACTTGCGTGAACACATTTTCGCCTACGATAGGCTGGTTCGGCGCAATGGCAATACCAGAATATCCCTCTACCAGTCGGCTTATTTCGCCCAATCGGTCTTCACGGATACTGGTTTCCATACCGAGCTGGTCTTTAAGTATAGCCTGCACGCTTGCAAGCGGGGCATTGCCACAACGCTCACCCAGTCCGTTCACCGTGACATGCAGACCGCTTGCGCCACTCACCACAGCAGCCAACGAATTGGCTACGGCAAGGTCGTAGTCGTTATGTGCATGGAATTCGAAGTTGGTGTCGGGATAGCGCTCCACCATCTGGCCGAAATACTTCGTCACCTCCATAGGGTTGAGTATGCCCAATGTATCGGGCAGAAGGAAACGCTTGATTCCACTCTCCACGAGGGCGTCCATCATCTTGAACACATAGTCGGGCGAGTCCTTCATGCCGCTACTCCAATCCTCAAGATACAGATTTACAGCCATACCCTTCTGCATGGCAAGGGTGAGCGACTCGTATATTCCGTCAATATGCTCTTCGGGAGTCTTCTTGAGCTGATGCGTACAATGCTTGAGCGAACCCTTTGCAAGCAGGTTTATAACCTTGCATCCGCATTCGTCAATCCAGTCGATTGACTTGCCACCATCGACAAAGCCCAACACTTCTACCCTATTCAGCTTGCCCACACTCTCGGCATAACGGCATATCATGCGCACAGCTTCCTTCTCACCCTCAGAGACACGTGCCGAAGCCACTTCTATACGATTCACATTGACATCGCCAAGAAGCATACGTGCCATCATGAGTTTCTCATGAGGAAGGAATGACACTCCGCTGGTCTGCTCGCCATCGCGGAGTGTACAGTCCATTATTTCTATTGTTCTTGCTCCCATGCTTCAACCTTATCACGGTTCTGTACAAGGAAGTCTACGTCGTCGAGTCCGTTTTCAAGGCAATGCTTCTTGTATCCGTTTATCTCAAAATGCTCGCTCTTGCCTGTAGCGAGGTTTGTCACGGTCTGATTGGGCAGATCCACCTTCACCTCTGTCTTGTGGTCCTTGTCGATGCTGGCAAAGAGTTCCTTAAGGAAGTCCTCGCTCACCACTACCGGCAGCACAAGATTGTTGAGTTCGTTGTTCTTGTGGATGTCGGCAAAGAACGAGCTGATGACCACACGGAATCCGGCTCCGGCAATAGCCCAAGCTGCATGCTCGCGCGAAGAGCCCGAACCGAAGTTCTTACCTGCTACGAGTATCACTCCGCTATACGACGGATCGTTCATAACGAAGTCGGGTTTGGGAGTACCGTCGGCATTATATCGCCAGTCGCGGAATAGGTTGTCGCCCATACCTTCCTTGTCGATAGCCTTAAGGAAGCGGGCTGGTATAATCTGGTCGGTATCCACATTCTCAAGTGGAAGTGGGATGCATGTGGAGGTTATAACGTTGAATTTCTGTTTCATTATTCTTCAATTATTAAACATTAAACATTAGAACATGAGTTCTCTCGGGTCTGTTACCACTCCCGTAACTGCTGCTGCAGCTGCTACCAGAGGTGAAGCAAGGATGGTGCGTGAGCCCGGTCCCTGACGACCCTCAAAGTTACGGTTGGATGTCGATACCGAATACTTGCCTGCTGGTATCTTGTCATCGTTCATGGCAAGACATGCCGAGCAGCCCGGCTGGCGAATCTCGAAACCAGCTTCGGTAAGGACCTTGTCCAGTCCCTCCTCTCTAATCTGCTTGTCTACGAGCCATGAGCCCGGCACAAGCCATGCCGTAACGCCTTCTGCCTTATGGCGTCCCTTCACGATAGAGGCAAATGCACGGAAGTCTTCAATACGTCCATTGGTGCAGGCACCGAGGAATACATAGTCAATCTTATGACCGAGAAGCTTCTCGCCCGGCTCAAATCCCATGTATGCAAGCGACTTCTTGAACGAAGCCTGACCAGCCTTGTCTATCTCATCGAGTGTCGGGATGGTCTCTGTAATACCGATACCCATACCAGGATTAGTGCCGTAAGTGATGCGCGGCTCTATGTCGGCAGCATCAAACACGAGTTCCTTGTCGAACACGGCATCGTCGCCACTCTTCAGAGTCTTCCAGTAAGCCACTGCCTTGTCCCAATCCTCGCCCTTAGGAGCATATTCGCGACCCTTGATATATTCGAATGTTGTCTCGTCGGGAGCCACAAATCCGCCACGCGCACCCATCTCGATAGAAAGGTTGCAGAGTGTGAGTCGGCCCTCCATAGACATATCGCGCACTACGTCGCCAGCATATTCAACGAAATATCCGGTAGCGCCCGAAGTGGTGAGTCGGCTCATCAGGTAGAGAGCTACATCCTTAGGCGTAACGCCCTTTGCCAACTTTCCGTTGACGCTTATACGCATCGACTTCGGCTTGGTCTGCAGAATGCATTGTGAAGCCATAACCATCTCTACCTCAGAAGTTCCGATACCGAAAGCTACAGCACCCATAGCGCCATGGGTAGATGTGTGCGAGTCGCCACACACGATTGTCATACCTGGCAGAGAGAGACCCTTCTCCGGTCCTACTACGTGGATGATACCGTTGTCCTTAGAGTTCATGGCGAAGTGTGTCACGCCGAAATCAGCAGCATTCTTAGCCAATGTGTCCACCTGACGCTTTGACACGGGATCTTCGATAGGCTTGTCCTGGTCGTGTGTAGGAGTGTTATGGTCGGGCATGCAGAATATGTGGTCGGGACGGAACATTTTGAGTCCGCGGGCACGCATGCCGGCAAAGGCTTGAGGCGAAGTCACCTCATGGCAGTAAAGACGGTCTATATACAATTGTGTAGGACCATCCTTGACCGTCTGCACAACATGCTTATCCCAGATTTTGTCGAATAATGTGTTCATTATAATATGTTTATATTGTTAATGTTATTGATTGTTTGTATTGATTGTGGGCTGAACGAGCGGGCAGCCTATTTCACGCGAAACTTGTTGATACAGTCAATGTAAGCCTCAACAGAAGCCGTCACGATGTCGGTATTGGCTCCGAATCCGTAGTACACGCTTCCGTCGTACTCCACCTGCATGTGTACCTTGCCCACGTCGTCCGATCCCTTCGAGATGGCCTGGATTGTAAACTCCTTCAGGGTCATCTGCTTCTGAATGATCTTCTTGAGAGCCTTGATGGCAGCATCTACCGGACCGTTGCCCGTCGAAGCCTCTTCAAACTTCTGTCCTGAGATGTCGAGTCCGATGCTTGCCACACTCTTAACGCCCATGCCTGTAGTAACCTGCAGGAAGTCGAGCTTCACGGCGTGCGAAGCCTTGGCATCGGCACCTGCCAACATGAGTATGTCGTCGTCGTTGACCTCCTTCTTACGGTCGGCAAGCTTGAGGAACTGCTGGTAGATAGTGTCTATCTTCGACTCGTCGTCTATCTTCACGCCCAGCACTCCGAGACGATACTTCAAGGCGGCTCTGCCCGAACGTGCTGTCAGCACTATGCTGCCGCTGTCCAGACCTACATCCTTCGGGTCGATAATCTCGTATGTGCTCACATTCTTCAGCACTCCGTCCTGGTGGATGCCGCTACTGTGGGCGAATGCGTTACGACCCACAATTGCCTTGTTAGGCTGAACGGGCATGTTCATCAGGCTCGAAACCATGCGGCTTGTGGGGCAAATCTTTGTAGTGTTTATGTTGGTGTCAATATTGATACCGTTGTGACACTTCAGAATCATGGCAATCTCTTCGAGCGAAGTGTTTCCCGCACGCTCACCGATACCATTGATTGTCACCTCTACCTGACGCGCTCCGTTCAGCACTCCGCTCAGCGTATTGGCTGTGGCAAGACCCAAGTCGTTGTGGCAATGGGTTGAGAGTATGGCCTTGTCGATGTTATCCACATGCTCTATCAGATACTTTATCTTGGCTCCATACTCCTCGGGCAGACAGTAGCCCGTAGTGTCGGGAATGTTGATGACGGTAGCGCCAGCCTTGATGACAGCCTCAACCACACGTGCCAGATACTCGTTGTCGGTACGTCCGGCATCCTCGGCATAGAACTCTACGTCCTCTACATATCGCTTGGCATAGGCCACGGCACGAACGGCACGCTCTATTATCTCCTCACGGTTTGAGTGAAACTTATACTTGATGTGCGAATCTGACGTACCGATACCTGTATGGATGCGTCCGCGCTTGGCATACTTCAGAGCCTCGGCAGCACAATCTATGTCCTTCTCTACAGCACGTGTCAGAGCACAGATAGTTGGCCATGTCACAGCCTTTGAAATCTCAATGACCGAATTGAAGTCGCCCGGACTGGAAATAGGAAATCCTGCTTCAATCACGTCTACACCCAATTGCTCAAGCTGCTTTGCCACCTGTATCTTCTCAACGGTATTCAACTGGCATCCTGGCACCTGCTCGCCATCGCGGAGCGTAGTGTCAAAAATATACAATCTTTCACTCATCCTTATATGTGTTTTACGTTATTACTTAAACCGAAAAAACCTTTCACACTACCTTGTAGGGGTTAGTGAGAAAGGTTTTTCTTGTCATCTGCTCATAAGAGAGACTGTATTGTTTGCGGCAACCTATTTAGCATACACTACCCCGTTCGACATTGTTCCAAAGTCGAATTCGAATAATAATGCTAATAATGTTGTACGACAAATTCATATTTATAATATATTTATGGTGATACGTCTTATTTCGGTTACAAAGGTAAGAAAATATCGGTAGCTCACAAATAATTTATCACTTTTTTTATCATATTTATTGCTTTTTGTTATGCCGTAGCGCTTTCAAGTCCTCCTACACCTTATTATATAATAGAATATTACCAACTTTTACAAAGACTTTCTTATCCCGAACTCAGGTTATCAGATACTCAATGTCCTTTTTCAAATCGCCAAGACTGTTTGAGAATGTAGCTGAAGCCTGTTCCTTGTTTTCCGCTTTCTTTGCTTTGAAAGCCTCAAACGTCTCACTTCCATCCTCACCATACTTTCCATCCTTTGCCTCGAATATCACGCTCGGCTCTATTACTTCCACCGTATGCCATGCACCTTTTGGTATCTGACATCCATACTTTGCCTCAGTTGGGCAAAGATGAATGCGTTGTACCTCGCGATACTCTACTTTTCGTGTTACATCTTGCGCATCTATAGCCATAGGCAAGGCTTCAGATGCATTCTTCTCGTATGTCACAACCTCCTCATATATCACTTCATCCAATTTTCCGCACAAGCAGACAACGGTTTCTGTCGTGTCTTCATGACGATGCACAGGCACAACAGTTCCAGGCAACAGAGCATTCAGCATACGCTGACTGTTATCAGCCGAAGAAGTACGCAAGTCGAAGTTCTGACGCAAGCGAGGGTTCTCCCCTGCCCGCTCAAAGAGCTTATCTAACAAATCTTTATTAATTTCCATTTCCTAATTTAAATAATTAAACATTGCCGAAGGCAACAATTCAACACTTAACATTCAACACTCAACATTGCGCATCGCGCAACCATTCAAAATTCAACACTCAACATTCAACACTCCTAAGGTATTCCTCATGCAAGTGATAGTATTTCTTCATGAACAGCACGTAGGCGACAGCCAGTCCAGCTAATGCCCCAATCATATACATCCAATGGCAATGCGTAGTATTCGGGCACAAATATATGAATCCAAGCGATACCATCAACTGCATAGCCATATATAGTAGCGTTACTTTTACATGTCCAATCTTCAGCTCGTTAGCCATAATCTGATAAGCATGCTTTCTATGTGCCTCACCCAAATTCTCATGCAGCATAATTCGGTGAACAATTGTCAAACAACCATCCACACCATACACTAATAAGAATATCAACCATGTTATATCTCCAGTCTTGATAATAACATTGCCCAACAGGAACAACATAATAAACGCTATGCCAATTGAACCCACATCACCGGCAAAGCACTTAGCCTTACCCTTCGGTCGGAAGTTGAAGATGCAGAACACCAATGCAGCAATAATTGAAGCTACAATCAGCGACTGATCCACAAACACCCCATCCGAAGATACAATAGAAGAATAATTCGTGGTCAAATTTGTGGCTAATTCATGGCAATTCGTGTTCAAAAGTCCTAATGGCACCAGCACCGCCAGCGCATATCCCGCCGTAATGCCGTTGATACCATCCATAAAGTTAATCACATTAGTAGCCCCCACATACACCACAAGAGCCACCAACACAATCCACCACATCTCCCAATGCAGGATATCCAACTGATAGAAAGCCATGGCAGCCGCAGCAAACTGTGCCACAAGTCTCACAGAGTCAGGCAGCGAATGAATGTCATCCACAAAGCTCACTCCAGCCACCAATGTCAGTCCAGCCAAGAACCAAGGATAATCAAAACCGAAGAAAGCACTCCATACCCATGCTCCAATTAGAAAGATAATGCCACCGCCACGCAACACTATCGTCGTATGCGACGACCTTTGGTTGGGCTTGTCAATAATGTTATACTTGTCCGCAATGCGGAAATACATGAGTTCTGCCAATAAGAGCAGAACGAAAATAAGAATATAAGTTATCATAAAAATAAATTGAATTTACTCTTATTAATTAATACATATTTACACTATCACTTGTTATTTTATCTGCCTCCGTCATATCAAGTGGAGATAAAGGCACATTACGCAATGTCATTGTCATAATATGATTATAAATGTTTAATTGATCAAATTATTTGTTTGGATAATTTCGATTTTCAACAATTTATTTGTTTGGATAATTTCGATTTTCAACAATTTATTTGTTTGGATAATTTTATTTCGCTATCTTTGTAATTGAAATACAACAAATTACGAATTACTATGTACTACAAGAGAATTATAGATAAATATCTATCAGAATGGGCTTCACGCGATACACGTAAACCTATTCTACTTCGAGGAGCACGCCAGGTAGGCAAGTCTTCTGCTGTGCGTCATTTAGGCAAGCAATTCAAAAACTTTTTAGAAATAAATTTTGAGATGGAGCCTCAATACAAAGCTATCTTCCAGCCCGACCTAAATGTCAATCGTATCGTTATGCAGATTTCTGCAATATCAGGCTCAAGGATAGAAGAAGGCGAAACACTTCTTTTTATGGATGAGATACAGGAGTGTCCAGAGGCTATCATGTCGTTACGTTTTTTCAAAGAGAACATGCCACGACTTCATGTCATTGCTGCGGGTTCCCTATTAGAGTTCGCCCTTGCAGAATTACCAACATTTGGCGTAGGTCGAATCCATTCTATGTTTATGTATCCAATGACCTTCGATGAATTTCTTCTTGCCAACAACGAAAATCTATTACTCGAAGCTCGTAACGCAGCATCTTCACAATCACCTCTTCCTGAGCCATTGCACGAAAAGTTAGTCAGTCTTCTTCGCACATACATGCTTGTAGGAGGAATGCCCGAATGTGTTGGCAAATGGGTTGAGACTCACGATTACTTGCTTTGTCAGGAAGTTCAAAATGATATACTTGTAAGCTATGAGGACGACTTTCCTAAATACAAGAAAAAGGCTGATGTCAATTTACTTCGCAACATATTGCGTAGTGCAGCAGTACAAGCCACGAAAAAGTTTGTCTATACCAAAGTAGGCGACTATAAGACAGCAGAAGTAAAGAGTGCGCTCAACCTGCTCATTCTTGCAGGATTACTAATCCCCGTAACTCATACCAGTGCCAATGGACTTCCTTTAGGTAGCGAAGCAGACAATTCCTATCGTAAGATTCTATTCTTTGATTGTGGACTTATGCTGCGACTTTTGGGCATCACTATAGGAGATACAACCATGCTTACCACCCAAATACTTACAGCCACAGCAGCCGACCTTGTCAACAAGGGTGCCATAGCAGAGCTTGTTGCCGGTTTGGAGATGCTTCACTATATGACACCCAACTTACGGCATGAGTTGTATTATTGGGTACGCTTGTCAAAGAATTCATTAGCAGAAATCGACTATCTCCTGCCATCACATCTTAATATTCTCCCCATAGAGGTAAAAGCAGGCAGTCAAGGTGGAATGAAGAGTTTGTGGGCTTTTATGCGTGAGAAGCATATCACCGAAGCCGTTCGTTGCTCATTAGAGAATTTCGGAGAGTTTAGTTACATAGACAAGGAAGATGCAGACAATGTTCGTCATGTCAGTGTTTTTCCTTTATATGCCGTATCGCAGATAATAAAATCTACAACAACTAAACCAATATAAACAATCCTATATGGATTTTGTATTGGTACTCTATTTAGGGCATAGCCCTTTGTGTATAGGCACTTTTGTAAGTGCCTATATATTGAGATGTTAAAAATTTCACTTGGTTATTAACTATTTCATACATTTTACACACATGTGATTTTCGGCTGCACTCGGCATAGCTCAAACAAGTTTGGCTCTGCTCTCATTGGCACAAAAATTCTTCGCTCAACAATGCCAATTAGGAATTTTGAGTTTTGAATGTTGAGTGTTGAGTTATTCGCTGCTACGCATGCGATTGAGAGTTGGTCAATTGTGAATTAATTGTCTTTGAACATGAATTATCGAAAAAATTCTAAATCTTCACTGCTGTACATAATTTGATGTTTTAAATTCAGCAGCGAAGTTACTTCTTTCTGATTTAAGCCATAATTTGAGTGCTTACATAAAAAAAGGCGGCGCATATATTTTGGAACATAAATTGCCGTAAATTAAACGTAAATTAGCATGAATTATTTTTATACTCAAGCACTTTATATTTACGAAAATTCACGTGACATTTACGATAATATACGTTCAGCGACAGAAAGTGTTTTGTAACCAATACAGCGTACCCACTATTTTTCAGTGGGTTAATTGTATTAGTATTTTGAATAAAGTACATAATTCGATGTTTAAAATTCAGCAGCGAAGATACTTCTCTCTTATTTAAGCCTTAATTTGAGTGCTTACAGCAGTTTATTATGTTATCTTCATATTGTCAACAATCAGCCACTTCTTTATTCTAATCCTTTATCGTCCCCCACCTCCTCAAATGACTCCACAGCAATGTTAGGAACATGGGGAGAAGCCATTCTTTGTATACAAGGGGATGCTTCCAACGGTTGTGCCACCAACGGCGGAACTTAAATGTGAGGATGGGGATTAAGCCTGATGTGGGCTTTTCCTCGGCAAACTCAGGATGTAGAATATCCCCTACTCTATATCTTCGGATTCTTCTCCACCCAATTGCTCCAAACCGAGCTTATCAGTTCTATCTCCATCGACCGCTGCGAGAAATACTTATATTTCCAGCGCATGCCCAACATGTTCTTTACCATTTGTATGTGAGCCTTCAGACTGTTGCCGTACTTTATGGTGTTATCGGCAATACGGTAGCAATCGTCAAGGAGCATTTTGTCTTGAATCTGCAACAAAACATCACCATACATCCACGGAGCCTTAACCCCACATACTACATATGCCAGACGTGTCATTGATTCGGCAAAAGGTTTAAGGTCATTCTTATCACATTCATTCCAAAATTCAGAATCAAAACAATCTGCACTTTTAAGAATCATTGCCCAGTCACAGATATATCGCAACGTGATACCTTCACGCAAGAAATGCCTATGACAATGTTGCAGGAAATAAAGGGCATTGAATCGGTCGCAAGGCTTTTCTAAATAAGAATCGTCAATACATACAGTCGGTTCATTCTCAAGCAACGAACGAAGATATGCCTCAAAACACTTACGCTGCCTCTTTCCTCTTACAGTAGTGCATATCTTATGGTTCTCTACAAAAACATCCTTATACTGGAATGTAGCATGGCGATAGTCTTCCCTGTTCACCTTTATCCCCAAGCGCTCCATCTCACTATTGCCCACCTCATAACCTCCACACAGATAGCAATCCATGTCCGAAGCCAGACGTTGCATAGGTTTAGGATAATATTGGGCAAAGGCAAACCCTTTCAACACTAAAGTTCGTATACCAGCCCCGTGCCAAACAGACGCAACCTCTTTGCTTGACCCCAATTGCTTGGTATGCCTTTTTTCAATAGACATAGCCAAAGCATACCATTGCAGTTTTGTCTTTACATCCAGTCCAACCGGAGCAAAGCCCGTCTTATTCATCAAGATCTGCAGCCCATCCATAGCTATAGCTGCAACACCTTGCATCTTGGCATAGCCGTAGAGAACATTCCAATCCTCTGATTCAGGAAATGCCATAGGAACCTCCCCTACCAAAGCCATTCGAATCAGCGCATACAAAGCCTCTTTAGTTTTATCCATCAGAGTTTGATACGTTTCAAAGAATCCTCAAACGACACAAGCTGATAATCAAAGTCGTATGTTGTCAAATCCTGTTCATAATATTGGTTGGCAAACATCTTGCATAGAGGGGTCAATACAAACGAGCCTAACCATACCAACGGATTGAAAAGTCTTGTGCACCACAGTGCGTGTCCATTAGCCTTGGCATAATAGCGCACAATCTCTACAGTATCAGCATACTCCTTGTTCTGCAGATGGAAAGTACCAGCCAGTTGTTGGTCGATAACCTGCTTCACAAATTCGCACAGATTGTCAATGTACAACATCGAGCGCTTGTTGTGCCACAGAGGGAAGACAGGTGTCTTCAATGCCAAACGAGCCAAACGTTGGAAGTTTCCCTTACCATTAGTACCGTATATCATACAAGGACGAAGGTTTACTACCTTGAAATCGTCCGAAGCCAATTCGTTCAGACCCTTCTCAGCCTGCAACTTCGAGTCACCATAAAAATCATTTGGGTTTGGTTTGGTATTCTTGCTTATAACAGTACCCTCCAACGACTTGCTTGCATGATATACAATCTGCGAGCTCATAAACACAAACTGTTTCACCCCCGAAGCCTTAGCATGCTTTGCAATCTCTACAGTCAAGTCACGGTTCACCTTATAGTATAATGGAGCCATCTCAGGCTTTGGGTCTACATGAGCAATACCAGCTACATGAAACACTGCGTCATACTTAGAGAAATCTGCCTCCTTCCAAGCATCATTCATAGTGTCTACAGTGTCAACCTTATACTCATTCTTATTGCGAAGCAGCCATGCTTCTACCGAAGTACCAATAAAACTGTTGGCACCCGTTATCAATATATTCTTCATTCCGATTATTATATTGTTATGTTAATACAACTTCTCTATTTCCTTCCAAATAATTCTGCTGTCATAGTTTTCTACAACCCACTTACGACCTTCCATACCATCAATAGCATTGTCTCGCCTTATCATGTCTATCTTCTTAGCCAAGTCATCAGCATCATTATCTATAAACAAACCAGTTTTCCCGTCAATGATAGAATCACAACAACCCGTCACACGTGTTGTTATAACGGGTTTTCCCATAGATTGCGCCTCAAGCACACCAGTCGGGAAGCCTTCTCTGTACGATGCAAGTACATACACGTTCATCATGGCATAATAGTATTCCATACCACCATTTATGAAACCAGTATATATTATGCGAGGATCATTCTCGATGCGGTTCTTCACATCATCTGGCAGAGCATCACGTTTCTCAAACATGCCCACCAACAATAGTTTGCAGTTGTCAGCATCCTTCAGCTTGTCAAAAGCACGCACCAGCTCTATGATACCCTTGTCGCGCACCATACGACCTGAATAGCCTATAACGAAATCATTATCCTTGATGCCATACTTCGCTTTCAGTTCGTTTAATCGAGTTTTGTCAATGTTTGCAGGATTAAAGTGGCCTTGTGTATCTATGCCATTACAAGTACCCTTGCTCAATATCATCTGCTTCTTAGCAGGAGCAAGCCTATCCTCGATACTCCTTTTAAGCACCGACGGACTGACACAAACAATCTGCGTAGCGCAAGCCGATGCTATTCTGTCGACTGTCTTCAGTATCGTCCGCTTCAATCCATGACTCGTCTCATAAACAAGACCATGCCTGAAATATATACGCTTAGGCACTCTGCACAGCCATCCGGCAATCATGCCAAGCAAAGCACCCTTAGGAGTATGTCCTACTACAATGTCTATCTTTTGTTTGCGGATAAACTTGCAGATATTCCTAATACTCGCCAAGTCTTGCTTTATTGATATACTCCTGTTCACAGGAGTCTCAATATAGTCGAAGCCTTGCTGCTTGGCATAGTCAGCCAAATACTCACTTGGGCTACAGACCACATTCATCCGATAGCCACGTTCTTTGAAATACGTAAATTGGTCTCCAATAAAATAAGGGAGAACAAAGTAGATGTTAACTACGTGAAGGATATTCATAAAAAATAATACACCTTATGGCAGACTCTTCTATACAGAAAAGCCTACCCCTAAAATTATTATAAAATATGTATTTATATGTATGCGTTAGTGAAATTATAAAACTCTAATCCACCAACAGAAAAACAAATAACAAAACAAAAGTTGTTCCCCGTCGCAGTATCGCTCTGCGCATATGCCGCCACTCGTATGGGGATAAAAATTTAGATATTGTTAATATTACACTTGAGAGAGTTCATATTCAACTGAACTTATAAAACCATCAGAAGCAAGGAAATGCAAAATTTCATCTTTGTCCATACCACCCTCAAACATACTTCGAGCTAATGTCATACTATTCGCTCTACGGTTTTTCAATGTTTCATCATTCAGATTAAACATTGTTATTGTATTTTCTGCTAATGTGTCATTACAATCAGATGGCTCCATAAAACCGTCAGTATAAAACTTGAATCTACCCGAGAAATCATCAACTACTGGGTTAAGTATATTTTTATATCTCTTTTGAGAAGAATCATAGTCACTCTTCTTTATATGGTCATCTTTCCAATCTGCACCGAAGCGATAATCTTTAACCGCAGCTATCATGTTTGGCCAAGAGAATGTTAAATTAGGGTCTATATCCCGCTTAACATAGTGGTCTATATGTTTTTTCCCGCTACTAAGAGGTATTTCGGTATATCCACATAATTCGTCTTGATCCAATTCGCATTGAGTCAAGCAATCATCATATACATGTTTATCACATTCCTTATGAATATCCTTCCACATGGTGTGCTTCCGCTCCTTGAAATCATCAAGTGATTTGGGAGCATTACTTTTACATATATGCCTCATCTCAAACCTTTCCTTTTAGCTTCAACCATGAGTCTAACCATATCAGAATCTGCAGGACCTATAATCTGCATAAGTTTTCCGAAGAGTTCATTGAACCTTTCTGCATCTCCATTTCTGATAGCAGCGAATGCTTTTTGTATATCTTTTGCCACAACCATATTTCTCTGATATGGCATATCAAAGAAGTTGTTCATAATACTACTGACTGGTTTACCATAAGGTTCGAACGCTACATCTATTTTTCTGCCATTATCAATTGTAATAATCTGATGCTTTCTAATATCTGACAGAACTATTGGCGAATGGGTAGAAATGAAAAATTGGCAATTCTTAAAGATGCTTGTCAGTTTATTCACAATTTCCATTTGCCATTTAGGATGGAGATGCAAATCAACCTCGTCAATGAGGATAACTCCCTCACCATCAAGGGGATTATACATTCCAGGATTAGCTATAGCTAAGCGTCTTGCAATATCACACACCAAGGAGAGATAACACTTTTCTCCCTGCGACAATTGTGAAAACTCAATTACTTGCTCACCTTTCTTTATAATCATGGCTTGATACGGTCTACGACGAACACGCATCTCACTAAAATCGGGGAAGAAATCAGAAATTGCATTTCGCACAGCATTCAAGCTATGGTCTCTATAAGACGCATCGTCTCTAATCATTTCATTTTCGATATCTTCCTGACGCCTATACCATTCAAAGAACGACCTGAAATTGGAATTCCCAGCCAATGCATCCTTATATACATCCCATATATTAGTTTCCGCTTTATGCAAGTTTACGGGAACAGAAGCGATGGCTCTTTCTACGGGGTAATACATCAAGACTGGCACATTACCTCCATGTTCTGCATTCTCAACAATCTCATCAGCCAAAACAGACATTTCGCTCAAATCCGTCTTATAAGCTGTTTGTCTTTTGCGAACCGTGTAAGCCTTCTTCTTCCCTAAACCCCAACTTACACCGTTCTCAGTATCTATAGACAAAAAACATGGCTCTTTGCTACCTATCCTGATATCCAAATTATTTGGTAATAATCCTTTTGCATTAGAAGAACGCATACGTGCTATAAACCATGACAATAACATTGCCAAAGCATCAAGCACACTCGTTTTACCTGCTCCATTGATACCTACAATCAAATTCATATGAGGGTCGGCATCTACAATACTTAGAGCTTCAATTCCGCGAAAGTTTTGTATATGTATATCTTTTATTTTCATCATAATTATATATCAATTATCTTCTGCAAAGATAGTGCAAACCGAGCGCAATGAAACTTGCTTCAATTGCCGAGGTGCAGCCTATCTTCTGCAAAGATATACATTATTTGCGAGATAAATATGATTTAAGCCGTAATAATTCATAACTCATTTCTATACCTCCACCGTCTCCACATTGTAAGCGCAATTTGCATATTCTATTTATCCTCCCCAAACAATGCTTTCGACGATCTTCTTAACATCTTTAGGAATTCCATCATAACAAATCCTGCGATTACGTACATATCCACCACATACATAGAACTCTTCAATGTCGGTATAGGCAGACAGGATATTGAATATTGGGTGTTTAAGATGCAACTTCATAATATAAGCACAATACAAAGTAAAGTGTACATCATTAAAGAAAAGTACGAGGTTTTATCTCATCCTATTCCTTGCCAACCACCAGAACGACTCCACAAGGTTTTCGTTATATACAAGTTTGTATTTCCAACGGTTATGCCACCAGCGGTGGCTTTTGTCTATAGCATACTTTAGTTTCTTACCTATAGTATCTATGCCAGCGGTAGTCATTGGCAACACATCTTTCTTCTCGAATATATCAGAAAGGATGCGGTCAGCAAGAGAAGTGTCCGATTGATATGTATACAGTTTGTCGTCAGAAGCAAAACAAGCAGCATCAATGCCAAGATATTCCACACAAATAGTGGCAATGGCATTGAAGAACTGCAGCATCCGTTCTTCCTTATACACCTTGAATACTAAAGCCCAATCAATCTTGGAATGATACCTCTGGAAGAATGTGCCTACATCAAGCACATGCCTAAGCGTTATCTCATTCGAAGCAAAGTGTTCGCCAGTATGACGCAACAAAAACAAGGCATTGAATGTAGGCGAAGGTAGCAATACGTTGTCGATACCACTCGGCTCACACTCATACTTCTCCAATACAGACATCAATATCCTTTCGAACCTAATATTGCTCTTATGCGACACATCATCAATAAACTTGGCATGGTTCTCCACCTCCATCCCACAATAATTGAATGTAGAATGCTTGTGGTATTCACAATGCACTTTAACACCAAGCACCTTCTCTATCAAAGCATCAGCCTCATCCTTCTTTCCAAACAGATAGACATCAATATCTCCCGTAGGTCGATGCTCTGGCTTCTTATAACAAAGACTGCATCCATATCCCTTCAGCAACAACATACGTATGCCATCTTTTGCAAATACACTTGCCAAAGAAGAAATGATCCCTCTATGCTTTGCATACATCTGCTCCATCATCGTTGCCTGTCCTATCCATTGTAGCAATATTGGCTTGGAAGGACGAATTTCCTTTGGCAACCTACCTATGCCATCAAGCACAATGGCAGAAATGCCCTGATGCAAAGCTAAGGCATATACAGCACGCCAATCAATATTGTCTGACAACAGAGTGTCTGGCAAAACATAATCTTGGAAAGATGCAAAACGAAGCAGCTTTAATAACGTATGAATGTCTTTCATTAATTCCTTAAATTCACAATTGAACAATTCATCATCGCATGCGTAGCAGCGAATAACTCAACATTCAAAACTCAACATTGCCGTAGGCAACCACTCAACATTCAAAATTCAACACTCAACATTCAAAATTCTTTCATAGAACTCAATCTGGCACTTCTGCACAAAGTTCTTTTCGAAGCGTGATTCTATTATCTGTCGTGCATTGCTCTTCATTACTCCACGACCCTTGTCATCCGTCAGCATACGCTCCATAGCATCATACAGAGCATTTGCATTCTTCGACGGAACTATCAAACCGTTCTTCTCGTTCTCGATGATCTCACGGCTACCATTAATATCTGTCACAATAGAAGGCAGACCCATAGCACCAGCCTCAAGCACAGTATTAGGGAAACCCTCTCTATAACTTGGCATCACAAAGCAATCGGCATTCACATACATCTGCAGCAAGTCATCGCCATATTTAGGTCCACAGGCATCAATGTCGTCATTAGTGTCTATAAGCTTACGAGTCTTGCCACTCACAGGATCAAGCTCATGCTCATATTTGCCCACCAACACAAGTCTTGTATTATTATGCTTGTCATGCAGCTTTACGAAAGCCTCAACCAGTTCATTGATACCCTTGTCACCCACTATGCGACCTACAAACACGAAGGTAAACACATCAGGATTCTTTGTTGCTTTAAAACGAGCAGGTGAGAACCGCTCCATATCAACACCCCTCACATTACCATAACCCAATACATTCATAGGTTTCTTCGTTATGCCACCGTTCTTTAGGTCATTGAGCACTCCCTGTCCCTCAGGAATTACATGTGTAGCACAAGCACAAGTAAGCCAATCGGTCATCATCAATATCTTTCGCTTCAGTCCAGTAGCAGTAGGCCACACAAGACCAGTAAATGTATGAATACGCACTGGCACACTAGTCAGCCATGCAGCCACCATACATATCATACCTGCCTTAGGAGTCATAGAATGCACCACCTGCGGTTTCTCCTTACGGAACACATTAATCATCTTAATAAGCGACTTCAAGTCATTCACTATAGAGATATGTCTCTCCATCGGCACCTCAACACAATGGAATCCATCCTTCTCCCTCATATCGTTGAGTTCAGGGCCAGGCGAAGTAACCGCCACCATGTCATACCCCATCGCCCGCATCTTTATCATCACCTCACGACAGAAGCCTAAGGATTGCGGGACAGTAACGGCACGAATAATTTTGTTCTTGTTGCGAGTCATATTTTTTATATTTATATAAGACTTATTTAAAATCACAAATGTTATGAGTTCTGCATTTTAATGAAGCGAAGCGTAAACCATTTTCGTCAATATTCTTGCCCCACGCTCATTTAAGTGGTCAATATCTTTAAATAAAGTAGAATCAGTCATAAAAGTTGGAGCCGAGTGATAATTTATGCATCGAATATCATTGGCATTAGCTACATATTCTAAATCCTTTTCAGCTTGATTCGACAAAGTCCCCTTAATCGAATACGTAGGAGAAATATATAAACGAATATCAACTCCATTTTTGTGACATCGTTTTAATGTTTCATCGAGAAGTTTAAGATATTCTGTCGAAACTACTCCTTCCCTTTTAATGCTACAAACTTTTTGTGGATACTTATATCCTGGTGAAGTGAATAGTTACAACACAATAAATACTTGCATTAAATTATTGATTTTCAATGCTTATATATTTATTTAGTGAATCCTAAGTAGGTTAAATCCGAAATGTTTTTTTTAAGAAATTCTTCAATCGAATTCCACCGATATTAAGGATAAGGTTTCTTATAACCTTTCTCCATTTCGGATTCCATGAACCTGCAAAATGGTGGATTGTTAATGTGTTATGGGTTAGTCTAATCTTTCCATCCTCTGTTGATTTAGGACATAAATAATCTTTAGGTAGCAGTGTAAAACCACAAACAGTCTGCAATTTGTTATTGGGAACAAATCCATATTTGTTAAGTGTATTTGTAATACGAATTACATTTGTTGTTGTGTCAAATGTACCATCAGGTTTTACAAAATGTAGTCCATCATATTCAGAAAGAAGTTCCTTAAAAATAGGCATACCCTCTTTGCTTGCCATTAGACCTGTAGGTATTAGTGTGTCAGACTCAAAACCAGAAACAGCATCATATTGAAGCAATATATCAAGTGGTTTCAATACTTCCACATCAGTATCCATATACACGCCTCCCTCATGATAAAGGGCAAATAGCCTCACCACGTCTGTTACGAAAGCAAATTTTCTGTTATCATAAGCTTCGCGTACATACGGATACTTATCTAAATCAAAGTTGCTTTCGTTCCATTCTTTTATTTCATACTCAGGTAAGTATTTTTTCCATGAGGCGATACATTTTTTTGCTAATTCTGGTTTTTCGCCACGACCAAACCAGCAGTAATGAATTTTTTTGGGTATCATAGTTTCTTATTTTAATATTTCAACAATTCTATTACAAGCATAACCATCACCATAAGGGTTCACAGCCTTGCTCATTTTTTCATAAGCCGTAGCATTGTCAAGTAGGATGCTTACTTCATTCATGATTTTATCGTAATCAGTTCCTACAAGATGCACAGTACCACTTGCCAATGCTTCAGGACGTTCTGTCGTGTCACGCATAACAAGAACAGGTTTACCAAGTCCTGGAGCTTCCTCTTGAATACCACCTGAATCTGTCAATACAATAGAGGCTTTACTCATTAGATGAATAAACTCAAGATATTGCAGTGGTTCAATAAAGAAGAAGTTTGGGCGAGTTAAATCTTCACCAAACACTTCGTGAATTGATTTACGCACATTGGGGTTAAGGTGCATGGGATAAACAAAATCAACATCGGGATATTTTTCCGATAAATCTTTCATTGCAGTAACCATACGAATAAAACCATCCCCAAAATTTTCGCGTCGATGTCCAGTTATCAAAACGAGCTTCTTTCCATTGTTCAAGCGAGAAATGTCATAACCTGCTTGAAGTAGAATATCTTCTTGTTCATTAGCAAGTAAAGCGTCATCTTTGAGTTTCTTTGTTACCATGTGCAAGGCGTCAATTACAGTATTGCCAGTAACATAAACCTTACCATGTGCTTTCTCTTCTAACAGATTTTTTTCAGACAAGGGCGTTGGCGAAAAATTATACTCAGCAATGCGTCCTGTGATTTGACGATTCATTTCCTCAGGCCATGGACTATAAATGTCGTGTGTGCGTAATCCTGCTTCTACATGTCCTACAGGTATTTGTGCATAGAAGGCTGCAAGGGCTGCTGCAGTAGACGTGGTAGTATCACCATGTACAAGTACAACATCAGGTTTGCACTCCTTAAACACGTCACGCATACCAGTAAGCACACGTGCCGTTACATCATACAAGTCCTGTCCTTGTTTCATGATGTTAAGGTCATAATCAGGTGTAACATCAAAAATTCTCAAAACTTGGTCAAGCATTTCACGATGTTGTCCTGTGACACATACAATTGTTTTAAAACTCTCAGAATGTTTTTGGAACTCTTTTACTAAAGGGCACATTTTAATGGCCTCAGGACGAGTTCCGAATACTAACATTATTGTTTTCATATTATTTAGTTTTATCATTTACTTAATTTATACAACCAACATTGCACCGTTCTAAGCAAATTTTTCAATGTTACTTTAAACGATATGCCACGTTTCATAGTTTCACAATAGAATAAGCCAAACCCATTAGGGTTACGTCTTAAGTTGCTGTTAAATCCCATGCTCAGTCCATCGGGCAAGTATTCGCATAGGTAAATACCTTCGTTTTTACAAATCATGCGATAAGAGTCAGCAATACGATTCCATATTAAAGCCTCTGGCACAAAGTTTTCACCCTCAAATTCTGGGAATGGATATCTTCTAAGAATTGCAGTGTTTACAACCTCCGATTTGTCACCATCAATTTTATATTTATAAACCCATTCTAACGAACTTGCTAACATACCATCATTAGGAAATGGTGAACCTATAATTTCATTGGTTTTAATATTTTTACGTCGAAAACACATACCACATATCTCAGGGTTTGCATTAGCTTCAGGTACAAGACGAGTAATCTGTTCTACCGCATCATTTGTAAGAACATCATCGCTATCCACAATAAAAAAGTATTCTCCTTTCGCTTCTTTAACTCCACGATTGATAGCTCTATGCTTTCCACCATTAGATTGCTTAAAGTAACGAATCGGAAAAGAGCTTTCTTCTGCTTGCCATTGTTCAAACAACGCGCATGTGTTATCTGTTGAACCGTCATCAACTACAAGCCACTCAAAACTCTTATATGTCTGACGTTGCAGACTGTGATACAAATCGGGCAAACGATATGCCCGATTGTATGTGGGGGTAAATACAGTTATCGTCATATTATTTAAATATTACTTTTTGAACAATTGAATTAATTTTATCAACTACTATTGCTGAAACATACGATACAACAATCAGTACAACATAAATCAGCAATGGGTATTTAAACGAATAAATAAAATCGTGAAAATACATACCATAAAAATAGGCATGTATGAACCACATACTTGTTGAACGCTTTCCAACTTCAAACAAAAAAAGTTCTAACAACTTTGGTCTAGGGGCATTGACAAATAATATAATAAAGGCTAAAACATAGAAATTATCAAATACACTTGTTACTATACAGCAATGGCATATTGTCAACACTAATAGGATAATCCAATTTACCCCCCCCATTTTACATTTTGATATAATCCATGGATATCTTATCAGACAGGCTCCTAATGAAAACGGGAATAACATTTGCAAGAACAAGACTGGTATATAAGCCCATGAATTTGCATATAAAAAGACAGTACCAAAACGAGAGATTACATAACTACATACGATATTAAGCATTAACGTTATTACTATAAATGCATACACATTAACAGAGTCAAAAATTCGCCAAATTTGTTTTGAAGCAAGTGCTAATAATGCATATGGCAACAAAAACCAAATTGTAGCATTCCACGTAGTATGATATCCAGTCATATTTGATATTATATCTGATAAAGTACCGGGATATTTGTCTATACCAAACATAATTGCTCCAATAGGAATTAAGCAACAAAGTGAAATCCAGTAATGGAGATATAACTTCTTTAGTTTTAATACAACATCATATTTACGCTTATGCTCTATAAGATACATGCCATAACCCGAGAGAATTATATAGAAAGGAACCGGACCTGCTGCTCTTGTCAATATATACGTTAAAGGAACGCCATCTATCGTTATCAAATTATGGCATACCATTGCATTATCCATATTATTGAATAGATGCAAGAAAAGCATCATTAAAATTGCGATGCCTTTTAACATTGTAGAAACTTCTTTCGACATAACTACTAACTACGAATCATTAATACAAGTTCAAGTACAACAGGAATAAAAGCAACCGTTATCACTTTCTTATTAAAAGGAAGACGATTATACGGATTCATATATGGGTACAGAATAATAAGCGATATCAGCGACCAACTTAGCAATGCAAAACGGTCAGCATAAGGTACACGTATCATAACTAACCACAAGCAATTAACTATAATATATGTACATGACAAACGTATATAGAAAACATCATCGTACTTCTGCTTTAATATTATCCATATAGAATATACGATAGCAAGGGCGGAATACAGAATAAAATCTATACGGAAACCAGCATTACGATAAAGATCTGCTGTTGACCCATCAACATCATATGCATATTCGGCAATACGGTCTCCTACCTCACCTGTATGAGAAGAGAGGAAAGAAACAATCGGGTTTAGGGCATTGACACTTGAAAGAGCAAGAAAAGCTAACCATATCCAAGTATACACCTTGAAATTCTGATAATATTTTGTAAGAAAGAAAGCTGCTACAAGTATAAGTACTGAATTATGCACTAAAATAGAAAAAACAGACAAGGCTATATAGATTGCTTTTTTCTTTTCTTCAAAACAAAGCGATAGAAAAAATATAGATGTAGCAAAACCTGCTCGCATAATATTGGTGGCTCCACTCCAAAAACCTAAGCACCCCGCTGACAACAACAGATAATACACAACATACTGCTTGCCCAATTTACACATTCCTATATAATAGTATGAAAATACATACACAAAGGCCAAGACAAACAAATACAATATCTCATCATTAAAACAAGCAACATTCAATATTTTTGTCAAAAAAGTCCAACCTGGATCTTTTACATATTCAAGAAACGTTGCATATTTAAAAGATTCAATGTATCGTTCTTTATCTCCTCCTATCGGTGAAAACACAGATGCTACAATTAAATACAGAGATAGTATATAAGCCCAAATTGGACTTTTGGCTATCCATCGCTTACCACTATACAATGGTAAATAATTTAAACAAAAAAATAAAAAAACTACAATTGTAGATATTAGCAAAGTTATCGTCATTTATTTTTCTTAATTTACGGATCTTATTGATTATTTTTTATATTCCAATACATTAGTATCAATTTATACCACTCCTGATTATTGAAAAGCGTATAAACACAATAGTCAGCAATATAACATCAATATCGCTTATTTACAATTTATTATTTCACTCTTTCTCATCAAATTGATAAATTTACAATGTATCAGAATTAGTCAAGCTATCCTTTATAACATCAATAATACTAAAATTTCCTTTCAGCAATGTATCACTATATATTTGAGATGTATTACATATTTCATTAGCATTAGAATAAATACAATCTATTCCTTTGATTTTTAAGTCAATTAACCTTGAACTTCTTATCCCATTCCTATAATAGGCAACAAAAGGCTTCTCGAATTTAAGAGAGAACATTATGGCATGAAAAGAATCAGTATATACATAACGAGCATGATAAAACATATCCACCCATTGTTCTGGTGATAAAGTTTCAAAAACCTTATCTGCGTATTTTGTAATATCACGACTATTGCAAGGTATAACTATGGCATATACCGGTAAATCACCTACCTGTTGTTTTATCCTCCTTAGTGCAACATCATGTCCACCTTCTATCTCATCTCCTAATATATAAGTAAGGATATATGGTTCTGTCTGTTTTTGTGTTTTAAACTCATCATACGTATAAAGCAGACTTGGATCAGGAACAATCTGAGGGGCTTTACCCAACACATTTTTAACTAATTGTTGGGTTGTACTATCACGAACTGTTATTAAATCGAATTTACTTAAGCACCCCTTAACTACATTTCTTTGGCTTCCACGTAGATTTTTATGTGCAGAACAAGCAGCATAACTCATACGTTTGCCTTGAAATTGAGGTTTCCAGTCAATCATATAGACCATCGGATCGTCAAATAAAGAAGTCCACACCTGATCACTTCCTGTGATAATCAAGTCGTATTCAGCATTGGCATAATCACCAATAGTATTTGAGTCGAGAGGTTTTGATATATTTAAATACGTTGAACGGAATTTATCAAATTCCTTAATTGAAGCATCGTTCAATGTTTTGTCAAATGGCACAGTTCTATGTTTGCAGATAAAATCAGACAAAGAAGACAATAATTCGCCTATATTATCTGCCGTAGAGTATTTTGAATATAGTTTACGCACTAATCCACGGTTATCATTGTGACGATAGTCTATTACCTCTACCGTATGTCCAAGTTTCTTTAATACTTGTTGTAAAGCGTAGCATTGCAATATACCACCATAGTTGTTACCACGATGAAATGTCAGTATACCTATTCTCATATTAAATATTTATCTTTAAGTATTCTCGAATAATAGTTTTTAATAAATCACGAACAATTTCCTTAAATGTAGGGCGAGCTAAGATTTTAATACGGTCATGTACACTCTTATCCATCCCAAAGAACACCTTTCTATCTAATGGTTCGGTACACGAATGATAAGCTGCCGGATTAAACCTTCTTACTTCGTCGAGCGAGTACTGATTTTTAGAATTGCAGAAAGAACGACAGTATTCTGTTCCTTTTGATGTATTAATGATAAGCATAGAAACTCCCTTATTGTCATCTAAGGAACGGTTTAACTTACCAATACCCCAGAAATCAGCCAAGGTAACATCACTACCACTTCTAAAATTACGAGATTTACATGAATAGCAACTAGGACGTAAAAATAGGTTCTTTAAGAAGCCACGCAAGAATAAATTCTTATTAAATGATGCATATGAGAGCGAAACCGAATTTTTCTCTCCTGCGGCTGAAGCCTTGGAGAGACCGAGAGCAAAACCGTATTTTTTCCTCCGCCCTTACGGGCGGACTCTTTATCTATTTCTTCTTGAAGATAAGTTCTAAACACACCAGGACTTGGTACCCCATGACATATAAAGTCAACCGCTAAAAGATTATCATAATCTTTACGCAAACATTTCTTTAATCCAGCAATTTGACAAGGAGTTCCTGAGAATAATACTTTTCGGTTATTTTTCAAGAAAGCCTTTGCCTTCTGATAAGAATCTCCAATCTTACTTTGAACATATTTGGATCCTCTAAACTTCGCAAGTTCCTCTTTTGTCTCAACATAGTCATGCACTACCTCCCATCTGTCATTAAATGTTGCACCGAACACAACGCCTCCTTCATCAATAACACGTTCTGCCAACAATGTAAAAACACCTCCAGATGAACTCTGCATTCTTATTGATTCATCAGGATTTTTTGCAGCGTAAACGGCCAATGGTTCACGATCATTGCCATAATTTATAATTGGACAGACCTTCTCACACAAATGACAATCTACACACACTCTTTTATCCACACACGGATAAATAAAGCCCTCACTATCTTCTGACATTGTTATGCATTGCTTGGGACATACGGAAGAGCAAGCACTACAACCACAACAATCTTTTTTATCTTGTATTTTAATCATATCTATTTTCTAACCACTCTTCTAATTATCAACAAAACTGGATATAACAATAAATTCTTTTCTTCCTTATTAATGCTAAATATTAAAAATAACGGTATATACAAGACCGTATACAATATAAGATATTTAGCAAAATCTAAAACCGTCATATTAGACGGTTCAAAATGATTTAACGCATATAAACCTACTACAATAAATATAGCTGGTACAATACTCATTTTCAATATTTCCCACCAAAAAACTTTTATGTTTATTCTTTGTTTTTTCTGATAATATATATTCATTATTAAACCTTGCCCTATTAGCAATGCCATACCTGTAGCAAAAGCACAGCCATACCCTCCATAGATTTGAGCAAGATAAATTGATAACCCTAAACTACATAATGCTATTACGATATATAGCATAGAACGGAATTTCATTTGATTACGTGCTTGTAATATAAGTATACCAAGATTTTGAATCAATGGTACAGTTAAGGGTACAAAAAACATCAATGTAAGATAGTATGCATCTGCATAATCATCGCCAGCCCATAGAATTATAAATTGCTTACCAAAAACAACAAATGCAGAAAGGATATAAGCCATAACTATATATTGTATACGTCCTGTACGAATAAAAAGGTCGGAGATTTCTTCGTCACTTGAACCTTTAGTTACCATAGACGTAACCTTTGGCAAAAATACACTTGAAATAGCAGTTGAAAACATCATATACATACTCTCCAACTGTATGGCAACAGCATAAACAGCAATAGCAACAGAACCTTTGTATATGCCAAGCACAAACTGCCCAGTACTCCAATATATGCGGTCCATAATGGCATTGAGAAATATCCAAAAGCTATATATAGAAACTTCTTTTAAGAATCCCCACTTGAACTTTGCGAATCTAACCTTTATAGTAAGTCTGTATTTACAATACCACCAGTTTATCAAGAGGGTCGCAACATTAAAAATTGTTGTGACTACTACCATCGCTATAGCCTTGTATCCAATAACAAGTAATAATATCATTACGACAGGATTCAAGACCGAGCGTATGATGCTGACAATACGTTGAAATACAAAACGCTCATAGGCAGACATGATACTGCCCCAAATACTCATTGGAAAGGTAAAAGCAAGATTGAAAGTCATCAACCACAACATTATTCTTGTGCGATGTACTTCGCTTTCTGTCATTGCTTGAGAAAACATATTTTCCACGTTCAACGACAACACACTGCCAGCAATCATTGCTATTACACCAATACCTATATACAGAATAAAGAACATTCCAAACATCTCTTCCTGTTCTCTCTGCTTCCCCTCTGCCCTAAACTTGGCGGTATATCTAACGATGGCATTGCCAAAGCCTAAGTCCAAGACAGTTAAATAGGCTATGATGGATGCCGCCAACGAATACAATCCATACTCCGACTGCCCTAACATTCTCAACATATAGGGGGTATATATCAACCCCACAACCATATTGAGACATATCGACACATAATTCAGTGCCGCTCCTGCTTTAAGTTGGTTCATTTATTTTCAAATACTGTTTGATTATTGTTTTCCGATGTTTGATTTGTCATTAAATATTTTTTGACGTTATTTTTTAGAAACACCTTTTATTAGTGCCTACATTTGATATCCATCTGATTTATTAACCATTTATTCATAATTATACCAGACGTATCCCTTCCTGTTTTCATCGCTACCATTTCCGTCTCATTGCCTTGTTTGTCACAGAAAGAATCAATGGAAGACTTAGCATTTTTGAGTGTTACGCTCGGCTCGTAGAGAGGCTTGCCAAAGCAAGAATGTTGAATTATATCGTTGAACATTAATGACCGTTAATTGAACATTAATTGGACGTTAATTATTCCTTTCTTATTCATGTAATTTGTTACTATCACGCAACCTTTGCTTAATACCCTCCAAAGTCACGTCAGCCCAATGCTCATAGTTATTCTTCAGCTCCTCTTTCTCTCCATTAGAAAAATCGGAATGTTCAATGTAATCTTTCATACATTCAATTGCCGTCTTCTTGAGCTTATCAAGATCTGAACTCTGAATCCTACCAGTAATGAGCTGCTCTGTAATTGTGCAATATATATAGCCATTTAAAAAGGCGGCGCATATATTTTGGAACATAAATTGCCGTGAATTAAACGTAAATTAGCATGAATTATTTTTATACTCAAGCACTTTATATTTACGAAAATTCACGTGACATTTACGATAATATACGTTATGCGACAGCAAAGTGTTTTGTAAACCACCAATACAGCGTACCCACTATTTTTCAGTGGATTAATTGCATTAGTATTTTGAATAAAGGTTTTATTTAGAGTTGCACCTTACAGGGCGCATTGTTTGTAAATGCCTTACACCCAGGGTATTGTCAATGATGAATTTTGAATGTTGAATGTTGAGTTATTCTCGGCTAAGGCTTGCGATTGTGAGTTGGTCAATTGTGAATTGTATCACGAACTAATTGGTGATGATTCACAGTTGCCACTTCGGGGCGCAGTGCATGTCTCGTAATATAAATTCGTTATCGCTTCTTTCTCTTTCCAAATAATTCGGAATGCGATCCAAGACGAACAAGTTTTATGATATTTTCTTCCTTGTCGTACCAGATAAGGAGATAATCATCCTCAACGTGACATTCCATATAGTCTTTCCACTCACCCTTTAATTGATGAGGCTTAAACTCAGATGGAATATCTTCCCCTTTTGCAAGTTTTTCCACAATCGAGAATAGCAACTTAACCTTGTTTAGGTCTTTACTAAAACGCTTGTAGTCTTTCTTGAATTGGGAGGTCTTACGAATTTCCTTCATACTCAGTTCATTGAAGACATGAAACTTTCTAAGCTGTCCATGCAAACAGTACCAGCATCGGTGCCTTCTTTAGCTTCTTTCATAGCAGCTATGGTTACAGCATTTGGCTGTTCTGAATCAACGTCATCATCGGATGCTGCGTTGTTAACATTTAATATCTTAACTCCATGAATAGCCTTTAACACAGCTTTCAAGTGTGTTAGAATGGAAGGATTCTCTATTTCCAATGTCAATGTTGTCATATTCTAAGCAAATTTTATTATATGCAAAGATAGTGCAAATCGAATGCAGAATATCAAGCTTGCTTGAATATTATGCTGAGATGCAGCCTATCTTATGCAAAGATAAGCTATATCTTCCATTTTTACAAGGATTTTGACACGAATTTTCTAATGTTTGGGATTTATTCCCCATACAGATTCTTCATAAACGACATCATTCTCAGGTCTTTTGCAGAAGGTCCTTTCTTGCCTTGCAAAGCAATGTCAAGGTATACTTTATAGTCATCGGAGAGAGACTTGCGAAGTTCAGCTGGCATGAGCATATACCATTATCCTTTTTCTTCATCGCAATAGGTTACTACCATAAAATACTTTTGGAGAATATAAGGAATCTTGCGTTCCTTGCGGACAACGTAAGTACTGTCGTCACCTTTTAGAAACCACATGCATCACGAAATGGTTTAAGATCAAAATACATCAATCGTGTATCCTCGTTCACATCCAAATCTGTAAAATAGCTGAAGCCGCATTTCTCGTAAAAACCTACCGCATCACGATGAGCATCTACCGTTAAGAAACGGCATCCTGTACGGTTGCCATTTGTAAACAGAACTTTTATATAATCAATGATATCACGGGCAAGACCTTGACCTGAGCACATTCTTTGCGTTCCTAATCTACCAATTTTTACAGCTGGATAACTTTTCATGCGCTTATATATTTTGCCTTATCTCAGTTCAGAACAAGCATACAATCTTTTGTACACCGCTTGAGCACGCAACACATCCTCGCGCACTACCTTTTTGGGGTTCGCTACGGCCTGGGCAAAGCGTTCAGCATCCTTTCCTGTCAATACGGGAGTTTCTTTTATCGGTTTTGCCATAATTTCAAATTCATTTAAGTTAAACATTATTATTTGTTACTATACATCGCAAAATTACATCATCCCCCCGATATTTGCAAATATTTAGCCTTCTTTATTTCCTCTGTAAGCCACAAATACAGCGTACCCTCTATTTTTCAAAGGGTTAACTGCATTAGTATTTTGAATAAAGTACATAATTCGATGTTTAAAATTCAGCAGCGAAGTTACTTCTTTCAAATTTAAGCCATAATTTGAGAGCTTACATAAAAAAAGGCGGCGCATATATTTTGGAACATAAATTGCCGTGAATTAAACGTAAATTAGCATGAATTATATTTACACTCAAACACCCTATATTTACGAAAATTCACGTGACATTTACGATAATATACGTTCAGCGACAGAAAGTTATGCTTCGTGAACTATAACATTTTCGTAAGGGTCCACATAATTTTCATTTTGATCATCTTCATTTACGAAAGGTATTGGCTCCATATTACGATCTACCATATAACAGTGGTTCGTGGATTCATCGTAAACATACCGTTCTCCTTCTAAACTATCGCCTCCGAAATTTATCAACAATCCAACTTTCTTTTGGGTTAGACGAAGATAATTAAAGAGTTGGGCACGATGAGCTGGTATAATCTTATTGACGGATTTGAGTTCAATGACAACATCATCGACAACTACATCCATACGATAGGACTTATTCATCAGACGCTTTTTGTAGAAACAAGGAAGATACTTCTCTGATTCTGCATTAAGCCCTCTATCTTTAAGTTCCATTGTTAGAGCTTCGTTGTAAACAGGTTCAAGCAATCCTCCATTGAGTACACTATGCACTTCCATCGCTGCACCTATTATCTGATATATCTTTTTAGAATATTCCTTAAGATTCATATTATAGAATTAATATTGAACGATTGCGTTATAATCTCATTTTTCAAC
>OIWM01000067.1_pt1 | contig 114691 bp, 114 predicted proteins | sample 1587451 | NCBI WGS metagenome assembly OIWM01 (sample SAMEA3888907, study PRJEB22519) | human gut metagenome | biome: human gut; feature: human-associated habitat; material: faeces | place: Denmark | collected 2011 | reverse complement strand
GGGCGCACCAATCGAAAAAATGCTCCAGCGGAAGTTGGGGCTTTTTTTGTGCTTAAATCCACGGGCCAAAGGACGGTCGATAACCCTACCAAAGTGTTCTGCGTCCTTGACTTGACGCTTGTTTCCCTAAGAGAAAAAGACTATCGAGAGAGGACCAAAATGATGTGCTTTGGCGACTAACCTTTAACTATTTTTAACTAGCAAAGACAAAACCGGGCTTGCTATCGAGTAAAAATTTTCCTTATGTGGTGTATACTTAAATCGCGAAAACCCCTTGTGATTTATGAGGATAAAAACGAAGCGACTTCGAAGGAGATAACAAGGTGAAAAAAGGAATGATCTTTGATTTGGATGGCGTTATTGTCTCAACCGACCATTACCATTATTTGGCCTGGAAGGCGATTGCCGACCAAGAAGGAATCGAGTTCAACGAGGAAATCAATAACCGCCTGCGTGGCGTTTCCCGGATGGCGTCTTTAGAAATCATTTTAGAAAAAGCCTCCCGTCCCTATTTGAAAGAAGAAAAAGATGCTTTATGTGAGCAGAAGAATGCGATTTACCGGGATTTTTTGAAGCAACTTCAGCCAAGCGATTGTAGCGAAGACGTTCGTTCTACCTTGAAGGTCCTTCGTGATGCTGGAATCCAACTATCCATCGGCAGCGCCTCTAAAAACACCCGATTCATTTTGGAACGGATCAATCTATTGGATGCCTTTGACCAAATCGTGGATGGCACGATGATTTCCCATTCTAAGCCTAACCCCGAAGTATTTCTTCTTGCTGCGGAAAAACTTGGCCTAGCTCCCAGCGAATGCGGCGTTGTTGAAGACGCATATGCTGGAATTGAAGCGGCTAAAGCCGGGGGATTCGAGGCTTATGGAATTGGAGATGCCTCCCATTCTCCCCTAACCGATCACCCCCTTCATGCCCTTTCCGATTTATTGCCCCTTGTATTGAATAAGCAAATGAACTAACTCGTTTTGAGTTAGAACACCTAAAAGACCTATCCCAACGGCTTCGTCTGCAAGCAACAAATTGACGCTTTTTCGCATAATCGGTATCTAGAAGACGTCACAAGAGGCAACGTTTTGCCACGTGGGGAGGATGTCACCAACAAAGGGACGCTTCTACATTGCTCTTTCCTAAAAGAAAAGAAGGGGATTTGATTCTTTCCACGGAAGTCATTGGTCGCTTTCGCAAAGGAGAAGAAATCGGCTTGAGTTTCAAAATGGAACACGTTTGCCTTTTCGATCCAGAAGATGGACATTCCCTCCTCTGATTTACTTTCTATTTGGCTTTTGGACTTCGACGTTTATCGATGGAGTCCTTTTTTGTATCAAACTAGGCAGAGTTTTTGACTCTAAAAAATAAGACAAAATTAAAAATGTTTCGATAGCAACGGAATTATTTACCTGAAAAACCGGTAATGGAAAACCTTAAAAACCGGAAATGAAGGATAAAAAATGTCGATGATTCCCACTTTTAAAACCTCTCTCATTAAGATGAAAAATGCCTTAAAATGAGGGCATGATCCGCCAAGCAATTTCTACCGATTTCAACGATATTCAAGCCATCTATACCTCGGCTAGAAATTTTATGATGGAGCATGGTAACCCCGCCCAATGGGGATCAGCTTATCCTCCCCAAGAAACGATCCTTCAAGATATCAAACAGGGGATTCTATTTGTTTTAGAAGACGAAGAAGGGCTTTACGGGGTCTTTGCCCTTATCGCAGGCGAAGATCCCACCTATCAAAAGATTCAAGACGGTTCTTGGACTTCCGCTTCGCCTTATGCGACCCTTCATCGCATCGCATCAAACCAAAGGCGAAGAGGCGTATTTGCTGAATGCTTGGAATACGCGAAAACCCGTTATCATCACCTTCGTATCGATACCCATGAGCAGAATCTAATCATGCGACGGCTAATCCTAAACGCCGGGTTTTCTTGTCGCGGTAAAATCAAGGTGAAAGACGGCTCGCCTCGCCTTGCTTACGAATGGATTTCATCCTCCCTTTAAGTTGTTAAAATAAGGTATCCGATTTCGAACCCTACTTAGGAGGATCCGATATGAAAAACCCTAGACGAGCTCCGTTTCTTGCTTTATCCATTTTAGGCGTTCTAACGACGATGAGTTTATCTTCGTGCGGACCCATCGCGGAGAAACCCCACGCCCCTGGGCTATATGCTTCCTTAAAAATCCTCGGGGAAGAGACGACCCCGATACACTGGGAGTCCGAAGAGAAGGAGCCCTGTTATTTAGCCAGTTCGTTCTTAGATATGGAACTAGAATTCTCCTTTGTTCCTCCAGAAGGAGATGAAGTTTCTTTCCAAGGCGACTGCATGAAGTTCGCAGGGAAATTCATCGCCGCCTTCTATTCTTATAATGAGGATCAAATTCCTTTATATCGGCTTAGTTTTCCCCGCTATACAGGGAATTGCCGCCTCGATTATTCCTTCGAAGATTACACGGGCCATTTGAATTTTGTCGTGGATGATGACTCGGATAACTGGAAGAAATATCGGACCAGCGTCAAAGAAGTCGTCCCTTGGGCGAAGACCCTGGAAAAAAGCGAGATAGAGTCGATCCGATTTGAATTCGCTAATGCAAGCCTAGGACCTTCTAGTTTCCGGCGCATTGATTACGTAAAGGAAGAACAAGAAATCGATGAGGCTTATTCCTATTTAGATAGTACCCTTTATTCGACCAACCAAATGGACCTCATCACCCCCGGGACCGGCAATACGTATCTGACCTATCTTCTCTCCGATTCTACAAGCCAAACTCTTAGGTTTACAGGGCGTTATTTTACCTTTGATGGTCAAGATTACGTGATCAAAAACGCTTATTCTTCGCCAGAGAATCCTCTCGAAACCCGTTATGGATTCCAGCGGTATGGAAATGACATCCACGCGGTGAAAACTTCGGACTCCTCTTCTACGCCCATCGACTATCTTTATGACCTCGAATTCGTCCAATGGCCTAGCGAAGAAAGTTACAACGAAAATAGTCCCGCGATTTATCAAATCGAGGGCTATGTTGGAGAATCCATCGAAGTCTATTCTTCAACCCGTTTCCAATATCAAAATCGGATGTATCAAATCCGTTCTACGAAGAATTTCTCGAGTTTATTTTAGTAGAAGCCGAGCCAAAGAAGCGGAAGCTTCCGTTTCTTTGTACCAAGGGAAATTGATCCTCCAGAGGATTTTGGGGGCTTTTCCGCAGGCGAGGATAACCCCGGTGGTTAAGCAATCAACGACCGCGGGAACCCCAATGACGAAGCAAAGGACTAAGGCCGCGTTCGGAGGCATCTTGCTTTCAAGGAGGTTCATGAACGGGGTGAAGATAAAAGCCATGAAGACATAGGCCCCCGCCCCAAAACCAAGGGTAAAGGGAAGGCAGACGTATTTGCCGATGTGCAAAGGAACGTCGGAATAATTCCATAAAACCGCCCCGGTTAACCACTCGAACAATTCCCCCGCGCCCCATTCGCCTAGGAAGATGAACAGGGTGACGATCAAGAAATAAAGAAAGTGCCGTCCGGGAACGCTTTTCTTGTCGCGAAAGATTTCCTTTTGGGAGAAGCGCATCTTGTTGGGAGTCCCGAAGACCAAATAAAGCAAAATGACAACAATCCCATATCCCAAAATGCAAGGCAGGCGTTGAAACCTCGAATCGATATAGCCCTTGGAAATGCCCGTTGCAAAGCATTCGATGATGAATCCGCCCACCCCAATCGTCACCATCGTCACAAACAAATAGATGAAGTGATAGTCAAATAATTTCCATTCCTTGATTTTTTTCATGCTTCAACCTTAAAGGCAGCTGACGATAAGCGGTCTGCCTGACCCCCTTTATATCCCTGTCGACGTTTCTCTTGAATATCGTAAAAACGTCTCAAGCGTCGCCTAGAAGTTATCATGTCCGAAAAACTCCATCAAGACTTATGGAACGGCTTTTGCCTATATTAAACAAACAACGTGAACTTGTATCTTTTCACGCTTGTTTTATACACTGGCTAAACAGGAAAAAGAGGAAACGTTAAATCGATGTGATGGGTAATGCATACACCCCTTTCGCGATGGAATAGAAAGTAGGAGTATTGCAGACGATGCAAGAAGCACCGATTGGATAAGCGGAATTCGCTAATTGCTTGAAGGCCTTAATATCTTTTGGGGAATAATCCACGCCGGATTTGCATTCCACAAAATGAAGCGTCCCTTGATCGACGTACACCAAATCGATTGCATTTTGGTTGTTATCGCGATAAAAGAAGAAACGGTCCTGCAAACCGTTGTTTCGGAAGGATTTACGGATCTCGTTGACGATGTAAGTCTCCACGTACCTTCCTTTGAAGATGGAATTCATCAAAACGTCTTCGTTATTTAGCCGAGCTAGATAACAGGCTAGACCTGTGTCGTTAAAATAGATTTTTGGCCGCTTGACGATGCGTTTAGTAATGGAAAGTTCGTTATAGGGCTGCAGCAAATAGATGATGTCCCCAGCGACAAGAACGCTGATCCAAGACTTAATCGTGTTGACGCTTACCCCAACGGCTTTTGCCAAGGTGTCGTAAACAAGCTCTTCCCCCGTTAAAGACGCTAATGTTTCCATAAAGTTTTGAAACTGAAGTTTTTCGTTCAGTCGTATGATTTGGGAGACGTCCCGTTCCAAATAGGTGTCGACGTAATTGGAATAAAAAGAGGCTGAATTCAGGTTGGGGTTTGCATGTAATTCAGGATACATGCCCCGAACAATCAAAGAGAACAAGTCGCGGACACCTAACGTAAAGTCCTTGCTTCGAAGCGAGGAGACCGAGGGATCGATCTCAAACTTTTGTTCGCTGCATCCATAGATTTCTCTCGTGCTAAGCGGTGACATTCTGACGATGGCGACTCGTCCCGCCATGGATTGAGAAACCCCGTGCATGAGTTCATAAGCTTGGGATCCGGTCAAAATAAACATGCCGCTATTTTCGCCCTTCTCCAGTTTTTCGCGGTTGACCGTGGCTTCGATGACATCAAAAAGTTTAGGCGCATATTGGATTTCATCGATGATGAGCGGACACGGGTGAAGCTGCAAAAAGAGTTCGGGGTCGCGAATAGCCTGATCCCGTTCCCGCAAGTCGTCTAAGGAGACATAGTGAAATCCGTATTCTTTTTTCATTTCGTAGCATAGAGTCGATTTGCCTACTTGCCGTGCCCCAGTGACCAACGTCACAGGCTTATTATGAATACTTTGGACAATTTGTTCTTTTATTGTACGTTTAATCATGGCTTATCTCCTAAAACTTAGTATTTTTTGCAGTGACACTGTAAATTATACTAAAAATTACATCGGAGTCTATCTCTTCGTAGGAGCAAATTTTTCACGCTTCTTTGTTGCCATCTTCTTCCTTTCGCCCCACAATGTGGCCATGTTAACGACGTTTGATTACGTATCCGCCCGCTTGGATATCCGCTTCAAGAAGAAGCACGGCTCTTTATTAGCCAATGCGATTTGGAATCGCGTGGGGGAACCGCTTATCCCCTTCCGTACCGATCAATTTCTTCTCACGGAATCGGGTTACCAACTCGTGGACCTCTATTTCCCCTCCCTCCGCTATGGAGTTATGCTGCTAGATGAAGATTATGTAGCCCCAACCCCAAAAGATCTCGCCCCCATCGACGCGGTCTATGGATGCGCCTATATCTTTGCTAATCCAAGTGAGCTAACGTTAAAAACGATTCAAGGGCCTCGCGAGAATAAACCCTTTGACATAAAATCCTTTTTTGCTCAAGTCGATTCCATTGCCCAAGAGATCCAATCCCTCTATGCAGCAAGTTCCAAAAAGGTCTTGGAATTCGATGAAACCGCCCATCGCATCCAAATGAAACAAGAAAAAGAAGTGGTCCGGGGCGATGAATTTCTGTCTCTTGCCGAAGTCGTCTCCTGCTTTGATGAAGTCACCCCTTCGTTTTTCCGTTCCTCCTATTGGCTACGCAAAGGAATGATTTGGTCCCCTAGCCTCTCCCTTCATGGCTCGGCTCGCGATGGGTGCTTGGTATCCGTGTCTTCCGATTTAAATACCGTAGAAGAACTTGCGGACCGCAATCCCGAAAGAGCCCGCGAATTATTTAACGCGGAAAAAGAGAATAACACCCCGCGTTATCTCTTCCTCCGCTGCCATGATTTAACCTTGCTTTCGCCCCGGGTGTTTTTAGGCGCCTATCAAGCGGATTCTTATAACCAAGATAGCAATACCGTCGTTTGGAAGCTCTCTTCCACCCGCTTATCCTACGAAGAAAATAAACTGGATGCCCCTTTAACCTTCTAAAAAGCCGATTCATCTTGCAAATAAGGTTCAATGCGCGGAAAATAACAGGGCTTCGGGATGTAGCGAAGCTTGGTTATCGCGTCTGCTTTGGGAGCAGAAGACCATCGGTTCGAATCCGATCATCCCGACCACTTAAGTCTGAATGCCTCGGTACATCCGAGGTTTTCTTTATTTCTGGAAGCCTTGGGATATCGGCCTGGGATATCGTTTTAGAAAAGCGCCCCGCTTGGGATACGGAACGCCTTGAGACGAAGCGATGGGTTAGAAGTTCTGGACGATGATATTCGGAATCATTTCCGCCTCGTCTTTAAACATGTGACTGTAGTAGTTGAGGATGGTTGCTTCGGTATCGCCTATCCAGTTTGCGACAACTCGTAACGGCACGTTTTGCCTAAGCAGGTTCGACGCGCAGCTGTGACGAAATTCGTGGACTTTCAGCGGTGGCAAACCTGCCTTCTTGGCATAGTGCTTGGCCAATCTCCTGACAGTGATTTCTCCCGTCACTTTGGAAGGGCCTGCCTGTCTGGATGGAAACAAGAAATCGTCCGGAGCAAGGTCGGGAGGCAGAAGCTCTTCGATGCCCGGAATCAACGCAAGGGTCCTGATGGGCCTTTTTGTTTTTGGTGTCTGGAAGACCTGGCCGTCTTTCGTGGTTTTGGTTTGGACAATCTTCCTGATGGAAATGGTCTGGTTCTTTAATCGATATCACAACGCTGGTTCCAGGCAAAGCCTAGAGCCTTTTTCTTGCGTCAGAACGGTGGGATTCACAAAGAGGGCTTAACAGCTATTGGTGACTATCCATGAGTAAGACTTATAGTTTTCGGGTAGGAAAGAATCTGAGATCACTGCCATGCTGCAGAAGGGTAATATGCGTTACGTCAACTCCATCCGCGCCGTTATGGATACGAATGAAGAGCTGCGCCATTATTTGGTGGAGCACGGCCAGACCCTGATGCGCGCGGTTGTGACGTATTCGGATTCCCGCGTGAACCCTGAAGTTATCTTCTCTGCCGGCTTAGGCGAGATCTTCGTCATCCGCACCGCAGGCAATATCCCTCTTGAGGGATCACTTGCTTCTATTGAATACGTTATTGAGAGCATCTAGACCTAAACTGTGTTCTCGTCATGGGCCATACCCATTGTGGCGTTATCGATGCGGCGATCCATGGTGAAGGCCATGGCCGCATGAAGCGGATTGTGAATAAAGCCAAAGCCCATATCGGCGAAGAGAAAGACGAAAGAAAAACCACCATCGCCAATGTCTGGAGTGTTATTCTGAAGTGCTTCACCCAGAGGCGCATGGCTGTTTCACGGTTGAGTTCCATGACGTTGTTCTCATTCTTTTCCATAATAGACGCGGAAAAGATGCAATACCTCCTGTTGTTCGGCAATTCGGCAAAAGCAGCTGACCGACCGGCGGGGTGACCTATCGCCATGAGCCTCTAAGGGCAGTCCTCGTAATGGCGTTGCAGAAGATTAGCTGGTCAAGCTTTCCTTCGAAAACGTTCAGCTCGTCGGATCGCATTGATTTTATAGGCTTGGGTCCAATTCCCCTTGATCCGAGACCATAGGCATGGAAAAGGACCGACGCTGCCGCCGGCCCTTAGTCGCTGATTTCAATAAGGAAGTTCCGGCTCGATGGAGTAGCGGATGCCGCTCTTATCGAGGAAGCCCCTCATCTCTACTGCGTCCCGTGCCTTGCCTTTAAAGATGACCTCGAGCTCCTCGATCGCCTTTTTGGAGGCGATGAAGTTCTTGCCGGTCAGCTTGGAGACAATCGATAAGGTCGCCTTGTCGACGGTATTGCCCTCGGATAGGCGGAAGACGTATTCGGTCTCATCTAGGTCGATGGGGTCCCATTTCGTTGTAACGGCTTCCCAACCACAGCTATCGCAGATATATGAGAAAGAGGGATAATTCTTCCTTTCAGCGCGAAGTTTGGCACCGCAATTCGGGCAAATGTGTTCATTTTCCATGTTTTATTCCTCCGGGTTTGAATGTGACGAATGAGCCTTTGTCGAGGTTTCGCTCATCGGATGAGACGTACAACGTGCCCTTTGGAGAGCACCATAGGGTCTTATTAGGAGCCATGACTGGTTTTCCTAAAGCGTTGGCGAGGTGTTGGGCGAACCCTGTGGGATCCTGACCGGTAGAGCAGGAGAGCAGGCGGATTCCTTTGGCTTTTTTGAAGCCGGGCTGTTTGCGAATCATAGCGGCGGCTTGCCTCGCACTGATGAATGTCTCGCCATGAAGAGACCGCACAATCATCGATTTAGGATTCCCGTGGGCGATTACATCATACCATCCGTCTGGATCTATGTCCTTTCGTCTCGATGCGAATTTGGCAAATCGGTCATTCCCCTTACTCATATATGAGACGTCTGCGGACGCCGATTGTCGGATCGAGTAATTAGAGAAGAGGGGGCTTTTGCTCTTCATCGCCGTCACCCCCTTCCTTTTTCTTCCTTCGGGAGGCGTTTCTCCTCTGCATGAACGAATCGAATTGGTAGATGGGGACGCCCATGAAGCGTGGGGTCAGAAAGATATCGTCGTTAGCCGGCCCATAGACGATGATCCCAGCGGGTTCAAGAGCCTCGACCACCTTCGAGACTTGGGCCATGAAGACGTCGCGGTTTGCAATCTCTCGCGTGAACCCGTTTGTGCCGATGGCAATCAGGACGTGTTTGGGGCAGGCCAAGAGGGATTCCTCGGATCCCGGGGTGTTGGCGACGCGGACGTTGGGGATGACCTTCAGCCCGCATTTGCCGAAATAGTAAGTGACGGATAGGTTCATGCCGATCTGGTGGTCGGCGATCCAGGCCGGCATGTTGTCGAAGGGGCTGCAGTCCATGCCGATGACGCATTCGTAGGGACGAAGCTTCTCGACATAGGCCTGCGGGTTGCTAAGGACCGGCTGGAACCATTCGTCCTTGCAAAGCCTAGGGCTTTCTCGCTGAAGTCTTCTTTCCTAACTTCCATTATCAAGAAATGCATGGGTGAAGATGTTTTCGAGGACTTTGAGCCTGCGGAAATCAAACCAGGCCAGCCTGGAATCTGCCAGCTTATTTTGGGCGACCTCTATCCCTGGTATGGAAGGACTGAATCGCAGCTCCAGAAGAGGTTCCCAGACGTCAAGAATCCAAAAAGCAAATACGCAGACTATGTTTCCAGGATGTTGGGCCTAAAAGACCTTGAGAATACCGAGGAATTTCAAAAGGCGAATATCCATATCAAGACCATCCGAGTGGAAGAAGACGGAACTATTGAGCAGCATATGTCTTTTGGAGCGTTTGACTTCTGCGATGTAGCCTCTACCAAATGGGAAGACTCCGATTGGTATGCTTACTTTTCTGGTGCCCGTTTCCTTTTCACCGTTTTCAAGATGAAGGACGGGGAGTACGTCTTTGACCGTGCTTTGTTCTACAGCCTGCCGGAAATCGTCACCGAGGGCTTTATCAAATACACCTACGAGAGAACACAGGCTACCTTGCAAAGTGGCAAAATTGTCACTTCTGTCAAAAAGCAGCACCACAAGAACGGCAAGACCTCGCTAATTCATTACAATAACTTCGTTGGTTCTAAGGAAAATCCGGTTAGCCACGTCAGACCGCATGGATCCGATTTCTGGCATCCACAAAAAGATCTTCCAGTCGCCGACAAATTTACTGGGTATGAGAGGTACGAGACTCAGTGTTTCTGGTTCGACAAGAAATACGTAAAAGCAATCCTGGAAGGGAAAGACGGCGAGTACTTATTGAAGGCTTTAGACTCAATGTCCATCGCCGGCCATGACGTCGACTTCGACCTATAAAATACTCTCGGGATAACGCTGAGATATCGTTACGTATGGATGCCCTATAAATTTTGATGGGTTTGAGTTCCCAAAAAGTCTTGCACGCATATTACATAGTAATATGACTAGGGGACATAAATTTTTCCTTTAGTTCCGATCATCCCGACCAACTTAGTTAAATTGGATTGATACAATGTGTCAGTCCTTTTTTGTTATCATATTGTTATGGAAAAAGAAGCAAAAATAGAACTGCTATCGTAATTTTATTGCTTGTGTTTTTAACTATTGTTTTAGTGTTAGAAATAATCCCTTATTCGTTAGGAATGGTATTTACTAGAGTTGATGTGTCTAACCAAGTCGTAAATGTTGTTAAATACTCTCCGTTTTTATCTTCTCTAACAACAATAGTGTGTATTGCTTTGTTCATAATTAGAATATTTAAACCATATAAAATGAGAGGCATCTGTATATTGCTTCCGTTAATTGCCGGCTTATTATCCATTCTTCATTTATTTATGTTTGGTAGTGAGGTCATTACTGTTCAAACAATACTGATAGCGTCGTTTCTTTTTTCGACTTTTATATTAAATCTTTTAGATTTTTATTTGGGCAAATAACTGAATCATTTATTTTATTTCTTCTGCTTCGATAAAATCCACCCAACTGTCATAGTCGTAATTTCTTTTTGTTTCAGAGGTATGGATTTTTCTAACATATGGCACTTTTCTTTTTATGTACTCTGGCAATATTTCTAATGGGTTTATATCATCAATGTTTTCTGCTTCGATTGCTAATGTCTTATATATTATTCGTATTTCACAAACACTGCCTTTCCCCCATTTTAAAATAAACTTTTTCATTTTATATCCTTTCTCCCTTTTGAATCGTTGATTAATTCTGGAGATGAATCATTATCTTCCGCTTTATCTATTGAGTTTAATTTGTTTGTCAAATATGCAGGTAAATCTTCAAAAAGCTTATATTTTGAAACTCCAATTGGCGTTTTCAAGCCTTTGAAAGAAGTTTCTACAACATAATTGTCCGCTGTTTTGCATAACAATATTCCTATTGTTTCATTATCGGTTTCTGTTTTTTCTAAATCATCAATTGCATTGACATAAAAGTTTAATTGGCCAAAATCTGCGGGGGCGATATCTTCTAATTTCACTTCTATAACAACATAAGCATGAACTTTAGTGTGGTACATTAACAAATCGATGAAGAAGTTCTTACCAGTTGGAGTTAATAATTTATATTCACGACCCACTAATGCAAAACCTGTTCCGAGTTCTTGAAGAAACAATAAGATGTTATCAATAAGCTTGTCTTTTAAACTCTTTTCATCTGTCACTTCACTTTTGCTTATGAAATCAAAAGCGAGTGTATCTTTTATAATGCCTTGAATATAAGAATTCTCATCTGAAACAATTGGCAAAATATTTTGTCTTTGATAGGCCTGTAATTCAAATTGCTTTATCACAATTGCTCTTGACCATTTGTTTTTGTATGCTTGGTTAATGTACCATAACGCTTCTTCTTTTGAAGAAGATTTTTGAATTATAACCCTCGATAAAGTGCTCCAAGGAATTTGGGTCACAGGTTGTGACCTAATTTCATTTTCTGAAAAGAAATGTGCAAATTGTGACATCTTTTTAAGTTGTTCATAAGAATATCCTTTGCCATAATCTTTCAGGTCGTCAGCAAGCCTTTGTATAAATTTATTACCCCATTCCTTTCTTTGATTGATAATTGTACCAATTTGGTAATAAGTGATAATCATCGCGCTATTAACTACTACCATTGCTTTGTTGCGATTTTCTGTAATCGTCTCTTTGATCTTTGCTAAATCATAAAGGTATTCATTTTGTTCCATTTATTTTTCCTCCTTACTAGAACGAGCAGTTAAGTGTTCTCAAGATAAGAAAAAAGCCATCCAACTCAAAAACACCTTTTGTAACTAACCGCTGATATTCCTACCAACCATAGTTATTGGTGTTTCATCCCTCGTTGGATGGCCACTGATTCAAATAATAGATATTTGTGTGGAGCGTGGGTAATATTGCCACATAAACTGTGTCCTAAAGGTTGCCATTTATTTATGTACCGCCATTACCTTCTGGGCGATGCTTTCCACAACGCAAGATCCTAACACGTCCAATCTTGCGGTCTCTATTAGGGTGTCCTATCGTTTACCTGCGTATGGTCGACTTTGCTTAGAGCTAGTTCATAGCGCCGATAGTCTGCTAATAAATATGTATTTATTTTACAGTAATTATCGTGTTAATCAATCTGATACTCTATCTCAAAATGTGGCCTTTTTTGCTTATAAGTATTGCAAATATGCACATTTCTTAACTTAGTAGTATTGCAAATATGCACACTTAATAGCTTACGAGTATTGCAAATATGAGAGTATCGCGAATTTTGCGTAGCATAGGATTTTTGCCATTTCGAAGAATAAGGTGGTAAAAACGATGACAAAAACGCAGCAAGATTCAAAGGCCGATGATAAGTCGGAGATCCTTTTGAATAATATTGTGTTCACCCTTCCGTTTCGATGTCCTGTTTCCTTGTTGGGAAAATCAATGTTTGAAGATAATCCATAAGAAGCTTATACATAGGTCCCGTGTTGAAACTTACAGGCAATAAATAGCAAAAAACACAAAATTTGAAGCGTTTTTCATTGTTTAGGCTATTTTTTCTTCGATTCAAAACCTTACAAACACTCGATTCAAAATCGTTTTTTTACTCGATTCAAATTGATTTTTTTACTCGATTGCACTTAAATAATTGTGAGGACATCGCATGGAAGAAGAAAAATATATTGGCAGATTATTCGATGATGTTTTGGACTTTGCTTTGAAAACAAAGGCCGCGGTCGTGGTGGAAGGCCCCAAGTGGTGTGGCAAATCGACGACTTGTTCCAGACATGCTGCCGAAACGGTGGATTTGATGCCCATTCAAACGCGGGAAGAATATGTTTTAGAAGCAAAAATCATGCCGCATGAATTTTTAACGAGCCGCAAACACCCTTTGCTTATTGATGAATGGCAACACATTTCTTTTATATGGGATCAAATCAAAGTGGAAGCAGATCGAAGCGGAGAGTTCGGAGAATATATTTTGACGGGAAGCGTCACAGATAAGATTGCTGACGATGCCTTTTTGCAAGAAGGCAGGCATACGGGAAACGGGAGAATCATCCGCAAAAAGATGAGAACCATGTCCCTTTTTGAAAGCGGAGAAAGCTTAGGGTCCGCCTCTTTATCGGCGATAAAGGATGGTACGTTTCGATTTGGCAAATCGTCGATGACATTGAAAGATTATGCCTTCTGCATTTGCCGTGGCGGATGGCCAATGGCCGTGCGCAGGGAAGAACAAGTGGTCGCTTTGCAACAGGCGAAAGATTATTACGAAACCGTTGTTACGGACGATTTGTTTTCCGTTAAAGGAATCCCTTTGGTGAAAGACGAAGGGAAAGCAAGAAAAGTGATGCGTTCCTATGCAAGAAATGTATCGATTGCCGCTTCCGATGCCGCGCTATTAGAAGATTGCACAAGCAATGATGAATCCTTTGATAAGCAGACCTTTTATAAGTATTTAAAGGCATTAGATTATTTGCACGTCAAGGAAGAACTCCCGGCTTGGAACCCCAACGTTCGTAGCAAAACGGTCATCCGCACCAAACCCACCCGTCATTTTGTCGACCCTTCGATTGCTGCCGCGGCCTTGGGTTTAACGCCGGAATCCCTTTTTCGAAATTTAGATACTTTTGGTTTGCTATTTGAATCCATGGTCATCCGCGATTTGCGTGTCTATTGTGACGCTCTAAGAGCGAGGGTTTACAAATATCGGGATGCCAAAAAGCGGGAAGCCGATGCGGTAATCGTGTTCGAAGATGGAACGTGGGCGCTGGTAGAAGTTAAACTCGGCGGAATGGAAGACGTGGAAGAGGCCGCCAAAAAATTACGTGCAATCGCGGAGGACATCGACACCGAAAAAACGGGTGACTGCGCTTTCTTGATGGTCGTTACAAAAGGAAATATCGCCTATCGCCGAGAGGACGGCGTCTATGTGGTCCCCCTCGGTGCCCTAAGAAATTAGCTTCGAGTCAAGTTGGTTTTGATAGAAGTTTTTGCAATCCATAGCAAAAACTTTTTAAAATCCAAAGTGTTTGCTATGCAGGGAAAAATTCAGGGGAGTTTAAAGACGTATCAATTCCCAAGTTCGAAAAATAAGTACCTAAATCGGTACAAAATGAATTACTTTAACCATCAATGGAAAAACCCCTTTAAAATAAAGCAGGATAAACAAGGAACCAAAGGAGACCCCTTGTTTCAGCCACCTTTCTGAAGGAGGAAGATAAAATGAAAAAGACCCCAACCTTATTAATGAAGGAACTCAAATTCCTTCAAAGCGAAGCAGAACGGCTTCACTTGGAAGATACCGAGCGCAGCGTTGCTCCCCTCGACGAAAAAATGGAATTTCGTTATGATACGGGTTATTCCTATGAGAAGAACCGCGAAGAGATGAATAAAATCTACGAGCAGGAACTTCGTATCCGCAGCGCACTTGCTAAATTCAATAGTACCACCAAGATCGAAGGCTTCGATTTGACCGTCGCCGAAGCCTTGGTTCGCATCAGCCAACTCCAAAAAGAAATCAAGATTTTGACGTTTTTAGCCAAAAAAATGGAATATACCGAGACTTCCGTTGGAGGATATATCAGCAACAAAACGGTGATCAATAAAATCAATTACGATCAAAACAAGGCCATCGCGGATTTGAAGAAGCTCCAGCAAGAGCTTTCCCGCATCCAGATTGCCGTAGATAAAACCAATCTCACCGCCCCGATAGAATACTAGGCTCTAGAGTCCGTTTAAGCGGAGATCCTGCGAACTAGGCTATCCAAGGTCGGAGGCGGATTACGTTAGATTACGGTCTCATTATTATCCTTTATGTGAGTATAAGGGGCGGAGACAAAATCGCCTTTTGGTTATGCGAGTTATTTTGTGATTCTTATTCCAGCGATCCTGACTTAATAAAAACCAACCGGCATCGATGGTACGGTTCGTCGATGTCTTTTTATATGCGCGTTTTACAACGACTTGAAAAAGGTTTCTCAATCCAGTGTTTTTTAAGTAGATTTCCAGATTTTTAGGCGAAAATCATAATAATGTCTTATAGCCTAAACAAAATAAGCGTCGCGACGGTGTCAGGTGTTCAACGCCTTCGGTGGGCTCCTAAGAACCAGGCCACTATATATTTAAGCAAGAAATACACAGGACGGAACGCTAACTAAAGAAAGCATTAGTGGTCAAATGTCTTTATTTGACTTATAAATTTAATAAGAAATAATCCTCGTTATGCGTCATAGAAAAGGAATTAATACAAAGTATTAAAGGAGAACTTTATGAAGAGTAAAGTATTTATGGTGGCAATAATGCCGATAATGCTATTGACAGGATGTAGCAATAAAGAATCCCATCCTGAATATTTAGAAGTGACATTTAAGAATTACGACGCTTCTGTTCTTTTTTATACATCGATTAAATATGGAGAGGATGCTGCTTATCAAGGTGAAACTCCTACTAGACCAAGCGATTCTCAATATGATTACACATTTAGTGGTTGGGATAAGCCGTTAACAAATATCAAAGTTGATACCACTTTTATTGCTCAATACACGAGCAAGAATGCTGAAAGAACCTGCACCTTTCATGATGACAATGGAACAGTTTTATATACAACCAAAGTTGAAAATGGAGGAACGGTAGAGTTTAAAGGCGATAAAGACCCTTCATCAAAAGCTAATCAAGATTATTATTATGTCTTTACTGGTTGGGACAAGGCACTCACCAATATCACTAAGGACACTGATTTTTATCCCATTTTTACAAATGTCTACAATGTTAGAAGTCTAACAACTTATCATGAATTTAAAGTCTTCCAAAATATAACGAATCCAGATGAAACAAACACTAACTATTTAGGAAGATCACAAGATTTTGAAACTGCATATTTTGAAGCCGAACTTATCGAGCCTGTTTCTATTGAAGGCACTCAAGATGTACAAACAACTAGAGAAATAAGCTGCAAGGCAGCCAAGTTTGATTATTCGGAAGTTGATTTTACTAAATTAGGTAAATATGATTTATCAGCCACGTGGCATGGTGTTACTTGGTCTGGAAAAATAGAAGTAGTGCCTAATATATCAGAACTGACTGTTAAAAGTGAATATATAGTGAATGGATTTGATCCAATGATGGATGCCGGAGGAACCATTACAACTTATGAAGAGGGATATGCTACCTTTTATGGTCAATTCACAAGATATAGCAATTTTGATTTATTTGAATGCAACTATATTGATGATAACACCGCGATAAGAATAACAAACGAAGCAAAGCATATTGATATTGCTTATTCGATCCTTGATTCTTTGCATGTTACATCTTATGACTATTCAAATAATGAGTCTGTAGTGGCTACTTACGAAATAACAAGTGAAAAATTTTTACCAATGACATTGGAAATTCATAAATCTTTTGATGAAGAAGTTTCTTATGTTGGAAGAATAAAAGTTGTAATTACAAATAACAGCGAAGATGACATTAGAGTTCTTGACGTTTTTTACGATTATAATTCTTCGGATAAAACAATTGATTTGAAAGTTCCTTTCTTTGAACATGAGCTAGCTCTCAATTCAGAAGGCAAATTTGTTTATTAATTTCAATACGAAATAATACAAGTTATTTCGCTTAGAAGAAAGATTAATACATAGTATTAAAATAGATTAACGAAGGAGAGTCAAAATTGATTTCCCAATCACGATTAAAAACTTTAAAAAAATCCCTGAATAACAAATTCAATGTTTTAACTACATCTTATTCGGTTCAGAATTACATTGAATCTTGGATGAGGAAAAACCACGAATACAGTAGTGGACTTTTTACCGACTCTCGTTGTTCTGAAGCGTACCGTGATGCGGTTTCATATATCGAAAGTGAAGTTAATAGTCGTTATACCAAAATCGCAGAAGAGATTAACACAGAAATTGACGAATTGAATTCAATCATTTCGTATGGTTCTAACTCTTCTAGTTTTTCGGATTTTAATTTAGAACATTTGGCTGTTGGAGCGGGCGCTGGCCTTGGAGCCGCGATACTTCTTGGCGGTCCAGTTGGATGGTTGGTAGGCATCGGAGCGTTATTTGGTGCGGCTTATAATTCTTCTCAAAAGAAAAAAGAGCTGATCAATAGGATTCTCGATATTGCAGAAAAAATTAACAATGAAGCCATTAATAAAATTTCAGATATTTTAAATAAGCTTTTATTCTTCCTGAACCTAAGAAAATAGCAATCAAAAAGGCAATAGCGCCTCAAATTCAAGTTGTTTCTGAACACGAAACTCAAGTTTTATCTACAGAGCAATCTGCCATTAAAAACTTTTTAGAAAAGAGAGGTATTAAATATCTAGTTCACTTTACTGATAAAAAGAATTATGACTCGATAATGAAAAATGGCATTTTATCAATCAGCGAAGCTGGAAGAAGAGGGATTTTCGTTAATATAAAAGACAACAACATCAGTTCGCATAAAGTTGATTCAATTATGAAGTCTGATAATAGAGACTATATTTCATTGTCAGTAACCAATGTCAACAAAGACCTAATAAGAGCTTATAGGGCTAGTGGAAGAATTAATAACGTGATTGTGATTTATATTGATTCAAGAATTCTTTGGGAAGACATAGAAAAAGATAGAATTTATTGCAATATGAATGCGTCAAAGAATGAAGTATCTTTTGGGCGCGGATTGGATAGTTTTGAGAATATGTTCGCTCCTATCGTTTCTCAGACTGATTTCATGACTGGAATCAAAACTACTTATGATAGAAATAGAGATGGAAGAAAACAAAATGAGACAACTAATCCGAGAGCTGAGATTCTTTTTGAAAAAAGAGTGGATCCAAAATATTTTATTGATCCAATTGAGGAATATTAATGGCAGAACGTTTGTGTTTCTTTGTAAATAATAAAAATGAGATTGAAGAAAAATATGTTTCTTTTGACTATGTCAAAGGAATGGCTTTTTCTCAAAAAATAAAATGCGCTGCTTCACTCCAGAATTCTATCAAAGCAAAGTATCCAGGATGTAAATCAATCGAAATTTCTTCCAAATCATCAATTGAATTAGGAAGGTCTCTCTCTGCCTTTAACCTTAAGTTAGATAAATATTTTGTTGAATCAGTATTCCAATCTTCAAAGGTGTTTGATGGAATTGGTCAATTTGAATTCTTAAAAGACTCTTCACCATTAGAAGCGAAGAAATACGTCAGAGAGAATGGAAATAACCGCCTTATCTGCTTTAAATATAATGGTGTTGAATATCCATTAAATCCAAAGTCTGCTTTTTATGATTGGATTTATATAAATGCATTAAACAAATCAAAATGGAAAGACGAAATATTAGAATATGATGTTTTTTCTGATATTGAGTTCAATGATAAGAAAAGCATTAATTGTCAAGCTAGAGCAGTAGCTATATACGTCTCGATACGAAGAAATGGCAAATGTGATTATTATCTGTCTGCGTTTGAAAAATTTAAAGAGCTTTATAAAGAAAGCATTAGTGGTCAAATGTCTTTATTTGACTTATAATTTTAATGAGAAATAATCCTTGTTATGTGTCTTGGAAAAGGAATTAATCATAGATTAAGGGTATGATGCCCTTTTTCTTTTGTGAAAGTACAAAAGTGTACTATTACAGCACTAGTACAAAACTCCCAGCAACCGGCCAAAACCATAACCGTAGGTGGTTGGGCGAATAGGGCATCCAAACGGGTGTTCTTTTATCTTTTCGCGTTCCACCTCATGAGGAAAAGGACTCCCGGATTCTTTCAAAATTGCAGCGTCCATCAGTGGCAATCGCGGCGGCGTTCGCGGCTTTTTGTCTTGACGTTTCACGCCGCGGACCCGAACCGTGGACATTGGATGGGCCAAACGTCCCAAATGAGGCCTTTATTTTTGTCGGAAACCATCGGAACCTATAACAAACAAGGCGGTTGGTCGAAAATCTCAACCACCATAGAAGTTATAGAGCCACTATTTGGAACCCGGCCGTTTTTTTGGAGAGTTACATTAAGTTTGTGTAATTGAGGGGGGCGATTCCCTCCGCTTGCTGATGGGCAAGCAAAAAGCCGCATAGCCCTTATAATTGTTTTGTTCACAAACGATTGGAAAGGAACTAAGCGACCATGTCAATTATACAACTTTTTTCGTCGATGTCGGCGGAGCAGGCGGCATCAGCGCTGAGGGAGGATCTGAATTCCTTCGTCAGAGCCGAGCTCGAAAGGGCGTTCAACGAGGCTTTGGACGGCGAAATCGAGGATTTCCTGGCGGAGGCGGCGAACACCACCGATGGGAAAATCTACCGGAACGGCTATTACGAAAGGGTTTTGAAAACCTCGTACGGCCCGCTTTTCCTCCGCGTTCCGAGGGACAGGATGTCGCTCTTCAAAACGCAGATGCTGAAGCCGTACCAAAGGGCGACATCGGATTTGGAATACCTTGTCCAAAGGCTTTATCTGGAGGGTCTAACGCTGAATGAGATCACCGAGCATCTCGCCTCCGATTCCAGCCTCGAGCTCTCGAGGGAGTCGGCGAGGAGGTTCGTCGCCAAACTGGCGAAGGGAGCGGAGGAATTCCGCAGCAGGCCCCTCCCGGAATGCGTCGTCGTCTTCATGGACGGCACCTACGTCCCCCTTCGGAGGAGATACGGCGACACGTCGTCCGTGGCGAAGGAATGCATCGAAGTCGCGATCGGCGTGACCAAAGACGGGAGGAGGCAGGTCCTGGACTTCCGGTCCGCCCCGCAGGAGGGCGCCGGCAATTGGTCCGAATTCCTCGAATCCATCAAAACGCGCGGCATCGGGAGCCCCAAGCTGTTCGTCACCGACGGCCTTCAGGGGATGCCGGAGGCAATCGCGAAATGGTTCCCGGAATCGAAGAGGCGGCTCTGCCTCGTCCACGTCCAAAGGAACATATCCCAAGCGACGAGGATGAGGGACAGGAAAGAGATAATGGACGATTTCAAAGCCGTCTACACAAAAGGATCGAGAAAGGAATGCGACGAGGCGTTCGAGGCGTTCGCTTCGAAGTGGTCGAAACCGTATCCGAAGCTGGTTTCGTCGCTTTTGGGAAAGGCCGATTCCATGTTTCGCTTCTACGAATTCCCGAAGGCGATGCGGAAATCGATTTACACGTCCAACGCGGCGGAATCGCCAGCGAAAATTTGATGTTGGAAGCAGCCTCCCAGGGACTAGGATCCAATACAATTCGGAGGATTCCGCGCCGATCGTCTTGGCGAAGGTTTACGAAGACTACAACCGCAATGCGAGGCCAGCTAGGTTCATGCTCGAAATGAGCGAGGAGGAGAAAAAGGAAATGGGATTCATCGTTTGAAGGGGCGGGGCGATGCGACTAGGAATTACACAAACATCTTGCAACTCCCTTTTTTTGCTATGTTAAAGCCAAGGAAGGTGTTCTTAATGTTTCCAAATGATCTGCACGCGCTTGGTTTCCCCGTTGATGATGGCTAGGCCATCGCCACACCCTTTTAGAAGTTCGAGTCCGCTTCGCCCAATGATGGCCTTGCTGTCGATGACGGAGGATTGGGCAAACGCCATACGATTAGGAATATAAGGAAAGAGCCCTTGCAACTCCGGCATCGAAGCAGCTTGAGAAGAAGCAATGAAATGAAAGAAGGGGTTCTTTTTTTGGATAAGTCCGATGAACTCTTCGTCCAGTCCACCCATATAATTGGCGAGTTCATCGACGATGAGATAAAGATCGTGATCTAAGGAATCTAGTTTTACCTTTAATTCGCTAAAGGCTTTCTCCACCTCCTCGGGAGAGCAGACCCCGGTGGCGTTATCATTTTTGCGTTCTTTCCAAAATTCGACTATTTTGGGATCAAACAAATAGAATTCCGCTTCATTGTTTTGCTCGCTGATTTGATCGTACAAAACATGAAGGAAAATGGATTTCCCGGCGCCAGTAGTCCCAGAGACCAACAGATTTTTGACTTGGTTGAAATCCAAGAAATAGTTTTTCCCTAGTTCGATGCCGTCAAATTCTTTTCCGACTAAGACGACATTCTTTTTGTAATTTTCGTCCATAGATTAAACCCCCGTTTATGCCTTTTATTTTATCGGCAAATAACGAAAGAAAAAGGCCAAATCAATAGATGGGCTGGTATCGGCACATTTTTTTGAAAAAGGCGAAATTTGGTTCGAAAAATCATGGCAACGCGTACCTATTCGTGGCATATTTAGGATAACGATTGGAAGGGGGGCGTCTACTTGACGCCTTATCTATATCCAAAATGCATGGGGGTGTGCGTATGAGAGGGCAAGTGGAAAAATTTTTGTCCTTATATGCGCCCATTTTTTCATTTTGTCCTGCATGTTGAAATTTTGACGTTATTCTTTTCGCGGATGAAGGAGGGGGAGTATGGAAGACACGCGCATCCATCAACGAGAGATCCTGATTACCTTGGACTATCTTTTGCATCATACCGATAAAGACCATCCCGTTAAACAAACAGACATTTGCCGTTATGCGGATGAAAAATATGGCATTACCTATCAAGGGGAAGGAGTGCCAGGAAACCAGATCAAGCGTCAACGCGTTTCGGAATGTCTGAAATATCTAAAAGAGTTATCGGATAAGTATGAATTTCCTTTTGTTTTGGAAACTACTCTCGGTGGCAAATTTTATATCGAAGAAAGAAATGGGCTAAGTGAGGAACAAGTTGCCCGTGTTTTAGCGGCTGTTCGTAGCGACCCGTATATTGGAAAAGACGACACGGAATTTTACGAAGAGCGGATTCTTGATGCCTTTGCCACTACCGAAGATTCAAAAAAATCCATCCAAGAACTAAGCGCCTGCTATCTCCAAGGGGGAGAAAAGAAATCGGAAGAAGTCATCCAAAAAATCAAGATTCTAGAAGAAGCGTACCGCAATAACTGCCCGATTAAGGTCCAGTGGCCCGGAGAAAGTGATCCCGAATGGGCCAAGGTCTGCTACCTAAAAGAAGTCAATCACGATCCCTATGTTTTCCTTTTGCCCGCTTGCTCGTTGCTTAGACAAGACGGCAAAGACCATTACCTTTTCGAAAAAATCGAAAATATCGTCTTCCCAACCCTAAAACGATCGGAGCTATTCTTTCGGGACGAGAAACGAAAGAAAGAATTCGCGGACAACGACGAGATGTTCCGCCTGTCGAACCCCAAATTGGCCAAAAGGTACGGTCATTTGGACTGCATGTTGATGAAAATGATACCTTCGCTTGGAGAAAAAGACGGCGTTGTATCGTTCTGTTTCAAAGATGTGGACGAGAGGGCGATTTCCAAATCCTTCGAATCCTTCTTTGGTGAAAAAATGCATTACCAAAACGTTGAAAATGCAAATCTTTTGTTGGAGCGGGAACGCGATTTTGATCCCCGCGAGATGTCGTTCATCGCAAGAAGGGAAAATCGCCCGTCAGATCAAAAAATCGTCCATTTTTTCACCGACCTTGCTCCGTTCAAATCCTGGTTGCTATCTGATCCTTTTGGCGATGGGAGGTCCTGCATCGGCGATTACGTAGAAGTGATGAGCCCCGATAGCATTAACGTCGATTTTGCCAATTATTATTTCAAGAAGATGGACGCTTACTATAACTACCTAACCCCCAGGCAAAGGCAGCATCTGCTGAATGCTAAACGGGTTGCCGATTTCGTAGATACACAAAAATATTTCCGTTCACGCGAGGATGACGAACCCCTTGATATCATGATCCGCTGCCCCGAATGCGGCGGAAGGGCATTTTTTGAAGGGGAGAATAAGCCCTGCGTATGTTCTCGTTGCGGAGCCGTGCTATATGACGGCAGGAAGAACTCTAAAAAGCAAAACAAAGATAAAGGATTTAAAGATAGGAGATAAACAATGGCGAGCGAAATGAATCAACGGATAAAGGCCGATTTACTAAACGATGCAAAAAAATGTTTGAATGATTGTCGAACTTTTTTGACGCAGATTTTCACACCCTTGGCGGCGTGTGATGAACCCGTGGACATCCGTTTCAGCGACGATAAACCAGTGGAAATTCTTTTGCTCCGCGAAGAAGACATCCAGAAATGGGCGGACAATATTAGAGAAGGCCTACCGCACCGTTTTGCCAAAGTAAGGGAATGGCCATGTGAGGAACTTCCTGAAGATATCCGCGAAGCCCTTCGACGCGAACTTGATTCTAGAAGGGAAGAAAGGCTTCGTGATGACTGGGATAATTTTTCGAGGCCTATAAGTGGAGGGAATGCTGGCAATGCCATAAACGGCGCAAACCCCTCGAAGCAGAACAGCGAAAAACAGTTCTCTTGGCCATGCGTCATAAAAGGGGCTTATGAAGCATTTCCCCAGCCGATTATAACGATTTATTATCGGAATTTTTCTTCCTTTGACGCGTGGAGTTCCCACGAAGATGACAACGGACTCAAAGAGCGTTTCATGGCTGAAATATTTGCTGCGATTGCCCATGAATTTTTCCATCATGTTCACCATCATTTCCTAGAAGGCAAAGGGCTTTTTGGAAGTTGCTCCTGGGAGAAGGACGTCGTATCGGAGTCGTTGGCGGAATTTTTCAGTTACATGTTTCTCGGCGGCTTTCCCGATGATTTCTGCCGAGGAAAAAATTCCGGTTATCAATATGTAACCGAAAAAATGTATCATTCGTGGGAACTTTACTATGGCTCACCATGGCCCTATGCATATGCTTTGCTTTACTTAATTTCCCGTGGGCGCAAACCCGTAACCCGCTTTGTGCAAGTATTTTGTGAATCGTTTTTTGGCTGGAGGAAAGCGTATAACTTGCTCATGAAAGACAACCCAATGAAGCCTTTTAAAAACGTTAGGAAAAGTTATTCCGGCAAAAACGAGAAGAAAAAGAAGGTCTGGGATGAGCTCGTTTTTGTTGAGTTTGGACCAAAAAAAGCCGAGACAACGACCGTTCGCGATTTCCAAATTCCCCCTGATGCGTTTTCTTTGTTGGCGCGAATTCCGTCTAAAGATATTCACAATGTTCGAGATGTAACCGATTTAATTGATGGTGGCCTATACCATTTCGACACCCCATATTTAGCGTTGTTCTTTTATGATTCCGAGGATGAAATGAGCCGGAAATTCATTGGGATTTATGGTGGTAGTCTCCATAACAAATCCTCGTGGAACGTCACGATTCTTACTTTTTTTGATGTGGAAACCGTGGATAAATGGTCGAACGTTCAACGCAAGGATAAAATTCAAATTCGCAACAACTTTAGCCAGGTCCACGATGATCGTGCGTTAAACATTTTGAAGAACCAATTCAACGTTAAATCACTTCCTACGCTCGTTTTAATTGACGGGAAACACGATAATCCGCCGCTGACGATTCCACTCCAACCGGGGGATCCGCAAAGCCTTAATGGTTTTTTCGATTCTATCTTTAAAATCATTGATGACAATCCTGACGATGCATTTCCTGCAATAATGAGAGGACTTTCGGAAGTTCAAAGCGGAAGGAAACTTCTAAATAGTGCTGTAAAAAAGAATTCCTTTTATAAATATTTTGGCGATTTGTGTTCCGAAAAAGGAGTGAAGTTGAAGGACGTGCAAGAGGCGCTAGATGTTTCTTCAAAGACCTTATATAACAAAAGGGCTGATGCGTCTTTCACCCGCGAGGAATGCCTTAAGCTGGCCAATATTCTTGATTTAAACGAGGGCGAGATTAAAGAACTCATGCAATATCACGATTATAGGGATGTTTCCCTAAAAGAATGGAATGATATTCTGGAGAAAAGAGTGCTTAATCGAGACATTTTAATGAAGGAATAGTCCGAAGTGTGGTCAATGAGTAATCGCATCGGAATTTAAGAATTTATATTTTTTCGACATTAATAGGGCTACCTAGCCTCTTTGAGGGATGTTTTCACTGCCGAAATCGGTAAGTTGTTTACCGATTTTCGTTTCGCTAACTTCCTAAACTAGATGTGTAACAAAAAGGAGAAAATTAACATGAAACCCTTCGACAAAGTCATTGGATACCAAAAAGTAAAAGACGAATTAAACCAAATCCTCGACATGATTCAAAACCCCGCCATTTACGAAGAAATGGGGGCTAATCTCCCCCATGGCATCCTCTTTTATGGTGACCCCGGCATGGGAAAAACACTTCTTGCCACTTCGTTTATCGAAGCATCGGGACTCCCTGTTTATACCGTTACGAAAAATAAAGACGAGCAGGGCGTTATGAAAGACATCAATGCCGCCTTCGAAGAAGCGATAAAAAACAAACAGGCCATCGTTTTCTTTGATGATATCGATAAACTTTGCTCGGAAGATCGAAAAGATGCCGACGCCCCATGCTTTGTGACCATTCAATCAAATATGGATGCTTGTAAAGACAAAGGGGTCCTTGTTGTTGCTACCGCCAATAAAATCGGCAAAATGCCCAAGTCCTTGCTCCGCAGCGGCCGTTTAGATCACCAATATCCGATTGAAATTCCAGAGAAAGAAGACGCCGCGGCCATCGTGGAATATTACCTCCGTAAGCGGAAGGTAGATCCGAATGCGAATTATGAAGATATCACGAAGATGGTCAGTTATTCTTCCTGCGCGAATTTGGATAAGGTCATTAACGAAAGCGCCGTCATTGCCGCCCGGAAACGAAAGAAAGTCGTAGGAACCGAAGACGTGGTGGAGGCGTATCTAAAAGACCATTATCGCGATTATGGTTGCACGAAACGCACCCCGGAAAAGCAAAGGGTGGCCTCCATCCATGAAGCAGGACATTGCGCGGTTGCTGAGGTGCTTCGGAAAGGGGTGGTAGGCCTTGTTTCCATTCATGCGGATGAAGGATTCACCCAATTGGATACCCCCTTTACCCGTCGCGGCCAATGCGTTTTGCTTAGCCTTGCCGGGAAGGTAGCGTGCGAGCTTTATGAATCTGGACGCGTCGCTAGCGGATGCCAATCCGATTTATACAAGGCTTTCGCCCTTCTTCAAAAAGGCGTGGAAGATAATGCCATCAATGGGGTTGGGTTATTGTCACCAAGAGAAAAAGATGAAACCTCTGAATCCCTGAAAGCGCGGGTAGAAAACGTTGTTGCTAGCGAACTAGAGCGTTACCTCTATTTGTGCCGCGATATCCTGATCAAAAACCGTGATTTCGTCCTTGCTTTAGCGGATGAGCTCTATAAGAAGGAGACCCTTCTTTATAGCGATGTCCAACGGATTCGCGCCTCTTATTCCATTACTCCTTGTTTGGAATATTCCGAGCCGGAAGGGGTTACTAAAATACCGGAAGCAGAACCGGACTTAGAAGAGGACGTTGGCTCCGTGGAGGGGTAATATTCCGCTTTTTTCGGCCGATATTTACGGGGCGAAGAGACTGCCGCCAAGAAGAATGGGGATTCTTCGCCCTAAACGGGGTCATGCGTGATTTTGATGGGACAGTGGTTAGCGGAAAATCCGTCAATTAAAAACGCATAAAAAGATGTAATTGATCTTAAAACCAAAAATCTCACGGAATGAAAACTGAAAATATCACGGAACAGAAATCCGAAATCTCACGGAATGGTAAAAAATAGTTTCGATTTTATCGGCATTATTTATTTTTGATTCTTCCTGCGGTTATATGGCATCTGGCTAAATTCTAATTCAATTAGAAATTAGTCGCATTTCAAAAAAACGAAACGTCAATGTTAGTTAGCAGATGATGTGAAACGTTTCAGGAGCTTGGGGCACCTCACCTCTCCCGTTTCGCGCATCGGCTTGGCCAGCTTTTCAGGTTTCAGCTCGTTTGGGGGACTTCATATTCAACACCATCCTTGGCCCTTATCCAAAGGTTTTCGGGATCCGCTATTCTCCTTTCATTTTGTTTCACGTCATCTGATATAGAACGGCACGGGTAACCTTAAAGTAGACGCTCTATTCAAATCGCGGAGGCATACATAAAGTTTATCAACGAGGAAAGGTCGTTGTATGCCCGAGGCTGCGAAACGCCCGGGGCGTATAGGGAAGCGGCTGCAAAAGGGGAACTCGTCCCCGAGAAGCCGAGCAAAATCAAATGCGAGAGGAAGCAAAAGGCAACCAAGGAGGCGGAAGGAACAAAGAATCAATAAAAAGTTTCTACAAAACGTTGGTAAAAAGAAATTTAATAGTTAAAAACACAAAAACACAAAAAAACATATTGCATGTAGATTGTGGCGCGCTAGAATGATAATGCACAAGTGGGAACAATATTATGAAGGAATTAGAGAAATTGATGCAGCAAGAGTCGGATGAAAAGGTTGTTAGAGATATAAAGTTTGCTTTGTATTTATATAAAGATCTTTTAACTGATAATAATAAAGACATTCTTGATGATTATACGAACACACTTATTAATATTTTTAAGGCTAAAAGCGGTGTACCGAAGGAAAAAAACTTCTCAAACGATATCCTAAAAAAGTTTTATTATTTTTTAATTAAGAATGGCAAGACAGAAAAAACCGCTTATGACTATGCTAAGAGAGTCGAAAGAATTTGTAAGGAATTTAATATTTCTATTAAAGACTTGTTTAACAGAATGTCGTCTTACTCAATTAACGATTTAATCGGAATGTATTCTAAAAACGGAATTAAAAGCGAAGAGAACATCGCGAAACACAATACACCTTTAAGTGCACTTAAACAATTCCGTGAATTTATGAATTGCCAGGATTTGGCTGATAACGTCAATGAGTTCGAAGACTTATATTTGTGTGAAAGAGAAGATTACCAATCATGGACAATCATGGATAAACATCCATATATAATTGAAATTAAAGGTAGAAGATGCGAAACGACATTTAAAGAAAAAGGATTAATCTGTGCTAAGGTATCAAAGACTATTAATGATACGAATTATGCAGAATTGATTCGTGTTTTTAGAAAATATAAAAACATTCTTTCAAACGATACTACACCAAGCATTCAAAGATTTCCTCATGGAGGATCTCATTCATTCAAGTATGCGTTTGAAGGAAGGTCTAATTTTTCTGGTTGTGCAGCGTTATTTGAATCAAATAATCGAACACTTGAGGAACGAGCGTGTGAAGAGTATCGTAAAGTAATAGACAAAATAGTTAATCAACGATAAGGAGAGTGCGTGCAAAATGAAAATTGAAAAAGCATTTGAAAATATTAATAAAAATAAAATTCCTACTTTAAATTATGGCAGAGCTTATTCTGTAAAAGAATTATGGGATAATGTTGTAAAGCCATTATTGCTGCCAAAATCAGTAGTTGAAAAATGGTTTGAGGAAGCGAAGAAATACATAAATGATCCTAGTGCCGTTTTCTTTATACGTACAGGTAATACACGTCCTAAAGGAGATGCTTATAAGCTAAGAAGAGGATTTTATACTAAATATCAAAATTGCGATGTCGGATTTGTCTACGACGATAACGACATTGCGGTTTATATGTATAAATTAGCCTATGATGGGGCTTGGGATCCATCCGCAATAGAGCTTAGAGATGCATTGATAAATAGAACTATTCCGATAAAGTTTACGCCTAGTTGTAAAGAAGAAAAGGCTAAATCTGCATTTGTTTTGACGGGCAGATCTCCGGAAATTGGAAAGAGCGGATATAAGGTTAGCCATATTGTTGATGCTGGAATGGATTATGATTTTGGCGGATTAGTGCTCGGCATGGCCGAAATAATTTCAAAATACTTCCAATTCGGAGATTATTCTGACTGGGTTAAGTGCGCAGATGGATATTATTTGAGGGTATTTTCTGGAAAAATTAATCCAGATGCGCTTAGGTTTTTAAAAGCTCATTATCTAAGATTAACTTGCCCTCTAAATTACATTCTTACACCTAAAAATAAAAAAGCTTGGCAAGTCAATCATGTAAAAATTCCTAAAAATGACGTCGGTGAATTAAAAGAACTTCAAGCATATGCGATGGAACAGTTCAAAATTATTTATGGGAAAGTTTATGATGAATATTTGTCCATGCTTATGCTTCCAACTCAAACTGCAATTAATGATCCAGAAAATAAAGTGATTGATGTTGAGTATGGCTTTCGTGTAAAAAGCGTCGCTACATCTACTCCGGCGCATAAGAAGATAACACCTACAAAAACTGTTGCTTCAGGAAGTGGCGTAGGCCAGTATGCCAAGAACATATTTCGAAAATTACTTGATAATTGCAAGCTAACGAGTGCCATGGTTTCTAATTTAATGAACAAGGATTATTGCAGCAAAGAATTTGGAATATCCTATCCTGTTTTAGTTCTTGACGTTTCAGGGGCTTACGATCGCCGAAGATATTATAAAAATGTAGTTGCGGGAAAATATCTAATATGTTCTCAATGGTATGCAAAAAATAGAATAAGAATTGACGTTTGGCTTGCTAAAAATAACTTATAAATACATCGTTTGCTTTGCTCTGCGGTTAACTGTACGCACTTCTAAGTGCTGAGTGCAAATTGCATCCATATAGGCCATCCCCCTCATCTGAATTCTTCCCGACTCTGCGTCGGGATTTTCTTTTAGCCCACTAAGCTTTGGAGCCCTATATAAAATTGTGTTAGGCCTTTTTGTATCGTATGGATCGAGCCGTGTTGTTAAATTCCCATTTTATACCTGTTGAGCATGGTTATTATCTATCGCCCTAAAAGGTTAAAGTCGTGTGATTGTTAGTCAGCAGATGATGTGAAACGTTTCAGGAGCTTGGGGCACCTCACCTCTCCCGCATCGCGCATCAGATTGGTCAACTTTTCAAGTTTCATCTCGTTTGGGGACTTCATATTCAGCGCCATTAGCGGCATTCCGTTGTGCCTCTGCATCCATCTTGTCCCCTGTTGGACAAGATCGGAGAGGGAGTGAAACAGTAGCGTCCGGCAGAATTCTCATGGTCGATTCGGTGGGATCGCTCGACCTTCCCGTTGTGCTCCGGGGTGCGGCGTTTCTTGCTGTGCGTTTTCTTCGGATTCATTTTGTAAGGCTCGTATCCATCAGCATCTTCCTTTGTTTTCTGGGTCGAAAACATTATAGGCGAGATGCCTTTTCCCTCCCACCAGCCATTCTCGGCCCTTATCCAAGGTTTTCGAGATCCGTTATTCTCCCTTCATTTTGTTTCCCATCATTTGATATAGAACACATTTCAAAAAAACGAAACGTCAATGCATCCAGTTTTCGTTTTATAAACATTTTTCGTTTTTCGCGGGAAGAGGCGTATTAAAAAATACACGAAACCATAGTAAAAACTATGTTTACGTGTTAAATTTAATACGAAAAAGGGGCAAAGGATGAAGTACTACGGAAAATTATTAGAGCTAGGCTGTTTTAGCAAAAAAGATTTAATCCATATAACGGGTAATTCTCCTCTAGCCGATTGGGTTGTCGCTAAATATTCGAAAGACGGCTTAATAGAACGTGTAAAGAAAGACTTATATGTCGCGATTAGTCTGGAATCCCGTCAGCCTGTTTTGAATCGCTACGCCATCGCTACTCGTATTTGCGAGGATGCCGTTGTTTCTTATCACAGCGCCTTCGAGTTTCACGGAATTGCTAACCAAGTTTTTTATGAAGTTCAGGTTACAAGCAAAACTCGCTTTCGCGACTTTGAATATGACGATATTTATTATCGACGGATGAACCCCTGTGTGCGTGGGGGCGTTATGGAAATGAATGGGGTACGTGTAACGACCCTGGAACGCACGGTGATCGATTGCATTCATCTTTATGAAAAAGTAGGTGGATTAGAAGAATTGTTGCGTTGTCTTGCTTTAATCCCCTCTTTAGACGAAAAGAAATTGGAAGAAATTCTCGAAGAATACCAAAACGGCTATTTGTATCAAAAGGCAGGATACATTTTATCCTTCTTTTCCAAAGAACTTGGTTTATCGCAAAGCTTTTTCTCCTTTTGTCGCTCTCATCTTCCTCAGGCTAAACCCTATTTAATCAAAAAAGGGTTAAAATTAGTTTGGAACAAGGAATGGAGACTTTATGCTCCGTTCGATTTGATGGAAATAGTCAACAAGGGGGTCGCGGACTATGATGCAATGGGATGAGGCTGCTTTTAGTCAAAATTGAATCGCAAGAATTATCATCCTGAATTGCTCTTCCAAGACGAATCGATTCTTTCTCGCATCTCACATCACCCCATGGCCCTTTGGAAATGGGATAAAAATCGCCAAGAGCCGAAACGTTAACGCGCTTGATAATAAAAACACCACAAAAAGAGAGAATGATTAAGATATAGAATATAGATACTAGTAGGAGCAACACCATGCTAAAAAATATTCCGCCTTGCCTCAGCCCTGAATTATTAAAGGCCCTCGATGAAATGGGCCACGGGGATGAAATCGTCATCGGAGACGGGAATTTCCCCGGCTCAAGCCTCGGCCCCAAAGTCATCCGCGCGGATGGAATCGGAGGAGAAGAGCTCCTCGATGCCATCTTGACCCTTCTCCCATTGGATACCTATAGCCCCGAGAATTTCTTCTTGATGGAAACCACTAATGGCGACCCCACTCCTGAAATCTGGGCCAAATACGATGCGATCGCCGCTAAAAAAGAGCCCAATACCCGCAAAGGGATGATTGAACGCTTCGCTTTCTATGAACGGGCCAAGAAAGCCTATTGCATCATCCAAAGCGGTGAAACGGCGATCTACGCGAACATCATCCTGAAAAAAGGCGTGGTGAAATAACCCTATTCCATGCCCCGACTAATCCTCGGGGTTTTTATCTCCTCCATCAGCCTCGAAATATGCCTCAGTATGGAGAGAAATGAAGGATGCTGTGTTTGCGGAGATTTTTGCGACTGCTGCTTTTTACGGACGCGCTCATAAAGGGCGAATTCCCCGACGATATGCGGATAGGTTATAGGAAACGTCATATTGGAAACATGAAAGAAATTGTGGAAGCATGCCATGGAAAAGGGTATTTTACTGGTCGTTTATGGATAATTTCGAGTGGTCGCTCGATATTCCAAGCGATTCAGGCTTGCATACGTCGATGATGATGCGTCAGAACGAATCCCTGAAAAAGCGCGTATTGGTATAAAGAATAATCGAATCCAACGGAGAGGAACTTTAAAAAGATGGAAGAGTGCGGAAATTTCAAAGAAGAACTCGGCGGGTATACGATAGATAAGTTGCCCGACGCGGGAAATTACGAATATATCTTAAAAAACGACGAGATACTTATAAAACTCGATCAGTACGGAATCGTGACGGCGCAGATCAATCCGCCCGTGGGCGAAGCCGTTTTCAAGCGCGAAGAAAGAGAAATGGGTTCGCCCGTAAAAGTGCTAATATCGGACGGAGAAAAGGTTTATGAGAACTTCGGCGTTTTATCCGCGGACAGGTTGACGATAGACTTTTTGCCGAGTTTATCGACTTATAGGCTCACTTTCGGAGAAACTCTCGTCAAAACCGAAGTTTTGGTTCCCGAAAAGGGCAAGAGATTGATTGTAAACGTTACGATAGCAAACAATGGGAAGGAAGATAAAAAGTATCGGATTTTAAAGTGTGCGTTCCCGTATCTTAATGAACTTTTGATGGCTCCGTGGGATAAGCCCGAATGGTACACGAGAACGGAATATTTAAAAGCAGAAAACGCCTTTTTGACGACTAAATTTTCGGTCGCGGGCAAAAAGGAAGAGAGAAGATATTTAACCGTAGTGGACAGCGACGAGCCGAAATATCGCGAATTAAGCCTCGAAAGACTTGCCACGTCAACTAAGAATTTTACCGTCCTTCCAAGTGTTATAGGCAAAAACACCGAGGACGTTTTATACGCGTTCAAGCAATGCGTTTCGGGGTTATCCGAAATTGCGGTGAGAAGCGGCGAAAGTTATTCTTTTACGCAAGTGTTCTCCATAACCGACGACGAAAAGGATGTTTCGGAGGATATAGCGGCGGCGAAGAAATATTTCGACGGCAAAGTACAAAAAGATGAGCTTGAAAAACTCGAAAAGAAATATAACGAACTCTTCTCGGTGAGGACGGTAAAAACGAGGAATGCCGATTTCGATCGATTCGTAAACGGATTTTTGCCGCTTGAAATGCATTGGGTTTCCTCGCTCGACAGAGGTTGGCCGACGGGGATGCGCGGAGTGCGCGACGCCGCGAACGACTTTGAGGGCATGCTTTGCTACGATCAAGAAATGTGCAAAGGCGTTATCGAAAACATTTTCTCAAAGCAGCGCAGCGACGGCTGGTATCCTCGTCAGGTTCCGTTCGGAAGCGGCACGAAATTCGATTTGAGAGAATTCGTCGATTCGGCGTGTTTCTTTACCGAATACGTTTACGATTACCTTGCCTACGCGGGCGATTATTCTATTCTTGAAAAGAAATATCCTTATTATGATGACGAAACCGCCGAAACGGGATTGATGCACCTTAAAAAGGGCATGGATTACCTTATCGCGAAAGATTCGCTCGGCGTTCACGGGCTTGTTAAGATGCGAGGCGGCGATTGGCTGGACTGTTTAAGCGGAGTGGGCAAAAAAGGCAAGGGCGAAAGCGTCATGGTTTCGTGCCAACTCGTCATGTGCCTCGATGATTTAACGCAAATCCTTGAAAAACTCGGTTCGCGCGAAGAAATCGAAAAGTATACGACGGCCGCCGAAAAACTTAAAAAAGCGATCAACGAAGCCTCTTTCAACGGCAAATTCTATAACGCCGTCTATACGGATAACGGCAATTGGTTGTTCTCGGAGAAGGATGAGGACGGCAAAAAGCGTGTTTACGTCCCGACGAACGCGTATGCGGTTATAAGCGGAGTCGCCAAAGGAAAAGAAAATTTGATTTTTGATGAAATAGAAAAACTCAAAACGACGGACGGATACCAACTTTTCTCCGAGCCGCTCGGCGGAAGTTTTATAGACGGCATCGGCAAAATGGGTACGGGAGATTTTCAGCCGTATTTTGCCGAAAACGCAAGCGTTTATAACCACGGTTCGCAGTGCTTTTTGATTCGCGCGCTCGCAAAAGCGGGAAGATACGAGGAGATTTTCGACGTTTTGGGCTATGCAATGCCCTTTTATGCGGATAAACATTCGCCCGAAAAAGTTTGCGCCGCGCCCTATGCCATAACGAATTGCTATCATTTGGTGCCGTCGTTTTACGGCAGGGCGGGATTCTCATTTTTAACGGGAAGCGTCGCGATGATAGAACGCGCCATCTATTCGTGGATGTTCGGCATAAACTTCACGCTTGAGGACTTGACAATTACGCCATGCGTTCCGAAAGAATACGAAAACGCCGAAATACAAACGCCGTTTAATGGGCATAAAATAACGATAAAATACGTCGGTTACGGCTCTGAAATCGCAAGCGCGGATATGGACGGAAAGGCGATTGATTGTTTCGATGAACGGCGGGTAAAAATAGATAAATCAGCGATTAAGGCCGATTGCATCATTACAATCCAATTGAGCAAAGCATAGTTAATGGAGGAAGTCGCATGCGCAGCAGGGTAAACCATGCCTCTTTTAAAATGCGTTGCGTTATGACGTTAAGGGCCGCCGCTATATCGGCACGCCTTATAAATTCTGCTTCGAAGATGTCGGGGTTCGAAATGTTGCCTCGGATTTCTGAGACCTAGACGAAACCGACATCATCGAAAATATCGTTTTTAACGAGCTTCAAGCTCGCGGTTTTCGGGTAGTTGTCGGCGTGGTGGAAGCCAAAGCCAAGACGCCCCGAAAAGATGAAAACAGCAACCCCATTTATCAAGGGAAGCCCACGAGGTGGATTTCGTGGTCGGCTTGCTACGCGGATTGACGCGCAGCAGAAGAAGAGCCAAGAATACGAATCCATCCGCCATACGCCGATTCGTTTAAAAAAAGTCATCGTCGCGAAAGGGCAAGGCAACCCTTTTTACGCGGAAGAAGGCTTCCTGCGAGTCAGCTTGCTCGATTTCTATCTGAATGAGAATTCCTCGGATTGGTAGGCGCGCTTGCTTTTCTTTTAGAAACAATTTGACTAGAATATCGACGCTTTATGGGCACGGAAAAGAAAAAGACAGGATTCTTCCATAAACACTGGCCGGAAATTGTTCTTATCGGCCTTGTTTTCTGCGTGTCCCTTTCCTGCATCCTCTATTTTACGTTAAAGAAGGCTCCAGAAAACCTTTCCGCGACCGTTTCTTGCCCTCCTAATGAATTGACCCTGCGTTTGGATTTAAGCAAAGAAACCAAAGAACGCGATATTGAAATCGAAGGCGCGAAAACCCCGATGACAATAAGAGTGAAACATAACGCGATTTGCGTCGCCAAAAGCGGCTGCCCGAGCCAATATTGCGTAAACCTCCATTACGTTTCTAGCCCGTCTACGCCGATTGTCTGCGCCTATAACCAAGTCACGATTTTGCTTTCAGGAGAATCTTCCGGGGAGATTGAAATCTAATGCGCTTCGATCTGCGGTTTAAAATTGTCGCCCCCCTTTTGATTTTGGGCTTATTTTTAATTGGCTACGCAACAAGCGACCACAAGAAGTGGGGAACCCGCAAAATCACGATGATCGGGGTTTTCACCGCGATGGCGATTGTCATCGGGATGGTGGAAAGCATGCTTCCGGACCTTTTCGTCCCGGGGATGAAACTAGGCCTCGCTAACGTCATCATCTTGATCATGCTCTATGAATTCTCCTGGAGCGAAGCCTTGATGGTCGATGTATTGCGTGTTATCGCCGTCAGCTTATTGCGTGGCACCCTGTTCTCCATGGGAGGATGGATGTCGTTTGCTGGCATGGTTCTTAGTTATTTAGGCATGGCTTTATGCGTTTTGGCCTCCAAACGAAAACTGACCCCGTTTTTCGTTTCCATCCTTGGGGCTTTGCTCCACGATGTTGGACAAATTGCAATCGGCATCCTTTATTTAGGATCGACTGCTGTCCTTTATTACCTCCCGTTCATGGCTTTAATTTCCCTGGCCACGGGCTTATTTTCCGGCTTCCTTTGCCGTTTGATTTTAAAAAGCAAAATCCTAGCCAAGTCGCGAAAACTCTACGAAGGCGAAGAGAATAAATAAGCCGATACGGCAAAAGAAAAATAGAAACCCGCAAAAACATTTAGAAAAGAATTGCACTTTCTTCTTCCTTCTTCTATAGTCAATCCGCGAAAAGAGGATTTTAGTTATGTACCGCAAAGACATGAGACCTGAAATCGTGGATTCCTTCGTGGAGGAATATAACCTTCACGGACCCAAATTAACTTTAGACAGCGTGAGCGCTCGCATCCACATTTCCAAGAAGACCATTTACCGTTTCTTCCGTTCCAAGGATGATATTTATTCCTTCATCCTCGCGGATATGAAAGAAGAATTCGCCGCCAAAAGAGAAGCGGTGTTAGCCAACCATCAGCTTTCTTGTGGCGAAAAAATCGAAGGCATCTTAACGGCGAAAACCCAATGGGAAGAACGTTTGGATTTCAAAAAAGCCCATTTGCTCGCCTTGGATTCTCCTGCTGTTTTCGAAGAAGCGGTCGCTATCGTTGAAGCGGCCTGCTCCGACATCAAGAATGAACTCGAAAAAGGAATCGAAGAAGGAGCCTTCCTCTCTTCTATTCACGTCGACCTTACGATTGGCTGTCTCCGTTCCGCCATCCTTTATCTCCTCCAAACCCCGATTTTGGACCAAGACAATATGGGTTATGACGAAGCAATGAAGTCGTTAGCCCAAACGTTATTGCGCGGAATCGCCCGATAATTACCCTTCTCCATCCTCGCCCCGCTAGTTCGGGGCGTTTTTTGTGTAATCCTAAAATCCAGACTAAAGATCAAGCCCGCGAAATTTTGTGGGTGCCAAATAGGAATCCCTATTCCAAAAAAACGAAAGGGACCCTGACTTGAACGGGTGGCCCAAAACTCGTCTTTTTCATCCGCCCAACCATTATTGATAACGAATTACCGATATACCGAAGAAAACGCTTTCATCCCCTCTTGCATTAGACCCCCATTACATTTTTAATGTAAGCACTATGGCAAGAATATTATCTTTAACACGTCTTCCCGGTACTCTTGGCGACCCGGTTGACGCCATCGTCATCAGCAACGCCAAAACCCTAGGGGAATGGAAAGCGGATCAAGAATGCTTCCGCAGCGAAATCACCAAGGGCGAGAACGCCATCCAAATTGAAATCAAAGGAGTGGATGGAAAGCGTTATCGCTCGAACGTGCTTTTCACAAACAGCAAGAAAGACATTGTGGCCACCTGCCAAATGTCCGGGACGAAAATCAACCTCGCGCCCGCAAAGAAGTAAAGGATATCAACAATGGCAGAACAACCAATTCAACTTGAACTCGATCAAGAGATTACGTGGGAAGGCAAACCCGTCGCCGATGGCACGAAGCCTCTTCGCGCCAAAGTCGTCAAAGTTGCCAAAATGATCGGCGGCCCCTCGGGCATCGTGAATAAAATCGACGCCAACGCGCCGGAATATTATTCCCTCGCCGGTTCGGTTTCCGACGAAGAATGCGACTTCTTACTCGCCATGGGCCTTCGCAAGATTCGCACGAACCATGAAATGGCGAAGAAGCTTAAATGGAGTGAACAACGCGTCCATGATGTTGCCGACCACCTCGGCGATTATCTAGGCATCATTCGCGTCGATATCTATGAAGATCGCGAAGAATACATCCTTCCGATTTTCGCCCCGGGACTTTTGGAAATTATGGTCGTCTCGCCCAACGCCGAGCACCATCCGGAAATCCGCCGCGCCTTCAATGCTTATACCCACGACCGCATGCAGACCATGGGTCCGATGCTCCCCAACGGCTATGGCTTGATGCGCGTCATCCCGATCGAAAGCACTCTTCCTAAGGGAGAGACTCCCGATCCTCGCGATACGCTTTCCTATTATCTTGATAAATACGATTATTTCTCCGTCGGACGCTGCTCTTGCCGCGTTTGCCGCACCGAAATGGGCGAAGGCTGCGGCCACATGCCCGATGATCGTTGCGTGAAGCTTGGCAAAGCTGCCGAATACTTCGTCCGCACGGGAAAAGACCGTCGAATCACCCGCGAAGAAGCCGAGGAAATCATCCATCGCTGCGAAAAGCAAGGCCTCATGCACTCGGTCCCGAATATCGAAGGCATTGAAGATGGCAAAACATCGGCCATCTGCAATTGCTGTGGCTGCGCTTGCTTTGGCCTCCGCCCCGTCCAAGAATTCAAAATCAGCGAGGCTGCCGCTTCGAATTATCGTTGCGAAGTCACGGCTGCCAATTGCGTCGCTTGCGGCAAATGCGTCGAAAATTGCCCCGTCAACGCGATTCGTCTTGGCGTGAAGCTGGAAGAAAAATGCCCCGTCAAGGTGCATTTCCAAGCCCCGCTTACCTCCAACACCTCTAAGAAAGCGGTCGTGGATCCCGATTACCGTTTCCATCGCGAAGACGTCGTCCCTGAAACCGGAACGGCTCCTTGCAAAACCTGGTGCCCGGCTCATATCGGTATCCAAGGCTACATCAAAATGGCCTCGGAAGGACGTTATAAGGAAGCTCTCGCCCTCATCAAGCACGAGAACCCCTTCCCCGCGGTCTGTGGACGCATCTGCAACCACGCTTGCGAAGAGCACTGCACCCGTGGCTCCATTGACCAAGCCGTCGCTATCGATGACATCAAGAAATTCATCGCCGAACAAGAGCTTACTCCAGAAGGACAGTTCTTGCCTTGGAAGCGTTATGACTATCACGATAAGAAAATCGCCATCATCGGCGGTGGCCCGGCTGGATTAAGCTGCGCCTATTACCTCGCTCAAGATGGGTATGATGTCACCGTCTTTGAAAAAGAAGAAAAACTCGGTGGCATGATGACTCTTGGCATCCCGGCCTTCCGTCTCCAAAAAGACGTCGTCCAAGCTGAAATCGACATCATCGAAAAACTCGGCGTCAAGTTCAAGACCGGCGTGGAAGTGGGCAAAGACGTTACGATTGCCCAGCTCAAAGAGCAAGGCTTCAAAGGGTTCTATATCGCGATCGGTGCTCAGCTCTCCCGTAACCTCGGCTTAGAAAACGAGAATAACATCGACGTGGTCGGCGGCATCGACTTCCTCCGTCAAGTGAACCTTGGCAAAGGACTAGAACTTAACGGCAATGTCGTGGTTGTCGGCGGCGGCAACGTCGCAATGGACGTCGCCCGCACGGCTCTCCGCCAAGGCGCTTCCAGAGTCGACCTCTATTGCCTGGAATCTCGTGAAGAGATGCCGGCTGCCAAAGACGAACTTGCGGAAGCGGAAGAAGAAGGCATCGTCATCCACAATGGCTTTGGTCCGAAGTCGATCAATGTCACGGATGGCAAATTCACTTCCATCACCTTCAAGAAGTGCTTGCGCGTCAAAGACGAGGCAGGCCACTTCGCCCCCGTCTATGATGAAGAACAAACCGAAACCGTCGAATGCACCAAGGTTTTGAAAGCCATTGGCCAAGGATTCGATTTCGGCAAACTCCTCGAAGGCACCCAGGTCAAGCTCACCCGTCGCGGCACGATCCTCGCCGATCCGCTTACCTATCAGACCAACGACCCCGACATCTTTGCCGGCGGCGACGTGGTCACCGGACCTTATTTCTGCATCAATGCGATTGCCGCGGGCAAACAAGCCGCGATCTCGCTCCATCGTTACGTCCAGCCGGGTCAAACCCTTGATGCTGGCCGTGACCGTCGCGAATACCATCAAATCGACGTCGATAACATCGTTCTCGAAGGATTCGACCGCGCTCCGCGTCAAATTCCGGCCGTCGGACCCGTCGACACCAAGTCGTACAAGGACCCGCGTGGCACCTTCACCGAAGAACAGGTCAAGAAAGAAGCCTCTCGCTGCCTCAGCTGCGGCAAAGCTGTCGTCGACCCGAACCTCTGCGTTGGCTGCGGACAATGCGTCTTCCAGTGCGAATTCGACGCCGCCCACCTCGTCAAGAAGACCAACATCTACGCGACGAAGTTCGAAACCCTCTTGCCGAAGGCGATGGGCCACACCATCAAACGCGGTCTTAAGATCGCGGCCAACGCCTTCAAAAAGGATTAATCGATGCACGAATTAGGTTACGCCAGCGAATTAGTCTCTACCCTTCAGGATTTCATGGACGAGAACCATCTCTCCATGATTTCCAAGGTGGTGCTCTCCGCTGGAGAAGCGACGGGCATCGTTCCCCGCTTCATGTATGAATGCTGGCCGGCCGTGATCGAAGACGAACCGCGCCTAAAGGATTGCGAATTAGAAGTCCGCGTCGCCGAAGCGATGGGCCGCTGCCATAATTGCGAAGCGGAATTCCCGATTTTAAAAAGCAAGAACCGCTGCCCCAAATGCGGCTGCGAAGACTTCGATTTCGAAAACGGATACGAATTCGAAATCACCGAAATCCACGGGAAATAAGCATGAAAAAAGCGTTCCTTCCGTCTCGAGGGAACGCTTTTCCTTTAACAGGAATAATTCTCTTCCAAGACCCGTTCGAATTCTTGGATGGTGTTTTCATCATCCAAATCCCAGCCATAGGGTTTGAATTCGCCGGAGAAAAGTTCTTCGTAAACTTCCCCTAACCCCTCTTCGAACAGGTCATCAATGTTTTCCCTGGAAGGATGATAGGGAATAAAGGGGAACAAACGAAGATAAGGAGAAGAAGAACGTTCGTGCTCTTGCTTCAGCCAAGGGAAGGCATCGAAGAGGTCGTCCAAAGCGACTCCCGGGGTCAAGAAGACCAAGGTTACTAGATTGGGATCCATTTCTTGGTGGACGGGAAACAAATGATACCCGTGTTTGGTTAAGACGTGGCAAACGATGTCGGATTGTTTGCTTTGGGAGGCTAAAGAAGCGATTTGTAAGATTTTATCCATGAAACCATTGTAGCAAATCCATTTAGAAAGGGCATCTTTTCTTATGAAAAGGCTTTCAGTTAAACAATCTTAACTTTTCTCTTGTATACAAAGGTTATTCTAGATTAACATATTGCCGTTAAAGGAGGGATTGCCTATGCCATTATGCTTTGCACCCAGCGGGAAGGAATTCAAAGTCCTAAAGGTCGGTGGTGAATCTTCGATTGCCCATCACCTTGCTAGCCTTGGAATTGTTAGTGATTCCAAAATCACGGTTTTGAGCCAAGAAGGCAGCGGAACCGTGATTCTAGTCAAAGAGTCGCGTTTAGCTTTAAACCGCGACGTTGTGAGACATATCCTGGTTGCTTAACCCCCGCCTCATTCATCAAACAGAAAGGAAAAGCATGGAAAAGGAATTTAACGGGTCCGAAGTGGTGACTTATCAAGTCGGACAAATCGTGAGCCTGGCCCAAGTCGATGTCGGCACCTCCGGCACGATCAAAGCGGTCCAAGGAGAAGGAAGGATCCGTCGTCGGCTATTCGACATGGGGTTAACCCCCGGAGCGGAGCTCTTCGTTCGTAAACGGGCGCCTTTAGGAGACCCCATCGAGCTTACGTTGCGCGGCTATGAATTAACCGTTCGCCACGCGGAAGCGGAATTCGTGCAAATCCAAATCACCGATTTGCCCGAAAAAGGAGGGCCCCATGGAAAATAAGCACCTTCGCGTTGCCCTTGCTGGCAACCCTAACTGCGGGAAAACCACTCTCTTCAACTCACTCACCGGTTCGACGGCTTATGTGGGGAACTGGCCGGGCGTTACCGTGGAAAAACGCAGCGGAACCTTCTATTTCAAAGGAGACAAAAAGAAGAAGGAAGGCGTAGAAATCGTTGACCTTCCGGGCATTTATTCTCTCTCCCCCTATACCCCCGAAGAAGTCATTTCTCGGGATTATATTCTCAAAGAAAAGCCCGATGTCATCATCAATGTCATCGATGGGACGAACTTAGAGAGAAACCTCTACCTCACCACCCAAATCCTCGAGATGGATGTTCCCGTCATCGCCGCGATCAACATGGTCGATGCTTTGAAAGAAAATGGGGTTTCCATTGATTACAAAGCCCTCCGCGACCTTCTTGGCGTCCCCGTTTGCCCGATTTCCGCCCTTCGCAATTCCGGTCTAGAAGACTTGATGATCGAAGCGAAAAGAGCCGGCGAGGTATCCCGCCAAGGAATCACCTTGTTGAAGGATCCCTCGATTGCCAAAGCCAAAGCCATTTACGAGGAAGCCGAAATTCCTCACTCCCTCTTCCACGCGATCAAAGCGTTAGAAAAGGATGAGCATGAAGCAGAAGAGAACAAGGACTGCTTCCAAAAGGTTCAAGACCTCCCCGAAACCAAAGAAAAAGACTATGAAGCGGATATCGCCGATCTCCGTTATCAAGCTCTTACCCCTGCCTGCGAGAAAATCGTCTCGGGCAAGGAAAAGAAAGAGAAAGACAAATTATCCAAATCGGATAAAATCGACCGGATCCTCACCCACCGCGTTCTTGGACCCCTCATCATGGTCGCTCTCCTCTTCTTGGTGTTCCATTTCACCTTCGCGGGCGATCTCTTCTATATGAATGCGATGGGGCTAAAACTCGATACCTATCCAGGATTCATCTCCTTCACGATCGCCGGAGAAGAAGTCCATCCCTTCGAAGGACTCTTCTATGACAATGCTGGCATCGCCTCGATTGGAGAATTCCTCCATCGCTTAGCCGGCGACCAAGAAAGTGGAATCCTTGGCTGCATTGCCCTAGGATTCAAGCAATTGATGTATGTTTGCAACGCCCCGGACTGGGTCGTGGGGTTCTTCTATGATGGCGTTCTTACCGGCGTCATGGCCGTCCTTGGCTTCGTCCCCCAGATCATGCTGCTATTCGCTTTCTTCGCCTTCATGGAGGATTCGGGCTATATGGCTCGCGTGGCCTTCATGCTGGACCGTTTGTTCCGTCGCTTCGGCGTCTCGGGACGCGCCTTCATCCCGATGATCATGGGATTTGGCTGCGGCGTCCCCGCGATCATCAATACCCGCACCCTTGCTAGCGATAAAGAACGCGTGAAAACAATTCGCGTCATCCCCTTCTTCACTTGCGGAGCCAAAGCGGAATTCTTGGCGGTCATCGCCGCCGCCGTGGCCGCTTCGGCAGGATTCGATGCTGGGCTATTCACCTTCTTGCTCTATTTGCTTGGCGTAGTGATTGCTATCTTCTCCGTCATCGTCATGAACAAGACGACGCAACGGGAAAAAGTTCCACCCTTCATCATGGAACTCCCGGCATACCACGCTCCGCAATTCCGCGCCCTTTCCCTCCATGTTTGGGATAAAGGCAAACACTTCATCCAAAAAGCCTTCACGATCATTCTCGCCTCGACGATTGTGGTTTGGTTCCTCGCTAATTTCTCTTGGAATTGGCAGATGGTGGAAGCGGATGGACAAGGCTCGATACTACAAAGCCTCGGCATGCTCCTCCAACCCCTCTTCACCCCAATGGGATTTGGGGTCCAAGCCGGAGCCAATGGCTGGACCATGGCGGTGGCTTCCCTAGAAGGCATCGTCGCCAAAGAAAACGTTACCTCGGTTGTTGCTTCTTTGGCGGAAATCCTTGGCCAAGATGGCTTCGAAGGCCTCGTGGCCTCGATGGGCATCACCCCGGCCGCCCTTGCCGCGTTTGCCGTCTTCAATATGCTCACGATCCCTTGCTTTGCTTCGGTCGCCGCGGCAAAAGGAGAACTTGGCAAAGGCAAAGCCTATGTCGGAACCGTCCTCTTCTGGTTTGCTCTTAGCTATGCGATGGGCTGCTTGACTTACGTCACCCTCCAATATGTTTGGACTTTGGCGATCACTCTCCCCGTCCTTGCTGGAGGATTCGTTGGGCTTTATTTCTACGACAAAGCCAAAAAGAAAAAAGAAGCCGCTGCGGCTTAATTCTTAAAAAGGAGGAAACCCTATGCATTGGACCGAAATCGTTACGATCATCTTCATCGTTTCCTTCCTTCTGTTTATGGGCGTTTATCTAGGAAGGAAAATCAAACGAGGGGAAAGCTTAGAAGGCTGTTCCTGCTCCTCTTCCAAAAAGAAGAAGGGGAACCGTTTGGTTGAAATGTATCACGACACCTATAAAAAACAAAAATAACGAAAAAGGGATTCTGGTCGAACGGAATCCCTTTTCTCCTTATTATATAGAGAAGACTAAAATGCCTTAGGAGGCAAAAACGGAATGGATAAAATTCAAGCGCCAATGATAGGGGAAATCCTCCTTCAAGAATTTATGGTTCCTTTTGGCGTCTCTGCCTATCGCCTAGCAAAAGATATCGATGTCCCCTATTCTCGAATTCGAGGAATCCTCGATAACCGTATCGGGATCACCGCGGATACTTCCATTCGCCTCGGCGCCTATTTTGGTGTTTCCGATTCGTATTTCCTCTCCCTTCAAACGGATATCGATTTAAGAAAAACTCGAGAAAAACTCGAAGAAGTAGTGGCAAAAATCAAAACTCATCCTAACCATTTATCTTCCTTCCATCCCAAAAATCGTTAGTTGCATTTTTCCGTTTCGCCCCGTACAATACTGCCGAAAATAGCGGTGGATCTTTTCCTAAGCATAGCTTACTTTTCGCCCCGTGAAACGAACATTCCACGAGGTATTTTTTTATGAAGAAAATCAAAAAGAGCTCAGCCGAGCGCATGAGCAGCGACCGCATCCCTTCTTTACTATTGAAGACGGCTCTCCCCATGATGTTTTCGATGGTCGTGAGCGCCCTCTATAACATCGTCGATAGCATCTTCATCGGCATGATGCCCGCCCCTTCCAATAGCCAAGCCATCGTGGCTTTGGGCTATGCCTTCCCCCTTCAAACGTTGCTAGTTGCCGTGGCGATTGGCACGGGAATTGGAGTCAATGCCGTTTTGTCGAAAGCTCTAGGCCAAGGCAAAAACGACAAGGCCGCAAAATCCTGCATCAATGGTTATGCATTAATGCTATTTTTCTACGTGGCCTTCTTGGCGTTTGGCTTAGCGATTTTCTATGGCAAATTCTATTTTAGCTCCGTGACAAGCGACGAAACCATCATTGAGATGGGCTCGAAATATTTGGGCTTATGCTTCATTTTTTCCTTTGGTCAATTGCTTCAGCTTGTCAGTGAACGTTCCCTTGCTGCAACCGGCAAAACGAATCTAGCCATGGTCATGCAATTATCGGGCGCCTTGGTTAACATTGCCTTGGATCCCCTTTTCATTCTTGTGTGGGGAATGGGAGTAGAAGGAGCGGCGATCGCCACGATCATCGGCCAAATGGTATCCATGGTTGTTGGCTTCTTGCTTGTCATCTTCGTCAACCAAGAAATCCGGATTGAAAAAGAGCACGTCCGTTTTGATTTCCCCATGATGGGCAAAATCCTCCGCGTGGGGCTTCCTAGCATTGCCTTGCAAGCCCTCCAAAGCCTTCAGCCCCTCGTCTATCAATTGCTTTTTATGACTTTGCTTGGCGCGGGTCCGACCCAAGATATGCTCGTTGGTGTTTATGGCGTCTTCTTCAAACTGCAGAACTTCGTTTTCATGGCTCTATATGGGCTAGTGAATGCAATGCTTCCGATTGTGGCCTTCAATTATGGCAACAAGAACAAGGAACGCGCCTTTATCGCGGCGAAGTGGGGCTATATTTATGGCCTGATTATCGCAGGAATCGGACTTATCGTCTTCGAAGCGATTCCTAAGCCCTTGCTTCTTGCCTTCAACTTGGATGAACAATGGATTGATTGTGGGATCCAGCTCATGCGCATTGTGCCCCCCACCTTCCTCATTGCTTCTTTTTGCATCATTTCTAACGGCGTCCTTCAAGGACTTGGCAATGGCGTCCATCCGATGATTGCCACGATCATCCGCTTGCTGGCAGGATTATTCCTCTTTGGTTTCGTATTCGGCTATTTCTTTGGCATTAACGGCATTTGGTGGGCGAGTTACCTTTCCGAAGCCGCAGGAACCGCCTACGCTTTGCTTTTCACCGTCATCGTTTTCAAGAAAAAGACCAAGAAATTCGACGTTATCCCCCAAGAAAAGACTGCTCAATAAAGACTGATTCATTCGACAAGAATGGGATGATAGAGATATAATCCTAGGAGTGCGCCGGTAGCTCAGCTGGACAGAGCACGAGTCTTCGAAACTCGCGGTCGCCGGTTCGAATCCGTCCCGGCGCGCCATGCAAAAAAAGACTTCGATAGATAAAATATCGGAGTTTTTTTGATTCTCAGAAGTTTTGGCAGTCGAAAGGCACTATTTGAAAATAACGGGAAAAAGACGGAAAATAAAAACCTAACGGTATTTGATATAATAAATTAAAGAATCTACGGAGATAATTGTATGAAGTGTCCAAATTGCGGTAATGAAACATTTGTAGAGGTCCAACTCAACGACGTTTGTATTTTGGGTGGCTATGGTAATGTTAAACAAGTAGTAATTGCCTATGCTTGTGAAAAGTGTGGAAGAATTGAACTATATATGCCTAAAAAGTGGGTTCAAGACAATATTGATGCCAAAAAATTAGCGGAAGCTGAAAAAGAATTCTACGCTGAAAAAGAAGAACGTATTTCATGCTTAAAAAAGAGAATTGAACAACTCAAACCAGTAATTGATGATGAAAATCAAACTGTTAAAGCTGTTAAGGAAGCGCAAAGAAAAATCATTGAGTTAGAAAATGAATTAAGTTCTGTTCAACGTTCAACATTTCCCAAAAAATGAAATGGATATTATCTTGGAAACTGAGGAATTAACTAACTGCTCGTTTATCTTTCAATCCCCTCGTCTCCGAGGTTGGATGCACCTCGCTTCCCAAGTCGAACTTCGATACCAAAAGCGAATGGGGAATGCCCCCATCGCGATATGTGACTCGCCGGTTCGAATCCGTCCCGGCGCGCCAATAAAAAAGAAAGTATTGATTGCTGCAGTCAGTACTTTTTTCTTTTATGGGCTTTCGTTTTATCGATAGGCAATATTGAAATAATTCAAATACGTCTTCACGAGATCTTGCCCTTCTAGACAGGTGTCCATGAGCCATCCACGTTCTTGATCCCAATTCTTTAATCCCCGGTAATAAAAAACCTTTTTATCGTCGAAAATAATAAAGGGAACCAGGTTGTTCTTTAGACATTCTTTGAAAGCGATTAAGCGGCCCACCCTTCCGTTTCCGTCTTGAAAGGGGTGAATCCTTTCAAATTGGACATGAAATTCCACGATTTCTTCTAAAGAATGGCTTTCCTTTTTGCTATATTGGCTAAGGAGTTTCTTCATTTCGGATTTCACAAGCCTTGGGTGAGTTGTTTCCAAACCGCCAACTTCATTGGGCATCTTCTTATAATCGCCAACAGAAAAATAAGGGAGCCTAGAATCGACGGTATTCGATTTTAGGATTCGATGCAGTTCTTTGATAAAAGCTTCGCTTAACGGATAATTAGCGAAATCAATGACGCGATCGATGGCGGCAAAATGATTCATCGTTTCCAAAATGTCGTCCACTTTTTGCTGGTATTCTTCTCGATTCCTATCGTTCTTGTTTCGAAGATGTATCTCGTCTCATCGTGAGTGAGTTCATTGCCTTCCATATGGTTGGAATGGAAGGTGAGGTCAATCATCAGCTTATGGTAGATGCCGCCTTTGATTTGATTCTTCTTTTCTAAGCGTAGCCTCTCCAAAAGATAGTTTTTTCCTTCTTTTTCATTGGCTCGGATCGGTTTCTTTGCTCCCGCGGGAATTTTCCATGTTTTTCCCATTAAAATCGCTCCATTTACTCTCCCCAGGGAGCAATAGTTCCGAACGCGTTATTGTCAAGGATTTGCCGGGCACGACCCGCGATTCCATTGAATGGATGCTTCTTTGACGCTTATGAATTCACTCATAACGGTAATATCTATCTATCGGCAAAAAACGCAATAGTTTATATAAGTTTTCGATTTATTGCCGATAATGTTGCCCCTGATTAAAAGAACATGCGTCCATTTCTTCTTTGTAGTCATAAATTCGACGCTCGGTCTTTTGTGGCGGCTTTAAAAAGAAATTTATTCCTATTAGGAATTGTTTTAGAATAACCCCATATTTTAGAGGTTAAAAAATGACTAAAAAATGGATTGCCTTAGCCCTTGCATCGATGTGCATGGGATTAGTTTCTTGTGGTTCTGGAAAAGAAACGTCCAGCAACGCGGGGAATGCTTCTAATAACGGAAGTGCCACCTCCTCCACGACGTCTCAAAACGTTGGAGGATCCTCCACGTCTTCAGGAAATACCACCGAATCTACACCAGATGAAACGAATCCGACGGCATGGTCGGAATCCGATTTGAAGGATATGTCCAAGTATCTCAATGGATATACCTGTTTGCCCTTCCCCGAAGGCTTTACTAACGCCTATGTCAACGCCAGTGGAACGGATGAAGATGAAGAATGCTTCATCGCCTATGATGGAGAATGCGGCGATTTGTCGGAAAGTTATGGGAAACAACTAACCGCTGCTTCCTTTGTTTTCGACAGCAAAGAAACCGACGAAGATGGCGATTTTTATTATTACACCTACGCGATTGAAGATTCGAACGATTTTATCGTCGTTCAGCTCGACTATAATCTCAATTTCGACGCCTTTGAAATCTTCGCTTGGTATGAAGTAGGGGCCCCTACCTATGAAACCTTCCCCTATGAAGCGATTGCTGCCTTCTTTAAACTCGAAAAAGTCGATGAATCGGCCCTCCCTTCTTTCCCTTTGCTATCGGGACAGAAGTATGATGGCTATGCTTCCGGAGAAACCTATTTCTTAGTTGGCGGGAATTACGATACCAGCATCGAAGAAGCGACTTATGTAGCCAACTACGAAACCGCTTTGGCCAATGCCGGGTATACTGTTGATTCGGAAAACGGCACCGCGATCAACGAAGCCAAACTGCTCAAAGTCGAATACATGGCTAGTGAAGGCTATTTCTTCATTCAAATTTCCAAATATGTCCCCATTATCCCTGGGGCCAATAACGTGGAATTCTCTCCTTCCGATTTCCCTACGAAATACGGCACCGAGGAGTCTGAAATCACGAAGAACAATACCCTGTTCAAATTGGATTCGATCATGGCGATCGACAACTGCATTCAATTTAGAAATGCCAAAAAAGGATCGGGATACCTTTATAACGTGGATTCGCTTGGCACGTTGACCTCCTCACGGTTACGGAAAAGGATGTTTCTAAACACGACTTTTACGGTGTTCTTAGCTGCTACGTTTCTTCCTCGGTGATTTCGGATATCAATCCGGGCACCGCGGTGACCCCAACTTATACGGATGGCGTTTATACTTATCCGATTCCAGCAGGAAATTCTTTCTTCCAATTGATTGACGAATCGACGATTTACGCATCCAAGAACGCTTCCATTACGATTTCTTACGTCTTGGAATAAATATCCTTCCGTTTTTATAAGCGCGTAACGGCTCCGTAAATAACGGGGCCGTTTGCTTTATCTAGAAGCGAGAATAAAAAGATATATTCTTGATAGAATCTCTAGGAAGAGAAGGCAAAAGCCATAAATGGAGGGGTCGGATATGGAAGCAAAACGCTTAACGTTAAGAAAAGCAACAGAAGAAGATATCGATATCCTTTTTGAGTTGGTTAATGGGCTCGCCGCTTATGAAAAACGTCCCCAAGATATGACAGGTACGAAAGAACAATTGAAAGAATGGCTTTTCGAAAAGCAGGTTGCTACCGCCCTCCTTGCTGAAAACGAAGAAGGACATAACATCGGTTATGCGATTTATTACCCGACTTTTGGTTCGTTCTCTGCAAAAGCCAACGTCCATGTGGAGGATTTGTATATCCGTCCGGAACACCGTCATCAAGGATATGGCAGGGTCTTTTTCACTCAATTGGTGGAATGGATTCAAGGCGAAGGCTACACCAAACTCGAATGGAGTTGCTTGGATTGGAATACCCCATCCATCGAATTTTATCAAAAACTCGGAGCCAGCCAAGAATCGGGAAGGGTGTATTTTGAGCTGGACCCCAAGAATCGTTAAGACGAATCGGGATGATTTCTAATACCGCGAGGCGCAGGGCGGTTCAATGCCCTGCCTTTTCTTGATATAATCCAAAAAGAAAGCGTTAAGAGGGTCCTCGATGAAGAAGTGGTGTAAGGGTTTTATTATTGCAGGAGCAGTTTTGCTTACTATAGGGGCAGGGGCTGGAACTTTTATCGCGTCCATGACCTGCTTTCGGAAATACGAACAGATGAACCCCGGCTTAACCCAATGGATGGATACCCTCAATGACGAGGCCCGTTTGAATGAAATTGTTTTGCCTGGCAGCCATGATGCCGGAACCAATGGAATGAGTTGGCTGGGCAAGACCCAACATTTAAGCGTGAAGGAACAATTGAATTTAGGAGTCCGTTATTTTGATTTACGGGTCAATCGCGTCAAGAATGACTATGTGATTTACCATTCCATCATCAATGGAGTTCGGTTCGATCCCATTTTGGATGATATCGCTTCGTTCATCGAAGAAAACCCCAGCGAAACTCTCCTTTTAGATTTCCAACACTTTAAAAACGGAAGCGATGAATACGTCTATCACACGGTCTTGGAGAAACTAAAAGACCATCTCGTTGTTCAAAACGATGATCAAAGCGAATTGGCCTTCGTCGATGAACTTCGTCTTAAGGACACCAGGGGCAAGTGCATTGTTTTCTTTGGAGATGATTCCCCATTTGTTAAAGAGGCCCATATTTTCAGCAGGAATAATGATACCTGCACCCAAAAAGGCCAGGCTTTGGATTCTTGCTATATTTCTTCGTATCACGCGATGAAATCAAAGCAATTTATCGATGAAGCCTTGGACTATTACATGGATAAAATCCAAACCAAAAAGGAAGAAGAAGGGCATAAAGGCATCTTTGTTTGGCAATGTCAGCTTACGGATTCTAAACTCGTCTTCGGCCCATATCACCGCGAAAGAAGTCACGAAGCGAATATGAACGTCTTTATTGAGAACTTGCCTCAGCAAGACTATTTCTTCGACGTTAACGTCATTATGCGTGACTTCTTAGACGAAACCAAGGTCGAATCCATCGTGAAATTAAATGCTTCAAAAGGGCTTTTGAAGTAAGACTATATTCCATAACGGTAGAGCGGAGTATCTCTGCAGGCCGTTGGTTTTTACCGCGAAAATGTAAAATGAAACACCGCAAAAGTTGGAAGTAAAATACCACAAAAGTTGGAAGTAAAACACCACAAAAGTTTGCAACGAAATGCCACAAATGTTTGCAACAGCAACCGAGTATCTTTTGTTTTTTACGCTCCATACTCAGCCAATAATATCGATGATTACTGGCATTTTAAAACAAAAACTGCCACGAACTTAGCCGTGACAGTTTTCCATACTAGTTTTTGCTAATTACATAGCGGGCATGAAGCCTGCGACGACCACGAAGATCATCAAGGAGCAGCAGATCATCATGCAGGTGATTTGAATGGGCTTGCTGTTTTTTGATGTGCTGAACTTTACGGTCAAAGGGTTCGAACATGAAGTTCTCTTTGAACCATCTCTTGCAGCCGATTTGGAGGATTCCACCAAAGGTGAGGGTGCTCGCGCGGAAGAGTAATCAAAGTCCCGAATCGGGGGGGCATGCCGAAGCGTCCCATGCCGACGAGAGGTCCGACGAAGACACCGATGATCGTGTCGAGCAGCAGCGTGACGCGATAATCCCTCGCTTCAGGACCGACGCGAACAATTTCTTGAGCCTGGCGGCTCTTGCTTGTTTTTGTCGTTGTCCTTAAATCTCCTTATTTTGTGTTTTCTGCCAACGATTTGAGAAAACTCGAGGGATTCTATCAAAGGAATCAATAAAAAGATGCTGAAATTAGGCAATTTTTTATTCACAGTGTACAAATCTAAATCGCCCTATATCTAAAAAGCATAACTTCTATCCTCCCCCAATCTAAAATCTTGGTCAATCAAAATCGAAAAAACAGGTCAATGAAAAATAAAAATCTTGGTCAATAGAAATGCAAAATATGGGTCAATAAAATTGACAAATGTGGGTCAATGCATTACATTAACCTCGAATTTGTTAACCAAAAATGGAGGATTCTATGGGGAAAATCGTGAATAAGCTCCACTACAAAGCAAGAGTCGTGGATTCCATTATTGATAGGGACCTAAAAATTTTTGGAGCTGTGTGCATCGAAGGTCCCAAATGGTGTGGCAAAACATGGACATCTTCCTATCATGCAAACAGCGAATTCCTTGTCGGTGATCCTAGCGGGAATTTCTCCAATCGCACTTTAGCCGAAATTGAACCCTATACCGTTTTGAAGGGCGATGCGCCTCGCCTCATTGACGAATGGCAAGAAGTTCCTTCTCTTTGGGATGCTACACGAGCATTCGTAGATTCTAGCGGTAAAAAAGGGCAAATCATCCTAACGGGCTCATCGACGCCTGCGCTTAAGGGCGTTTTGCATAGTGGGGTTGGCAGGATTAAAAGCATTCGAATGAATACGATGTCGCTCTATGAATCGGGGGATTCTAGCGGTGATATTTCCCTAAAAGATCTATGCGAAAATAAATTTACCCCAAAAATTTATGAACAAACGAGTTTGGAACGTCTCGCCTATCTCATTGCTCGGGGTGGATGGCCCGGCAATTTGTCCGTAGGTCCGGAGGAATGTAACGAACTTTCTCTTGGCTATATGGAAAATGTTATTAAAAATGACTTAAAACGGTTGGGGGATGGCCAAGAGTATGACGAGCATAAAGCAAAATTAATTCTAAAATCCTTGGCTAGAAACGAATCCACGACTGTTTCCAATCAAAGTATTTTAAAAGACATCGAGGAATATGATGTCTCTACCGTCAGTAAAAACACGCTTACAAAATATTTAAATGCTTTTGAACGGATGTTCCTATTAAACAATCAAGAACCCTTTTCGACGAACCTGCGTTCCTCGCTTCGCGTGAAGCAAATGGAAAAAAGGCATTTTTCGGATCCGGCGATGGCTTGCGCTATGCTTGGACTCACGCCGAAGAAAATGATGGGGGATTTGAATACGTTTGGGTTTATGTTCGAAGCGTTGGTGGAACGGGATTTATCCATTTATGCGCAAGCCATGGGAGGCAAGCTGTTTCATTATCAGGACTATAAAAACAATGAGATCGATGCCGTGATTGAACTAGATGATGGCAATTGGTGCGCCATTGAAATCAAATTGGGCCTAGCAAAAGCAGAAGAAGGGTCGAAAAATCTCGTGAAAGTCTGCAATGAAATTGTTGCTAACGGGGGCAAAGAACCCGTTAGCAAATGCGTTGTCTATGGGGTAGGTAACGCCGCTTATAAAAATGCTGACGGCGTGTATATTCTTCCCATAACGGCGTTGAAAGATTGAAAACGCACTTCACAAGTATCATTTGTACGCCCAATCGTGGCTTACTCTTAACTTGAAAGCGCTTATTTTTGTGTAAAAATGAGCCTATAAAGAGGACGTTAAATGAAGCAATTGGGGCTAAAGGCGTTCGTCATCGCGACATCCATGTTTTTCGGCACGGTTGGCAACGCCCAAAATCCAATCGGTACACAAACGCAGCTTGAACAGTCGCTCAACGAATCATCAACGCAAACGAAGACGGTGGACAAGGATAAGCCAGCTGCCGTGAGGCCCGTTTCCCCTAAGCCGATTTTCCCACCCCTATTCGGCGTAAGCGAGTCCCGCCGCTGAATTTCAGAGAGAGGGAGTGGGGCACGTTCGCTTCCTGGCTGCCGAAGCAAAATCCGATAGCCCTCTTCAAGGCGTTCGACCCTTCCGACAAAGGCACCTGGTTCAACCCGTTTCGGATGATCCTGCCCTCGGTGGAGGACACTCAAAGGGTGAAATTGGGTATGACGATAGGGGAGGTCGTCTCGATTCTCGGCAAACCCCAAATCCAGGTGGGTTCGGGCGCCATTATCTTTGCGTTTTACCTTAACAACGGCCAGGTTTTCCTGACGGAGTGGGATTCCAATATTGCAAGCGATAGAATCTACCGTTTGTGGCACATGGAACTATTAGACGAAAATCCATTTAGAATTTATTTGTAGGAGTGACTCTCCAATAACTGCGCCGTGCCTCATTCCAATAGCAAAAGAAGCGAGAGCTGTATCGATAAACGATTCGATTGCCCTTGCCTTTTGACGCTACATGGCCTATGGTCTTAAGGTTTTCTATGCTTTGGGGAACCTTTACACTTACACACTTTATAACCTTAGCCATTGGCTTGCTTCTCATCCTGGGCTTATATGGCCTAGGAAGACTTCTTAAGGATCCGTACCGGAAGTGGGTCTATTTTGGCTTCTCGTTACTAGGATACGGGGCCATCATCTTCAATTTGGTGATGTGGCATAGCCCTTTGGAATACCTTCCCCTTGAACTCTGCTCTTTTAACGCGATGATTTTGCCCATCGTTGTTTTAAACAAGAACAAGGTTTTGGGGAATTGCTTATTGCTATGGTCTTTGGGCGCCTTCATCGCCTTAATCGTCAATAACGGAGCCGCTAATTTCGATATCTTCTCTTGGACGTTCTTTTGGTATTATTTCCCCCACGTCATCGAATTTGGCCTTCCCATTCTTTTGGTTCGCTTCGGTTACATCGAATTAAAAGCCAAATACATCGCCACCACGATGGGCATCACCTTGGTTCTTTATACCCTCGTCTATTTTTGTAACGTGGGGCTTAACCGTTATTTTGCCCAAAACGATATCCGTGACTATAAAGGCGACCTCATTCAAGTCAATTACATGTTCTCCATCTGTGGGAAAAACGAGATCAACCCTTTGGTGATTTTTCTCCACAGCATCATCCCGTTCAATTATTGGCATATGTACCTCGCCGCCCCCGTGATTCTCCTCTATCTTGGCTCCATTTATTATGTCCATTACCTCGTTGGCAAGCATAAGCAAAAGAAGCTAGAGGATAAAAGCCCCGTTCCAAATTCCGAAGCCAAATAAATCGAAAGGAAGGGAAAACGCATCCACGTCCCCCCTTCTTTTTTTGTTTGGGTGAATCAAAGGGAAGCGCGAACCATATCTTCGAGGCTCACCAAATGAACGGAAGGGTCTTTCAAAGCAAGGATATCCTCGCTAAATCCCGCCCTAGAGAAAAGATAGAAATCATATTGATAGGGAGGGAAAACCGCGAGGTTCGATTTTAAATGTTCCAAGACGGATAAAGACAATTTCTTCGTCCGGGATTTGCATTCAACGACGAGTAAATGTTCGGATCCCTCGCCGATCCCCTTGGCCAACCCGTCGAATTCCACGGAAGGTCCCAATTTGGAATTATCGACGTGATAGCCGCGGAGCGGCTCGTAATGGAAGCCTAATTCGCCGCGAACATTCTTTTCGCTTAAATAACTTAAAGCCACCTCTTCAAAACCCAAGGATAGGAATTGATGGATTTCTTGGGAATTTTGAGAATATAGAACAGGGCCTAAGTCCCATTCGATTTCTTCTTTATGATCGAAGATGAAGCGGTACCAAAAACGGAGGAGAGAATCGGAGATTTCGTAATAGTTCATCTTTTGATTTTTATTGAAGGATTCCCGCTTTTCTATCGTTTCGTTATCGACTAAACGGGCTAAATAGGTGGCGACGAAATTAGGGTCTTTGCCGATATAGTCCGCGATTTCTTTGTTGGTTCTGCGACGGTGGGCGATAGCCTTTAGAATCGTGTTATAGGTATTTTGGTCCTTGGAGGCCAAAGGAAGAACTTTATCGGGGGCATCCAAAAGATTGCCGAACCGGTTGAAAAGCAAGCGGGTGATGTTTTCATCAAAGGAGAGTTTGGAATCAATCATCTCCAAATAGAAGGGGTGTTCGCCAAACATGGAGAGATAACGAATTTTGTCTTCGCTGGAAACGCCTTTTAAAAAAGCCAAAGCATCACTGAAATAAAGTTTGCGGATGTTCATTTGGAAGGTGCTTCGTTGAAAAAGGGGCCCGCGATTGTCTTTTAGAATGTCCTTCATCAACGAAATCGTGCTTCCAGATAAGAGAAACTTGAATTCCGTATTTTTGAACTTGCGGTCGACGTTAAATTGAAGTTCGGAAAGGAAAGCTTTGTCCGATTGGGCCAAAAAGGCAATCTCGTCCAACGCAAGGACAAAGGGCTTGCCTCTGCATATCGGATTAATGCGTCAAAGGCCTCCGAATAGGTGGGATAGATAAATTCGTAGGGGATTCCTAACAGGCGATTAAGCGTGAAAGAAAAGGCGGCGCGATTATCGAGTTCGCTAGATTCCTTGCCTGAAAATACAAAGAGGGTTTATCCTCGCTAAATTTCTTTAGAAGAGAAGTTTTTCCGATTCGTCTTGCTCCGTAGATGACACCCATTTCAAATCTTCCCGATTGATAACGCTCTTCTAACTCTTGAAGTTCCCTTTTACGCCCGATAAATTCCATTTCCATCCTCCCAACATTATCAACTATAAAGTTGACAACAATATAGTTGATAACGAAAAGACCGCTCAATTCCTATGGCCTGGAAAGAGCGGGGATCCGCGTGAATGTTTGCTGCAGAAGTTGGGGATGCTCCCTTTTTTGCGTGAAACTCGTTTCAGACAACCTTTTTGGCTAACGGCATGCTTCTTGGCCTTGCTGATAGCAAATTCGTCTACGTCCATTCCTGCAAATCCTATCCCAATAGCGATTTGGAAATCGAATTCTAAGTCGTCATTCTTGCGTTCCAGAGGGCCGTTTCACTTGGGCGGCTTTTCATTAGCGATTTTTTAACGGAGATTTAAAAATGATAAGATAAATGATAAGATAAGTGATAAAATAAATGATAAGATAAAACCGTTCAGGAGGAATCCCGTGAAAGACGAAAACGTTGCCATTGAATATAAGAAATCCTTGTCCCAACTAAAAGAGGGCGTGATTTCCCTTAGCTCCATGCTTAATAAAAACCATAGCGGCGAGCTTTATTTTGGGATTACCCCCGATAAAAAGCCTTTTAAATTCGATATTTCGAAAAAGACCCTTTCCGACGTTTCCAATGAAATTCGAACCAACCTTAAGCCATTGCCAAGGGATTTGGAGGTTGAAACCGTCCCGTTTGAAGGGGCAGACGTGATTCGTGTTTACGTGGAAGGCACTGATACCCCTTATTCCGCCTATGGACGTTACTATTTTCGCGTGGATGAGGGAGATATTCCCATGTCCAGCGATCAACTGCAACAATTCTTCGAACAAAAAGAGGACAATTATTCCAGGTGGGAAGAGAAGCCGACGGATTATTCCTATGAGGACATCGACGAAGACCTCTTGATTGAGGTGATTCGCACCGCCAATGACAAAGGGCGGATTAATTACGTCTATAAAAATGTACGTGAAGCATTAACGAAACTAGATTTGATTGACCGTGAAGGGAGAATTAAAACCGCGGGGTATTATCTTTTTGGAAAAGGAAAACCCGTAACACTAAAAGAAGCGAACTTCCCTACGGATTCACGAACCGAATTTGGGGAAATCAAAGAATTTAGAGGCAATATCTTCGAATGCATTCAAGAGGAAATATCGTATATTCAAAACCATATTTCGTATAAGTCGGACATTATCGGCATTCAACGCGTCGAAACTCCTGAAATCCCCTTGGCTGCCATCCGTGAAATTGTCATTAATAGCTTTGCCCATAGCAAATACGACCAAAAAGGGGATTTCAATCGGGTGAGTATCTACCGTTCCTCCGTGCAGATTTATAATCCGGGATCCATTTACAAAAACCTCGACCCCATGAAATTTGCCTCGTCGGAAGTGGGCAGTAAAATCCGCAATATTCTCATTGCCTCCGTTTTGTATAAATGCGGCTACATTGACGCTTTCGGAACGGGGTTTGATCGAACCTTCACCCTATGCATAAAACAAAATGTCGAATATGAATATAAGAACGACGAATTCGGCTTCCTGTTCACCTTTATTCGAAACCCAAATTTCTTGAATGATAAGATAAATGATAAGATAAATGATAAGATAAACGACCTAGATAAGCGCATATTGTCCGAGATTCGTCGGAATAAGTTTGCAACGATTTCCGATATTGCCGCCCAATTAGGGAAATCTTATCCAACCATTTACCGCCACGTTAGGAAATTGATGGATAATGGACTGGTTCAAAGAATGGAATCTCGAAAAGCTGGCTTTTGGGAGGTTCTTTCGTAAGTTTTCTTCGCTTTTCCTTACCCGTCGATTTGCTGAAATGGAACGCTGTTTTTGCCGCCCGTTAACTTAGAGACGAGAAACGGAATGATAAGATAAATGATAAGATAAAACCGCCACATAAGTGACGGTTTCTATCATATATAAGTGCTTAAATTCAGTGGGAATCGCTGAGAGTCAACAAAGATTCGCAGGGCAATCCAACCATCTTTTCGCCATGAAGTTCTTCGAGGTTGATGAGCGTTAAGCAAGCAACCGGAGTTCCTCCGGCGACTTCGACGATTTTCTTTAACGCGTCGAAGGTGCCACCCGTCGCCATCAAATCGTCCACGAGCAAGACACGTTGTCCTTTTTGAATCGCGTTAGAAGGGATTTCCAAGGTGGCCGTGCCATATTCCAAAGAATAGGAAGCTTTGATCGTTGTGCCCGGGAGCTTGCCGGCTTTGCGGCCCATGACAAACCCAAGGTTCATCTTATAGGCAAGAGCAGAACCGAAGATGAAACCGCGGCTTTCCGCGCCCAAAATTAAATCGGGTTGGTATTTTTTGGCGCGTTCGGCCATGTCGTCGATGACCGCGTGGAAGGCTTCCGCGTCCGCGACCAGAGGCGAAATATCCTTGAAACTGATGCCTACCTTGGGGAAATCGGGGTAGACGCCGATGTGTTTTTCATAATCCATGATGGGAAGAATTCTCCTTACGATTTATTGTACCAAAAGAAAAGCCCCGAATGGTGATCCATTCAAGGCTTTTTGGTTCGTTTTTACTTGATACCGGTTGCGAACTCCATGATATAGAGTGCGCAGAAGGCAGCGGCCAAAACGGTGACGGGGATGTCTTTCTTGCTGTAACGTCCAGCGGCAAGGGTGCAAACCGTGTAGGAGATGAAACCAAACGCGATGCCGTCGCTGATCGAAGCAGTGCAGATCATCATGATGATGGTCATGAAGCCAGAAGCGATGGCAACCCAGTCGTGCCAATCGAGTTCTTTGAGGTTCATGAACATGCAGATACCGACGTAGATAAGAGCGATGTTGGGGACGTTGCCCGAGAACATGCCAAGAGCCGGATAAATAAAGACGGAAAGAGAGAAGAGCAAACCAGTGAAGAGAGCGGCAAGACCCGTGCGAGCGCCAGCGGCAACGCCGGATGTGGATTCGACGAAGGAAGTGACGGTCGTGGTGCCGAAGATGGAGCCAAGGACGGTGCCACCGGCGTCGACGATCATCGCGTTGCGGTCGGAGACGGTGATGTTGCCTTCTTTGTCGACCATTCCCGCACCAACTTCAACGCCGACCAAAGTACCGGTGGTGTCGAAGAAGTCGATGAAGAGAAGGGTGAAGACAAGAGCGTAAGCTTGCGGATTGGTGAAGATATCGAAGCCGTGGAAGCAAGCACCGACGAGGGTGCCGAAGTTGCTCCAGTTTTGTTGAATGTTCGATTCGAGTTTGAAGACGGCTTTCACCCCTTCAACGCCCGCTTCGCCAAGGGAGGCCTCGACGATGCCGAGGAGAACCATGACGATGATGACGGAGAAACGAGAAATCCAAGCGCAGACTTTGTTTTGCTTGGGGAGAGCGGAAAGAGCAAGAACGAGGATGACACCGATTAAAGTGACAAGGGTAGAAGCATTCGAGAAATCGCCCATGGCAAGGCCATTTTCAGAAACGGAAAGGATGCCAGAGGTTTTCATGCCGAGGTAGGCGATGAAGAAGCCAATGCCCGCGGAGATGGCGATTTTGATGTTCTTCGGAATAGCGCGAACAATCATGCTGCGGAGCGGGGTGACGGAGATAATAAGGAAGAGAATGCCATCGATGAAGACAAGGCACATCATTTGGGCATAGTTGAAGCCCATACTGCTAGCAAGATAGCCAGCAATCATCGAGTTGATGCCCATGCCAGAAGCAAGTCCGACCGGGAGTTTGCCGATTAAGCCCATCGCGATGGTGGTGATACCAGCGGAAAGGGCGGTGGCAATGAAGATGCCAGCGTAAGCGGAAGCGGCGGGGAGATAGACATCGCCATACACCCAGACTTCGCCTGCGTGAGCGCCTTCGGAAATGAATCCAGAGAACCAGTTGGAAAGAATTCCCGAGTTGACGTTGAGGATGTAGAACATCGCGAGGAAGGTGATTAAACCACCCACGAGTTCGCGAACGATCGAGGATCCTCTTTCGCCGATATGGAAATACCGGTCGATGAACGCACCGAACTTGGTCTTCGGCGACCATTCGCCTTGGGGAGCTGGTTGTTGATCAGCGGACCCAAACGATGGATTTTTTTCTGCTTCTTCCATTTGTTTTAGACCTCCTTGGAATTGAAGTAGATAATTGCCGCGCCTAGAAAACGCAAAAAGGAAAAACCAATATTTCCCGTACACGTTTTCAAACAACGACAATCAACAACAACTGCTTTATTCTAGCAAAACATTCGGTGTTGTCTCGTCTTTTTTGCTAGAAAGCGGTTCCAGCAAAAAGAGGATAAAAAGTGCGTGATTTTGCAAAACAAATTGGGTTATGATAAAGGACTAGAAGGAAGGTAAACCTCAATGGATATAGCCGATATGAAAAACGTCCACGTGCTGGATCATCCTTTGCTCAAGCACAAAATCACCAAGATTCGCCGCGTCGAAACCCAAACGAACGAATTCCGCGAAATTGTCAAGGAAATCGCCGTTATTGAAGGACTCGAAGCGCTTCGCGAACTCCCGACCCAAGACGTGGAGATCCAAACTCCGATTGAAAAAACGATTCAACCCGTCATTGATTCCGATTCTCTTTGCTTTGTTCCGATTCTTCGCGCGGGACTTGGCATGGTCGATGGACTTCTCGAGCTTGTCCCAGGTGCCCACGTTGGCCACCTTGGCATGTACCGAAATGAAGAAACGCATGAACCGGTGGAATATTTCTGCAAATTGCCAAAAAACATCGCCAACCTCGATGTCTATCTTCTCGACCCGATGCTTGCTACCGGCGGAAGCGGCATCGACGCTGTTGCTTCTTTATATAAGCATGGCGTGAAGAAAATTCATTTCCTCTGCATCATCGCCGCTCCTGAAGGAGTCGAAACCTTCCATAAGAAATATCCGGAAGTTCCTCTCTATATCGGAGCCTTGGACCGTCAACTCAATGAAAATTGCTACATTTGCCCTGGGCTTGGCGATGCCGGCGACCGCATCTTCGGAACCCTTCAATAATTCAAAAAAGCGAGACTTCCACATCTCGCTTTTTTCTTGCCCCAATAAAACAAAAAGGCCGCGAATTTTCGCGACCTTTCCTTGTCTTTAACGTTCTTTATCGACGTTCATGCGTTCCAAGTCTTCTTCGGAAGCGCTATAAACGAAGGGGATGTTACGGTCGAGTTCGCAATAATCAAGACCGTATCCCATCAAGAATTTGGGCTCATCGAGTTCCTTGCCACAGAAATCGACGTCGACTTCTAGCTTTCTTAACGGCTTTTTATCGAATAAAGTCGCGATGAGAATTTGCTTCGGCTTGTAATGGGAGAAGAGATGCTCCTTGAGGTAATACATCGTTAACCCCGTGTCGACGACGTCTTCGACGAGTACCACTGTTCTGCCTTGAATATCCATGGAGATATCGCGGTCAATCTTTAGGCGCCCCGTGCTTTGAGTACCCACATAAGAAGACACTTTCACGAAATCAAGGAGGATCGGGCATTTGATTTGGCGGACCAAATCACTATAGAAGAAGAGGGCCCCTTTCATGACGGCCACGACGACGGGAAGTTTTTCCTCGTCCTTGAGGCGTTGGGTGAGTTGTCTCCCCAAGCGGCGGTTGATGGTTTGAATCTGATCGACGGATAAAACGATATCGTCCCTCATAGTGAAACCCTTTCGGTGCTTATTAGGCTAGTATATCGTTCTCGTTGGAAGAAAAACTAGCCCTGTTTTCAATTTCGTCCATGAAAGCGCTCCCGTAGCAACAAATCCCCTTATCGCGATACAATAACGTAATCTTTGAAATGGAAACTCGTCCCAGAGAAAGAAGGAACCCCCATGAAGTTAGAAAATATTCCCTTAGCCCTCACCTATGACGATTTGCTTTTAGTCCCCGTTCATTCGACCGCAGTCCCCAACCAAGTGGAACTGAAAACCCATCTTTGTCGCGGCATCGATTTGCCAATCCCCGTCTTAAGCGCGGCAATGGATACCGTAAGCGAATCCTCCATGGCCATTGCCCTTGCCCGACTCGGCGGATTATCCATCATCCATAAGAATATGGCCATTGAAGACCAAGCCGAACAAGTCCGCTTGGTAAAAGAAGCCGATCCCAAAGGGATCACCCCCGCGTTAGATGCAAAAGGCCGCTTGATGGTTGGAGCGGCGGTAGGAGCCAATCCCGAATTATTGCCGCGGGCCAAAGCGTTAATCGAAGCGGGTGTGGATGTGCTTTGCTTGGATTCCGCCCATGGAGATAGCGAAAACGTCATCCACAAAGTCGCTGAACTTAGAAAAGCATTCCCCAAAATCCCCCTTATAGCTGGAAATATCGTCACCGAAGGGGCGGCGAAGCGTTTGGCGGAAGCCGGTGCCGACTGTGTGAAAGTTGGCATTGGTCCGGGCTCGATTTGCACCACCCGCGTCGTGGCGGGAGTCGGCGTCCCTCAGGCTAGCGCCGTCGATGAAGTCGTAAGTTTCTGCAAGGATAAAGGAATCGGCGTCATCGCCGACGGCGGACTCCGCTATAGCGGAGATATCGTCAAAGCCTTGGCACTAGGCGCGAATGCCGTGATGCTAGGATCGATGCTTGCTCGAAGCGAAGAAGCTCCTGGAGAAATCTATGAACGGAACGGCAAGAAATTCAAAGCCTATAACGGCATGGGTTCCTTAAAGGCCATGCGACATGGCTCCGCCGATCGTTATTTCCAATCCTCCAAAGGGAAACTCGTGCCCGAAGGGATTGAGGCGGAAGTGCCGGTAGAAGGAAGTTGCGAAGACATCATCTTCCAAATCCTTGGCGGACTTCGTAGCGGCATGGGCTACTGTGGGGCGCATAACCTCGAAGAACTTTCTTCCAACGCCCGCTTTGTCCGCATCACCAACGCCGGCAAACTCGAATCCCATCCTCACGACGTGAAAATGGAAGTCGCAGCCCCCAATTACAAAGGTTGCTAAGCGAAAAAAGACTATGAATTAACCCCGAAAAAATCGGGGTTTTAATTTGAATTCAGTCAAAAACCAACGTTATTTGATGTAACGAACGGTTTTGCTCGACCCACATCCTAACATCGTAAGAAGGGTGACAAGAAGGTTGAAAACCAACATGACCAAGATGGATACGAGAATGATCCAGGCGCGGAAGGCAAAAGGCGAGATGGTCATGGCGAGCTGAGATTTGGTAAATTCGCCAACGCCCCAGTTCATCAGAAAATAGGGAAGGATGGATAAAATTCCGCATCCTAGAGTAATCAAGGTTGTTTCTAGAAGATAAATCGCGTTGCCTCCAGTCCTCGATATCCCCATGGAACGAAGGATTTGGACGCTGGAACTCAAGGAACGGACCGAAGAAGAAGTCATTGAAATGAGAGAGAAAATCGTAACGATCGTCAAAACGACGGTGAGGGCGATAATGATGATAGAATAGGCTTCTTGGAAGGATTTTGTTTGCTCCAAAATCGATTTCATCCTCGTTTCGACAAAGAGGGTTTCGGGTTTCCCATCGGGGCTTTTGTGATTTTGCTCTCCATAATGTTTGGCAGCCTCGATTGGCTTCGACGAAATCGGGGCATAAAGACGGATGCTGCCATCTTTTTCTTTTTGAACCATTTGACGGAATAAACCGGGTTCAAGGAAAACTCCATCGGAAATTTCGTATTTTTTGCGTTCTACTTCCTTTTGTCGTTCCAAATAAACGTCTTCATTGGGATTAGGATTAGGATGGAAGTTCGTATCGACGATTCCTACAATTCTTGCCTGTTCATACACGTTATCCCCAGTATAAGCGTCAAAATTCATGGACAAAGTCTTCGTTTCAAGAATTCTTTGCAAGGCTGCAGGGTCATTTTGATTCGATTCATCTAACCATCCTACTTCTATGCAATTCCATTTGGTTAAAGCGACTTCCAGTTGGCCGTTAGGTTCGGGCAAACGCCCGGTAATTTGGAACCCGAAAGTAGAAACGTTGGGTCCGCTGACGCAGCAGGCGTAACTGGAGGCGCACGTCGCTCCGTCATAAATTGCGGTGGCTACTTCATTCAGGTAGCTTTGATAAACGAGGGTATCGCCAAAAAGTTCCTGCATGGCTTTTTCTTCGGACAAATTGATGTCAGTAGAAGCGTCGTAGCCATATTTCATTTTCTTGTAACGATTGATTTGGGCGTAGGTTACTCCGTCCGCCTTAAAAGATTCGTAGGCAACCGCGGTTTCGTTATAGGTGCAAAAGGAAAGGGTCGTCATGAATACGGACAAAGTCAAAACAGTGGATAACAAAGAGAAGATAAAACGAGGAGCGCTATGAAATACGCCGTGTAGGGAAAGGCGTCCAATCGCTTTAAGGGGTGCCTTCATCTTGGCTTTAAAATCGATGGGGCTTTCTTCTTTTTGCAAAGGGTCGGATCCGCTATCTTCGATGATTCTTCCTCTTTCCATGTGGAGGACTTGGTCTCCATATTGTTTGGCCAAGTCATTGTCGTGGGTAGATACAAGAACCAAACGATCTTTAGAAATCTCCTTCATGGCTTCGATTACCGCGGTGGCGTTGGCTTTGTCCAAAGACCCCGTGGGCTCATCGGCGATAAGCACTTTAAAGTCTTTGATGAGAGCCCTAGATAAGGCAACGCGTTGCCTTTGACCACCGGAAAGGCGGTCTGGGAATTCGTCGAGGATTTCTTCTCCTAATCCAAATTTTGAAAGGACCTCACGCGCTTCTTCGCGAGAAAGTTTCTTTCCCTGGATTTCTCGGGCTAATTTCAAGTTATCGAAAACGGAGAAATCGGAGAGCAAATTTAAATCTTGTGTAAGGATAGCGAAATAATGGTTTTTTAGCTGGTCTTTGTCTTTTTCGCGGCGCCTGCAGATATCTTTTCCACCGAGCAATATTTTTCCGGAACTCGGCTTTTCCTGCGAAGAGATGAGGTTAAGAAGTGTCGTCTTCCCCGATCCAGATTCGCCAAGAAAAAATACCAGGCCTTTTTCGGGTAACCGCAGGCTAATTCCATCGACGGCATGAACCGTCCGTCGCCTATTCTTGTATTTCTTTTTTAAATTGATGAGTTCCATTTGAGGTGTCAAGCGTAAATAACGTTGTTTTCTAACTCTATGACGGCCACCTCAATACCCTGAGCATTATTTTGATATGTCGTGAAGCCGATGGTTGGGTCCGATGCTGGGATTAGAAAGAAAACGGTTCTTACCGGTGTTAAATATTCATCGCGGATATAATCGAAATTTTCATCGAGCTTGCCTACACCGGTTCCCCACGTCATAACGTTGTAGGTGATATCATACTCAGTGGTAAAATAGATTTTGAATTTTTGCCGATAATTTAATTGAAAAATTCTTTTTTTGTTATTTTCTGAATTATCCAATTCCCATTTTTTTCTTACTTGGGCTGACATTCTTACCGTCTGAGAACGGGTTGTTGAGACTGTTCTTGACATAGTCTGAGAAATACCGATTGAATTTTCGTCCGATATATTGCCCTCAGCCTGAATGAGATTCAACGGAATGCCTCCCCCTATTTTGATCCTCTTTTTTCCATTGAATTTAACCGTAGTGCTATAACCGACCGAGACGGTTTGTTCTACCGTTTGGGTTGTTTCTTGCAGATCTATTGATTCATATTCCACGGACTGGTTCGGTTCCAATTCTATGCGATCCACAATCTTAATGGGGAGATTAATAAATCTAGCGAAAGTATAAGTGTCATACCTTTTTACCTGGTAAGATTTTGTGTGCGGCGGTTGCCAAGGCGCCCAGTGCGATCGATAGGTAACCTTGTCTTCGGTTTTATATGTTGTGGAATTTTCGATTCTGCTTGCTTTGCCGAAATATAGATTCGAATAAGGTGAAAAGTCTTTCGGTTCTTTTGTTTTGCTATCCCCCGTTATGTCAAAATCATCCGTAAAAGTGATGAGTGGAGCCGATTTTTTTGTCGGCGCTTGCATCGCTTTGTTGTTTTGATAAACGCAAGAAGGCTGTAAACTGCTTTGAGGTTCTAATATTTGCTTGAAGCCACACCAACTCAGACAAAAAGTCGCGGATAAAAAAATACCCTTTTTGAAGGCGCTATTTTGATTAAAATGCCCTACTTTCATAGATTTGCCCCTTTTTATGACGGACATTCTAGTTAGCAATTGTTTAAAATACAAGAGTTTTGAACTGGTTTTGACTAAATGTGGCAGTCTTCATTGTCTGGATTTGCAATGGCGATCTTAAAGTAGACACTCCGTTCAAATATTTGCCCGCCATGGAAGAAGCAAAAAAAGATTTCCAAGGATCCTTTTGCAAAACGCTACACATCGATAGAAGAACTCAATGATGCGTTGTCCAAGTAAAAAATAGGGACAAAAAGGGTGACCTACCGCCCCCTTTTTTTGTCGATGACAAGAACAAAAGACTATCCGTTTTTATTCCTTTTTAGTAAAAACAAATATCGGATTTTATTCCTCTTTGAAGATTTCGAATATCCGATTTTATTCCTTTTTCTTTAAAACCATCGATAAACACGATATTATTTGATTAACCAATTAAGAATACTTCGGAGGGCAGAAAAATGTTAGTAAGAAAAGCTTATCAAAACCTGCTGGAATGGAAAAAGAACCACGATAAAGATTGCCTCATGGTAAAAGGGGCGAGACAAGTGGGAAAGACTTACCTTATTCGAGAATTTGGAAAGGCTGAATACCAAAGCTTCGTGGAAATCAACTTCATTAAAAGCCCGGATTTGAAACAAATTTTCGAAGGTTCCCTCGATGCGGATTCCATTTATAAAAGGATGAGTGCATTTATCGACAACATTGTTTTAATCCCAGGAAATACATTAATTTTCTTGGACGAAATCCAATCTTGCGGAAAAGCGCGCACCGCCCTTAAGTTTTTAGCGGAAGATGGAAGGTTCGATATTATTACCTCGGGAAGTTTGCTCGGGCTTGCTTATGGAGAAGATGGAGACCCGAACACGGAAGAACCGGAATCGGTTCCAACAGGTTATGAGTCCTTTTTGACGCTGCGCTCGCTGGATTTTGAAGAATTCCTATGGGCGGAAGGGTATGAAAACGCCATCCCCTATCTAAAGGAATTATTTGAAAAACAAGAAAAAGTCCCAGATGCGATTAATAAGAAATACGAAACCCTGTTCCGGGAATTCATGGCGGTAGGCGGAATGCCGGAAGTCGTTGACGATTATTGCAAAAATCACGATTTTAACCGAGTTTATGAAATCCAAACCAAGATATTGGAGAACTATCGTTTCGACATTTCAAAGCATGCCAAAGGGGCGGAGAAAACCAATGTAAGAAAATGCTACGATTCCGTTCCCAAACAATTAGCAAAGGAGATTACCAAATTCCAATATTCCACCGTCGAAAAAGGGCAAACGTCCAAAAAATATGGCGGAAGCGTCCAATGGCTCAAGGATTCCAATATCGTTAATCCCTGCTATAACGTTCGCGAACCCTATTTGCCGTTATCAGCCAACGCCAACGAGAACCAATTTAAACTCTATATCAATGATACGGGCTTGCTTTTAGCTATGTATGGGTTCCAAACCAAGAAGGCATTGCTAGAAAATACATTAAAAGGAAATGCCAAAGGCGGGATTTATGAAAACGTCATGGCGGATCTTTTAGCCAAACGGGGCTATGAACTATATTATTACAAACCCGATGATTCCAACGAATTGGAGTTTTTGCTAGAAAAAAACGGGGAAGTAATCCCCGTGGAAGTGAAAGCCGGCAACACCCCGACGAAATCGTTAAACCGCTTCATGGAGAAATATAAGCCTTCCATCGCTTATAAAATCGCGGAAGGGAATTTAGGCCTGAACGGAACCAAATTGACCATTCCCCATTACATGGTGATGTTTTTATAAGGCAAGAATCCGTTCCTTTAAGTCACTTGGAGAAGTGGCTAGAAAAAGATGGGGAACCTCTTTTAAGGCCTCTTTGTCCCCGTATCCCCAGCTGACTTCAATACCTTGGATTCCGCTTTTTTCGGCCCCAATCATATCAAAGGGGGTATCTCCAATCATCAAGGGACGATATTGGCTTAAAGGGAAACGAACCAAGGCGTCTTGAATAATCAGTTCCTTACTTTCATGCTTCCCGTCTAAAGAAGAACCAAAAATATCTTCAAAATAAGGGGCAAGGCCAAAGTGTTTGGCGATTTCTTTGGCTTCGGGGGTCGGCTTGGAAGTGACAATCGCCATCGGGATGCCCTGCTCCTTCATGGATTCTAGAAGGCTTTGGATTCCTGGGAACACGCTGCATTCATAAGCCCCTTTGCCGACGTATTCTTCGCGAAATAAGCTTACGGCTAAATCAGCTTTGGATTCGGGAACTCCAAAATCCAAGAAGGAATCCCTTAACGGGGGTCCCACGACCACGCGCAGGCTTTTGCCATTAGGCGAGATGCCAAGACGGTCTAAAGCATAGCGGAAGCACCGCATGATTCCAGGGGCGGATTCCGTTAAGGTACCGTCTAAATCAAAGAAAAGGACCAAAGGTTTATTCATAACGGTAGAAATTCTATCGAGTTCGGAATAAAAAAGAACCCCCAAGCGGGGGTTCTAGGTATTGAAAGCGCTTATTCCGGTAGATCCGGGAAGGATTCGGGGTTCGGAACCGATTCGATAACGGCTTTGTCCCCATAAGCAAAGTCAGCCTTCAAATCGACTTTGAGTTTGACGGTCGTTTCCGATTTAACAACCATATCCCCTGCGGCGGCATCGGCTTTCATCGAGGCTTCGAAGTCGGCGAATAGGCCTAAAGAAGTGAATCCTTGGTCGGAGAAGCTGACCGCGAAAGCGGCGCTTCCCTTGGCTTCCACCGAGGCGGATCCGGTTTCGCCGATAATTTTGGTGGGATCCAAATTATAGACGAAGGAGTAATTGCCTTTTCCACAATCAAGATAATCGACGTTAGCGGTGAAATTGGTTTCTAACTGAGTCAACATGCCGTCGATATCAAGAATCTTCGCAACATCCGCGGGGATTTCGGCCGGATTTTTAAAATGCAGAGTCGAAGGGAGTTCGGCAGTAGGAAGAAGCGATTGAATGATGGGACGGACGGATTCCATGTCCATGTATCCCATGCCTTCTTCGATATAGAATCCCGCTTTTTTGATATTGGCAGTCGCGCTCACTGCGTTATCGCCAATCCCGTTACGGTATTCAAATCCTGCGCCGAAGGTAAGACTCGTTTGAAATTTGGTGACATCTTCGCGGAAATTCTTGATGCCTGCATTGAGATAGAAATCTTTGACTTCGATTTTGCCGCCGATTTCTTGGCTAGTTTCGCCCATCGTGGCTTTGGAATAATTCTCGAAAAGGAATCCACCTTTGACGGCAACGGAGAGGGCATCGACTTTATCCGTATTTTCTTTCGCCGCCGCATAATGGGTGGCCAAATCTTCTTTTTGGACTTTCTTACCCTCGGGGATCGTTTGGGATCCACCTCCGCCGCAAGAAAGAAGCATCAACATCGAACTAGATAGAAGTAGGAGAGACGTTTTTTTCATAATGGTTTACCTCTTATTCTATTTATATTAAAGGAGCGTTTAAAAAAAGGAATAGTCTTTTCGGACCATTCCTAGATAGATTTTTAAGGATTGGCACGTCCTCTTTGCCAAGCCGCCTCCTAACGGATGGATCAAAGCTTCTTGTCGTAGGCTTCGAGTTCCTCTTCGCTAGGAACATAAACTTCCGGGCTATAACGAACCATCCCTTTGTAGGAAAGCCCGTAACCGGTTAAGAAAATATCATCTTTGATCGTGATGCCGCAGAAATCGATCGGCACCTCAATCTTTCGGTTCTTGGTCTTATTGACTAAAGTACAAACCAAAATCCGCTTCGGATGCTTCAAAAGGGTATGACGGATCAAATAGTCGAGAATCGACCCCGTGTCGACGATGTCCTCGACGAAGACGACGGTCCGGTTTTTGATGGGGAAGGAGATGTCCTTTTCAATTCGGGGGTCCCCCTCTTGGTCACGGCTTAACTGAACATAATCGCATAAAAAGTCCGCATCGACGCATTTCACGAGGTCGCCCATGAAGCAAATCGCCCCGCGCATGACGCAGACGAATAGGGGAAGCTGCTCTTCGCCGGATAAGGCTTCCGAAAGCTCGTAACCGAGGTTTCGGGTGATGGCATCGATATTATAGGAAGAGAGAATGACCTTTTTCATAATGCTCCCTTATTCGAGTTCAATCGTCGCGGGTGGTTTGGAGGTGAAGTCGTAAAGGACGCGGTTCACCCCATGCACCTCATTGATGATGCGTTCGGAGATTTTAGAAAGAAGAGGATAAGGGATTTCAAAAGGGGATGCCGTCATGAAATCGTCGGTTTTTACCGCGCGTAAGACGACTGCATAGTCATAGGTTCTCCCATCTCCTTGCACCCCGACGGAGCGCATATTAGACAAAGCAGCAAAATATTGGGAGGGCTTTTGGCCCGCTTTTTCCATTTCCTCGCGGAAAATCGCATCAGCTTCTTGGACGATATGGACTTTTTCGGGAGTGACTTCCCCAACGACCCGGATGCCAAGTCCTGGCCCGGGGAAAGGCTGGCGCGAGACGATGGATTCGGGAAGGCCCAAAAGGCGCCCAATTTGGCGGACTTCGTCTTTGAATAGGTCCTGAAGCGGCTCGACAAGCCCTAGGAAATCCATGTCTTTGGGAAGTCCTCCGACGTTATGGTGGGATTTGATTTTGGCGGAGATCCCTAATCCCGATTCGATGCGGTCGGGGTAAATCGTCCCCTGAGCCAAATAGAAGGAGCCTTCCTTCCCGAGTTTTTTCTCCTCCGCGGCAAAGACGTCCACGAAGTGCTTGCCGATGATTTTTCGTTTTTCTTCCGGTTCACTGACCCCTTTTAACGCGGAGAAGAATTCTCCGCTCGCGTCGACTTTGACGAACTGGAGGTCCATCTTGGAGAAGGTCTCCTCCACTTGCTTGGCTTCGTTTTTGCGGAGCAGCCCGTGGTCGACGAAGACGCAGACAAGCTGTTTTCCGACGGCTTTGGACAGCAAGGACGCGACCACCGCGCTATCGACTCCCCCACTTAGCCCACAAAGGACGCGCTTATCTCCAATTTGGCGTCTCGCTGCTTCGATTTTTTCTTTTAAGAAATCTTCGCTTTTCCAACTGGGTGTTGCTTTGCAAACCCCATAAACGAAATTCTTTAACATCTCCTGCCCATGGATCGAATGTTCGACTTCGGGATGGAATTGCACCCCATATAAACCTTTGTTTATGTCTTCATAAGAAGCAATCGGGCAGGTATTGGAAGAAGAAGTAACGCGGAAAGAAGAAGGCAAGGAAACGATTTGATCCCCGTGGCTCATGAAGACTTCTTGCTCTTCGTCTAATCCTTTGAACAAGATAGAAGGAACTACGCGTATCTGTTTTCTCCCATATTCCCGTTCGGAGATGGACTCCACCTTGCCCCCGTTTTGATAGGCGATGAGCTGCGCCCCATAGCAAATCCCTAGAATCGGTTTGCCTAAAGCAAAGATTGCTTGGTCTACATGGGGAGAAGAAGGTTCATAAACCGAATTCGGCCCACCCGTGAAGATGATGCCAAGAATCTCGGGGTCCTTTAATTTTTCTAAAGGAGTCGTGAAGGGAAGAACTTCACTATAGACGTGGAGGTCGCGAACGCGACGAGCGATGAGTTGGTTATACTGACCGCCAAAATCAAGGACAATGATGCGTTTCATATCCTGTTATTCTAAAGGATTTAAGTCCTTTCGTCTTGCCTCTGTAAGCGGTTTAGCAAAATTCGAGATTTTGAGGGAGAAAATTCCAAACAAAAAAGCCACCCCCTAGAAGAAGTGGCTCTTAAGGAATAGGAAGATTTAGGCTTTGATTTCGCTAGAAGGTTTCTTTTCGCGGAGGATGGCATTCATGATGATGCCGAGGATCATCGCGACGGAAACCGAGGTGATCGACATGGAGACTTCCCCGCTTCCGAAGGAGAAGACGAGTCCGCCGATGCCGGCGACGAGGATGACCGAGCTCACGAAGATGTTCTTGGTCTTCGACATATCGACTTTTTCGTGGATGAGCATCTTGACGCCGCTAGAAGCAATGAAGCCATAGAGGATCAAACTGACGCCGCCCGTAACGCAGGCAGGGATCGTCTGGGTGAGGGCCATGACCGGGCTAAAGAAGCCAAGGAGCATGGAGAAGATGCAAGCGAGGAAGATGACTTTGGTCGAGGCGATTTTGGTGACGCCGACGACCGCGACGTTTTCCCCATAAGTCGTATTGGCCGCGCCGCAGAGGCAGCCCGAGATCGCGGTGGCAACCCCATCGCCGATTAAGGTGCGGGAAAGGCCCGGTTCTTCAAGCAAATCGCGTTGGAGAAGTCCCGACATGTTCTTGTGATCACCGATGTGTTCGCAGATGGTAACCAAGGAAACGGGGATGAAGATGAGGGCCGCTTGGCCAACCGCCGAACCCGAAAGGGGGACGACGTTACCCGATTGAGCCGCTAAGAACAAGAACTTCGGATAATCCAAGAAGGATTGGACGCGGATATTGGAGAAGAGATTGATGAACGGATCGAAATTGACGACGCGGCAATAGTCCGAACTGCAGCCATAATAACCAATCGCGGTGAAGAGAACGCCGGTGATATAGCCGCTTAGCATACCAAGAACGAAGGGGATGAGGGAGATGGTGCCTTTGCCATAATGGGCGCAGATCGCCGTGACGACCATGGCGACGAGCCCGGAAATGATGTTGCACCAGTTATAGGCTCCCGCGGCGGTGCCGGTGAGATTGCCAATCGCGCTTCCGGCAAGGGAAAGACCAATGACCATGATGACCGGTCCCACGACGATAGGAGGAAGAAGCTTGTTGAGCCAAGCAACGCCAAAGAGCTTGATGAGCAAGGCAACTAAGCAATAGACGACGCCGACCATCGCCATGCCAACGGGAAGAATCCAAAGGTTCACTTGACCCGCTTGAGCGTCCACTTTGATCGCTTCGCTCATCGCCGCCATATAGGCGAAGCTCGAAGCGAGGAACATCGGGGATTTGAATTTCGTGACGAAGAGATAGAATATGGTCCCGACACCGGCACTGAAGAGGGTCGGGGCGATCATGACGGAGGCGAGATTTTGGGTGGCGCCACCAATCGTGACGTTCACTCCGCTAAAGACGATCATCGGAACGGTGACGCAGGCCACGAACATGGCGAGCACGTGCTGAATGGCAAGAATGATCCACTTCCCTGCTTTCTTGGGGGCTTCATCGACCTCTAGAAGCATGCCATTGGGATGAATGGTGCGCGGTTCTTCGACCGCAGCGCTATTTTTGTTTCCAAACATTGGGGAAACCTTCCTTTCCGAAACAAGGTAAAAAAATAAGGCCTCTATTAGGCCTCAAAACGAATACGGATGAAGGAGACGGCGCCCCTATTTTGGGTGAGTTGCTTCATTCCGGTTCGCATCATCTTTATCTTGCTCCGGGACTTTACTTTAAACTGCGGCAGGTTTTTTTCCAAGAACGAATTTTTCCTTGTTAGCGCTTTCATGATTTTTGTCCCTTTATTTACAAATTTCTCTAAAGGTGAAAAAATAGCCCCCATGGATGAACAAATGAAAACGCCTGCTCCCTTAGGAGCCAATGGCACCAAGACAAAAGAAGAAGAGGAACGCTTGAAATCGCGTTTAGCCGAAGCCAAAAAGCAATTTACCCGTTGGGGCCTCTATTTCCTTGGAGCCTTCGGGGGATTTGTTTTGCTTTTTGTTTTCCTTTGCCTCTCCGCAAGCCTAGGATGGCCGATGGGACTTACCTGCACGTTTTTGATTTTGGATTTCTTGGCCTTAATCGGGGCGATATTTTTGCTTGTATGGACGCATGTGAATTATTACCCGCCTTTTAAAACGGCTAGAAACCGTTATGAAGAATTCCTTCAAGAGCAAAAACTTGCCGCGTAAAATGCTTTTTTCCTTGGAAGATTTATCTCGAAACCTTGGTCTCCAACCCAAGGATACATTGAGTTACCTTTCCGCTTGTTTAGCCATTCCTTACCCGGGGGAATACGAAGAAGAAGTGAGCTTGGCTTTTTCTTCCTTTAAAGAAGGAAAGAAAGCCGAATTCTCTTCCTCCACCCTTCTTTATATAAGGAATAAAGGGACTCTAGCTTGCTTCAAGGCCACAAAAAAACTAGACCCCCCTTATTTTGGGATCACCTTTCAAGCCAATACCCCCCAAGCAAAGGTAGAAGCTCTATTAAATTTATTAGAAATCTATCCCGACGATATCGACATCGCCCCGATTTTAAAGAAAGCCATCCAAACAGGAGAACGCCTCCAAGAACTTGACCGCGCCTTCCAAGAAACCTGCTTATTCGAGCAAACTTCCCTGCAAGGGTTCCACGATCATTTTTGGCTGATCCCCCTTCATTTCCCTCTTGAAAAATAAAGGGAAAACACGTCCTTTCTTTTTTTAAAAAAAGACGGGCAAATGGGTTGAAAAACCTTGGTTATCTACTATAGTACCCTTCGTACTTTTTAGTTCGACTACGAACGGGGGAGGTTTTTAGAATGAGTTTATGGCGATTATATAAACGCTTCCGTTGGTGGGATTGGATTTTCTTGTTTGTCATCTGCGGCCTCACCGTCATGCAAGTGTGGTGCACGATGCTAAACGTCGATTATATGAAGAATTTAATCGCCGCCATCCAGTTTAACCAGCAAAACAATGCCCTTTATAACGGAGGCATGATTATTGCGATGGCTGCAGGCACTTTTGCTTGTCAAGTGATCATCGCTTTGCTCGCTTCGGAAATGACGGCATCCCTTGCCACCCGCCTTCGTGATGAAGTCTATCAGAAGGTCAATGATTTTAGCGTGGGCGACATCGGCAAATTCTCCACCGCTTCCTTAATCACCCGTACCTCCAACGACATCGAAAACGTCCAAATGTCGACGCTCATGACGTTCCGTATGATTTTCTCCGCCCCAGTTACCGCCGTGTGGGCGATTTGCAAATTTGCAACCGACGCGAGCAAAGAACTCACCTGGGTCGTCATCGTCGCGGTTTTTGTGATCGTCGCCGTGTTAATGACGGTCATGGTATTCGTTCTCCCCAAATTCAAAGTCGCTCAGAAATTCATCGATCGCTTGAACCAGGTGACTCGCGAAGGGATTTCTGGGGTGCGTGTCGTTCGTGCCTATAACGCGGAAGACTACCAAAACGCGAAATTCAAAAAAGCCAATGACGACTTGACCAAAGTCAATTTGTTCACAGGCCGCATGATGCAGCTATTTAACCCCGTCATGACGATTGTTTTGGATGGGGCGTCTTTAGGGATTTATGCCATCGGAGCTTCCTTGATGAAGAAAGGAGAAACCGATTATTCGGTCATCGTTTCTTTCTCGAACCTCGCCGTCCAAGTCATCATGGCGTTCATGATGCTTTTGTTCCTCTTTATTATGCTTCCTCGCGCGATGGTTTCCGCCAAACGCATTGACGAAGTTCTCCGTACCAAATCCAGCATTGTCGATCCCGTTCATCCTGTTAGCCCTGCCGAAAATGTCCATGGGGAATTAGCCTTCCACGATGTCGGGTTTGCTTATCCTGACGCGGAGGAAGAAGTGGTTTCGGGAATTGATTTTAAGATTCACCAAGGACAGACTCTTGCCTTTATTGGGGCGACGGGTTCCGGCAAATCCACGGTGATTAATTTGATTCCCCGTCTATTTGATTGCACAAGCGGCGAAGTTTTAGTCGACGGCGTCAATGTCAAAGACATGACCCAAAAAGACCTTCGTTCCCGGATTGGGTTCGTCCCTCAACGCGGCAATTTGTTCCGTGGCTCGGTCAAAGACAACATTGGCTTTGGACAAGAACAAATCAACGAAGCCTCCATTGAAAAGGCGGCCAGCTGCGCCTGCGCCGATGAATTCATCCAAAAGATGGAAGGGGGGTATGATGCTCCCATCGCTTCGGGAGGTACCAACGTCTCCGGCGGCCAACGCCAACGCCTTTGCATCGCTAGAGCCGCAGCTATCGAACCGGAAATCTTTGTTTTCGACGATTCTTTCTCGGCCCTTGACTTCAAAACGGACCGCACGGTGAGAGAGAACCTCAAGAAAATGTACCCCAATGCGACGAAAGTCATCGTCGCCCAACGCGTCGGCACGATCATGGACGCGGATTTGATCCTCGTTTTGGATGCCGGCAAAGTCGTGGGGAAGGGCACTCACCGCGAATTACTCGAAAATTGCCCCACGTATCGCGATATTGCTTTATCGCAGCTTAGCAAGGAGGAACTCGGTTTATGAGCGCACGCAGAATGCATCGGGCCCAACCCCGTGAAAAAATCGATCCGGCGTCCTTGAAACGACTTGCCAAGGACACCAAGAAGTATTGGCCGTTATTTATCATTGCCGCTCTCTGCTTATTGGTCGCCACGGTCTTTGAGGTCTTAAGTCCCAATAAATTAGGGGAGCTCTCCAATTATTTGATGATGTCGGCCTTAACCCCCGCCCTCATCGACATGGACAAGGTTCTAAACTACGTCTTGGTTCTTGGTATCTATTACTGTGTCTTCGCCCTTCTTACCTATGTCTCGGGCTTTTTGATCGCCACGGGCGTCCAGCATTACGGCAACGCCCTTCGTCAAGAGATTGAACGGAAAATCAACACGATTCCCCTTTCTTATTTTGACTCCCACCAAACCGGTGACATCATGTCCCGTGTAACTAACGATGTAGACTCGGTCACCCAAAACTTGGACTCGGCTTTATCTTCGATCTTTAGCTCCCTCTTCTTGCTTGTTGGCTCGGTGATTGCTATGTTCACGACAAGCTGGATTATGTCGCTGATTACGATTTGCTCGATTCCTTTGCTGGTTTTATTCATGTTCTTCGAATTGAAATTGGCTCAGCCGGCGTTCTATGCCAGAGCCAATAAAATCGGCGACGTTAACGGCATCGTGGAAGAAGATTACGGCGGACAAAACGTCATTAAGCTCTTCAATGCGGAAGGCCGTAGAAAAGCCATCTTCGATAAAGAGAACCTCTCCCTTGGCTTCATCATGTTCAAAGCCCAAGATATGGGCGGACTCATGGCGCCGACGACTTCTCTTATTTCTAACCTCACCTATGCCGCGGTATTGCTATTTGGAGCCTATTTTGCCATCAACGGCAAATTCGGCATCGATATGGTCGTCATTACCGCCTTCTTGGTCTATATCCGTTTGTTCCAACAACCCTTCACTTCGATTGGCCAGGCCCTGAATAGTCTCCAAACGATTGGGGCGGCCTTTGGTCGCGTGGCCCGCTTCATCGGAGAAAAGGAACTCGAAGAGGAAACCAGCAAGCCTCGTTACCTTTATGACCCCAAGACCGGCTTAAACAAGATCCAAGGAGAAGTGGTCTTCGACCATGTTCGCTTCTCTTATGACCCCAGCCGCGAAATCATCCATGATTTCTCCGCGAAAGTGACCCCGGGGATGAAGGTTGCTATTGTTGGACCTACCGGCGCGGGCAAAACCACGATGGTCAATTTGCTCGAACGCTTCTACGAAATCCAAGGGGGGCATATCTATATCGATGGAGTCGATACGAAAAAGATGTCGCGGGAAGAAATTCACGATATCTTCGGCATGGTCCTTCAAGACACCTGGGTATTCGGAGGCACCTATCGCGAAAACCTCGTCTATAACACGCCCAACGTGACCGATGAAGATTGCTACGCGGCGATTAAAGACGCCCACTTGGTCCATTTCACCCGTTCTTTGCCCCATCAATTGGATACGGAATTTGGAGAAAATAGCCAGGTCTCCGCGGGGCAGAAGCAGCTCATCACCATTGCCCGCGCGATGGTGAGAAAGGCTCCGTTATTGATCCTTGACGAAGCGACGTCGAACGTCGATACCAGAACGGAAGAGAAGATTCAGGAAGCCATGGACCGCTTGACCAGCGGAAGGACAAGCTTTGTCATCGCCCACCGCCTCTCCACGATTAAAAACGCGGATTTGATTCTCGTGATGAGAGATGGCAACATCGTCGAACAAGGAACCCATGAATCCCTTTTGAAACAAAATGGATTCTACGCAGGGCTCTATAATTCCCAGTTTGCCCTGGAAGGGGAAAGCTTCGAATAGATAAAAGCGTAGCCTAATCCCGTTTGTCAAAGGGCTGCGCTTTTTTCGTGGTCAAAAGGCTCTGAATCGACCTCTCCCTTGAAAGCCGATTCAGAGGATGGGAAAAGGAATCCATTATGGGATGGAATCTACTGGACTTGAATGAAAAAATTCAAAGGGGAAACGACTCTAAAAATCTCTTGCCAGGATTTCTTCCATCCTTAAAAATACAAGTACAAAACTTAAAAAGAAGGGGGACGTGTATGTTTAAATTCCTAAAATTCCTGGGGGCGTTAGTCCTTGTTGCTGGAGTGGGAATCGGGGGATATTTCCTTTATGATCGTGTCTTAAAAGACAAAATCTCCGAATGGAAAGGGGAAGAATTCCAACTGATCTATTCCTATGAAACGTTGACGGGCCTTGATTCGGATAAAACGCCATACGGCTTAGTTAAAGGCTATCAAGGAGTGGCTCCCGAAGAAATCATCGTGGAGGACAGTTTTGAAGATAACGGAACGAAACGAGCTGTCGTTGCCGTCAAAAGCAATGCCTTTAAAAATGCGAGGAAAACGAAGAAAATCGAATTTCCTGCTTCGGTAGCAATCTTCGGCTATAACGTCTTCAAGGGCTGCGATAACCTCGAGACCGCGATTTTCAAGATGCCTAAAGAAATGGCGCCTTCTATCGCATTCTATGGCAGTTTTGACACCGTCAATTGGAATAAAACCACCTTCTATGTCACCTGCGAGGAGATCAAAGAATCCATGGTAAGCGCCTATGCGGATGCAAGTGTCGTCGTGGATCCCGCCTTAGCCTAATCCCATTATCTTTGTATATATCCCTAAGGTGTCTAAAATCCCACTAAAAATGAAGTTTTCTTCCTTAGAACGCTATATCTGACGCGTAGAAGAATGAATCCAAACTCTTTTAAGGCTGGATGATGGGATTCTGCCCTTCAAGGAAATTTTGGAAGCGCATTCAAACGTCAAGTCTCCATTAGGCGCGTATACTCGTGGCCGTTATGAGTATCATTGCGGATATTTTTACGGACCAAAACTTCATTGGCGCGATTCTAGCTTCGATTGCTTTTTTGCTGATTGGATTTATTTTCCGTCGCATCGGTCTATTTAAAGACGGGGCGAAAGAAGTCTTAAACGTCTTAGTCATGAAAGTGGCGATTCCCTGCATGGCTTTCTGCGCCTTCATGAGCGATTTTAACCCCGAAAGCTTAGCTTCGAACGCCTTGCTGCTTGTTTTATCCCTTATCCTTTATATCCTCTTCATCGTATTCAGTCTTTTATTCTTCTTAAAAAAAGACGCGGATAAGCGTGTGATTTATGCAATTCTATCTTCTGTAGGCCAATTGACCTTCTTCGCAATCCCCGTTTTAAAAGCCGTCTACGCGGGGGAGCATTTAGGAGAAGTGATGATCCCTGCCTCCTTAATGACTTTATCCTTCCGTCTTGTTGTTTATATCTTTTGCTTCCTTTGCATTTCGGGAACCAAACTCCAAAAAGGGAATGTGGGTCCTGTATTAAAATCCATCTTTGTGAACCCCATCATGATCGCGATGGGAGCAGGGTTACTGGTATGGTTGCTCCAAAACGTGGTCTGGCAAGTGGATGTAGGAGGAGTATCCTATGGGTTCCTCCGCATCGATAAGACGCTTCCTGCCCTTTATCACGTCTTTGCCTTTGGCGATGCCTTGGCCACCCCGTTATGCATGATTCTAATCGGAGTCAGCTTAGGGGATGCGGATTTCCTTTCCGCTTTGAAGAACAAGACCTCCTGGCTCATCGCTTTGCTTCGCATGTTTGCTTTGCCTTTATTGACCTTTGGCATTTGCTGCGCGATTCAAGCATTTGGCTGGATCCACTTTAACGAATATAGCCTCGCCGCGATTGTCATCGGGATGGACGCCCCCACCAGCGCGGTGGTGGTTGCTTATTGCAACGATTATAACCGCGAAGCCTATGTGGCTAGCGACTCCATCCTCCTATCGACCTTATTAAGCGTCCTATCGATTCCCTTATTCTTCGTCTTGATTAAATTCGCGGTTACTTGGCCCTTATTCGCCTAAATAAAAAATCCCCCGGAAAGGAGGACTAGGGAAAAGAAGGAGAACTATTCGCCGATCGGATTTTTAAAATGAACCCGTTCGACGGAAAGAACCCCATCCCGGTTCGATAAAGACTCGCACAATTCTTCCAAAACCGGTTGCGAGGATTGAAGAGCAAATAATACGGTGATGACAATGGCCTCTTCCCCATTTTTTAGGGACGTTTGATGGGTCACGACGTTTTTGATAATAAGGCCATTGGCCTCGGCTTCCATGCGGATCGCCTTGATGACCACCGTGTTTTTGGCCACGGTCAATTTAATTTGGGGACTCCGTCTTCCAATGGCTTTTTCAATACGAAGAAGCCCAGTCAATAGAATCATCGTGACCGCCGCGACGATGATCGCCTCTAAAACAAGTCCCGACCCGCAGGCCATCCCAATTCCTGCGGATACCCATAAAGTGGCGGCCGTCGTTAATCCGCGGACCGATAAGCCTGTGCGGATGATCGTGCCGGCGCAGACGAAGCCGATTCCGGCGGTGATGCCCGCCCCGATGCGGGAAGTGTCGTAAGAAAGCTTGGACGCATCGATATACCCCTGGGAAAAATCGATTTGGCCGGAAGCAAATCCAATCCCAAAGATGGAGATGGTCATGATAAGAGTGCAGCCAATCGAAAGAAGGACGTGGGTCCGTAACCCGGCGGCTTGCCCCTTGATTTCGCGTTCCACCCCGATGATCGCGGATAGCACCCCTGATACCAAAGTGACGATGAGGATATATAAGGCGATCCCCCATCCGTTATATTTGTAGGCCAAAGAAATGATAGATTGATCCATATTCTGCAATCTCCTGACTTCATTATAGGAGTTCTCGACAAGAAGTACTCGATATTTTTGCAATCGGGCCGAAAAAGTTCAATTTGGCTGTTGTTTCCTTTTTTTCCTGTGTCTATAATAACCAAGCCGCTTAAGCGGTATCGCTTAGAAGGCTTGGGACTTTAGCTCAGTTGGGAGAGCGCGTGCTTTGCAAGCATGAGGTCGTCGGTTCGAGCCCGATAAGTTCCACCATGGCTGAGTAGCCCAGTTGGTTAGAGCAACCGGCTCATACCCGGTATGTCGAGGGTTCGAGTCCCCCCTCAGCCACCATGTAACAAATGTGCCCGAGCGAATCGGGCATTTTTTAATATTCCGTGCTTTTGGTCGGTTTTCGGTCGCTCTACGCGGAATGATGCATTGCCACGGCTGAAAGGGGCCGGGTATTGCGCTAGGCGGTTCCAATTGGATAAAACCTCATTTGCAAATGAGGGATGATTTTAAATAATGTCAGTTGTTATTTTGACTTTTATTTCTACTATTTTTAAACAAAAGATTAATCGTTATCACAGAGCAATAATATTCCAGCAATTAAGTCTACAAAAAGTAATACGCAAACATTAAAACCAGTTGTTAATGTTTCTTCGCCTTTGTATGCTTTATAAACTTTCATTGTCATAGGAATGCACCATAGGAGTGGAATTAACGTCCAACCCATGGCAATTGTGCTTAATATGCATAAAATAAATGCAGCTAATTTCATATTTTCTTTAACCCCTTTGCCTTATTTTTGTACTAAAGCGTAGGGAAAGTCAAATATTTAAGCTAAAAAGATGAGAGGGGGCCGCGGATCTTGCGTAGCACAGGATTCCTGCTTTTTTCGCGTCCGTCGCGCCCTTGGGGGTCCTCCCTCCGGGATAAACGGAACGGAGGCGAATCAGGCCAAATCCGCATAATTCTGGATACTCCCGAAAAATAAGAACAAAAAAATTCCTAAAGGCGGATTTATATTCGGCAACGGGTTATTACAAAGAAATCGAATAATTGCGTATCGCTTCGTTGACAAGCACCCCTGATTTTGAAAGGGGAGCTGAGCAAAAACCTTATTGAGCTTTGCTAGATTTTTTCGGAAGTTATTTGGATTCTCTAGAAAAAATCAAAAGGAAATACTTTCGTTGCTTCATACCAAGGAGGTATCCTAAACGAGAAGACGAACCGATTGCCATGAATATTGAAAAAAGAGAACAAGAACTGCGGGCTCAGCAACTCGTGCTAGAAGCTTTTGCCACTCGACTTGCAGGCGAAAAAGATTATGATTTGGAGGAGTCCAAGAACTTGATCAGCAAGTTGATAAAGGACTACAAGGAGTAAAGTCGAAAAGACTACCCATTCGTCGGGCCAGAGACCTTAAACCTGTCCAAGTCGTGGCGGCGCACCTTAAAACGCCTTTTTTGTTTTCGGGAACATCTACCAAAAAGACGATGAAAGCATCGATAGAAGCTACACTCTGAGCGGTCCCGGGAAATAAGTCATCCTGCCGTGACGGACTTGTGATAGGATTTATGCACATCGAAGACAAATGCTTTGTAAAACCGACATTGCTTACGATGACAGGGCCCGAGGGTAGGGCCTCAAAAAGAAATCCCAAACGAAGACATGGCCCGAGGGTAGGACCTGAAAAAGAAATCCCAAAAGAAATGCTTGGACTGAAATCGTCCAAGCTTTTTTGTAAGGCGGCATAGTTGTTTATCATAGATGTGCTCCATGATTGATCGCTTTTTTCGAGATGATGGTGCCCGGGAACGGCGGGATGCTTATTTGCTAGCAAAGCGGTTTTTAAAAAGAGTTGAAGGGAGAAGAGAAACGTCTCATAAAAACGAAAAAGGATTACTCCAACGCTTGCTCCGATATCAGGACATTTCTTAAAATCCCAAGATTCCCCAAACCCATTGTTTTAAAATAAACTTAAGAAGAAGCCCTAAAGGGCCATTCGACTGCAGGAAGGATAAAGGGGAACCCCGTGGCAGAACAAATCATCAAAGACTCGTACTTTCGAATCCTTGGCTACATTGAAACCAAGCCTAACGGAGATAAAATCGGCAAAGACTCTTATCGTCGCATCGTCGGCTATTACGAAGCAAAGACGGATGTCACCAAGGATTTCTACCGAAGAATCGTCGCGCATGGCGACATCCTAAGTTCTTTGGTCGTCGAAGCAAATTCCAAGAACAAGTAGACTTTGACGAAACGCCTCCCTTTAGAAACCGCTAGATACGGCCTCTTTTCAGTTGCGGACAAAATGCATGCAACTGGGTTTCCATTCTCAACGAACTTCTATGGAACATTTGCCATCTTAGAGAATCCGAGTAAAATAAAGTCAGACTTTATAATTCTCGGAGGTAAACCTCATGTACATCCAAAGAGCTATCGAATCGACGGTTCTAAAAGCAAGTCAACAATATCCCGTTGTCCTAGTCTGCGGACAACGCCAGGTGGGGAAGTCTACGATGCTTAACCATATTAAAGAACCCGCGAGGCGTTATGTGAGTTTCGATGACCGAGCGGCAAGGCGTCTTGCCGAAACCGACCCTGTGCTCTTTTTCGAAACCTACGGATATCCCATTTTGATTGATGAATTCCAAAAAGTTCCTTCGATTCTAGAAACCATCAAGGATATCGTGGATCGTTTGGGGTATGAGGGGAAGGAAAATAACGGCCTGTTTTGGTTAACCGGTTCCCAAAAATTCAAGATGATGAAGGGGGTGGCGGAGTCTTTAGCAGGACGTGTCGCCGTGTTTGAAATGTCTTCTTTATCCATGCAGGAACTGGAGGGGAATATCCACGGATGCTTTGTTCCAGAAGTAGAAGCCCTGAAGAAAGTGAAGTTCCCTTCCTTGAATGTATCCGAGGTTTATCAAAGGATCTTTCGCGGCGGCATGCCGCGCCTTGTTACCACAGATATCGACCGGGACCGTTATTATGCGGACTATGTCAACACCTATCTAGAAAGGGACGTCAAGGATTTAGCCCAAGTGGGCAAACTCAATGAATTCTATGATTTCTTGGTTTATATGGCCGCGAGAACGGGGCAAGAATTGAAATACGAGGATATCGCTAAACGGATTGGAATCTCTGCGCCTACTGCCAAAGCATGGGTTGGAATTCTAGAACGAAGCGGAATCATCTTCCTCCTTCACCCCTATCATTCCAATATCACCAATCGCCTTGTCAAAATCCCAAAAGTCTATTTTATGGATACGGGGCTCGCCGCCTATTTATGCCGCTGGCCCAACGCGGAAACCCTGCAAAACGGAAATATGGATGGGGCGTTTCTAGAGACCTTTGTCGTCAGCGAAATTGTAAAGAGCTATTACAACGCGGGGAAATCGACCCACGATTTGTATTATTATCGCGATATAGACCAAAAAGAAATCGATCTAGTGATACTAGGGCCCAATTCCATCTATCCGCTTGAAGTCAAAAAGTCGAGCGATCCTAACAATGCAGACAAGAATTTTAACGTGCTATCGAAGTTTGGCTTGGAAGAACATCCAGGCATTGTTTTATGCTTATGCGATGAAGTGAAACCCTTGAATCGATCCTGTTATTTGGTGCCGGTGACTTCGATTTAGACCCAATAAAATTCGGTTCACGAATTTTTAAAGCAAGGCCCGCTTCCTGAATAAGAGGGATTTCCCGGAGCTTATTTCTGCGTTAAATGAGCAAATGGACTTAACGAGTATAATCCGAATTATAAATTCAGTTGTCCCTAATTTGTGGACAACTGAATCTAATTAAGTTATCTTGTCTCCATGATAAAACATTCCATTAGATTCTTTAATAATAAGGAAGTTAGGGCGGTATGGGACAACGAACAATCTTTGTGGTGGTATTCTGCCGTCGATTTTATCGATATTCTTGTAGAGCCCAACTCGCCAAGGAGATATTGGAATAATGTTAAAGCGAGAAATCCAGAGTTGTCTCCCTTTTGTGGACAGCTGAAATTGTACGCGGACGATGGCAAAAAATATCTTTCCGACGTCATCAATGAAAGAGGGGTTCGATTGCTACTAACCCTTATTCCATCCAAATACAAAAAACAGATTTTGAATTGGGTTATCGGCCTTCTTGATCCGATCGATGAACAAAGCAAAAGAAAAGCCTATGACCTGTATCAAACCAATTTGATTGAGGATAGCGAAATAGGAAAAACGATCGCTTTGCAAAAAATCCACGGCTATCTATTTGAAGGCTTATATGATTTTGCAGGAAAAATACGAACCAAAACCATTTCTAAAGGCGGCTTTATCTTTGCTAACGGGGATTATTTACCCCAAACGCTATCCCAAATTGACCAAATGCCTCAATCCACCTTTGAGGAAATCGTAGAAAAATACGTGGAGATGAATATCGCTCACCCCTTTATGGAAGGAAACGGGAGAGCGACTAGAATTTGGCTCGACTTCATTTTTGTTAAAGAATTAAGGAAATGCATCGATTGGTCCAAAATCGATAAAAAAGATTATTTTGACGCGATGATACAAAGCCCGAATTCGGATGCAAAAATAAAAACGGTTCTAAGGAATGCCTTAACCAGTGACATCGACAACAGGGAACTGTTTATGAAAGGCATCGATACCTCTTATTATTACGAAGAAATCGAATAGTTGCGCATTGCTTTGCTAGTAAGCATGTCACCAAGAATTCCTATCGGAGAATCGTCGCTCATGGCGACATCCTAAATTCCTTGATCGTGGAAGCCAATTCCAAGAACAAGTAGTTGTTTGACAAAACGTCTCCTTCTAGAAACCGTTGGATACGGCCTTTTTCCAGTTGCTGACAAAATGTATGCAACTGAATTTCCTATTCGCGACGAGCTCTTCGGGAATCCGAGTAAAATAAAGTTAGACTTTAGAATTCTCGGACATGTTTCGTATGCGAATTAGATATTTTCATTTGATGTAAAATATTTACACTTTAAATGTAATACATTGACGGAAACGATGTAATTGATTAACATTTCTCTGGAGGACGACGTATGATCAAGCGTTTTAGCGTTACGAATTTCAAGAATTTCCGGGATACTTGCACTTTGGATTTATCTCGTATCCGCGATTATTCCTTCAATACCCATTTGATTAAGAATAATTTGGTAAATAAAGCTCTTTTATATGGGAAAAACGGAAGTGGCAAATCCAATCTCGGCTTTGCCTTGATGGATATCACTACCCATTTGACCGATAACCTGCGCAACCCCAACAACTATCTTTTTTCCTTAAACGGCGATTGCGCTTCCAAAACGATGCGTTTTCGTTATGAATTTGATTTTAATGGGAAAGAAGTGGTTTACGAATATGAGAAAAACGAGAACATGGTTTTGATGGAGGAACGGATTTATGTTTCCAACGAGCTTGTTTTTTCCTATGACTATTCCTCCAATAGAATGGATAACCATCTACCTGAGTTAGATGGCTTGAACCGTCAAGCTCTTTTGACCCGCAATATGAATAATTCGGTGGTCAAGTCCATCTATGGGTTTTCGGCCAATCTTCCGGAAGATTCCCCCATTCGGCTGATCAATGAATTTGCCTCTGGAATGCTTTGGTTTCGTTCTTTGGGCAGTTACGAATTCATGGGAACGACCAACACCATTGAGAACGTGGACCAGTATTTAGCTTCCGACCCCGAAGTGCTTAAGGGCCTTCAATCCTTTTTGTCCGATTGTGGACTTTCCTATGAATTGCATGCGATTTCCGATATTTCCGGGAAGCGGGTTTACGCTCATTTTGCCAATCAAGATTATCCATTCTTTCCCATTGCATCTACCGGCACGAAATCCCTTTGCCTGTTCTTTTATTGGATGGATAAGATGAAAGAGCATTTAAAATTCCTCTTCCTTGATGAATACGATGCCTTCTATCATTTCAATTTGTCTCAAGGCATTCTGCGCCGAGTGAATTCCGATCCTTCTTTCCAAGCCATCCTGACCACTCATAACCCCTATTTGGCCGATAATGCGATTATGCGTCCGGATTGCTACCTCAACATTAAAAACGGAAAAATCAGGAGCTTTGCCGATTCCACGAATCGCATCATTCGCGAAGGCAACAGCCTAGAACGGATGGTGCTTTCGGATGATCTCTGAGCGTCGTGTATTGATTCTTTTCGAAGGAAAAACGGATCGCAAATGCTTGGACTCCTTGCGATGTTTAGGAACTTTCAATTCCTTGTTACTACAAGGACAATATACGCCGGTTCAATTAAATACCTCCATTTATGAGCTTTACGATCCTCTGATTCAAAGTAGTGAATACGACTCCTTGCCGGTGTACCTTTGTCAAAAAGGTCTTTTGAAATGTCCGGAAAACGTTCGCCCACAGGATATGTTCGCTTTAATTTATCTCATCTTCGATTTTGATCCTTTGTATCATCTTTATAACCCCGAAAAGATTCGAGGCTTGCAACGCTATTTTTCCGACGAAACAAAAAATGGGCTTCTATATATCAATTACCCCATGGTGGAATCGTTATTCGATGTGGAAGAGAAAGACGGGGAGTTTTTCATAACCCCAACGCGCCCCTTATCCCTTTGCTCTAGTTCGGCATATAAATCGACGATAAAAAAACTAACGCCATTCCGCTCGAACTCAGGGCACGCCTTGCATATTTTGCCACCAGACGATTTTGCCATCGTTGCTCGTGCCTCCTTGGTACGATATCGCGAGATCCTAGAATCAGCCGACGCTAAATGGACTTTAACGGATATTTCCGCCCTTTTGGAGTCAGAAATTAAAGCAACGGAAGACGAGATTATTTACCCCTTGTCTTGCTTTCCATTCATGGCTTTAGACTATAATGCAGAGGAAGCGCTAGAAGAGTGGAACTCTCTCGTTGAGAGCCCAAAGGGCGTGGCTCGTTAAACGGCCACTCCATGCTTATTAATTGATTTGCCTTCCCTTGATAACGTAGTATCATTCAAGAGTTAATAGGAATTTACTTACAGGAAAGGAACCATCCCATGGAACAAATCCTCTACCCCATCCTTGGAATATCACTTATTTTTCTTTGTACGACTATCGGATCCCTTTTCGTTTTCTTTTTGGGAAAGAAGGAGATTTCGCCCCGCTTAAATAAAATCTTCACGGGCTTTGCCGCTGGGGTGATGCTCTCCGCTTCGTTCTTCTCGCTGATTAAGCCCGCCTTAGAAACAAACGTAACCTACATGCCTTCTTGGCTTGTTGTCGTTATTTCAATCCTTCTTGGTGCCTTATTCCTATGGGGTATCGATAAGCTTGTTCCCCATTTCCATGTTTCCGAGAACCAAGAAGAAGGCCTTCCTTCCAAAAGAATGAGCAAGACCTCCAAAATGTTTTTGGCCGTCACCATCCATAATATCCCCGAAGGCTTATCCGTTGGGATTGCCTTCGGCGTAGCCTTGTCCCAAGGGAATAACTTATCTTTATTAACCGGTGCCCTGTTATTAGCTATTGGTATTGGTATTCAGAATATCCCCGAAGGAGCCGTTGTATCCTTGCCCCTAAAAAGCGAATCCGGTTCTAGCGGCAAGGCCTTTTTATTTGGCATGCTTTCTGGCGTAGTAGAACCCCTTGCCGCGGTCATTGGATTATTTTTGGCCATGCAAATCCAAGAGATTATGCCCTGGGCGTTAGCTTTTGCCGCGGGATGCATGATTTATGTCGTCGCAGAAGAAATGATTCCCGAGATGAGCAGCGATGGTCATGGTCATTTTGGCGTCTGGTCCTTTCTGCTTGGTTTTGTCATCATGCTGGCATTAGACTGCATTCAGTTTTAACCATCGTCCCATTTCAATTTACCAAAAAACATAGAATTCTATGAAAAAGTTAAATAGCATTTGCTTTCATTCTTCTATAAACGTAAAAACTATTTAACAAAAACATAGAATTCTATAAAAAAGGTAATTAGATGATTAAACGAGAACGATATCTGAAAGAACTGATTGAAGCCAAGGAAAATGGTTTTCCCAAGGTCATTACGGGCATTCGAAGATGTGGGAAGTCCTATCTTTTGAAAGAAATTTACCGAAGCTATTTGCTGGAGCATGACGTGGAAGCCTCGGAAATTCTTAACGTTGAACTCGACGACATCGTTAATGCCAAATACCGCAATCCCTTTGAATTAACGGAATACGTTAAGAATTGGGCCGCCGTCTCTTCAAAGATGCACTATGTTTTATCGACGAGATTCAGCTGGTTAGCCCGGTGATCAATCCCTCTTTTACCGATGGAAAAATCATCATCGCTAAGCCAACCGACCCTAACGTCATCACCTTTGTGGATGTTGTTTTGGGGCTGTCGCGGATCGCCAATGTCGATCTCTATGTAACGGGAAGCAATTCGAAATTATTGTCGAAAGATATCGCGACGGAATTCCGCGACAAGGCAACCAACATTCACTTGGCTCCATTGACGTTTAAGGAATTCTACGATTTTGTAGGCGGGGATCCCCATGATGTTTTTAACGAATACCTGGTCTATGGAGGGATGCCCCTTGCCGTGCTTAAGGGAGAAGCCGAGCAAAAGGAGAATTATCTGAAGGGATTATTTGAGACGACTTATTTAAAGGACGTCTTGGAAAGAAACAAAATCCGAAAAACGGAAAGTCTTGGCGAAATCGTTGATGCGCTTGCCTATGCATCGGGCACTTTGCTTAATACCCAGCGAATTGCCAATATGCTGGAAAGTCGGAAAAAGGAAAAGATAAACAGAAAAACCGTCGATTTCTATTTGGATGCATTCGAAGATGCCTATTTGATTCGCGAAGCCCCTCGTCTTGATATCAAGGGCAACACCCGCATCGGGGCGACAAGAAAATATTATTTTGCCGATAACGGTTTACGGAACGCCCGACTTGATTTTACTTCGCTAGATGTTGGCCAAATGGTTGAAAATGCCGTTTATAACGAATTAAAGGCGAATGGATATCGCGTGGAGGTTGGAACGTTTAGCCAGGTGGAAAAAGATAAAAACGGCAAAAGCGTGCTTAAAAATTATGAAATTGATTTCTATGCGACCAAAGGCGTCAAAACCTTTTACATCCAAGTAACGGATAATAGGAATCAAGAAAGCACCAAAACAAGGGAACTAGCCCCCTATCGTTTGATTCGAGACGCCAATGCCAAATACGTTTTGGTGAACCAAAAGGTTCCGATGCAAAAACTAGAAAATGGCGTTTTGCTTCAAGACGTCGTGGATTTTTTGCTGAGCCTTTAAGAAGGTCTATAGACAAAACGTCATATAGGCGGGAATGCAAATTATTCCATCCTCTCGAATTGAGAGGTAATGGTATAAGAGACGGCGTTTTATACATTGCGCCCGAGTCGAGGGTTCGCTTGTTTTCACCTATCCGCCACATATGTTTTCCGTCTCGGCAATGGAAAAACGGGAAGCTAAACGTAAATAGACAATGGAACTGCTGAAAAAGATACGGCAAGCCCAACTTTTTGAAATCTTTTGCAACCTGTGTCGGGACGTTTTAAGACGATTCTTACTTTTTAAAATTTGGCAAAAAACGATAATGCCCATGTCATCGAACTTATTTGGAAAATCTTAGAAAAAACGCAAACTAACTTTCTTGCCAAAATACTAAAAAACGCAAAGTATTTTTTGTGAGAAAATACTAAAAAACGCAAGGTACCATAAGGTTCGGAAACGGGGTAAGAGCCTTGATACTCGTTAAATGAATCATACAAGCATTTGCTCCAATTGAAGGCTATGTAACGTGGATTTTGTCAATGAAATGATTAGTTGTGTGCTTTAAGGCTTCACTGCAATTGGTGACAGACTGGTGACAAAAATCAGCTGATTTGCAGTAGTGCAGTCGCCAAACGCAAGGGTTTGTTTTTTCGCGTGCGAGAGGACTCGTGCTGCAAATCGGCGGTACATAAGAACGCAGGAAAATTAGCCTTTCAGGTGCAATAAAACATTGAACAGTTTGTTCATTTTTCTTGGATAACGGGACTTTTTTTGAAAAAATAAGAAATTAGTCCCGTTATAAGGCCTATGGAAGACGGCTATTCGCTACGAGCCGTACCGTCTAAACCCCAAGAAAAAGGTGGTCGCTTTCCTGAAAGACCCCATTCTTGGGAATGGGAATCGGAATACCCCTTTGCTATACTATTTGCCAAGAGGAAACACTCATGAAAAAAATTCAAGTTGTCGCTAAGCCGTTTTTATCCATTGTTTTCGGTGCGTTGCTATTACTAACCTATTTGAATTGGCTCTCCTTAGATGGCGGAGCCTTGGTGATTGGCGTCATCGCCTTATTGATCTCCCTTTATTATCTTGGGGCGGGCATCGCCGAAGCGGTAGCAGGAGATAAACTCCCCCAGAAAGCCAAGAAGGTCTTCGATATCCTTAATATTTCTCTTTTCTCCGCATTTGCTTCTATTTACTATCTTCTCTACATCACGAACCTTTCGGACCAAATGGGGCCGACGGGTTGGATCGTCGCTTTAGCGGCTTTATTACTCTCTTTAGCTCTTGCCATTTTCTCCATCATCGCCCGCCTTGTTTCGAACCCCGTCTTAAAGCGGCTGGATGTTCTTTTCTCCGCGTTATTCATGGCCGCGTTAGTTTTAACCCTTCTCTTTGATTCCGCGGGCAATCCCATCAAGCTAGGTAGCATCGATGTCATCAGTCTCGTCATCTATGCCTTATTTGGCATGATGTTATTAGAATCCTTGACTAACAAAGATACTAAATCCGTAGAAACCCCCTCGGATAACATCCAAAAAGAAGCAACGCCTGAATCCGAAGACAAAACGGAAAAAGAACCAATTCCCGAACAAGGCGAATAGCCGACACCCAAGACCATTGACCCAGGGAAACCTGGGTTATTTTTATGATTCGACATCGCTACATTGAAGAACGTCCGCCAATTCCTTGAACCATTGAATAATATGAAATAGATTGGAGGCTCTGGCAAACGCGTTTTCTTTCAACGCTTTGCGGTTCCAACTGGATGGGTGATCGGTTCCGTGAATGCTAATATCGTCCAAAAGGTGAATAAATTCTGTGGGGCAATGGATGTATTTGGCCCGAAAATCTCGAGCCATTTCTCCTTTTTCTTCTAAGGTATGCTCGCTCGTGTCGTTCATTAAGGCGTGTTCCAAATGAACGGACATATAAAAGGGTTTGAAGGGAACGCGAAGCTTTGTCGTTTCCCCAATATAGATTTCTTTTTCGCTTAAAAGGGTGTCAAAAGCTTCCCGTTTGTTGGCGTTGCGCTCCGTCATGAACGGAATATTTGTAGTGCGGATGAGCTGAGCGTTGATATCGCATTGGCTTTTGACTCCTTTAGGAGCATCGGAATAAAAGACGATGCGGGAATCATCGCAATAGCAGGCATCTAAATCTGAAAGGGTGGCGACGGCGGCAATATTATCGAAATCGATTTTGCTGCTGCGACGTTCGTTATAAATAAATTCGTTGACCGCGGAGACGACGTTTTCAAGCGCATCTTCGGGCTCGGAATACTGGTTGTTATTTTGGTAAGGGTGCAAGGTCAGGTCCGTGCCGTAGACCTCACAATCAAGAAGGGCGTCATATCCAAGAGCTTTTAAGACTTCTTTTAAGGTACCTTTGATGGCGATTCGGTCCGAAGAACCTTCGACGATGAGGAGAAATACTTTTCGTTCTTTATGATTCGGCATCCAATGCCTCCTTGGAATAACTTTTATATGCAGACCATAACGCGGAATCCAAGTCGTCTAAATCTACCGAACTTGTTAATTCTTCGCTTTGTCCACCTAGTTTTAAGGCGCGGATATATAAATCCCGCAGGTTGTTGGTTTTTTTGATTCCCGAGAATTTGATGTAACGATTCGCTGGGTTCGAAGTCGTAAAGACGATGGAAGAAGGGGAGATGCGTTCTAATGGGGCTAAATTATGGGCGGTAAAAATCAATTGGCCTTTCCCGCTTTGCTCCATGACTTGGAGTAACTGCCCCAAAAGGTTTTCAAAGACCCCGGAATCGAGTTCATCGACGGCTAGCCAACTAGAGGAATCCCCATAAATAGAGATCAGACCAACCGCGATGGACAAGAGTTTTCGGATTCCCGCGCTTTCTTCTCCTAATGGCAGTCTTCGATTGCCCATTTTTCGATAGATGGCAATTTTTTGCTCTTCCTTTCCCGTTTCGGAGACCGAATGCGAGATGGAATCCACGTAGAGTTCAAATCCCGGAACGAAGGAAGAGACAAAGAGATTGATTTCCTTCATGAGGTGGTCGTAGGTCTCCCGCCATTCGGAAGGAATCGTGAAGGGCCTAGAACTAAGGGATAAAACCCCGCGTTTTTTGTTTTTGCCCTGCAGGAAGGAATCATCAAAGAAAGCCAAATGGAAATCCCCATTAAATCGATCGAGAGCTTTGTTGAAGACAAATAACTGCAGGATGCATTGGGATTTGAACGCTTGGATGACTTCGCCCATTTTTACTACGTCTTCGTTAAGCGAGGAACGGAGGAATTCGATGGAAGCGGGGTCAAATAAGAAACTGGTACCTAACCGGATGCATTCCGCCTTCCTTGCATTTAATTTGGTGTAGATTTCAAATTCGCCGGGTTTTAGGCTTTGCGGCCCCAAAGCATAATTCGAGGTATGGGCCGTTCCGTCATATAGATATTTTAGGGTCTCACTGCCATAATCCACGTAAAAGGGGGCTAAACGCAGTTTGAAAAAGGTTTTATCGCCCGGATGAGAGGGGAAAACATCGAAAGTTTCAGAGCGTAGAATGGTGTGATCTCGGCTTTCGTTCCACCCCAGTTCAATGGAGTAATGAATTTCGTAGGGCTCCTCTCCGACATAAATCAAACATGTGAAAAGAAGAGAGCCGGAATCACTATTCACGTCCAACAAATAATCGTAATCCCCTTCGACTCGCCGCCCAGTTCTAGGATCCACGAAGTTCAGCGGTATGCCCTGAGCTAAATTCTTTAAAAAACCCAAAGCGTCAATCACGGTGGTTTTGCCCGATCCGTTTTGCCCATATATCCCAACGATATCGCAAAGATGATTTTCTAGTTCGCCCCTTTCCACCGGTTTTTTCAGCGAGCTTTCCACCGTGCCGTTTTGCACGGTCTTGATGTTTTTTAGTTCGATAGACAAAATCCGATTCCCATTCATGATATTTTTCCCATTTCCCAGGTTCCATTATAGCCGGGTGTATGTAAAAGTAAATATATCGGAATAAAATATTCCAAAATAGATTGTTTCATACATGGAATAGGGTGCAAAACCATTTTTATAACCAAAAAACGATGCTGCAAGAAATTTGGCGGAGTTGCTCAAGTAGACAAAGAGGCAAGCCGATTGGATTTACGTTTTTGTGGTAAAAGAGCGAAGTCTGTTGACTCGACTGCCAAATTGCTTATAGTTGTTGCTAGATGACCGGAGAGATACCGGCCGCGGGGAGACCCGCTTTTTATTTTCGTTAGCCCTCTTTCGGCCTAAAGACGGGATCGTTTGCTCTCGCGTTATTCGTTATAAACACGTCGCTGCCTTGCATGCTGGACGGGTGTCTTGAAACCATATGCTCACGATCAAGTGAACTTCGATTTCCTTCGCGAAAAATAACCTGATGCGACGAAAGGCTACTGAACTATTTGCCATATTAGAAGAAAGAACAATAATTATTTTTGCAATATTTTCAAATAATCGTGCAACTTGTTTGCTCTATAAAAACATTAATTTCAAAATTTCAAAAAATAGCGATTAATCGGCACTTTATTGATTGTGCAACCAAGGCTTCCTTCATTTTTCAGGGAGTAAAAACGACGTATGAAACTTTATTTGAACTAAAAACGTGCTACCAAGGTTGCAAATCGTATTTTTGCTTGCTTTAATGGAAATAGGAAAGCGAGGAAAACAATATGAGCGGCATTCGAGAACGATTGGAAAAGCTAAGAAAAAGCAAAGGGATTAAATCGAATTCAGATCTTCTACGTATGATGTATAAGGATTTACGTCTTGAAGGAAAGATCGACTATCAAGACCCAGAAGAATTTGTCAGAAAAACTAAGGGATCGTTTAGTCAAATGATCGATCAAGCTAATGGGCGTAGTTTTAACCAAGACTTCTATTTGCCATTAGAAAAAATTCTGGATACTTCGATGGTTTATCTATTAGAGGGTCGAGGCGAACCCATGCCAGAAAATTACCACGACCGGGGCATCAAGTATGCTGCCGCCACAGATAACGAAGACAATTACAAGCGGCTTATCGAAGAAGACGTATATCTGGAAGAAGATGAATATCGTTGGACGTTACTGGACTATATTCTAGAAAACAATTCGAAAAATGGCTTGGAGTTTGTTGCTAGAAGAGGTGAATTGCCATTAACGGAATATGGCTGCGCTGATCCTTCGTGCCCTGGGCTTCAAATGAATCAACATGGCGCGGAAGAACTAATTGAAGCGATGACTAAATTGTGTTCGCCTGAATCCATTGCGAAATATTTCAATGGTTATTATTTCGTGGAAAACGGAAGGAATCCGCGAACGATTCAAGACGAAGAAACCACCGAAATCATGAATCATCTTGCCGTTATCATGGAACGCAAGGACGTGCGAGAAAAACTAAGTGACTACAAGAGGATTCTCTTATCCAAAGCGAATCCTGGCATTCGCGATAAGTTCGGTAATCCGCTTGGAAATACGGCCTTTGTGAATATGATGTTTAACCTAATGCTTGAATACGTCTTCTCCACGACCGCCAAGATATCGGAAGACATCCAAATTGAACTTCTCGATAAAGCCTATCAATTAAATGAACAAGTGATGCCCCTCATTTTATCCCTCCCTTTTGAAAGCTATACGATTGGAAGATACGGATACATTTATAACGGTAGAGATGTTTTCGGCTCCATCGCTCTCCTTGGCTGCGACGCATCCTACCTCGACCAATGGACTGAAGACGTCAGAAAGAGTGCTTTAAAACTAAAAAGCCAAATCCAAGACTTTTCCGACAAAATCGTAGGAAAAGACCGAGCTGTGGATATGGGGAGGGAGATAAGGATCCCCAAACAAAAGAATCCCGCTTTCTATGAATTCTATGAGGTGATGAAACACTGCGAATGGGTGGCACAATATAACCAAGAGAAATCCGTGACGGAAGATTGGCTGCGCCGCCCGGAAGGGGAACCAGTAACTTTGTCGCCAAACGATAATTCCGCGTTGTTCTTAAACGCTCTTGAAGTCCTAGCGCAGATTGATGCCATTAGCGAATCCGCCTTAGGGGCGGGAAAAACTTATGTTTTCCCCAAAATAAACAATCGTTTGTTCTTCGCCCTAGGGGATTCCGTAATGGGAATAGCACCCACGGAAATTGCTATCGGAAGTCGATATGACAATCTTGCTGAGTTGCTAGCGCAGACTTGTCTCTTGATACCCGGGTTTAATCCGTGGTCAAACCAAACAGTTAACGTGGCAAACGCATTGAAAGGCTATGGAATCAAGAAAAAAGAAGTAAAAGGCGTTATAACTGAACTCCACGATTCCTTTATAAGGTCCATGGCCAAATACGATCCAGTCAATGAGAAAGCGTTCATCGCCAGCGCTCAATTACGTGCTCTGTGGTGCGACTTGTACGCCAAAGAAATTTACGATCAATTCAAATAAAGGTTAAAAGGGGGACAACTATGAAATTATCCAAGCATGCGCATGCTCGTTTTAAGCAGCGCCAAAAAATCAAAAATCAGGAGGAAATGTACCGGAAATTCACCCTTGCGTTAGAACGGGGAATCCCGCTTGTAGACGAGAGCAACCAAAGAGGAACGCTCTGTTATTTGTTCGATGGCTACAAATATATCGTATCTGAAAATAACGAAATTCTGATCACCGTGTTTTCGGCGAAAAAGTCATCGGAGGTAAGTAAGCGTTACCTCATTGATGAAATTCGAAGAAGGCAGTACGACGAAGATGTTGTCCGTTATCGTTAATTTAGAAAGGAAAATAAAATATGAACCAAGAAAAAGTCTATCTTGCTGATATCGCGGGATATCAAGAAGAAAAAGAAGAAGCCGTCAAACTCATTGACGTCCTCAAAAATTACGAGCTCTACCGTTCCAAAGGGGCTTCAATCCCCAAGGGGTTACTACTCTGTGGCATGCCAGGAGTAGGAAAGACGATGTTTGCCAAGGCGATTTCTACGGAAGCCGGCGTCCCCCTCTATGAATTTGAAGCGGGGGAATCCGAAAACGAAGAAGCAACCATCCAATCGATCAAAGAAGTATTTAAGAAAGCCAAAGAAACCGTTCCCTCTATCATCTTTATCGATGAGCTAGATGAACTGGTTAGTTCGACGGATACCTCCGGATTCTATGGCTTCCAATCCGATTATTCGAGGAAGACGTTGAAGTCCTTGCTCACTGAAATTGATGGCATTGGCTCCTCTGATGGAGTACTAGTCATTGCTACAACCAATAGTAGAAACACCGTCCCGCCTGCTTTGAAGCGAAGCGGGCGTTTAGAAAAACGCATCACCTTCCGTGCCCCCTCCCTAGAAGACCGGGCAGCTATCGCGGATTTATATCTAAAGAAAGCCAACGTCCAGGGAATAAAGGGTCTAGAAATTGCTAGAAAAACCAAAGGCTTCTCCGGCGCGGATATCAAATCTTTGATCAATGAATCCATCATCGTCTCGGTCCGTGGAAAAGAGAATCTATCGATGGGTATTATCAATGAAGTGATTCCCACGATTCGATTTGGGGAAATCAAAAAAGAAGCGAAGGAAGAACCCAAGGATTCCACCTGCTTTCACGAGATTGGACACTTCCTCGTTCAATACGGATTAAATCAAAACGTGGGTTCCCTCTCGGTGGAAAAATACGGCGAAATCCTAGGAAGAATGGAAACCGATGACTATCGTCCGATCTCATCCTTAAGAAGAAAAGACGACGACGATATGTCCGCGGAGGATATTCTAGAGTCCGTATCCGTGGATTTAGGAGGCATGGCCGGAGAAGAAGTCTTCCTCGGCAAGAGGTTCTGCGGAAGTAGTTCCGATATCTCCACCGCCATCACCAAGATTGACATGCTTCTCCGTAACGCCGTATTCGGATTCGAGTATCTGCCGTTTTTTGAAGTTGAAAGTCAATCCTCCAGTGGGTTCTCCATTAACCGCATGCTCAATAAAAATGATCCTGGATTAAGGGGAAGGAAATACGTCGAAGTCCTTACCAAGCAATATCAGGCGGCGAAGAAATACATTGAAGACCTGAAGCCCCTCGGCATGATGATTTATCCCTTGTTAAAGAAGAGGAAATCCTTGTCGAGCGAAGAACTAACAAGGCTTGTGGATCGCTTCCAAAAAGAACGTAAAAAGCAACAGCCTGTAGAAGAAGTTCATCCCGTGGGTAACCTGTGATTGAAGTTATTGGCCGTAGCAGCCTCAGGCCTATCCCCAAAGGCTGCTACGTGATTTATAATAAAACCAAGGGAAGGGAAAGGAGCGATGTGAATTACTTATTTTTTGACACGGAATCTTCCAATTGTTTCAACAACCTCTACAAAATGTGCGAATGGGGGAGCTTAATGACCGACTCCTCGTTCCGCCTTATCCCTGATTCTAAACGCGATATCTTGATAGATCCTGGCAAAGCAGGAAAGTTCCATTTGAAAGGACGGAAAGGACGTCCAGATTTAGTTCTTGCCCATTCGCATAGCCAATATAGAAATGCTCCGAAGTTTGATGTTTATTATGACGAGGTTCGACGTTATATCCAGCAAGAAGGAATCCTGATTTTTCTTTGGTCGAGCGAAAACGATATTCAAGCTTTGCTCGATCAATGCCGCCGTTATGATTTGCCAAAAATATCCTTTGTAAGCTACGACGTTCAGGCTTTATTTCAAACCTTTATTTGGAAATGCAAGCGCCTTGCATCTTTAGGAGTGGCAATGGAAGCTCTTCATATAAGCAAGGAAGGTATCGCCCCGCACCGTCCGGATGACGATTCGTTAATGACCATGTTGGTATTGAAAGCGATTGTTGAAAAAACGGGGAAAAACGTTGCTCAGTTAATTCAAGAATGCCCGCAATGCAAACTGGAATCGATCACTACCTACGAAAAAATGATGAAGGCCCATAAAAAGCGGATGGAACGGAAACGCTTAAGCAACGAAAGGAAGAAAGCCTTAAAGTCCCTTAATGATGAGCTAAATGCTATTTTCGAACGGGAAGCCCCATCCAATACCCCGTTAGAAAAACGATTCAGCATTTCCAATGAGATGAAAATGCATATTGATGAAGTCATGGGCGTTACCAAGGAGTGGATGGGCCGCGGATATATCCTGAGAAGATGCCTCAATGTGGGGTATCTAGTTTGCTATAACGAAAAAGAAAAAGCGAAACTCGCAAGTCAATTAGACTTAAGCGTCCTAAAACTTGTTACAAGAAACGAATTCGATGAGATAACGAAAACGTGAGGAAACTAGCAAGAATTTCTTGGATCTTATCAAAACAACTGCCCGACTTAGACGGTAATAGGATTTGACCCTTTTCCTGCTACCCTCGCTTCTTGCCCAAAGGTTTTCGGATTCGTTGCCCCCTTCGTTTTGTTTCACATCAATTGGATGTAGAACAGGTTTGAAAGGCTATTTTGTCGATTGTTGCCGAAACTAGAAAGTAGAAAAGCTTTTATTAACTTTTCCACCGCCCCGATTCATTCTTATTGTGGGAAACTTGCTTAGAACTTCGGGATGCGCCTGCGTGTAATCTTTAACGGCATCGATAATACCGTTGCAAAGTTCCGTTACAGATATATACAAATAGTTCTTTGTGGTTACGGTTTTCACACCTGTTTTTTCGCCGTTCAAACACATTTCCGTTCCCGCAACATTCCCACGCGCGAACGGTTCTTTATTCATGACGAGAACAAATTCGTCGATCCCCGTTTTGGCTTTTATGTGATCGCTAGCTTCGTGAAAGAGAGCACAACGGAGTTGATAACAGGCCTCACCACTGAAACAAATTTGATCCCCTTTCGTATAAAATTCATCGGAATAAAGCAGGCCAAAATAATTACGAACGTGATGGTTGAACCATTGCTCATAAGAAGATCTGCCAGTCTTTCCATATTCAATTTTGGCAAAAACGTCGGGCAGAGCGAGAGCGAGTGAAAGGGCAGCTAGGTAACATTCGTTTTTTAGACAGGACTGAATTTCATTAATGCAAAATGAAATCGAGTTTAGATCCTCAAAATTTTCAAGGGCCATTGTTTGGCTTGATTGATAATTTCTCATATACATAGATTATGCTTTCCAAACCGAAAAAAGCGAACTGCAATTATTGATTGCGTTATTTCTTATAACTAGCAATTTGCTTAACCTAAAAATCAAAAAACAAGGCTAGGAAATTGAATCCTAGCACTAAAAATTAAAAATAAAGTTGACAAAGTATTTTCTAGGCAAATAATTTAAATATGGAAAACGAAAAACACGAGCGCTTCGAAAGAATCGCTGAAGCAAGAACAAACAAAGTAATTAACGATATAAGAATTCTGAGCAATTGCGCCAACAAACACAATTACACATATACGCCTGAAGAAGCTGCGCAGATCCTACGAGCGATAGACGAAGCGGTTAGGGATCTGAAAATTGCGTTTAATGTCGCGAACGCTACAACGAGGACCTTTTCTTTTAAAAAATGAAAATCGAATTGGCCAAACCCCACCTTCTTAATAACCCCGCGTATGTAAAGCCGTTGCTCGAAACGGCATTGCGGCTAATTTCAGAATCTGAGAACAAAGAGCCAAATCCATATTCTCTTGCCCAAAAAATAGTTGCTGAACTCGGTTTGCCTACTAGCGAAACCGCGATTGTTTTGAATGCCATCGCCCCAAGATTTGCTGCAAAATGCACATCGAGTTACATCGAAAAGGCGCTTGCGCGTTTAGAAAATTCAAAGTCAATAACTCCTCTTGCGATAAAGACACCATCACCCAGCGTGGCTGTGGGTGTGCAGGATTCTTTTTCAGTAAAAGACGTTAAACCGAAATTATTAGGATTGCTGAAGCAGTACAAAATCGTTACTGGAGATTTCCTCTTTAAGAAATTGGGGGATGATTTGAAAAAGGCACACTGTACCTTAAGAACACTAGAAGATAACTGCACGCTTCAAGAAGCCTCGTGGAATCGTTCTGGCATGATTATTGCTGCCGAACCTGGGTTTGAACCCACAAAGGAATCGTTGGTCCAACAACTGCTGTCGGAAAATGGTCACAAACCTTTTAACATTAATATTTTAGCTGATAGATTTTGCTTGCCCACGGACCAAACAATCAAGCAGTTAAAAGAAAGAAAATTTGGTTCTCTCTTTTTGTGGAGCCCATACGATGTTTGGTCTATTGCAGACATATCCGTTAGCGAATCTAGATTGCTAGAAATACAGTCTTTTGTTAATAGCCGTAACGGCAGATCCATTCTCTTGGATGACGCATTTAATTGGGTTGTCGGTGGAGTTGTTGCCCGGAATCTTTACGCTGAGATTTATGTCGATTCCAAGGTTTTGGCCATTAAAAAGGCTTTTGACATGGCCGGCATCACAAATTACCACTTTGACAAAGGAACGAAATCTTTTGTTTCTAATACGAAGAAAGAGGAAGCAGCGCCTAAGCTCGCCCCGCTTTATAAACCATTATGGGAGGATGATTAAATGACTAGCAATAATTTTGGCTGGATTTTTTGGAAAGATCCTTCGCCGCGTGCGAAACTCGCCGATGATTCTAAATTGGCTGGAACCACAAAATTAGAAACGCTGGTACGTGAATTGATACAAAACGCAGTTGACGCGAGGACGACAAATCCTGCAAGACTTGTGGTGGAAGATGGAACTGTCTCCCTATCGGATTTACACGATGCTCTTAAATTGGATGAATTAAAAGCGCACATTAAAGGCACTCTAGATTTTGCCAGTGCTGAAAATCCAAATAATAGAATCGTTCCTAAGTGTGAAAGCCAACTTGCCCTTCTTGATTCCTCGCGTTGCCGTTATTTGAAGTTTTCTGACTTCAATACGAAAGGCCTTGAGGGCATATCGAAATTTGATAAAACAAAAGCGATTTGGAAACTCCTTTTTGATGATGGTACTTCCGCGAAAGAAGCTTCTAGCGCCGGCGGAGTGGGCGTCGGTAAAAACGCTACCTTTCCTTTCAGCCAAATCTCCACGGTAATTTACGCAACGAAAACAGATGAGGGCTACGGTTTGGTTGGTTCGGCGCGTTTAAATTCGAGCCGTGTTGACAAGACGACGTATCAGCCAGAAGGAAATTTTCTAGTATACGATGACTACGAGAGTGTCATTTCCGGGGATTGCTCTTCTATTCGAGCGCTTGGCACAGAAGAGACTCGTGATTTTAAAGTTGATTTATTTAGCAGAGATGAAAAAGGCAGCGATGTCATAATTCTTGGAACCGACGGCAACACAGCACTTTCAGATCCTTATTGGGCCAAACGGTTCGCTTTATATGCAATTATTAATTTTTATCCCGCCATTCTCAATGGAGTCTTTACGCTCGATATAAAGCAGGAAGGCAAAGAGACCATAGCACTAAACGCGAGTTCTATATCTGATGTAGTCGAATCGTTTGAGTCCGACGAAGGTGATTCGCGGGAACTTTACGAATTGATTCATGACGCAAAGCTTTTGATTGATACTTTGAAACAAAACGACGACGAAGCCATATATAGAATTGTCAAACAAACGGATCCCGTCCTTGGAGATTTAACCTTGTATATGAACGCGTCGCCTGACGTAGATGTTAAATGTTGGCAATTATTCAGGTCTTTTGGAATGAAAACGATCACCAGAGACATAAGAATACAAAAACCAGTTTTTTCAATTGTGGTTATCCACAGCAAAATCGGCTCTGATTACCTACTTGCCGCTGAGTCTGGAAATCATACCGAGTACAACCTACAACCACTTGGCGAAAGCAAAGCGAAAGAAGTCGGGAAAGCCATTAAAAATTTTGAAAGTTGGGTTGCTCAGGAAGTCGGTCATTTTGGGCAGGTTGATTCTTCAAAAACAGATATTGAATTAGCTGGCCTAACTAGTTTTATCGCTTTGCCGGGGGATTTGAAAACTTCCGATGCTGAAGAAGGGGTAAAGCCCATGCTGGAACTAGAGCCCGCGCCCCAAGAGAAGAAAATTAAAAAAAGAAAGCCAAGAAAACGCGACTCGTCTAAACCTGACCCAGAAGGCCTACTTATGGGGCAAAGAAAAGAACAATGGAATCATAACGATGATTCGCACAAAACATGGAACGGCGAACGCGAAACGAAAACAGAAAACGTGCCAGTTGTTCCAGGTGACGGAAAAACGGGGTATGACCGTGTTGTTCAAGTTAAAGGAACCTTCCGCGATATTCATAGCCCATACTCGAAAAAAGTGGAATTAGTTGGGAAAATTGACAGCTCCGTTTACAAGTCAAAATGCATTGATATTTCTGTGTTGGCGGTTAACGAGCAAGGGAATATCAACGATTATTTGCCCAAAGTGAATGACGCGGTCGATCTAGTCACAGGGGAAGTTTTAACGGAAATTGAAAATGACCACGTTATCAAAGGGGTCCGAGTTGGTAGCGATTTATACGTTCATTTGGAAATTAATTTTGCCGCTCCATTTAGGTCGAGCCTTATAGAATCGGCGAGTGTAGTGCAGCACATTGAACAAACAAAGCCACAACAGGAGGGTGTAAAAGATGAAAGTACCAAATAAAGGAAATCGGCCTATTCCGATTTTGTTGGAAGATGGAGGGGATTACACGAACGGTTCTCATTTTAAGACGAGCGTAGAAATTGTTCACACTCCTGAGTCTAACGAAGAACCAATTTATAAAATTGCTGTTTCCGTGGATCTTTTATGCCCCCCTCTTGAAGAAATGATTTCTGAGAACCGAGCGAAAATTGTTGTGTGTCTAGAACAGGACACGACGCGTAAATTCCAAGATTACGAGGAAGGCATGGTTATCGAGATCAATGCCTCTGCTTTGAGACTAACCACAAATCTTGACATTACGCCGCTCATCGTTACGACGGGAAAGACGGAATTAACTTATGATCCTGGGTTTGTAGATCCGATTTATAGGCATTTTTCCAACCAAAAATTTGCTTTAGAGAAGGCTCAAATTCTTGGGTATGGGCGAGTAGCTCATATAAAAACTAACGCCGTAAAGGGCTTAAGCCAAATTGTCGCAATCCACGAGCTGAAAGAAAAAGATACAAAGCATCCTTATACAATTGATTTAAATGGCGACAAAATAATTATCAACGCGAATCCGGAAATAACCCGAAACATTAAACTAATACAAACCAATTCAATGCAGTTAGAAGGACTTGTTAATTCCTCTTTCGCTTACGCTGTGTTCTTTTATGTAATTGAAATGATGATAGCGGATCCTGGTTCCTATTCGTCCTGGCGATGGTTCGCGGCGATTGTTTCAAAAATTAATAAAGTTCGTTCCCAAAAAGGTCAATCAGAATTCGATCCAAATAGTTTTTTAATTAATTGCAGTTCACTTTCCACTTGTCACGAAGAGGTGTGGACGCTTGTGAGCCAGCTTTTGACGGATAACAATGGCCAAATGATGCTTCTCGGTTTTGAAAGCGCGGGAAGATTTGCGGAGAATCAATAATATGAGAATTCGTTTATTAACTGATAACGGTCTAATCGATTTAAAAAAGGCCGGCGAAGAACATCCGGAGTACTATATAAATTTAGACCCTAACCCAGATGATTTCGATTGCTTTGAATATCCTGATTTTCAAATTCCAGCAGACAACTATCCAGATCTTATCCTTCCGTTAGACGGGGACGAGGGTTTTAACGAGAATGATTATCTAAATTCCCTGATACTTTACAAGTTCTTTTCCTTGAACAGAATACCTCTCAGTCTTCTCTTTGACCCACGATACCTTAGCTATCTTACCCATTTTGTTTACATTAACTACATGAGACTTCGCTGGCCCACTGAAGGAATCAAGTCTAAAGGACGAATTCCAGATAGGTATTTTTTCAAAAGGGCCCCATATGGAAGGCAAGGGATATTAGGCCTTTTTTGGCCTGCGTATTTGCTTTCATTAGATACGGACGAGCCAAAGGTTTTCAAAGAAAGACTGCATTATTATTTTTGCGGAAATCGTATTCTTCGCGATAGTGTAATTGAGCATTCCTATGCTAGGAATCCCAAACTGTTCTCGACGATTATGGAAGACATAGCTAAAAACGATGGAACGGTCATAAGACTAACCGGGAAAAAAGGTAAAGCTTATCCGAAAGTAATACAAAACATGCTTTCCGTGACGAGCCTAGACCTTTTGGAAAACGACGAATTAACAGAGATGTTAGATGAACAAGTGAAAATAATAGCGGCAGGGGCATATGATGACGCCGCTGACGACGACATTGATGACGAATGATTAGCAGAATCTAATCTGTCTATTCAGATTGATAAAAGCTTTTCCGTTTGAGAAATATATCATTCCATCTGGGGTGGTTTCGCCTGCATTAAGAAATTTTGTCGCGGATGGCGTGTCAAATTTGCAATGCCTCAAAAGATAGCCTCTGAATTTGCCACGGTCATAAAGGTTGTAACAAACTACATTTCCGTCGTTTTTGACAACAATGTAGCCTCCGTTGGCTTCTTCAACGGCATTCCAAGGGGTGGCGGGCTCCATTCCTAATGCAACATTAACAAGGAAATCAGTGATTTTCTTGGTGTAATAGTTTTCTACATCAACAAACAGTGGGTCTTCCATTTCCATTATTTCACAAATGCGTTCGAGCCTATTGTCACGTCCACAATAATGAATAAGGACTGCTTCGGCGAAAATTTGAGGGAAAAAAGAATCCACGAGCATAAAGTTGCGCCTGCAGCAATCATCCATCATATGATCAAATTTGATGGTGATGCTGCTATTATCAAGCAAACTCAATATATATGCCTTTGTTTGGTCCAAACTTGGCGAACTTTCCGAGAAATTCTTAATTAATTCAAAATCAAAACCCGGAACTGGCTCTATCTCGTAAACGAATTTTGTGGCATGGGACGCATTGAACAGGGTTGGGAGGCTTCCTAAATAAGATTTAATTGAGAATCCTAAATCTGGCAATCCAGCAGAGCGAGGATCGCGTAATTTCATGATTAAATCTGTTTTTTGCGTTGCGGGGGCTTTGAGTTTTGTTTGCTTTAAAGCGTCCATAACCCTCGACCCCGCGGCACTTTCAAAAGAGTTTGTTCCCGCGTTTATCTCGCTTAATAATTGGGGAACATCCTTTAACAAATCGTTTAATGAATAACAGCCTTCGTATATGCCGTTTCTATAGAATGCTATTTTGCTAGATTCGTGATGAAACCGAAGACCTTCTCTTAAAATTTCTTCAATTTTATATATTTCTGATGGAATGGGATTTAGGTCTTTGTCTGCGCCGAAAACTTGGCCGTCAGCTAGTAATTTTGCGAATGCATAGATTTCTGACCACTCGCCCTTATTTCCCTTTGGCATTTTTTAAAACCTTCTTTATTTGCTTTGCTACTGCAGCGATAACTGGAACGGTGACGCTATTACCTAGCTGTTTATATAGCGGCCCATCCGCCAATGGCAGGACATACTCGTCAGGAAAGCCTTGCAGTCTTGCCCACTCGCGTGGTGTCATTTTTCTGATGCCTTCTCGGTTGACTTCGCCATGTATATGCGTGATTGGTGTAAAGTCTTCCAGACGATTATCAACAATCAAATTTCTTTCTCTCCCCATTCCGCCACATACAATTGCACATGCGATTTCGTTTCTATCTCGAACGACGAAGCCAAATCCGTGTCCTTTTGCGGCGTGTCTTTCCTTGTGTTTGCGCAAACAATTTAGATATGTGTCCGAGAGGTAATATTTAACAGAAACTGGATTTTCTTCAACAATGTCCTCTATAACCGGTGCCCGCCCCTTCAAGGGTTGCGGGAAATCAAAGGTCTCTGGCGCGATATCATTTCTGAAAGCAACGATATAAATTCTTTCGCGGTTTTGCGGCACGCCAAAATCTTTGCTATTCAGCACTTTATAAAAGACTTTGTATCCAATTTCTTCAAATGATCCACGAATAATCTCAAAAGTCCTGCCCTTATCGTGCATTACAAGGCCCTTCACGTTTTCACAAAAAATGACTTTTGGCTTGTGATAATCGCAAATTCTGACGACGTCGTGGAAGAGAGTGCCACGAGAGAGCCCCTTGTAATTGTCTTGGAAACCATTCTTTTTTCCCGCAATGCTGAAGGCTTGACAAGGGAAGCCCGCCAAACAAATATCAAACGAAGGGATTTCACTGGCTTCAATTTTGGTTATATCGCCCGCTAATTCAAATTCATCATGAAAATTTGCAGCATACGTTTTGCATGCTTTTTTGTCAAACTCACTAACGAAAACGGTCTCTATGCTTTTTTTAAAGGCTTCTTCAAAGCCTAAACGAATTCCGCCAATACCAGCAAATAAGTCAATTGATTTGTAACGCATAAGTCAGTCCATACCTCCCATTCGCATTCTACAAGGAACAAGACCATCAATCTAAACTTCGGGCTTAATCCGCAGTGCCGATTGCCTGTTACGGTCTGCTAACGTTGAACCTAAATAAAATGGAAGTTACTGCACGTTTGTAATTATCTCATTTTTTCCTTCTCTTTTAAGAGAAAACTTAAAGATTCCTTAAAACCGATTTGTCGTTATACGCTGCAAAATAGAATCCGTGCTAAATATTTATGGATCTTGAACGGCTCATATAAAAATGATCTAATTTACCCGAGGCAAATAGAATATGGCAAATGTGAGCGAATGCTACGATTTCATTAAAGACAAAATAGATTGCTTAAAGGATAGTTTTCCAACTTTGAGGCAAAAGAGGGATGATTATACATTTTCTGCTCTTTGCGTTAAAAACGACTACTACAAAAATCCTTCGCTAGATTTCAACGAAAACACCATCAAAGACATGGTAGTAGATGGACCCATGGACGGCGGAGTTGACGCCATGTTGTTGGATCCGTCAAGCTCAGACGAAACTAACCTTATTTTGGTCCAATCAAAGTTTTACCAAAAGGTCACTTACGAAGATGTGGTTAACGCCATCACAAAAATGGTCCGTTTTTATAACGACATGGAAGAAGGGGATTACGGAAACGTTCAAGACAATGTCACGACAAGATTCTTGAACTTGAACGCCGATGTTGGAGAAGACTCTAAAGTTGTTTTTGTCCTCTACATTAGCGCTCCTAAAAATGGAATCCGCTCCAGCAGGTATGAAGATGCGTTTAACAAATTGACGAATAATCCAAGAAAGTATGAACTTCGCGTCCTTTTCGACCAAGATATATGCGAAACCATAAAAGAAGCGGAATCGAGAAGACCTGACGTTGAATCGGGGAAAATTTTCATCGATAGTGCGGATAACTATTTGGCTTATGGAAACGATGAGGCCGTGATAGTCAATGCATCTGCTTTCGGTATCAAAGAGCTTTACGGCAAGCACCGTTTAACCTTATTGGCAAAGAATTTGAGATACCATGTGGCTGGTGCAAATATCGATAAGGCTATACGTGAATCTGTTGAGCAAAGCCCTGGTGATTTTTGGTTCAAAAACAACGGAATTACAATCATCTGCGAAGATTTTTCAATTAGTGGCAAGGAAGTAAAACTGAAACATTTCTCGATCATCAATGGAGGCCAAACCACTTACAACCTCTTTGGAAGCAAGGAATTAAACAAGGAAAAAGATTTTTATTTGCCATGCAAGATTATAAAAGTTCGCGGCGAAACCGAAGACGATAAGTCGAATTTCGTGTTAGACATTGCAAAAGCAACTAATTCTCAAAAAGCTATCAAGCCAATAGATTTGAAAGCGAACTCGCCAGAACAAGTTCGATTTGCTACTTCGATGCGCGAATGTGGTGTTTTCTATCAAACCAAGCGTGGCGAGGACGTTCCAAAAGATTATAAAACGGACTATCTCAATACAGATTTAGCCGAAGTGGGGAAGCTGTGCCTTTCTGCAATTTTTCAGCTTCCCGGGACAAGTCGAAACAAACCATCTGTCTTGTATAATGCTGAATTTTACGAAACAATTTTCCGCAGCGACACTAAAAAAATCGCTATTGGTAAAACAACTTCTGTACATGGATTATTATTTTAGAAACACCTTTTTAGAAAGATTCGATAAGGAATATAAAGATAAACCCAACGCCAATGAATTAATTCCTTTAGCGCATAACGCAAGAACGACGTGCGTTGCATTCGTAGCCCTGGCTTCTAGGTACCGTTGTGGCAATGTTGATGACGGGAAATTGAAAACGATTTTTGAGCATATAGGCACGGAAACCTATTCCAAATACATGTACGAAATTTTCAAGGATATAAGCTCATTTGACAGCATCGTTTCCGACCGCATTTTTAACGATAAAAGTACATTTGATGAAATGCTATACAAGCTTTATTGCGACATCATTAAGGCTGGACGTAAATGTTATTCCGCGGAAAGCAAATACGACACTTCGCTGAACGAATCGAATTATTTGAAGAAAGATTCCAATTATTACTCGATTTTGAAAACGGAATGGGAAGATCTTTGTGAGAAAATTGATTCCGTTTTCGAATCAAAATTCAATTAACGTTTCTTCCAATTTCAAAGTTAAATTAAAGGGACGTATTGACGCATCGCTGCCTCAGGGCATTTGATTGATTAGCTTTTTGTTTCGCGCGAAAAGATTCGCTGCGAACCAGTGTGTTTCGGCTAAAGTGGCAAATGTTAAAATTGAAATATGGCAAAAAAGAATGAATTAGAATGCCTGAAAACCATAGTCGATGCTTACTGCTACAAAACGAGTTACGCACGAGTCAATTTTGATAATGCGGACTGCCGATGGCTTTCTCACGTTCTTCAAAACGCTAAAGAAACTGGAAACGACAATACGTTTCCGGATTTTGTTAGCGATGGAGCGATCATCGAGCACTTTCAAATAACGTCGGCAAAAGAAGGGCGTAAAGGGTCTTTGTACATGGCTGAAGATTCTAAAAACAACGCTAAATGGGGAAAGGAATTCCAAAAAAGGGAGGATGATTTCTTGAATTCCTCTCCTAAGCCTGGGACGCTGACGAGTATTTCGAATGAGCACGAGTATGACAATTTTTCTTATGAGAACTTTCTCAATTCGATAAAGTTTAATGTGGATAGCCATATAAAATCTTTTGAGAAGAGTGGAATTACAAACAAGAAAGTTATATTTATCATGGAGCAGCCTGATGCTCGCTTGTGCAAGACTAAGACATACAGCTCGTGCGAGTTCTATTTGCTACACGAAGATAGAAGGGCGCTTCGTATTCTCAAAAGATACGCACACAAGATAGATTTCGTAATTTATACGGTTGCAGATTCTATCGAGGTTATCGATTTGTCAAAAATAGACTACTTAATTGAAACGGGCTTAGATTTATCCGATGTAAAACCAGGAAAAATCAGAAAAATTCATATCGGACTTTTCGGTGATGCTCCTGGCAACAAATGTGGTTTTTAGGCGATAGGAACACCGGCTGTTTAATGACTTGTGATGCCCCCTTCCTTTAATTTGATGTTGCGGCGGTAAATTCAGTTCGTGCATAGGCTTTTTGCTGCCTGTGTCATTTTGGGAAATAAGGAAAATCTATTTCACAAAAATCATTTCCCTATGATAATCGAGAAAATCGCCCATATTTGGATTGAACAGGATGTCGTATTTCTTGCTCCTATCTAACGCAAGGATATCGGCATTTTCACTTGTGATAATGCTCGATAGTAAGATATGACCGTCATTTTCAAACGAAATGAGCCCCTGATCAAATAGACGGTCATAAGTCGCGCTTAGCAGAAGCCCATTGTCAGAACTGATGCGTTCTCGATTGTTGGATGCCGCCCACGGTTTGATATGACTCGCGATAAGAATTTCTGGCAGGCTAAGCCGGGTGATGATGCACCGCCCGTGATATTTTTGAATAAGGTTATCGCGGTAGTCCCCCTGACCGATTCGGGCTTTAATCAAGGCTTCACGTTCAGTCGTATTTAAAGCGGCGTCTTCTTTGATTTGCTTAAGGGCTTGCTCGGAGGAATTCTTTTCTCCAATGACGGAACAAACATAGAGACGGTAATGCTTGATTGCATTGCTATACATCCTCTTGCCCTTTTTGTCCTTGGCTTCGAAATAAGGGTTGGCCCGGATTAAAGCGATGGCTAAGTCGAGCTCAAAAAGACTCATTTCTTGAAGGGGCTTAACGATAACGCCTTCGCGAAGCATGTCTTCAGAAGCGACGGCTAGGCCGCTGCAATAATGGTCCACGGACCGTTCGCTTAAAGCCGTCCCGTCCTTTTTGGGACAGGTGCGTAGAAAATCAGAGAATTCCATATCCACGCGATATTATACGCGAAAATGGCAGGCGGACGGGTTTTATAAGGCAATTTTCCGAGCCTTTTATTAGATAACTAATAACACCCCATCCTACCCCCTAAATTCCACCCTCTCCCATTTCTAGTTTTGGTATATAATCTACTTGCATGAACATTGGGGAGTTTTTAGCATACCGACGTAAGCAACTCGGATTATCTTTATCCGATGTTGGCAGCGTCATCGGCTATACCCCTCAGGCGATTTATCGCTACGAGAAGGGGATTGTTAAAATCGACTTAAGCTTAGTCGATTCCTTTTGTCGGGTTTTAGATTTGTCCATCGAATCCTTCTTTAAGATGGATCCCAAGGCGATCTCGTCCTATCAAAACGAGAAATTCATCCAAAACGCTTTCTGCACGTTACTACAAACTGAACTCGACCGCGAACCCGGGATCGTTCATAAAATCGCCGCGGAGCTAAATGTATCCACGTCCCGCGTAGAGAAGTGGTGCAATGGCATCTCGCTCCCCTCGGTCGGCGATTTTATTGTTTTGTCCAATATCCTTGGTTATCAACCCACGGATTTATATTTAGGCCACGAAAGAAAGATTGCGGTTGTCCCTCACCTCAAATGGAAGGTGCCTCTTATTGCAGTGGCTTCTGCGATGGCGATCTCCGCCTGCGTCTCGATCCCCATTGCTTTATCTCGTTTTAACCCCTCTTATCAGGATTCCTCCTCCAAGCCCTATGTCCCGCCTTTAAAAGAAACCTGCCACGTGCAGATTCAAGGGTATGACGTCGATGACCATAAACCCATTGAAGAATTAAGCTATCGTTATACGGTAGATAAGGGGACAACCCTATCGGATTTTAACCCCAGTTCCCCGTATTACGATTATGTTTGTTCTTGGTTGGATGGGAATGATTTTAGCTATGCGGATACTCCCATTGACCACGATATCGCTCTTCAGGCTTTCTTCTCCAAGAAGACCTTTACGGTCACTTTTCTTGGCTATCATAATGAAGTACTAGGAACTTCCAAAGCCCGTTATCTTTCTTCGGCGATCGCTCCCACTTCCATTCAAGACCAAGGGGATTTCCGGTTTGTTGGATGGAAAGAAAACTTCAACTCCATTAAATCCAACCTCACCGTCCATTCGTTATTCTCTCGGTTCCGTTCGAACCTCGTGCTCGACTTTGTGGGAGGAGAAGAAGGCGGAGAAACCAGTGATGCCTATTTAGGCTACACCGCCGAAGCGTTTGATTCCCTTCCTAAGCCCAAGAAGAAAGGACACCAGTTCCTTTATTATGCCGATCAATATGGCCGTAAATTCGATGAGCATTACCAAATGGAAGGGGAATCGGTTAAACTCCACGCGGTCTATAAGCCCTTAACCTATCAAATCCATTTTGAAGGAACGGATTCGACGCAATCCGTCACCTTTGGAACCGAAGTCACCACATTGCCCCCAACATTAGGGAGCAACGATATCGTTTTAGGCTGGACGGATGGAGAAAAGCAAATCACGTTGCCTTTTACCTATAACGATGATTTTGATATCACCCTCCGCCCGATGCTAGCGAAAGAATTCTTTGATTATGAATTAAAGAACAACGAAGTGACTTTAAATGGCATTAAGAAGTGGGGGAATCCCGAACTCGACTTAACCGCGTTAGGGAATTATCCGATCACTAAAATTTCTTCCCACGCCTTAAAGGATTTGGATCACGTGGAATCGTTAACCTTTAATCAGTCCAAATTAGACCTCGCTGCATCGTGCTTTGAAAATCTCCTCGCGTTACGTCACGTTTATTTTAATGAACTGGATTCGACGAGCCACTTTGAGGTAAATCCCTTTGTCAACTGCCCAAACGTGACTTACCTCCGTTCCGGCACCCCCTTTAAAAACGAAACCGAACCCTTGAAATTAAAAGAATACGGATTGGAAGGCGGAAGTGGATTCACCTTTGAATTCAATGAAGTTTCTAAATCCGTTCCCGCTTCTTGGAATGATGATTTTGGAGTGCTAGGAGAATTACGTTTAGGCAACGGCATCCAAGGAACGGTAGAAATCCGTAGCCATAACTGCAAAATCCTCCGTTTTGTTCCGGGGCAAGTTGGCTATTCCATGTTAACGGTGGAACTCCCCGACGTAAACCAAGACGAGATGCGATTCTATGGCACCTCGCTTGTCCGCCTTGAAGGAGAGAAATTTGGCAAAGTCAAACGCTTTATCATGGAAAATGGCGGAGTGTCTTTTGATAACCGGAATCGATATCTTGAAGTGGAAGAATTCGATATGTCTCGCGGCAAGATCCTTGCTCTCCGTAATCAATATATTAAAGCAGACCGCGTCGTTCTCCCCGATAAAGTCCGCGAAGGTTATTTTGCTCCATTAAACGATAAGTTAGTCGTGGATTTCTATGGCTGCAAATCCTTCCCCGTGGAACTCATCTCCCGTTGCGCCTTTATCGATGGCATGAATACCAGCATTAATTATCACGAAGAGAAACGTTACGACGAGAACGCCGTCATCGATTATCCGATGTCGATCTTCAGTTGGTAATCTTTTTAACCTAAATCATGACGGAGAACCTCTCACGGGGTTCCCTTTTTTGTTAAACTCCTAAATCGATACACGTACCCCCTCTTTTTCGTTTTGGCCGCCTTAAACAAAACGTTTTATTTATTGTTTACTAAGAAGGATTGTTGTTGAAACGGGATAACTGAACCAAAGAGTAAAGTAAATTTGCATAAGCAACAAGACTGAGGTGGATGGAGAAAGCCCACGAAGTCGATTTAGGCATAATGCTAAAAAGGAGGCAATAAAAAGACACAGAAATTTTCAAAGAATGTAAACAGTGGCTGTTAGACAA
>OIWM01000057.1_pt1 | contig 121361 bp, 112 predicted proteins | sample 1587451 | NCBI WGS metagenome assembly OIWM01 (sample SAMEA3888907, study PRJEB22519) | human gut metagenome | biome: human gut; feature: human-associated habitat; material: faeces | place: Denmark | collected 2011 | reverse complement strand
AAAGCCAGTACGCCTACTATAAGAATGCGTTAAATGCCGCTCAAACTACCGCGGACATGGACCGCGCTCTTGCCGCCTTTCTGAGCTTGTCCAATCCGACGAATCTAAATTGCCTCGTCAAAGCAAAACGCTGCGCAGCGTTTATGGGTATGCCAAAGAACACCCGATTCTTTCAGTTGGCCCAACGGCTAAAGAACTGGGCTTATCCTTCAATAGCGTCGCTTCTGCCGTAAAGAAACTTTTAGAAGCAAAAATTCTTCGGGAAGTGACTTCCAAAAGCAGAAACCGCATTTACGAATATACGGAATATGTAAATATTTTAAAGTCAGGAACAGACTTTAAAAATAATTACGGATAAAAAGTACGATAAAATCAAATGAATTTAAAATAAATCCCTTGTTGATTGGCTATGATTAAATGTCAAAAATCAAAAGAGGCAAAATACCTCTTTTCTAATTTTTTACAAAGTGAAATAATTAAGATGCTATGAATGCGATTAAATTTGGAACCGGCGGATTTCGTGGAGTGATTGGGGAAGATTTTACCCGTGAAACTACATGCGGAATCGCCGAGGCGTTAAGTCAGATTATCGAAGAAGAAGGGGCAAAGAAAGAAATCGTTGTCGGTTATGACCGTAGACGTAATTCCCCAGAAACTGCCAAGATGATGGCTAAAGTTTTTACTAGCCACGGCATTCACGTTTTTCTAACTTCTACCGAGTGCCCCACCCCCTGCGTGATTTATCATGTAACTGCTTTAAATTGCGATTATGGGGTCATGATTACCGCGAGTCATAATCCCGCCACCTTTAATGGGGTCAAAGTTTTTACCAAAGGCGGATACGACGCGGATGAAACTTTTACCAATCGCCTAGAAAGAAAGTTTTTGAAAGTCGAATCGGTTCCAACAACATTCGACGAATCCCTTATTACGACTTTTGAAGCATTAATCCCCTACATTAATCATGCGTTAAGTTTTTCTAAACCCCATTTAGATCGCCCTTTACGAATCGCCTACGATAATCTCTACGGCACGGGGGTTACGACGATTGTTCCGGCGTTAGAAAAGTTAGGATTAAAGGACATAAAGGTCTTTCATCCAGAGCACGACTGCAATTTCGGCGGATTGCTCCCCAATCCTTTGGAAGTCAATCTAATGGGTTTAAAGCAATTTGTTACCCAAGAGCATTATGACGTAGGGTTCTCCGCCGATAGCGATGCCGACCGTCTAGCGGTTTTAGACGAAAACGGGCGTTTCGTCACGGCAAACGAAATCTTAGGATGCATCTATTATTACCTGGTGAAGGTGCGTGGATTAAAAGGAGACGTGGTTCGTAATTTGGCCACTTCCCAGTTACTAGATGACCTCGCCAAGCAATTAGGTCAAACCTGCCACGAAGTGGATGTTGGATTTAAAAACATCACCTCGGAAATGACGCGCGTCGATGCTTTGTTAGGTGGCGAAAGTAGCGGCGGCCTTACGATGCGCGGCTATTTAAAGGGGAAAGACACCACGTTCGCGTTGCTTCTATTCGTTAACATGATGGACGATATGAAGATGCCGATCTCTCAAATTGTGAAAGAAGTGAAGGCATTCGCCCATTATCCTTCCTTTGATTACGAATCCTTTGTGACCTACCCCAAATGGATGGAGCAGGGGATTGAAGCCTATTTCGAAGAACGCTCTCCCTCCTTTGTCCACCCCGTTATCAAAAGGGAAAAGATTGGCAGGAACATCCGTTATTGGTTCAATGACCACGAATGGGCTTTATTACGCCTTTCTAACACGGAACCCGCCATCCGCATCTACTTGGAAATTGATGATTTTGCCTTGCTGAAGGAAGAAGAAACTCGCATTCAACGTTTCGTCGCGGAATTAGGAGATTCGAAATGAAATTAATCGATGAGATTTTATCCATTTCCCGCGACATTGAATTCTCGAAAGCCAAAGGAGAATCGCGAAAGCTTCCGGGTGGTGCCTTGTTTTTAGAAAACGGAATCGATGTCCCCTTTTCTTCTGTTTCCTTGTGCCGCTTTCCTTATATGCAGGACGGCTTAACGTTATGGGCCCTTCAAAACGGCAAGATGTCGATGAACGAATCCAATTTTTTCTATCTTCCAGAAAATATCGACGGAGAACCCAATTTTTTGGCTTTTACCTTGGGATTAAAGGACCAGGATTCCTATTTCCCCTACGCTTTGTTTGACTGCAACCGCAACATCCTAGAAAAAGGAGTCGCCCGTCATACGGTTTATAAAGATGGTTATTGTCTTTATTTCTTAGAACTCGATTCTTTGGTTTACGTGATGCGATTTGGCATCTCCAAAGAAAAGGAATTGCTGATGGAAGGAGCCGTGATTTCCAAAAGTTCCAAGCCCCAATCCATCTATACTTCCCTTTATCTCAACCCGATGCTGATGCATGGAACTTGTTCTAGCATCGAGACCAAATGGTTCAAGCAATGCGAATTCAAGGACCACGTGTATGCGTTTTCTACGGTAGAAGACCTTTCTCGCACCATGCATTTAGAGTCTCACGCAGAACTTTGTGCTCCGCTAGAAGAAGGGGTTCAGGAGCATATCACCACCTCTCGCGCCCTTTATTGTGGAGGAAAAAACAATCCATTATCGGAAGCCACCCCGTTATTGAAAGGGGAATTTGCCCAAGAAAAGAAGCTGACTCGGTTTTCCGATACAGCAATTGCTGGAGATTTCCGACTTCTTGAATTAAAACCTCACGCGGTCTATTCCTTTGGCTATGCCTTTGGAAAAGAAGTGGTTCACCGCGATTTAAAATCCATTCAGCAGGCCTTTGATGAATTAGAAACGGATAACAATTTCTCTCGAATCCCCTCTAGTTTTCATTTCCATTTTGAAGGAAAGGACGGAGAAATTGAATCTCGTTTCTTCGATATGTTGGTGAAACAAGTCCAATACTGCGCTTCCTGCAAAAATAGCACCCTTTCGATGCTAGGGGTACGCGACATTTATCAAGCGATTGAAGCCCAGGTTGCTTTTGCTCCAAAAGAAGCTCGTAGCAAAATGCTCGACTGTTTGAATTATCTCGAATTAGGCGGACGCAGTCCGAGGCAATTCGCCCATTTTGAAAAAGGGATCAACGAGATTCGCGTCGATGCTCGTGAATTCATTGATCAGGGCTTATGGATTATTCGTTGTCTCTATACTTATCTAGCTTATACCGGCGATTTTGATTTCCTAAAAGAAGAAGCGGGCTTTATCCAAATCCATGGTTCCTCAGCAACTTTGTTGCCTCAACGTAGTTCCGTTTTGGATCACATTGAACGGATTCTGGGTTATCTGATTTCTCATATCGATCCCAAAACCCATTGTCTCCGTACCTTATATGGAGATTGGAACGACGCGATTGATGGACTAGGCAAAGGAGAAGATGAATCCTCTTTCGGCGATGGGGTCTCCGCGATGGCGACCTTCCAACTTTATGAAACCATCGGACTCTTCGAAGAGATTTGTTCCCAAATCGACTATACGTCCCCCTTGGATTTGCAAGGAAAGAAAGAGGAACTCGAACAAGGAATTCTTCAAAATATCATAATAAGACAAGGGAACGAATATCGAATTGTCCATGGATGGGGCAAGCATCAATCCTTCTATGTCGGCTCTTTTGATGATGTAGACCATAAGTCCCGTTATGCCTTAACTTCCCCTGCCTTTTATTGCCTAAGCGGATTCGCTTTAAAACATCCAGAATTCCTAGACGCCGCGAAGAACGAATTGGCTCATCTAGAAGGGAAATACGGGTTCTTAACCTTTTACCCGACCTTCTACAAAGATGCTGCAGAAGTAGGGCGTATCGTGAATCTCCCCGAAGGAACCGCGGAAAACGGGGCTACTTATATCCATGGAGCTTTGTTCGCCGTTGACGCCTTGTTCCGCTCCAATGAACCGGAATGGGCGTTCCGCGAAATTGATAAATTGCTTCCTTATCATCATGACTTTGTGTCGACGACTCCGTTTGTTATGCCAAACTCCTATATCGATAATCCCAACTTAGGATGCGACGGGGAGTCCATGTCCGATTGGTTCACGGGATCCAGCTCCACCCTATTAAAAATATTCTTACGGGACGTCTTTGGTTTGGATGTTCGTCTTAACGAAATTCGCTTCTCTCCGCCGGAATGCATGCCTTGGAAACGCTTGTCGATTCAAGTTTGCATCGAGAATAAACCGATGGAAATTGAACTTGTTGCTCATCAATCACCTTCCTTGTCCTTCAACGGCAAAACCCTAGAAGGAAAGAAAGACGCCTTAAATAAAACGTTCTATTCTTTGCCGAAAAGCGAACTACAATCCGCGAATCGGTTGGTTCTATCGACCCCATCATCCACGAAAGGAGAAATTGAATTATGAAAAAAAGAAACGGAATCCTCATCGCATTGTCTTTAGCGGCCACGCTTCCAGGAATTGCTTCCTGCGGAGGCGGAGCTGCCGACAATCTCCAACAGCTGAACGTCGTTTTGCTTAACGCCGGCTGGGGAGAAGAATGGTTTAACGACATCGCCGCGAAATGGGAAGCGGCCAATGAAGGTTACAAGGTCAACGTCATTTCCAAATACGAAGTCAAAACCTTGATCAACAAGCATTTAGCCTCGAAAAACAATACCGACGACCTTTATATCGCCACGGATTCCAGTTGGAAGAACTATGCGGCCCAAGGGAAATTCTTGGCTCTAGATTCTTGGATGGAAGAAGAAGTCGATGGAGTGAAATTCATCGATAAGGTCAGCCCTGAATATCGAAAAGACCTTTATTTCACAACGGCGAAAGGGGAACAGCATGTTTATCGTCTCCCTTGGACCAATGGCATCGGCGGCATCTATTACAACGCGAAGATGTTCGAAGCGAATCACTGGAAAGTCCCCGAAACCACCGCGGAGCTTTTAGCCCTTGTTCGCGATATGATGGAAAATCCTGTTGCCGTAGAAGGAAGCGATACCGATATCGTTCGCCCCTTTGTCTTCAGTGGGACCAATACGGACTATTTTGATTACGCCGTCTTGACCTGGTGGATGCAACTCACCGGATTTGAAGATGCTTCGAAATTCTTCAACTACGAATCGGTTTCCTCCTTTGATTATACGGATGCCACCTCCCCTTACGCTTCCTTAAAGAAAGTTGTAGATTACTGGAGAGAACTCCATACGAGTGTCGGCACGGAAAGCCCCTATATCCCGGGATCGATGTCTTTTAGCAAAGACCAGGCGCAACAAGCCTTCTTTAATGGCAAAGCCGCGATGATGTTCAATGGCGATTGGCTTTATAACGAGACACTAGGATATGGGAATAACCGTAATTTCGAAGTGAAACTCATGAAAACTCCAACTTTTGAAGGGGCGAAGCAAACCGACCTTTCTTACGTGATTGGCAGCGACCAATTCATCGCCGTCCCCGCAAGTTCGAAGAAGGCCGATTTGGCGAAAAGCTTTGTGAAAATGATGGTTTCGGATTGGTCCTTATCGAACTTCACCAACAAAGCGCATGGTTTCTTGGCTTATCAAAACGGCGACATGACCGCGATTGATACATCCAATTCCTATTTGTCTTCCTGCGTGGAAGCAAGAAAAGGCTACGCGCATAAATTAACGGATTATAGCCAATCCCGTAAGTACTTGGACGGCGACATCAAAAACATTTGGGTTGCTAGTGGCAATCGCCCGTATCTTGGCCTTCTCCAAAATAGCTCGAAGACCGTCGACAGTGCGTTCCAAACGTTATACGCCGCGGCTAAAGACGCGTTTAAGTAATCGAAATCCAACGTGGAAGCTCTTGGATCTCCAAGGGCTTTTTTATTGTTGCTTCTTCGGCCAAATTTTATGAAATATCTTAACTTTGATGGAAACTGACAATGTAAAATAGGTAAAAATGACAATGTAAAACATTCGATGAATACTAGAAAACTTCATTTTTTGACAATGTAAATTTCGCACCATTCTCATAAAAAGCAGAATGCGCCGTGATGGTTCATTTTTGCATATCTTTTGGAGTGATTTCTCTTTGAACTCGCGCCGGATTTCCAAACGCAAGGCTATGGGGTGGAATGTCTTTCGTCACGACGCTTCCCGCGCCGATCACGCAACCTTCTCCGATCGTCACGCCCGCTAGGATGGTGACGCTGCCGCCAATCCAAGTGTCCGAACCGATTCGGATGGGTTTGCCGTATTCTTTATCCGTCATGCGTCCTTCCGAATTCTTGTAGCTACGACGTTCATTGGCGTCTAAAGGATGAAGGGCTCCATATAAGGAAACATTAGGTCCAATGTAAACGTTATCCCCAATGGTTACAGGGCAGATATCGAGGACGGTGAAATTGAAATTCGCATACACGTCCTTCCCGAAATGAACGTTGGACCCATAATCCACTTGGAGGGGGCCTTGTATGTATAGCCCTTCCCCGTGATCGGGAAATAGCTCATCGAGGATGCGATTTCTGCGTCTAGTTGCCCCCGGGAGAAGCTGGTTATATATCAAACATGAGTAATGGGCTCTCATGCGCATTTTGGCGAGAAGGGGGTCACTGGGATCGTAGAATTCCCCACCAATCATTTTTTCTAATTCATTCATGGAATAATTATTGGTATTTAAGGGTAAAAAGAAAATGAAGAAGTGCTTACCTTCTTATTTTTCCTTGCCCTTCGCTTCAATTGGTAGCAAACTATGCCTTGCCTAAAAGGCGGCGCAGTTCGTTTGACTGAAATCCTGCGCCTAACAAATGAAAACCAAGGAGTCGTATGAAAAAAATATCTGCCTTTTGGACGGAAACGAAGATTTTATTTCGTTCGGTTCCATCCCCTATCGTCGCTTTATTCGCGGTATCCGTGGTAGCGATGAATCTACTCGCTAATAAAACCATCGTTAATTTACCCTATTTAGCCTTGGATGGCGGCTTTACCGTCAGCTGGCTTGCTTTCTTGACGATGGATATGGTCACCAAGCATTTCGGAGGGAAAGCGGCGAACCGCTTAAACCTCTTCGCCTTGGCGGTAAACCTCTTAATGTCCCTTGTCTTTTATTTGGTTTCGATCATTCCAACTTCGGATGATTACAGTGGTTTCAATTCCATATTTGGGGGTACGTGGTTCATTCTTTTGTCTTCGGCGATTGCTTTCCTCGTCTCCGGATGGACGAATATCGCCTTGAATTTATTGCTTGGAAAATGCTTTAAGAAGAACCCGGATGGAAGGGCCGCCTTCTTTGTTCGCGGATACGTATCGACCTTGCTTGGCCAATTCGTGGATAACCTTGTGTTTGCCGTTTTGACGTTTATGTTGTTCGCCCCCATTTTCTGGGATGGCTTCTCTTGGACGATTGTTCAATGCCTTACCTGTGCCGTTACCGGAGCGGTCGCGGAATTACTCATGGAAGTTATCTTCTCTCCTTTCGGCTATTGGGCCACCAAAAAATGGAAAGAAGATGGCGTGGGCAAAGAGTATTTTGAATTCGAGCAAAAAAGACTGGAGGCCCAGAAATGAAGAAGGTCCTTATCAGTGGAACCTCCTCTGGTATTGGGCTTGCTACGGCCAAGTTATTTTTAGAACGGGGAATGGAAGTGCATGGGTTGGATATCCAAACACCCCAAATTCACAATCCTCATTTCATTCCTCATACCTGCGACGTCACGGATATCGCTTCCTTTCCTGAAATTAACGACGTTCAAATCGTAGTTACCTGCGCCGGAGTCCAAAATAGCGGATCCGACTTAAAGGTCAATTACGAAGGAACCAAAAATGTCGTAGAACGTTATGCCTTTCAGGCTTCGATTGAAAGCGTCCTTCTCTTATCTTCTTCTAGCGCCCACACGGGTTTTGAATTCGCCGATTACAGTGCTTCTAAAGGCGCGGTGATTTCCTATATGAAAAACGTTGCCTGGCGCTTAGCTAAAAAATACCGCGCGACCGTGAATTCGATTTCTTTTGGCGGGGTTTCTACCCCCTTAAACCGTCCTGTGATGGAAAAGGAAGAAGCGTGGAAGCAAATTATGGACGTGACCCCTTTAAAGAAATGGACGAGCCCTGAAGAAGCCGCGGAATGGATCTATTTCTTAACCATTATCAATTCTTCCTGCACGGGGCAAGATATTCTTGTTGATAACGGGGAAAAGGATTTGAATTGCACCTTTGTTTGGCCAGGATTTCAAGACTGAACCCATGTTCAATAAAAATAGCAGGCCAAGCGGCCTGCTTTTCATGTTTAATTACAAAGGGGGATTACTTCAATTCTGGATATTTCCCATCTTCGATCATTTGGTTGAGGGCTTGTTTGACTTCTGGAAGATCTTCGCGGTAAGTAATGCCATACCATTGATCGGAGCTTGGGAATGCTTGGACGGAGATTAAGCCTTTTTCCAAAGCCGTTCCGATGACTTTTGGAATATAGAATTCATCCTTGGATAAATCCGCGTGGGATAAGAAGAAGCGGAATTGCTCTTCTAGGATTTCAAAGATATAGGGCGTTAATCCCCAAATGTTCATGGAAATCGGCGTATCCAGAGGGAGCGTCTGTTCTTTTCCGTCATAGACGCAGTGGCCCTTATCGTCGATTTTGGTGACTTCCTCAATCCCTAAAAGATGGTTGGTGGCATCGAGTTTACAAATTCCACGCGACACCGTGCCGTTCTTGGACAAGGTTTTCCCCAATTGATAAGGGACCATGGCAAAATGGCTGCCTTTTGTCGTTTCTAGGAATTTTTCTAATTGGATAAAGGCATGAGCCCCATAATAATCGTCCGCGTTCACGATGGCGAAATTTTCGTGCAGGACGTCTTTGCAGCATAAAATCGCATGTCCCGTTCCAAAAGGCTTGCTCCGCCCTTCCGGAAGGATTGAAGTATCTTGGATTACATATTCGACGGGAATGTTTTTTTCAATGCGGTTGCCGATTAGATTTTTAAAATCTTCCTGCATATCCTCGCGGACGATGAAGACGACTTTGCCGAATCCAGACCGTTTGGCATCGGCGACAGAAAAATCTAACAGGCCTAATCCCGATGGGGTGATGGGTTCTGCTTGTTTAAGACCCCCAAAACGACTGCCCATTCCGGCAGCCATGACGACTAACGTTGGTTTCATAAAAACTCCTTGTGGGAATGGGATTATTTTACCCCCAATCTTTGTTGTTGTGGGGATTATTTTCCTGAAGGGGATAACAGGGTGGATTTTTTCCTTTACTCGTTCTAATCGCCAAAAATGAAAAATATTTAAATTTGGCGATTAGATAGTTATAATCACCTTATGAAACTGATTATTAGAAAGCGTTATCTGAAACGATTGGATTCTTGCAGGGGAACGCCGGACATCAAAGTGATTACGGGTATTCGCCGTTGCGGGAAATCTAAACTACTAGAATCTTTTGCTTCTAAAGTCCAACAAGAAGAACCCGACTGCAATATCATTAAAATCAATTTCAATTTGGCGGAGTTTGAAGAGATGAGGGAATATCATCGTCTTTATGACTACGTTTCTTGCCGTTATCGCGAAGGCGTAAACAATTATTTAATGATTGATGAAGTGCAACTATGCGATGGATTTGAAACGGCGATTAATTCTTTCCACGCAGAGGAAAAATACGATATTTACATCACGGGATCCAACGCTTTTTTATCCAGCTCGGATTTAGCGACTTTGTTTGTAGGCCGCACCTTTGAAGTATCTGTTTTTCCATTTTCTTTCGAAGAATTTTTGGAATATTTCCCCGTTCAAAAATCCGTTTACGATTCCTTAGATGAGTATCTAAAAATGGGTGGTATGCCTGGAAGCTATCTTTATAAAGACGAAGAAATGAGGCGAACTTATTTAAATCGTGATGTTTTGAACGCTTTAATCGTGCGTGATATTGTGCAAAAACAGAAAATCCGCAATGTGCCTTTGCTGGAAAAATTGCTGGATTATCTTTCCAGCAATATTGGGAGCATGTGCTCGATTCGTAACATCGAAAAGAAATTGGATGAGTTTGGAATGAGCGCGAATCATGAGACCGTCCAAAAATATATTGGATATTTAACCAACGCCTTTGCTTTTTATCGGATTCGGCGTTTCGATTTAAAGGGGATGAAATATCTGCAGTCCGATGACAAGTATTATCTTGCTGACCCCGCGTTCCGTTATTCTTTACTAGGAAACAAAAATGCGGATTATGGCCATGTTCTTGAAAACGTCGTGGCGATGGAATTGCTTCGTCGCGGATATGAAGTTTATGTTGGAAAACTCTATCAAAAAGAAGTGGGTTTTATCGCTTTAAAAGATGGAAAAAGACTGTATTTCCAAGTATCCTACGATATTCGCAGCCCCGAAACGTTAGAAAGAGAATTGGCCCCGCTAAGGATGATTCCGGACAATTATCCGAAAACATTGATTGCTCGTACCTATCAACCAGAATACGAAATCGATGGTATTTCCATCATTGATCCGGCGGATTGGCTTTTGAGGTTTTCTTTTTGAACTAGTATCAATCCAAGGAGTTCTTGTTTAGGAGGAAATCCTCCAAGCCTATATGGTAAATACCGTTTTCGTCATACCAAGGCACGTAGCATTCTTTCTGAATGATCATCTTTTTAAACGAATCCTGAATTTTGAGAAATCCAAGACTTTCTTGTTCCTCTTTTTCTTTCGTTTCTATGGCGTAAGCGGATTGGATATAACATTTTTTGTTTCCGCTTGTGCACACGAAGTCGATCTCTAATTGTTTTCTTTGACTCTTGTTGAATTCGTCTTTGTAATTGGCGGTGACGGTTCCAACGTCAACGGAATACCCTCGACCCATTAACTCGTTGTACAAAATATTTTCCATAGCGCGAGTCGGTTCTATTTGACGGAAATTGATTCGCGCATTCCGCAAACCGATATCCTCGAAATAATATTTGAAAGGGGAATCGATATAAGATTTTCCTTGGATGTTGTACTGCAAAACTTTGTGGACTAAAAATGCATCGACAAAACAATCGAGATAATGGGATACGGTGATTCGATTGATGGAAGCGTGGATTAATGAATTAAAGGTGTTTGCTAGTTTTGTCGGATTCGTTAAAGAACCTACGGAAGAAGCAAGGATGTTGAGCAATTCTCCTACTACGACATCATTCTTTCTCAAATCGTTCCGCCCTAAAATATCGCGGATATAAACGTTTTCGAATATGTTTTGAAGATAGGCGGTTTTTTGCTCGTGAGATTGCATGCCAATCAGGGCGGGCAAACCTCCATAAAGAGAGTATTCCGCGTAGGCATTGCGTTTGTCGCCTTCCCAAGCGTCGTAAAACTCTCGATACGACAAAGGATGGATGCGCAGCTCGTCACCTCTTCCTCGAAATTCGGTAATGATGTCGCTAGAAAGAAATTTGGAATTCGATCCTGTAACGTAACAGTCGGCATTGGGGATTCTCAAAAGGCTGTTGAGGACCGATTCGAATCCCTCCACCTCTTGAATTTCGTCAAGGAGGATGTAGTATGGCTTGTCATCTATGATTTTGGATCGAACATAATCAAATAGTTTTTTCCGATCTAATAACTCCTCATATTCCACTCCATCTAAAGAAGCCTCGATGATATGGTTTTTTAGAACCCCGTTGTCTAGCAAGTGCTGTTTGAATAAGCGAAAAAGGAGATAGGATTTGCCGCATCTTCTAATCCCTGTTATCACTTTTATCATGCCGTTTTGTTTCTTAGAGATTAATTTATTTAGATATTCGGTCCGCTGAATCATAGACAGGCTCCTTGTAATAACATTTTTTGCGTCTGCACGCACTAAATGATATTAGTATTATAAAACCAATGGAAATAATTGGATAGCCTATTAACATTTTTTGCGTCTGCACGCATTTATGGATAGTTGAACAACGGGAACAGGGTTACATTGAACCTAAAATCCATTCGTTGGACAAAGCCTTAATCTAAACAACAATGACGGCATATCTGTTGAAAGAAGCGGTATTTAAAGGAAGTTTTGTGAAATTCAGGCATAAAAAGCATGGAAGTTTTGTGAAATACAACGTCTAAAACAACGGAAGTTTTGTGAAAGGGGCTAGAAAGAAGATGCCGCAATATTTGATATTTGAAGTTGCGCTGTACTTCGCCAAAGTACAAAAAAAGCCTGGTCAATGAACCAGGTTGTCGTTTTTCAATCATGGTGCCCGAGACCGGACTCGAACCGGTACGGGTTCATCACCCGAGGGATTTTAAGTCCCTTGCGTCTACCATTCCGCCACTCGGGCACTAAATTGTTGGTCCCCCGTGTGAGGCTCGAACTCACGACCCCTTGATTAAAAGTCAAGTGCTCTACCACTGAGCTAACGGAGGGCTGGCTGGGGTGACTGGGATCGGACCAGTGCGTCAGGGAGTCAAAGTCCCTTGCCTTACCTCTTGGCTACACCCCAACAAAGGTGGTGGGCGAAGATGGATTTGAACCACCGAACCCGAAGGAGCTGATTTACAGTCAGCCGCGTTTGGCCACTTCGCTATTCGCCCACGATCCGAATTGCTGCGTTTTATTTGCCCGTATTTTGGTGGTGGATGCTGCAGGTTTCGAACCTGCGACCCCCGCCTTGTAAGGGCGATGCTCTCCCGCTGAGCTAAGCATCCGCGGGGCGTCTAAAACGCGCTTAGATATACTATCATCGCCCCTTGGGTCGGTCAATGAGTTTTTTCACGAATTTCAAGAATTGCTTTTCGGCGTGACAAAAGTGGATCCTTTTATCCAAAACATAAGATGTCATCGCCTGTTTAAGAAAAAGCCCCGTTGGGTTTCAACGGGGCTAATCGAGCTTATTTTTCGTATCCGGGTTTGCCAAGAAGATGGAACATGTTCTTTTTGTAGATTTCCACCCCTGGCTGATTGAAGGGGTTCACGCCATTAAGGTAGGCGGACATCGCACAGGCACGGCAGAAGAAATAGAGGAGTTCGCCAAGGCTTTCCGCATCCATTTTATCGATGGAAAGGAGAATGTTGGGGACTTTTCCGGTTTCCACGTGGGCTTCCACGGTTCCGTCATGGGCTTTCTTCGAGATGTAATCCAGGGTCTTGCCCTCGAGGTAATTGAGCCCATCCAAGTTGTCTTTATCGTGCGGCACGGTGACGTCGAATTCCGGCTGTTCGATTTGCAAAACGGTTTCGAAAAGAACCGGGCTTCCTTCTTGGATGAATTGGCCTAAAGAATGGAGGTCGGTTGTGAAAGTCGCAGAATCGGGAAGCAAACCCGTATGTTCTTTGCCTTCGCTTTCGCCGAAGAGCTGTTTCCACCATTCGCCAAGCTGAACAAGGCGAGGTTCGTAGGTGACAAACATTTCCACGGGGTAGCCGTATTCTTTATGGAGAACATGACGGATTAAGGCATATTGGTAGCAGGGGTTCAAGGTATCCGTGTCATAGGCAAGCTTGGCTTTCTCCGCCCCTTTCATGAAGGCTTCGATATCAATGCCAGCGGCTGCCATTGGAAGCAAGCCCACCGCGGTGAAGACGCTATAACGTCCGCCAACATCATCAGGAAGAACGAAGCGTTCATACCCGTATTTTTCCGCGAGCCCAAGTAGAGCGCCTTTATGAGCGTCCGTGGTCGCATAAACCGCTTTTGCTGCCTTTTCTTTGCCAAGTTTTTTCTCCAATAACTCCCAAAGCAAGCGGAAACTGACTGAAGTTTCAGTCGTCGTCCCGGATTTCGAGATGACGTTGACCGCGAAATTCTTGTCTTGGAGATACTCCAAAACTTGATGGATGTAGTGGCTGGAGAAGGTTTGCCCCAAATAGATCACGCGGAAGGGGTCAGCGGGGAACAAGCCGTTGATCGCTTCGATCGCTGCGCGGGCGCCTAGATAGCTGCCGCCGATGCCGCAGACGACCAAGCAATCATAGTGATCGTGGATGTATTTGCCGTCTTTTTGGATGCGGGCAAATTCTTCCTTGTCATAAGTCTCCGGATAATTGGCCCAGCCAAGGAAGTCGCTTCCTTTGCCAGTTTTTTGATCAATCGATTGGTTGATCTCGGCGATTTTAGATGCGTAAGAAGCATAATCAATCGCATGGGTTAAGTAAGAATCATTGATGCGAATCATAGAATTTCTCCTTGTTTATTTTCGTCTTCAATCCAGTAGGGAAGTTGTTTTTCTAGTGGAGAGAAGTCGATATCAGATGAATGGATGCGCGCATGACGGAAGGCTTTTTTCTTATCCGATGTGCTCATGCGCTTAAGCGAAACGCGGACGCTGCCTTTTTCTTCGTCTACCTCGATGACCTTGACGCTATAGATGCTGCCAATCGTTACGAAGTTCGTGAAGGAATGGATGTAATTATGGGAGAGCTCGCTGATATGCAGGAGCCCCGTCCAGCCTTCGTCGAAAAGGAGGATCGCGTAATTGGAATAGACGCGGACGACGGTGCCAGAAGCAAGGTCACCGACTTGGGGTAATACTTTGCTCATTTTTCCTCCCTCCTTTGCAGGTAAGCGGCTAAATCGAGTTGGGTGGTGATTTTGATATTTTTTTCATCGCCCATGACGATACCGATATCATGACGGCACGCCGCAAATAAACTCGCGTCGTCGGTGTATTCGTCTAGCTTTTTCTTCTTTTTCATTTTGCTAAGCGACTTCCAGAACGGCTCAAAGAGGAAGCTCTGCGGGGTTTGGGCCCGATAAATTTGTTTTCTCGGCAAATAGGAATCCGCGTAATAACCATTGCGGCTATAGAAAATGGAATCGGAAGCAGGAAGCGCAGTTACAGCACCCCCGACGGCCCTTGCGGTATCCACATTTTCGGAAAAGATGCGTTCCTCGATATAAGGACGATCGCCATCGCAAATCATCACCACGTCATCGGGATCAATTGTGGTCGTAGAAAGATATTTCATCGCTTCGTAGACGCTTTCTTCTCGGCTATTTCCGCCGGGAATAATCGCTTTGATTTTCTCGAGGTTTTCCTGCAACGCCACTTCATGGGTCTTTTCCATGAAGGAAGGGTGGGAAACCAAATAAATCGCATTCACGAAGCTTAATTTGGCAATCCCTTGGAGAGTTTCCCCCATCAAGGTGCGACCTCCGACGTCAGCAAATTGTTTGGGAAAAGGAGAACCGAATCGCTCCCCGGTTCCTCCGAATAATAGAATGGCCACTACACGCTTGCTCATAGCAAACCGAATTATACTCCTTGAGAAAGGAATTCCCACTTTCTTAGTCGAAAAGTGGATTCGTATTTTCGTGAATTTTCAAAGATTCGTTGATTTCGATTCCTTGAATGATGAGTTTCATGATTTTTTCTAAAGGCGAATCCTTGGAATAGTCCGCACGGCAGGCGTAATTGATGCGGCCGTCGCTTTCTAAACTTCCGACTTTCTCTTCTTGCCCGCGCGGATAGACGGCGATGGATTTGCCGCCGTTAGATTTCACGATGATCATGGAGGGGACGTCGGTTAATCCGTCTCCGATATAGACCATGTTGGAATAAGGGATGCGGCGTTCCAGCGTTTTTTCGTTCACCGAATTGTCGTCGGTTTGGTCGTAGACACCTTTGGAAATGCGGAAGAAGTACTGGGTTTTCTGGGTGTAATTGATCGCATATTTCGGCCAGATGGCATTGCCTTCTTCGTCGAAAAGATATTCGCAGCCATAGATTTCTTTGAATTCTTTGGCGATGGAACAGCCTTCCACAATTTCCTTGTTTCCAGAACTGACAAGGTAATGCTCGATGTTGATGCCATGTTCCTCCCCGTATTGGTTGATGCGGGAGAACCAAGTGGAGACGCCAGGGAAGAATTTGATGTCTTTGCCGCATTCGGCTAAGAACTCACGGGTCATGCGAATTCCCTTTTCCTTCGCGGCTTGGTTCATAACAAAAAGGTAGGAGAGAATCTTTTCGCATCCGGTTTTGCGGCTGAATTCCCCGGTTTTCGCCCAGAATTCGGCCGGGGTCATTCCTAGACGCGGAATGAATCCGAAGTTTTGCATATCCGTGGTCGCCAAGGTGCTATCGAAGTCGTAGAGAATGGCGCAGATGGGCTTTTTGCAGGACATAAAAGAAGCTCCTTTCTAGGGTTTCTAGGCCCATTATACGCGAGCGGGCGGGCGAGGGTCAAATTTGCGCCTTTTTCAGGCTTAGTCGCGTTATAATAGACCCCATGAAAGCCTGGCAAGTCGTTCTTCTCATTGTGATGATCGCCTTATTTGGCTACATCATTTTGCTTTCGTTTGTTATTTCTCACGGCATCCAATTCCATCGCCGCCTTCGTTATCGCGTGGTGACGCTTGCCGTCGTTTTAAGCGAAAAACAACGCTTGCTTCGTCAAATCGTGAATTTATTCAAAGAAAAAAGCATCGTATTCTCGAAAGAAGACATCGAACTCATCACCAAAATGGATAATTTGGATTTGGAATCCTTGAAGAAGAATTCCCTTCTCAATGCGATTGGATTATTAAAATCCGCGCAATCCCGTTTGGCTTATATCGCCCAAAACCATCACGAATCGATTCAAGGTTCGTCGTATCCAGAAATCTATGCTTCCGTCGAAGAAAACGAACGTTCCATTCGCCGAGGCATCGCCGGCTATAACATGGACGTCGTCGCGCTGAATTATTGGTGCTCCGTCCCTGCTGCCGGTTGGATTAACGCTCTATTTGGTATCCGGAAACGCCAAACTTTATAAATCAAAACATCATTTCGTAATCCACTAAGCCATCGTAGAAGTCTTTCTCGTGGCTGACGATGATGACCCCGCCCGGGAAACGCTCAATCGCGTCGAACAAGGCGTCTTTGGCTTTTTGGTCCAAATGGTTAGTGGGTTCGTCGAGGACCAAGAAATTGCTCTTTTTTAACGTCATTAAGGCAAACCGGGCTTTCGTGACTTCGCCCCCGCTTAATTCGTTCATTGGGCGTAACGCCAATTCTTTTCTTACCCCTGTGGCCCCTAAACAGGTACGGATTTGGGTATTCGTGAGGGAGGGGTAGGCTTCGTGGATGTAATCAAAGGGGGATAAATTCAGATTGATCCGCTCATCCTGACCGTAATAATTGATCGTGGTTCCTTCTAACCAGGTATAGGTTCCTCCTAGAGAAGGAATCTCACCTAAAATTGTTTTGATAAATGTAGTTTTGCCAACGCCATTTTGTCCAAGGATCGCAATCTTTTCTCCTTTTTTGAGCAGGAAGGATATTCCTTCTAATAAGGGGGTTCCATAGCCAATCGAAAGGTCTTCTACGCGCAAAGGTTTTTCTCCCACATCATGGGTGAAAGGGAAATTAAAATGCACATGCCCCTCTTCTTTTCCCGGGGCTTCCATGACATCGAGGTGGGCTAAACGGGCTCGGTGGCTTTTTGCGGCCTTGGCGCTTGTGGCTCGAACGATGTGCTTGGCAATAAAGTCTTCTTCCTTCTTGATATAACGTTGCTGGGCCGCGTAATTTTTCGCGTATTGCTCTTTGTCGAGTTCGTGCTGAACCTGATATTGTTCAAACGTCCCTTTATAACGGGTGATGGTTTGATTTTCGAGGCAGAAGGTCACCCCAGCGATTTGCTTTAAGAAGGCCTCGTCGTGGCTAACGACCAAGAAGGCGTTGGGATAATGAATCAAATAGGAGGCGAGCCAAGCCACTTGGATTTGGTCTAAGAAGTTCGTGGGCTCGTCCATTAAAAGTACGTCTTTTTCTTCAAGTAGCATCTTGGCTAAATACGCTTTTTCCCTTTGACCCGAAGAAAGAAGATGAAGAGGCTTTTCCAAATCCGATGGATCAAAACCAAGCCCGTCGGTCAGTCTTCCTACTTTCTCTTGAAGGCTATAAAACCCCGATGCATTAAGCTCATCGCCTAGTCGCGTGGCTTTATCTAGCAATTTTTCGTAATCGCCTTCTCCGCTTGCGGCATCCGCATAGAGCTGCTCCATCCGTTTTTCTTTGTCGAATAAATCCTTGTAGACCCCATAGAGATAACTAGATACCGGCATGTCTTGATGGACTTTTAATTGCTGGTCCAGGTAGGAATAAGTGACGTGTGGTTCCCAAGAAATTGTTCCTTTGTCCGGACGTAAATCCCCGACGATCAAAGATAATAGGGTCGATTTCCCCGATCCATTGACCCCCACGAGGACTCCATGTTCCCCGGGGTTTAGTTTTAGATTCACTCCTTTATAGAGTTCCTTGTCCGAATAATTGAAGGTAACGTCACGAAGTTCCAGTAAAGCCATAACGAGCCAAATATACCATAAATAGGAAGATTCTCGAAGGGATAAACGATATTTGAAAATAGAATGTAAAGAATGAAAGTAAATATTTTTATCCTTGTTTTTTAGTCAAAAAAGATGACTGTTTATGGGCCTTATTTATGAAAGCGTTTACTGAAAGCGCTATCGAAAACGCTTTCAAATTCCACCCCTATTGCACCTCCATTTTCTAAGGGTATAACTTAGCTGCCTGAAGAAAGACAGGCGCAAGTAAAAAAAGGAATTTGGAGGAAAAGAAAATGTTGAACGAAGAACAATTCACCGAAAAACTGGAAAGCCTCGCGAAGAATGGGTTCCGCCTTTGCCCCATCGATGCCGAAGAGGATGATTCGAAGGTTGAAGACGATCCAGTTTACCCTTACGACTACGCTTATAACGACTAATTAAACGATTAGAGGAATAGGAATGCCGCCCTGTTGGGCGGTTTTCTTTTTTTCTTCTATTGAAGGTAAGACGTTATATACTCGCGAGTATTATACTCATGAGTATATAAGAAGAAATCGCCTTATTATCTTAATTATTTAGAGGGCTGACTACTGCATTTTGATGATTCTTTATTAAAGGCAAAGCAAGACAATTTGCATTTAATCATCTTGGATGACATGTTTCGAATTTGATTTTTAAGACAAATCCGGAGGCAAAAACCCACTTTAAACCGTAAGCTCCTATATGGGAGAAGAAGTTTGGAATTGCCCTTGTAAAAGGGGAGGGCAGAGGGAAACGTTGTGCCGAGGGTGAAAGCATGTTTTCAGATAGGTGGGAGGTTTGGCTGGATTCATTCCAAATGCCCCCGTCATTTGGCCCATTACCATGAAAAAGAAATTAGTATTGCTATTGCCGATTTGTTTAGGAGGCTGCTCGCTTGAGGAGTACAAGGCCAAAAAACATATCATCGATACGAAATGGTCTTGCGTCGACACCACCTATACCCCCCATTGCTCCTATGAGCTATCCGTTTACAAAGATTCCTACGAACTCTTTTACCATAAAGACGCCGTCCAAACTCCCAGCAAATACGAAGAGGCAGTGGACAAAAAAGTGAGCGGTAAGTGGTCTTATTTTCGATCCCTAACCAAATCGTGGGTCGGGGATTGGAACGTGAAACAAAGCGTGACCTATCACGTTGTTCAAATAGAATGTCACCCCCGTTATGACGACGTCGGTTATCTTTGCTACGAAATCGGTAGCAACGTCCTGTATATGGTAAGGAAGGAGCCCTCTTCCGTCGACGACCTGACTTTTTCCCCGTGCTTTAGGTTAAAAGAGTGATTCATCGCTTCCCTGCTGAAACAAAAAAACTTGAGGTCTTTTGAGCCTCAAGTTTTGTTTGTTAAGTGGTGCGGGGGATGAGATTTGAACTCACACGGGTTGCCCCATACGCCCCTCAAACGTATGCGTCTACCAGTTTCGCCACTCCCGCAGCGACGCTTATTATATCGATGCGTGGTGAGACGTTGCAAGAGGGAAGTTGATAAATTAGGGAAATTGCTGCTGAAATCGAGGGTTTTTAGAAAACCCATTGCTCATAGAATCAAGCAAATTGCGGGAAGAAAGCGCATGCGGCGCCGAAATAAATCAGCAACGTGCAGACGTCCATGACGGTCGTTAGCAAAGGCGAAGCAAGAAGCGCAGGATCTTTTTTGATGGCCGCAGCCAACATGCAAAGGCTGACGCCAACTACTTTGGAGAAGGAAACGGCGAAGAACATGGTGACGCTAACAAGAGAAGCAAAGGTCAAGGCGTGGACGGCAAAGGGTCCAGCAATATCGGGGGCAAACGCGCTGCCATTCCAGATGCTCACGCCATTGAAGTCATAATGGTGGCCGTTAGGATCGCCCACCTTCCCGAGGTTGACGATGCCCGTATATTGCTCGATGGTGATCCAAAGGAAGCTAAAGACGGCGACGAAAGCGGCAACAATCAAAGCGCAACGAAATTCGCGCCATAAGACTTTTCCAACGTCTTTGGCACTGAATTCACGCGTGGCAAGGCCGCGAATCATTAGACCCGTGGTTTGGTTGCCAGCGTTTCCGCCGGTATCCATTAAGGTGGGAACGAAGGAAATGAGAATGGGAAGGCTCGTGAAAATCATTTGGGCTTCCAAGCGATTGAGTACCAACGTGGTGAAGGTTCCTAAAATCAACAAAGCAATAATCCAGGGGATACAGTGCTTTGCATTGGTCCAAACTGACATTTGGAGATAGGGCTCTTCGCTAGGCTCCATGTTGGTCATACGCGCCATATCTTCGTTGGACTCTTCGTTGATGACGTCGACCGCGTCGTCGATGGTGATGACACCGACGAGGCAGTCATCGCCATTTAAAACGGCCAAGGCGTTTAAGTCGTAACGGGAGAACATTACGCCGACTTCTTCCTGGTCGGTGTTGGTGGAGACGCTCACGACGTCTTCGTTCATGATGTCGCTGAGCGGCTGTTCGGGTTTGGCAAAAATCAAATCGTCCAAATCGACGGTGCCGACGAATTTACGTTGGGGGTTCCGGACGAAGATGGTATAAATGGTTTCCGCGTCTTTTCCTTTTTGACGGATGAAGGATATCGCTTGCTGGACGGTTGTGGAATCGAGCAACTCGATATATTCCGTGGTCATGATCGACCCAGCGGTGTTTTCGCGATACCGGAGCAATTGGTTGATGTCCGCCCTCATGTCTTTGTCGGCGGCCTGCAAGACTTTGTTGGCGAGATTCGCTGGCAAGTCTCCAATCGTATCGGCCACGTCGTCGGCGCTTTGGGTATTGATGATCTGAACCAGGTCGCGATTGGTCATCGCGGTGATGATTTCTTGTTTGGTATCGGGGGCGAGGTCATCAAAGAATTCCGCGGTATAGGCGGATTCGATGTTGCGGAAAATATAAATCAATTCTTCGGGGGTTAATCCGTTTGCCGCGTCGGAGATATCGATGGTCGGAACATGATCAAAGACGGTTAAAAGGCCTTGACGGTTTTTGGTATCGATAAGATGGCGAAGTTCCTCTTCCGAGGTTTTCTCCACGTCGATTTCATCATCGTCGTCTTCGGGATTAGGAGGAAGAGGCGAAGGAGATGCCTCAAGATTTTCTCCAACGCTTTCGATTTTTTCGTTGGGTTCGTGGGGTTTGGTTTCTTCCATGGCTCATTGCCTCCTTTCGTTGCCCTTAAGGATAGCCATTTTTTCGGGTTTGAGTTAGTTTTTTCGTATCTCAATTTTGTAGAAAATGCTAGACCTTGAATTTTAGGGTCCGTTGTCGAAGCTTAAACCTTGGAGACCGCTATGCAACTTCCCGTCTACGCGTCTTTCAAACTTTGCTTTTATTCCACGAAACCTTTTTAGGAATTGCCTGATTTTTTAAAACGCAATGGGACTTCGTTCAAAAAGCGAAAAAGTCCTGAGCCTTTTTGCCCCTTCGCGAAGCGAGGGTGCTATAATTCTTTCGTCACAAGGAGATTATTTTATTTATGCCAGAAAAAATCTTAGTCGAAACCTCGGCGCGCCACGTGCACGTGACCCAGGAAACGTTGGAAGTCCTCTTCGGAAAGGGACACCAACTCGAAGTCCGCAAAATGCTTTCTCAGCCGGGTCAATTCGCCTCGACGGACAAAGTCGAAGTTCTCGGCTACAACAACCCCAAGAAAGATCCGGAGGGCAAACTTCCCCGTCCGAGTGCTAAATTCTCGATTCTTGGACCGGTTCGTGATCATAACCAAGTCGAAGTGTCCTTCACCGATGCTCGTAATCTCGGCTTAACTGCCCCTGTCCGTGAATCCGGCGACATCAAAGGATCCGGAAAATGCACCCTTCGTGGGCCCGCGGGAGAAGTGGATCTCGAAGAAGGCGTCATCGTTGCCAAGCGTCATATCCATATGACTCCGGAAGATGCCGCGAACTTCGGCGTTCAAAACGGTGAAATCGTTGCTGTTTTGGTTGATACGGGGAAAGGACGCGCGACGATTTTTGGCGACACCGTTATCCGTGTTTCCCCCAAATACGCACTTGCCATGCACATCGATACCGATGAATCCAATGCTTGCTGCGGTTCGGGCGAAGTCTATGGCGAGCTCATCCATTTGCAATCCTGTGATTGCGAACATGAAGAGGGCCATTGCTGCTGTGGCGAACACGGCCACGAAGAAGGCCATTGCTGCTGCGGTAAATAAGGTATGGAGAAGACTTTCATTTATAAGCCCTCTTCCGTTTGTTCTCAGGAAATGCGCATCGTCTATGATGACGAAACGCACAAAATCATCCGTTACGTCTCTGTGCGTGGATGCCCCGGCAATAGCCAGGGCCTCGGCGCGTTGCTTGTTGGAATGGACCTCGAAGAAGCGAAAAACCGCTTAAGAGGCATCCGTTGCCCCGGGTCTAGAACCGGAGAAACCTCCTGCCCCGATCAATTAAGCCATGCGATTGAGGAAATCCTAAAAGACAAGGAATAAGGATCTGCCAAAAAAGGCGATTCCCCCGAAGGAACCGCCTTTTTCTATATGCTTAACAATCAAAGGGGGAGAAGAGCCGCGTAATCGTTCGCGAGTTTAATGACCTGTTGAACGGTAAGGGGCTTCAATTTATCGTTGAGGCCGCCTCCATCGATCATGCCGGAAGCGATCAATTGGTAGATGGGGGTTCCCATCACGGATTTTTTGATGGCCGCCTCGCCGGTGGCATCCGTTAATTTGGAAACGGTCAATTTGGAGGGAACATAGGATAGTCCGGCTCCTGTGGTGGGGTTTGTTGTGACGTCATAGCCAAGAACAAGCCAGATTCCCGCGGTTTTGGAAATGTAGTATTTGCCGGTTTTGGAGGTGTTATAGGTGTAGGACTTATTGGCCTCGTTGTAATCATAGGTGTCGTCCACGTTTACGGTGTTGGCTTTATCTGTGGTAAAGACGTTCTCGCAGAAGGTTTCATGCACCGTCATATTGGCAAAGGTGTCTTTGATTTCCCCAACGGTTGGGTTCTTGTCTAACAAGGTATCCAAGACGGGGTTACCCGTTTTGGTTCCATCGTAATTCATGACCGTTTGAAGGCGGATTTGATCCGTGTCGATGCTATTTAAGTCGGTGATGCGAATCTGATCAGGATCCTTTTTGCACATATCCTTGAGGACGTTGTAGAGTTTTTCGTTTCCAGCCTCAGGAATCACTTTTGTTAAGTGAATTTGCTTCGCGTCGAAAGTCGAGAGGTCACCAAGGGAAATGGAATCGCCCGTTTTGCCTAATCCATCTTCGAGGATGCCGAAGAGTTCGCTGGAAGAATCCAAAACATTAGAAAGTTTAATCGCGTTGATGTCCATGCTTCCTTGGAGGCTGGCCAAAGTGATGGCGTTCCAATCCGTCGCCCCCGTGATATCCATCAAAATGGATTGGAGTTTGGGGTCAGGGTTTTTCATTGCACGAGACAAGTGGACGCGGTCTAAAGAGAAAGAGGAGATGGTTTTAACCGTGATGTCATCAAAAGAAGCGACCCCACATCCCTCCGCAAGGAGTTCCTGCGTATCCGCATCTAAGCCGGAAACAACGGTCGAGAGATGAATGTTATCCATGTTGATCGTTTCAAGGTCACTTAAGCGAACCTTATCGTAAGTGAGTTGTTGATCTGTGGGTTTGCCGTCATTAAGAATGGGAAGGATTGTGTCGTAAAGGCTTGGCTGTTCCGAATAAGGGAGGAGGTCATTTAAATAAAGGTTATTGATGTCGAGATTTTCTAAATCATTGAAGGTGGAATCCTTCACGATTTTAAATAAGGGGGAATCACCAGGCATGCCGAAGCAGCGTAAAGCTTCCGCGGCTTCTTGCTGTCCTAAACGCACCTCAAAAACTTGCCCGATGTCTAGCAAGGGGATGGAAGCAAGGGCAGGATAATAAAGAGACTGGGACGAATAAGAGGAAACGGGGGTTCCGTCGTCCTGATAGGCACGGACGTATTTGCCGTTATCCGAATAATAATATAGATAAGGGTTATCCGCGTTGCCGGAAGGGACTTCTGATGCAGGGACGGCATCCCAATTCGTCATGATGTGGAGGTTCGCAAAGGCACCGAGCTCGCTATTGAGGTCCAACGAATTGATGCTCGCGGTGATTTTGATCGCCGTGCCGAAGAGGGAATTGAAATCGAATTCCCCGAATTTGATGCCGCGAAGCTGTTCGTAATCGACGCTGACATATTGGTCGAGCTGATAATTGGTGATTGCTTCGTTTAAGGCCTTTTCGATAATCGGGAATTCATCGACGGTGTAATTCCCGGCGTTCATGATAAGTTGGAGTAAAGAAGCACTTGCCGCTTCTCCCGCCACGTTATCTTTCAAATAGGCAGAAGAAGGGATCGCGCAAACGGCAATCGCCACTCCTCCGGCTGCAACGGCTGCGGCAGAGACGAACCCAATGCTGAACCATAAAATGTTTTTACCTGCTCCCATGATGAACCTCCTCGGCTTTTGGAACCTTTGAAACATTATATAGGCAAAATGCTTTCGGCAAAAATGGAAGTTTTGTTCGCAAAGGATAGAGGATATTCCTTGAAGTCTTCCCCCCAACTGCTTATAGTTTGCCTACCGACGAAAAGCCGGGCATCAAGAAGCGCCAAAAGTAGCGTAACCAGGGCGCTAGCAACTCCCCAATAGGGGTAAGTGCTCGCTATAGCCTCTTCCCACAAAGAGGAACGATGCCGCGGAGAGAAGAAGCGCCTAAAAATGGAGCCTTACACCTTGTGGGAGGCCTTTTTATCGGGTGAAGAAGGAAAAAAGAATGAAAGAGAAAGTACTTTTTAGCAGCGAGTCCGTTTCCGAAGGACACCCCGATAAAGTCTGCGATCGCATCGCTGACTCCATTTTGGACGAATGCTTACGGCTTGATCCCAAATCCCACGTTGCTTGTGAAGTCTTCGCCACCACGGAATTTGTCTTAATCGGCGGAGAAATCACCTGTGCTCGCTGGAAGGACGTCAACTGCGAAAAAATCGTCCGCGACACCCTTCGCGAAATCGGCTACACCAAGCCAGAACTCGGTATCGGATGTGATACCTGCGTCATTGAAAATCGTGTGAAGGGGCAATCTCGCGACATTGAGCAAGGCGTGGACCGCGGAAACATTTTGGAACAGGGCGCCGGAGACCAGGGAATTATGTTTGGCTACGCGACCAACGAATCCGACGGATACATGCCTCTGCCCATTTCCATTGCCCATAAACTGGTTCGCACGGCGACTGCTCTTCGTAAGAAAGGGGAATTCCCCCACGCCCGTCCGGATATGAAGAGCCAAGTATCGCTCGATTATACGGACCCCAATCACCTTCGCATCGACACGATGCTCATGTCTATTCAGCATGATCCGGAAGCGGATATGGATGAATTCAAGAAATTCGTTTACGAAAACATCATGCTTCCCGTGGCCAAAAGCTTCGGCCTCAATAGCGATTTCCGTGTTTTGATTAACCCCACGGGTCGCTTCGTGATTGGCGGACCTGCTGGAGATACCGGCTTAACCGGAAGAAAACTAATCGTCGATACCTATGGCGGCTCTTCCCGCCACGGTGGCGGTGCATTTTCGGGCAAAGACCCTTCCAAAGTCGACCGTTCCGCCTCCTATTACGCCCGTTATATGGCGAAGAACCTCGTGGCTGCAGGGGCTGCGGACCGTTTGGAGATTCAACTTTCCTACGCGATTGGCGTGGCCGAACCCGTTTCCATTGGGGTCACGACATTCGGAACCAAGCACGTTTCGGATGAAGTGATTCTTGAAGCCGTACATCGTTTCTTCGACGCCCGTCCCGGCGCGATCATTTCCGCCTTCCATTTGACGACCCCCTCTTTCTCCTATGCAGACACTTGCAATTACGGTTGCTTTGGCCGTCCCGACATCGATGTACCCTGGGAAAAGCTGGACAAAGTGGACGAACTGACAAAATTTTTCAAAAATCATAAATAAGAGCGTTAGTTTCCAAAAAAGTGGCTTGTTATGGGCCACTTTTTTCTTTGTTTTCTTATGAGTAAATCCAAATGGATGTAACCGCTTACAAAACACATTTTTGTCAACCCTTACGGACAAAAAAATACAAGGTAAAATAAGGTTGATCCTATAAAGGAGGAAAATAATGAAATACCAAATTATCGGTAAAAACATCGAAGTCACCGATTCTATCCGCGCGGACATCGAAAAGAAGTTGGCCCGCATGGACAAGTACTTCGTCATTGATGACAATGTCTTATGCCGTGCCGTCGTCCGTAGCTATACGGTCGGAGCCAAAGTCGAAATCACCATCTTCACCAAGGAAATGGATTTCCGTGCTGAAGTTAAAAACGCCGATCTCTATGCCGCCGTCGATCTTGCCGTCGACAAACTCGAAGGCCAGATGCGCAAACTCAAAACTCGCATCGAACGGAAGAAAGAAACCGATTCTCTCGGTCGCGCCCTTGCTTTAGAAAACATCAGAGACTACGAAAAAGAAGATCCCGACGAAGTCGTCCGTACAAAATCCATTCGTTTGGAACCGATGACCATTGATGAAGCCATCACTCGCATGGAGGCGCTAGGACATAGCTTCTTCATGTATCTCGATGAAGAAGACGACGAAATCTCGGTCGTCTATGCCCGTGTTGATGGAGGATACGGCGTTATCGAAGCGGAAAATCGCTTAGCATAATTAGATGCTTGGAGCGTAAGGGCTGGAATTTGCCAGCCCTTTTTCTTTTTCAAGCGAGTTTTACGTTTTTTATTTTGGCTTGACCCCATAGTTGGTTATAATCCTGCCTATGGCAGGTAAAGTTCTAGCAACCGATTTGGATGGGACGTTATTCTTCCCCAAAAGCCAAATCCAAATGATTCCGCGAAAAAATCGCCGTTTTTTGAAAAAATGGATTCAAGACGGCAATCGTTTGGTTTTGGTCACCAGCCGTGGCCATGAATTCATGGATCGCATGAAAAAGAAGTTCCCCGACATTCCTTTCGACATCGTCGGAGGAGATGGCACGTTCGTGCAAATCGGCGATCAAATCGTCAAAGAAGAGTATTTCGAGGCAGAGCCTTTTCGTCGTTTCCTAAAAGAGCTGGAAAGCGATTATGAACCGAGCCTTCTAATGACTTCCTCGAAGGATTACGGGATTATTCAACGTCGCAGCCACAACCACGGATTGGCCAACTTTTTCTACGTCATTTATCAGCTTTATCAAGGAACCTATCGCGAAAGCCGTGTGAAAGACGATCAGGTTTTCTATGGCGAAATCGAGAAAGGCCGTACCTATAAACTCATGGCCTGCATCGGCCTAACCAAGACGAAGCAGCGTTTGGCTTATCACCTCACGAATCTCTTCACCAAAGAATACCCCGACTTCGAATTTGCCTGGCTCAATCAGTTCATTGAAGTCACCCCTAAGGGGTGCGATAAAAGCAGTGGACTGTCCTTTTACCTTGACTATCTCGGCATTCCGAAGGAAAATGTATCAGTTATCGGCGATTCCGGGAACGACGCGCCCATGTTCGAGGCTTTTTACGAAAATAGCTACTGCATGGCCCACAGCCATCGCTTGGTCAAGCAAAAAGCCAAGCACGTTGTCTCCTCTGTTGCTGATTTAGAGGCCTACCTGTACCCATCGGCGGATAGATAAGGCCCCCGAGAAAGAAGAAAAAGATGAATCAAAACACCGAAACCGTCGTCACCCTCGTTCATTACAACGTTGCGGTCCGCGACACCTTGGAGTACTGCCTCCAAAAACAAACCTATGATGTGAAGCTTTTTGAGAGCAAAAAGAACACGATCCTCCAAGAGATCAAACAAAACACCCCGCTCAAAGCCATCCTCGACCACTCTGGCGACAATGGCAAGAAGATGGAGGAAATGATCGAAAGCCTCTATAACGATGTCTATGGCGAGAAATCTACGATCCTCAAAATCAGCGGCGACAAGCTCGTTGTGGATCACGCCCAACACCTTGCTATATTCGAAAAAGTTCTCCCGATTCACGACAACATCACCTCGATGATCCGTGGCGTCATCCAAGATGGCGTTAATAAGCAAAACGCGGCCCCCGAAGAGCAAAAGGCTGCCCTTTCCATGGAGGAAGCGACCAAACTTTGGCACGCCGAAGACGCGATGTATCGCGCGGTTGCCTATTTGACCCTCGTCAACGAGCTCAACAAGCTCTTCTCCGATTACAACATCGCCCGTAACGAAGCCAAAGGCGCCAACACCCCGGCTTCCAACTTCATCGGACAAGACATCTCCAAAGTCATTGGCTTCATCAACCAAGTCCGTGGCACCGCCATTGAAACCGACCTCGTCTACAAAGCGATGGAAGATAAGATCAATGCCCTTGTTGAAAACTGCATCGGCCGTCGTGATTTGCCGGTTGGCAAGCGTTTCCCGGATGTTCAACGCGAAGTCCTCGAAACCATCAACCTCTATGTCCGCGACGCCGAAGCCGCGATGAACGCCATCTACCCCGAAATGGTCAATGACCTCATCAACCAAGTGAAGCAGGACGAAGCCAAAAAGGCTGCCTAATTCATTCCCACTTTTGTAACAAAGGATCCCCATCATGAACGATAAGAAGAAAAAAACATCCCTTCCGCGCAAAGAAATCGCTTGGTACGTCTTTGCCTCTTTCCTTGCAGTGGTTGGTTTGGCTTTCATTGTCATCGGCATTGTGGGAGACCATCTTCCTGTAAAATCCAGTGATAACTGGGTTTTGATTTCCGAGGCTGCGTGGTTATCTAATTGGTCCCACATGGGCTACCGTTATTGGGGAATCATCCTTCTCGCTGCTGGCACGTTGATCGGTTGCACCGCGTTAACGATGTTCGCCCGTAGCGGCGATCGCGATTCCGAACGTGCCTTGCGCCGTGCTCAGCGTCTTGCTGTGACTAGCGAAGAAGAACCGGTGGTTAAGGAAGTTGAAGTCACTTCAACCGAACAACTGGAAGCAAAATAAGAAGAATTCATCTTCCTTCTGGCGGCGGTTTATCCGCCGCTTTTTGTTCCTTATTATTTCGTGTATACGCATAAAGTTTGCATTTCCCATAGAAAGGAGTTTAATAGGGGGCGCCATCTCGTATGGCATACTAGGAGGTTTGGTTATGAAAATCAAAATCGTTGGCGATACATCCATGGATTTGTCGCCTGCTGCTCAAAAAGAACTTGGCATCCCCTGCGTCCCTTTTTCTATTCAATTCGGGGAAACCAGCAAAAAAGATACGACCTTCGAGAATGAAGAGCTTTACGCGTATAACGATACCCATAAGCAAATTGCTCAAACCAGTGCGGTTAACGTTGGAGAAGCCGTCGAATTCTTCCAAAAACAAAAAGAAGACGCCGATCAATTATTCTATGTTTCGATTTCTTCTAAATTAAGCTCTGGCGTCCAAAATGCTTCCATTGCTGCACAAGAAGTAGGCGGAGTCACCGTCTATGATTCCGAATCCTTTTCCCTTGGCATTGCCTTGCTTGCATTCAAAGCCAAAGAAATGGCAGATGCTGGAGAAAGCGATCCGCAAGTGATTAAAGCGGCGTTAGATGAATACCGCCAGCACGTTGTTGCTCAATTACTCATTGACGATTTGTCATTCATGGCTCGCGGAGGAAGATGTTCGAAACTCTTGAGCTTCGGAGCAAATCTATTAAAGATCCACCCGGTTCTCATCTGCAAAGATGGCACTTTGCAGGTCCTCAAGAAATTCCGTGGGCCGATGAAAAAACTTGGAAAGAAATACGTGGATGAAACGCTTGCTTGCTTCCCCGAAATCGATAAATCCGTCGTTTTGGTGGGTTATACCAGCGAAAAAGACAGGATGGTTGATGATGCGGTCCAAGCCTTGAAAGACGCCGGATTTGAAAAAGTCTACGTGACGAAGACCAATTCCACGAATGCTTGCCATTCGGGGCCCAATTCCATTGGGTTTGCCTTCTTGAATTCGGCGAAAACGAAAGAAAAGCATGAAGCGTTATTAACCCGCATCAGGAATAAATTCCATAAGAAAAAAGCAGAATAATCCAAAGAAAGGGCTTTAGCAGCAAAAAGGCTACGAGCCCTTTTTTATTTGGTTTACAATGAAGTGAAAGGAAAGAACACATGAAGAAATTAGCATTGATTGCCCATGATAATAAAAAGGCTGACATTGTGGCCTGGGCGATGAAGAACGTGGAATCGTTGAAAAATTATACCCTTTGCGGAACGGGAAGAACCGCCGAACTCGTCGAACAAGCCACGGGCTTAAAAGTCGAAGCCTTCCTTGGCGGCCCTTATGGAGGAGACCTAGAAATTGGCGCGGAAATCGCGACCCGCAAAATTGATATCGTCGTCTTCTTTTGGGATCCGCTTTGCTCCCAGCCGCATGATCCGGACGTCAAAGCCTTGATGCGCATCGCCGCGGTTTACGATATCCCCTTCGCGACCAATCGCGCGACCGCCGATTTGATTCTTGGGGCCTAATAAACCAACAACCATTTGCTGCCTTCTTGGCAGCTTTTTTTGATAGAAAAAAGCCACCCGAAGGTGACTTTTGAAAGGAGAATCGAAATCCTTATTTAAGGAGGGCAACGGCGCCAACGCCAGTTCCAAGAACTCCGCCAACGCAGCCGAAGCATCCGCCGAGGATCGAGCCAATGCCAAGCGTGTATTCGACACCGGTTTTAAAGCTGCTGGTAAGCTTGGATTCAAAACCGCACATCTGCATGGGGAAGAAGGCCATGATGCCAGAAGCGATGAGGCAAAGTCCGGCGAGGACGAGAAGAAGCGCGCCAAATTTGCCCTTTTTAAAAAGAAGAGCAAGGATCGTGAGGATGAGGGCGGCCGCCATGAGGATGAAAAGAATCATCACGCCCGTGTGCGAAGGAGCGGTATAAACCATGTTACCATCGACAGTAGAAGGCTTCACGCCGGGGAAAGTCGCCCATTCTGGGACATCGCCGCCAGAAGGAACGGTTTTGGAGAATCCGAATCCAAGGATTGCTCCCATGATTCCGCTGGTGCCGACCGCGTTATTGGCGGCCCAAGTGGTTTGGTTGACGTTCGTTAGGAAGAGTCCGAGGCAGAGGGCTGCGAGGGATAGAACTAACGTCAAGAACGCGCCAATGCCCGTTAGTTTCTTGGTAGACTTAGAGTTTTTCTTTGCCATGATTGAAATTTCCTTTCATGAAAAACGTATTTTGATTGTAGCCGTTTCTACGAGGAATAGAATAAGAAAATTTAAAGTTGTACAAAATACGTACTTTTGTCTCAAAGGCTTTTGACGGTATACATATGGTCTAAAACATAGGACTTTCAATCGTTTCTTCGTCATTTTTCTATTCATGCTGAATTTGTTGTTCATTTTTAAAGGGGATGGGAACGGACGTTTTTTGCTATTTTAAGGATGCTGAAACTATGCTATATTTTTATTCGGAAAAAACCGAGTCGGAGGAAACCGAATAAAATGAAATTCATTGGACGAGAACAGGAATTAAAGAAAATCGAACGTGTTATTTCGTCAAACGGAACGAACTTTTCCTTGATTTATGGTCGCCGCCGGGTTGGCAAAAGCGAATTGATTAAACAAGCCTTGAATGAAGTCCCTGGGACGAAAATCTATTACGAATGCAAACAAGTCGCGGAAAAAAATAACGTAAACGGTTTGACGGAAATTGTTTCTACGGCGCTTGGGTTTCCTAAATTGGGCTTTGAGGACATAGAGTCCGTTTTAAAATTTTTCTTTGAGACTTCTAAAAAGGAAAAAATTATTTTGGTTTTGGATGAATATCCTTATTTGCGCGAATCCATTCCCGGAATGGACAGTATCCTTCAATCCTTAATTGACGGCTATAAAGAAGAAGCGAACCTCTCTCTTGTTTTGCTTGGCTCTTACGTAGAGACCATGCGTTCGTTAACGGAACATTCCAATCCCCTTTATGGCCGTGTGGATTTATCGATGAATCTCGCTCCCATGGATTATTACGAATCTAGTTTGTTTTATCCTCGTTTCTCCCCTTCTGATAAAGTAAAGATCTATTCGGTTTTTGGCGGAATTCCTTATTACAATCGCTTAATCGACGATGCTAAAAGCGTGAAAGAAAATATCTTGGATTTAATTGCTGCTCCAGGAGCGAGGCTCGAAAACGAAGTGGAGATGTATCTCAATGCTGAAATGGGGAAAATTGGTAATGCGAATGAGACTTTTGAGGCATTAGCGCACGGATATTCGAAATTTTCAGATATTTTATCACAGTCCCACGTTTCCAGTGGTCCTACCCTTGTCGACGTCTTAGACAAATTGATCAAGATGGGCGTGGTGAGCAAGGTTGGACCCATTAACGATGGCGAGAATAAAAAGAAAATCGGGTATTTTATTTCCGATAATTTATCCCTTTTCTATTATCGTTATATTTTTAAGTATGCCTCTCAAAGAAACGTCATGGATCCCCTTGTATTCTATGAACGATACGTCGAAAAGGACTTTGAACAGCAATATGTCCCTCATCAATTCGAAGCCATTTGCAAACAATATTTGATCCGCGAGAATCGAAAAGGGCATATCGAACCGATGTTTGAAAAAATCGGCAAATATTATTACGACGACCCTAAAAGACATCGAAATGGGGAATTTGATGTCGTGACAGAAGATCCAAATGGGTACGTTTTCTACGAAGCAAAATTTAGAAACAGCCCTCTTACCGAAGATATGATAGAAAAAGAAATCGAGCAGGTTTGCCTTACGGGCTTATCCTGTTATCGATATGTCTTCTTTTCTAAGTCTTCCTTCCCAGCCTTGTCTAGAAACGATGTTTCCTTCATCCCTCTCGACAACCTTTATTTGGAATAAAGACAAGCTGAGCAAAAAGCCAAGGACGGATTATGCCCTTGGCTTTTCATGATGGAAGGACGCTGGTGGCTTATCAAAGTAGCAACCCCGTGATAATGGCCCACCTATAAGCGCAGGTCTTGGGAATTGTAGGCAACCAGGCCTTTGGGTATTTCTTGCTGAGCAACGTAACGGGGGCAGCAACCAAACGAGTTGATGACAATGATTATGAACTATAGGTGATATCCATCGTGATGCAATAATCAATATTTCATATTGGAGATAACTATTGTCCCTTGTTTGTAATACAAGACTTCCATAGTGAAAGACAATTGCTCCAATTTATTTGGAGGAATTAATGATGTCTGCCATTATCACCGCAAGAATCGACGACTCGGATAAAAAAGCATTTGACGAATTTTGCAAATCTGTTGGAATGAACGCTTCCACGGCTATTAACATGTTCATTAAAGCGACGTTACGTGACAACAAAATTCCGTTTGATATCGGCTACAACCCTTTTTACAACGCAAAAAATCAGACTCTCCTCCAAAAGAACATTCACGAAATGGACTGTAATGTGAAAGGCGATGAACCGAGGGTATGAACCGCAAAAAGCGAGATGAAATAACGACATCTATTTAATTACGTCGTACCGATTTATTCGTCTTCCCGTTCTTTCTTCATTTGGATGAATTGGTCAAATCTTGGGAGAGCTAATTCGGATTTTCCACGAATAGAAGTATTTAAAAGACCTTCTTGGGACAGTTTTTTCTTGTATATGGATAGGCATCCCTTATTGACATTTAGATGGTCCTGCAAATCCTTGTTCGTGCAGATTCCGTCGGCAATTAAGGAAAGAATTTCTTTTTCCTTTTCCGTTAATTCAGACCAAATGATTTCATAACTCCATTGGCCTAGATTGAAATCATATTCTTGGAGCACTTTTTGGGTTAAAGATACCTTTTTGGTCCGGAATAAAATATCGCCAAGAATTTGATAGGCCATAGCATAACCTTTTGTTGCTTTGGCTAGTTTGATACTTTCGTCTTCCTTTACATGGAAAGTTTCCTGATAGGAAAGGGCAATGGCCTTTAAAAAAAGGGGCGGCAATTGAATTTTTGGAGCTCTAAATAAGAATGTTAACGAGCGGTCGGATTCTAATTTCGATACATTTTTGGCTAAACCGCTCATGAGAAGGCGCACATCATAATGGTCGATTAAAAAGCCTTGGTATGCCTGAATGAATTCCACCATTCCCGCATTTTTGGTAACGTCGTCGATCGCCTCCAAAAAGCCCATCGGCGTGATAAAAAAAGATAAGTAAGTTTGTATACCCAAAAGTTACTAACTTTCGAGTATATAATTTAAATGCTTTGTTTTGCTTAAGACAGCATCGTTTTTAAATCGATGAGATGGATATTCTCCTTTTCTTGGATATCTTTGGAAAATCCCGCTTTGGAAAATAAGTAGTAGTCGCGGATTAATTCCGAGTTAAAAATGGAATCGCTTTCCTGCAGATGGTTTAGCATCTCTAACGTGAATTTCGATTTCCTGTATTTGCATTCTACTACCAGCAGATGCCCCTTGATTTCGGATAGCCCGTCGATTTCTACGGAGCGGCCTAATTTTGTTTTATCCGCCTTGAATGTTTGTATTTCTGGATAAACGACGCCTAGTTTACCTAGCCGATTTAACTTATTGAGATAGAGCAAACACACCTCTTCAAAGCCAAGTTGCACCGCTTGATGTAAATCGGGCTGGATTTCTTCAAAAACCATATCGGGATTGGTGACGATTCGGCTTTGATTGGGGTAGACCACCTTATACCAAAATCGCAGCAAAGGATCAGCGATGACATAGTAATTGTTTTTCTTGTTTCCGTTGAACGTTGTTTTCTTGGCCACGACCTTCGATTCGAGGAGGGTATTCATATATTTGGAAACCTTTCCCGTTTCTTCTTGAATGAACAAGGCAATATCGCCGAGACTGGTCCTGCGATTAGCGATGGCAAATAGGGCAGGACATATGATTGATACCCCCGAAAATAGAAAAATACTTGAAACTATTTCGGATGATAAAAATAATTTTGTCAGATCCGATCCGCGAGGTTTCAACATTTATTCGAAAGTTGTTAATGGCAAGGAGTACTGGGTTTATGAAAGATACGGAGTCATCCAAAACGGCGGTGTTAATAACTACAATTTTAAATATCACAAAAAAGGGGAAAAACAATGATTAATCAACCAATCCAAGTTTTGAAATTAATGTACCTTGCTTTAAATGAAGAGTGGGAAAAAGATAAAGATGATTTATTTGGTCTTTTCCTCTCTGAGGCAGATCCTTTTTTAACCGGGGATGATAGTGCTGACCCTGCAATCTTTGACGATTTCTTAAAATGTTTTGAAAAATATGGTACATACGCTGAATATGGCTATGACTTTATTTTGAAATTTTTAACAAATTTAGATCCGTATTATGGCGATATAAAGAAACGTTTCTTGAACATTAATAAGCAAAAATATATCCAAGATTCAGAAAAATATTCTCAACTCAGCGATAAAGAAATAATTGAACTTAACCATTGGCAAAATTATTATCCTAGATTATCCCAATAAGAACCAATTATCATTCAAAATAAAAGCTCCCTTGGAGCATTCCTTGGGAGCGTTTTTTAATGTTTGGCGGAGCAGTGGTTTCTCGGTACGAACACTAATGGTTAGCTCTTTCCGTTCTTAAAAGTAATCACTCTTTTACCGATAAACATGTGCTTCTTAAAAATTCTCTATAGAAGCGATTTCAGTGCAAATTTATTCTCCGAAACTCAAAATCAGCCATTTAATTTTTGCAATAGGATTCGATACAGCGAGATATTTTTGTAGAATAAGAAACTAATGTAAATTTAGAATGAAATCAACAACCCCATCTAGAATAATCCCTCCTTCTAGTTTCATTGGTGAGATAGGTTTGTTGATGATGAGATATTTTCGATTCGCATCTCCAATTAACTTAAAAGGTGCCAGTTCCCTTTTCTTTGTTATTTCTAGGTCGATATTATGAGAAACCTGTAAATAGAAATCATCAATTCCTTTGCAACAATAATTTTTCCATTCGTAAATGCCAGGTTAATTATTTTGGTCACTAATTGAATTTCATCAATAAATACATAGTAATATTGATTGGAATCTTTCACTTTCTCTTTCATATAAGAAGTCAATTTCAAAGGGTTTCTATAAAAGCGTTATTGATATCATCCAATTCGATTTGGATGATATCAGAATCCATAATGCCTTGTGAAATCAAATAATCACGATAAATCTTATTTAGGCAATAAGATTTTCCACAACGCCTAATGCTCGTGATGACTTTTGAAAATCTATACTTTTTGCAATTTTGTTTATATCAAGCATTTAAGATAATTGCAAAAATTATAGAATTCTATGTTTTTTGCGAATATAAAAAATTTCAAAGAAAAACACGGATTTTTCCGTGTAATTTACGATGGCGGAGCGTTAGTAACGTAAATCGAATAATAGTCACTCAACACTAACCAATCTAAACGTGAATTCATCTCATATTATTTTCGTCATCAAATCTTTTTTTATCAAATATTGCACGTTCACCGTATACAAGAATAGGAACAAGCGTCATTTGTTGTAATTTTTCATAAATTTTTTGACTAACTTGCTCTTGGCTTTCGCATAAATTACCAGAATCGTCCGTGTATTCAAACTTTAAGTTATATATCGTGTAATTAGAAACACAACCATTGTTATTTTCAGTCACTTCCGTTTCGGTTAAATCTGTTATTCTACCGTTTTTAGAATGACCTTTACGGGCAACCTCAAGTGACTTTTTACCGTCGATAATCATTTTCGCTCCGTTGCCAATGAAACCTATTGCCGCAATAATCATTATTCCGCCAATTAGGCACATAAATATTGTTCCAAGTTTATCTTCAGGGTCGTATGACTTGACCCCCGAACTAATTACAATAATAGCAATTAGCACAGCAATTAAGGCGATTACAATTCTTACAATACCACCAGCCATAGTTCCGCGATTAAATTTTTTCTTTTCCATTGAATTAACCTCTTTGCATTTTTGGCAAAACTGAATTATGCATTTTGACACACTTGTCTTGTTTGCTTATTATAACATAAATTTCAAATGCCACTTTGGCGGGTTCTATTATTCGCCAAAGAAAGGAACAAGAATATGGATAAAAGTATAAAACAAATGAAAAGGATAAACAATAGTGTTGCTTGCTGATTACGAAAAGGCCCAAAGTGGTAGAATATTGATGCTGCATTGAGAATATTCAAAGGCCTGATTCCGGGTTAATGCAGCAATTTCCCTCGGAAGCTGGCCTCTGAATGTTCGGAAAGGATTTCGTTATGAGCTTTTTCGATTGCCGTAATATGACTATGAGAGCCGTTGAGGAATGTCCGTATTGCCACTCGCACAATATAAAGAAGAACGGGAAGGAACATAATCACCAGAGATGGTACTGCAAGGACTGCCACAAATCCTTTTCGTCAAGAACGGGAACGATTCTGAATTCATCCAAGCTAAGGCCCGTGCAGATACGGCGCATGGTTTCTATGCTTTCAGATGGCGTTCTCTTCCATCAGGTCGCACATCAGATAGGTGTATCCGTGCAAACGGTATGTCTATGGAAGAGAAAGCTTCAGGCTTTGGTGAAATCGCAGAAAAACTCGGTATTATCGGGAAAAGTCTATGTAGATCACACCTATATCAGCGTTCCGGCGAAGGAAAGAAGTAAAGAAAAAAAGAGGGGACTGTCCGATAATCTCAGGCAAGTTGCCGTTGCCATCGATAATAGCGGAAAGATTCTTGCTGTTCTTGGAGGAAAAGGAAATGCCAGCGGCGGAGACTCCGAAGTGGCATTCGCCTCCCATGTCTCACCGAATTCTATTGTCGCCCATGATGAAGGACATTTCGGCAGAGCATTTAGTGACTCGACCGAAATGGTCGTGAACTCCAAAGGAAAAGATTCCCATGCTATGCTGAATCCCGTCGACAGAGTATGCAATTTAGTTCAAAGACTGTTCAAAGTGCATCTGAGAATTCATCCCGAGAATATCCAAAAATATTTGGATGAACTCGTATACAAGGCGGAGATATATGACGATAAAGCGTATTCAGATTACCTACGCCATATAGACATTTCCATATTTTCATCCGGGATTTCATTTAGAAGAAGAGACATTCACGGGATGCAGCAACGCTAATGTTTATCCTTTTCAAACAAATTAAGCCTATGCTATGTCCAGTCTGCGGAAGGTTTTATTTTAGCGAACTTACTGATGTAGATATAGAACAATTAAGAATGACTCCAAACACAACACAGTGTTCTAGATGTGGTTGGTTCTATGATTTGGAGCAAGTGGCTAATCCTGATTTAGAACATGAATCTAACGAGATGTCATTGAATCAATATAAAAAGTGGTATCAGGAAAAAATCAAAGAAAATCCTGACTGGGAATACTATGAAGATTTTATTGGAGAATCCGAACCTCATAAATGTCCAGTCTGCGGTGAATATGAATTTGAAGATGCATTATGCCATGACATTTGCCCGATTTGTGGTTGGGAAGATGATGGCGTGGAAGTAGATCCATATGATAAAGACGGTGGCCCTTCTAATGAATTTTTGGAATTTAAAAAAACATTCTTAGAAAAAAGAAAACTAAATCCGAAATATAAGTGGTCAAAAGAAAAATAATGAGACAAAAAAACGGATAATCAATCATGACTATCCGTTTTTTCAACAATCCTGGCGGGCCAGTAGTGTATTTTTCCGAACTGTCTTAAAAACATCATAACTATGAAAAGTCCGTAATGTCGTAATGAGGTGTTTTCCCTTTTAATTCTTTTTTAAACCCACTCTCAGATATCCAGGCTGTTCTTATTCAAGAGGAATTCCTTTATTCCGATAACAGAAATTCCTTCTTCCGTTATCCACGGCTTAATACTATCCTTGACCACGATTATTTTCTTGAAATTATCCGGTACATTCAGCAGTGGTCTTTCTTCCTGAGTTGTCTTCTCTCTTGTGTCTAGCGACAATGATGACTGTATGTAATACCGCTTATTGAACTGGTTGCACACAAAATCGATTTCCACCTGTTTCTTGTCGTTTCCTTCCCGGATTGGCAAAACACCTACATCCACATTGTATCCGCGGAATAAGAGTTCGTTGAATAGGATGTTTTCCATGATATGATTTTCTTCCTGCTGTCTGAAATTCAATCTTGAATTTCTTAACCCGATATCAGAAAAATAAAACTTAAAGGGAGTATGAATGTACTTTTTCCCTTTGATGTCATAGCGTTCCGATTTTTCAATCAAGAAAGAATCGAGCAGATAACCCAGATATTTATTTATTGTATTTATGGATATATCTTTCACTCCGCTGCTGACATATGTGTTCAATAGTTTGTTGGGATTAGTAAGAGAACCGATGGAAGAAGATAGAATATTGACAAGGGAATCCAGGATGTCCGTTCTTTGAACCTTGTTTCTTTCGATGATGTCGGAGAGGTATGTTTTTTCAAACAGCTGTTTTAGATAATGGCTTTTTTCGGCTTCATCCGCACAAAAAACAATTCTAGGCATACCTCCGTAAGTGACGTATTGTTGCCACGCTTCGTCTGTCGTCCCGTTAAAGGCGGAAGTGAATTCCGAAAAAGACAAAGGAAACACTCTGATCTCATCACCTCTTCCTCTAAACTCCGTAACAATATCAGAAGACAGGAATTTAGAATTGCTTCCTGTCACATAAACATCCAGATTCCGAATATGCAGGAACCCATTCAAAACGGACTCGAAGTCATCAACTTTCTGAACTTCATCCAACAAAAGATAATACATTCGATCATCCTGGATTAGATTTCTGACATATTCATCTAATACGTCAGGATTCCGGTACTTTTCGTTTCTTCTTTCATCCAGGTCCAATTTAATGATATGGTCTTCTTGTACCTTTTCCCCTATCAAATAATCTTTAAACAAAGGATCAAGTAAGAAAGATTTTCCACATCTTCTTATACCCGTAACAATTTTGACAAGACCATTGCCTCTTTTATTAATCAGTTTCTGTAAATAGGAATCTCTTTCTATGATTTGCATAAAGCCTCCACTGAATATTTGTTCCGCATACGTAAGAATTTTTCAATAGCATTATAATTAAACTTACCTATTTTTATCAAGAAAACTCCATATAAAGTCGTTTATGTGAGTGAAAAAATAAAAAACACGGATTTCTCCGTGCTATTTTCGATGGCGGAGGAATAGGGATTCGAACCCTAGCTCCCGGTTAAGAGACTACGAGCTTTCCAAGCCCGCCCCTTCGGCCACTTGGGTATTCCTCCGCGTTTCGCCTTTTCAGGCAAGTGAGATTATAGGTGTTTCGTCATCGCTTCGCAACGTAATTTTTGCTAGACTAATTCGGATTATGAAAGAAACCGTCGTATCTCGTCTTAACGCAGGCCAAAAGGCAGAGAAATTCGTGAAGAAGTACTTGCCAGAAGCCCCGCTCGGATTCATCTATAAAGCCTTCCGCAAAAAAGACATCAAGGCCAATGGCCATTGGATTAAAAAAGACTACATCCTCCAAGAAGGGGATGTGATCCGCATCTATGTGACGGACCAGCAACTGGAAGATTTCAAAAAGCCCCGTCCCGCGGAAAAGAAGCCTTTGGAATATCCCATCGCCTACGAAGACGATGAAGTGCTGATTATCGATAAGCCCAAGGGGTTATTGGTCTATGGTGACAAGACAGGCGTTAGAGAAACACTAGGGAATGCTGTATTGGATTATCTCTATTTGAAAGGAGATTATGATCCTAACGACAATACGTTCGTCCCCTCCCCAGCCCATCGCTTAGACCGCAACACCAGTGGGCTCATTTGCTATGGCAAAACGGATCGCGCCCTGAAGGATTTAACGGATTTATTCAAAGAACGTACCCAAATTGATAAGTATTATGTGGCCCTTGTCGTGGGAGACGTCGAAAAAGATGGTTTCATCGATAAGCCCCTTAAGAAGGATATCCAAACGGGTCGCGTATCGGTTTGTCCCGTTGCTAAGGGAGGGAAAACCGCGAAGACGGAATATCATGTCTTGCAACGGTTTGGTTCCTATACCTTATTAGAACTTCATTTGTTGACGGGCCGCACCCATCAGCTCCGCGTCCACCTCGCTTCGATTGGACACCCCATCGTTGGAGACGAAAAATATGGAGACTTCCAAGATTGCCGCAAAGCCAAAAGATTATGCGGAATCACCTCGCAATTGCTCCACGCCGAAAAGCTTTGCTTCGGCGATATTTCGGGGGCGTTAAAAGGCTTGGCCCATCGCCAAATCACTTCCCCCATCCCCTCGTTTTTTGAAGACGCTATTGAGATTTTGACGCATAACCCATTCTAAGAAAGGAATTTGATATGGATAAAGTCAAAGAAAATTCGAATCGTTGGTTATCCTCCCCCCGCGTCAGCGAAGAGGATAAAGCCCGCATCCGTTCTATGAGCCAAGAAGAACTCGACGACGCTTTCTTCAAAGACGTCGAACTCGGCACGGCCGGGATGCGCGGGGTATTGGGCCCTGGCACGAACCGCATGAATGAGCATACGGTTGGCAGGGTATCGGTTGCCTTTGGACAATATCTATTATCCCTAGGAGAAGATACGAAAACCCGTGGAATCGTTTTATCCCACGATAACCGTTTTAAGTCCCGCGAATTCGCTTTGCTTGCCGCGAAGATTTTTAACCAAATGGGCATCAAAGCCTTTATCTTCCCTTCTCTTCGCCCCGTTCCTGAACTTTCTTTTGCCGTGAGATATTGCAAGGCCAAAGGCGGCGTCATGATCACCGCTTCCCATAACCCCAAGCAATATAACGGATACAAGATTTATGATGAAACGGGTTGCCAACTCGTTCCCAATCAGGCGAACGAGATGCTTCGATTCGCCGACAAACTCCCGAACGAACTCGAATTCGAAGTCCCGGTTGCGGTTCAACAAGGTGAAACTATTGTCCTAGGAGAAGAAGTGGATGATGCTTACTGCAAACTCGTGGAGTCCTGCCGCGTGAATCCAGATTTGGACAAATCGAATTTCAAAGTGGTCTATACCCCCCAACATGGCGCGAGCTATGAAAATGCGATGCGCGTATTCCAGGATTCGGGTTATACCATCATTCCCGTGAAGGAACAATGCGTCCATGATCCCGCGTTTGGGGCCACGGCTTCCCCGAACCCCGAGGTTGCCAAAGCCTGGGACCTTACCCTGGAATATTGCCATAAAAACCATGCCGACCTCGCCGTAATGACCGATCCCGATGGTGACCGATGCGGCCTTGCCTTCCTTTCCTCTAAAGGAACCTATGAACGTTTCACCGGCAACCAAAGCGCCCCTCTCCTTTTGGATTACTTACTTTCTTCTTATCAAAAACAAGGGCGTCTCCCTGCAAATGGAGTCCTCTACGATACGATTGTCACGACTTCCTTAGGACGCGTCATCGCCAAATCCTATGGAGTGAGTTCGGAGTCCTTCCTCACCGGATTCAAATTCATCGGCCATGCGATTCATCAAGAAGAAGAAAAGCCTAACGGCAAGAAATTCCTCTTTGGTTACGAAGAATCCTATGGCTGCCTCGTTCAACCCTTTGTCCGGGATAAAGACGGCATCCAGGCCATCCTTCTTTATACCGAAATGGCCCTTTATTACCATAATCAAGGCATCCCCTTGGATGTTGCCTTCGATAACCTTCAAAAGAAATATGGCTATCATGTAACCGAAACTAAGGACGTCTATTTTGAAGGCATGGAAGGCGCAGATAAGATGAAGGCCTTGATGGACCGTCTCCATCAAAACCTGTACTGGGAAATCGCTTCGATCCCCGTGGTTAAAATCGGCGATTACCTCCATGGCAAAACGATCGAAAAAGACGGAAAAGAAGAACAACTCGTTGGTTTCCCTTCTAGCGATGTCCTTAAATATTTCCTCGAAGATGGATCCACCCTCTGCATCCGTCCTTCTGGCACCGAACCCAAGATGAAATTCTATATCGAGGCTGTTGGCCCCTCTTTGGATGGGTTAAAAGACAAAATCGAAGCGATCAACGCCTTCGTCCGTCAAGACGCTGGGTTATAAAGAAAAGATTTGCTGAAGTTCCAAGGCTACGCCGTCCTCGTCGTGGCCTTTTTTCGTTAATGGGAATCTTTCTTTTAAAAGATGGCTTTTTGCGTCCTTCATGCAGCAGGGGTGTCCGGCTTCTAATAGCAACGATAAATCATTATCGGAATCCCCAAACGCATACACGTCCCCTTTGGATACCCCTAAAATCCCTAATATTTTCTTTAACCCCTCTCCTTTGGAGGCTTCGGGAAAATAAAGTTCGCTGTAAGGCATATTCCGCCAATGCCGCCAAGATAACGAATATTTGTTTGCCACGTTTTCCACATATTCGTCTTCTTCAGGACACTCCCCGAAAATTAAGGTAAAGGGGTCTTCTTTTAATTCGCTTAACGGATGGATTCCCATCCCATCCCTCCAAAAATATTTATGGAGATCTTTGGTATTTCCCTCTTCATAAATGCAGGAAGAGGTTTCACCCATCATGCAGAAGCAATGGGGTCTACATTCTTGAATCAAGGATTGGATTTTGGATAAGGGGAATTTCGCTTCGAAGCGGGAAAAAGAAGGATCCCCTGGATGAAAGACCAATGCCCCGTTATAGGAAATGATCGGAGAATGGAGTCCCGCCTGTTCCCAAAGAGGCAAAATGGCTCTAGGAGGACGGCCGCTGGTTAACAAAACAACGTGCCCCTGCTTTTCTAAAGCAGAAAGGATCGAAGCGGAAAAGGGAGTCAACGTTTCGTCGTTTTTGAGTAACGTTCCATCTAAATCGATGGCGATGACCTTTTTCTCCATGCGGCCTATTATAGGGGCTCCTATAAAAAAGGGTAGGAAGACCCTCTTGCCATGATGAATTTCTAGCGTATATTTTATAAAGCAATGATTAAGATTTACACTTCCCCCTCCTGTTCCAGCTGCCGAAAGGTCAAAAAATGGTTCGATGAGCAAAAGATTCCCTATGAATCCAAAAACATATTCGGACCCGACCTCACCGCGGATGATATCCGCGAAGTCATTTCGAAGTCGGAAAACGGGACGGACGATATCATTTCCCAACGTTCTAAGATCGTTCAGGAACAGCACATCGATTTCGATGATATGAAAATCAGCGAGCTCATCGAATTCATCCGCAAAAATCCTTCCGTTCTAAAACGCCCGATCATCGTCGATGACCGTCGTGTGCAAGTGGGCTACAACGAAGAAGAGATTCGCACCTTTATTCCCCGTGCCCGTCGTCTTGCCGAATCCTATTGCGCTTCCTGCGACCGCAAAGACTGCGATAAGGACGTGCCCAGCCACTTGGATTTGCCGGAAGGCTGCAAGAAAGCATCGCTATAACGATCAATGCTCGGAGAAATCCGGGCGATTTTTTCATATAAAAAGCCTAGGATTACCCTAGGCGAAAGAAATGATTGAATCCCTTTTATTTTCCAATCGCCTTCATGGCTCTTTGGACTTTGCTGGCCGTGGAGAAGTGGCATTCTACACCGTTATTCTCCAAGAATTCCTTCATGATTTTTTGGGCACCAGCAAGGGAATTGTATTCGAATTCCACTTCATAATCCGTTTTGCCAGAATAGGTGTTGCGGTCAATAGAAAGCAACCCCCCTTCGTATTCCACGTCGATGCGTTCGGTGGATAAATAGGTAAGAATAGACAGTTTCTTTGTATCAAATCCTAGTTGAATTAAGAAACGTTCAATATCGGTCTTGGGGAATTCGCCTAGGTCGCGAAGATCCGCGAATTGCTGGAAGGAAATCGATACGTTCTTTTCAAGCAATCCTTCCGATAACGGAGTTTTCAAGGTTAATTCGTATTGGCCTTGCTTCTCCCGGATACGGAGAGCAACCCCTTCCTTGGCGAGGAGGCGGTCCTCAGTATCGATGTAATAGTTGGTTTGAACATAACGTGGGGATCCCCGAAACAAGTTGGCTAATTTACGGTATTCGTCTTGTTTAACCAGGGCTTTGGCTTCAATTTCAATCGTATTGGACATGGCTATATTACCTCTAGGCGACATTATACACTTGTCCCTTAAAAAGTGGTTCAAGGTAATCTTCGATTCCCTAAAGCAAGGAAAAGCTTCCGGAAACCGAATTAAACGGTCACGAATTTTTAAAATAAAGTTCGTTTCTCCTATATTGCGGGACTTATTTCCCTCCAAACACTTTAATGGACGTAACAAATAGAATCCACAATGGAATGGGAGGAAAACGCATTGACCCCTACGCATTTCCTTCAACATGCTATACTTTGCTCACTTATGATTCTTGGATTGATTTTATTAGACGACACGCAAGCCTCCTTCAACGAATGGCTTTCCCAAAACGCGGTTTATTTGGCTTTTGCCCTCGCAGGATTCATCCTGCTCTGCGTTCTTTTGCTCTTATTTATTCCCGTTGCCAAAAAGAAGAAAAAAAGCAAGAAAGCTGTTATTGCCAAAGCCCAAACGATGGATGCGCTAGGAGGAGAAGAAAACGTCTTGTCCCACCTCCGCAAAGGATCGCGCATCGAACTCAAATTAAAGAATTACGACCTTTTGAAAAAGGATGAATTAAAAGAAGCCGGCGTGGACGGCTTCATTCAAATGAGCGATCGCTTAACCTTAGTTATCCGCGGAAACGCCGAAGAAGTAGAGAAGACTTTATTTGGCGAGAATTCGACGAAGGTGGACCGCTAAATCTTCGGTGGGAAGACCCATGACGTTATCGAAACTTCCTTCGATATGGTCAATTAACGGGTAATCGTCTTGAATGCCATAAGAACCCGCTTTGTCTAATGGCTTATGGATACGGATATATTCCCAAATTTGCTCGTCGCTTAAGGGACGGAAATAAACATCTGTTTTTACGGTTCGGCTGATTTCAAAATCTTTATCGATATAGGTGTACCCGGATAATACCACCTGCTTTTTGCCTTGTTCCGTCTTTAACATTTCAAAGGCTTCTTGTTCGGATTTTGGTTTACCAAGTACCTTGTTATTTAAAACAACCACGGTATCGCAGGCTAAAACCTGATCCAAAGGATGCGAAGAAAAAACCGCATAAGCTTTCATACGGCTTTCTTCTAACGGTAAATCTTTCGCGGGCAAATTCAAAATGGATTCGTCGACGGAAGGGACGATAATTTCAAAGTCGGATAGCAGCTTATGCAGGAGCTGCTTTCTTCGTGGGGATCCAGAAGCGAGGATGAACATCAGCGGGCTTCCATGATGACCGGGATGATCATCGGACGGCGGTCGGTTTTGCGTTGGATGTATTTGGAAAGGACATCCTTGAGAGAGGATTTGATTTCCGCGTAGCTCGCGTTGCGCGACATCAGTTCTTGGACGCATTGCTGCGCCTTCATTTGAGAATGACGGACAACATGGCTATCTTCTGCGGAATTGAATCCACGGGTATATAGCATCGGGGGAACCAACAATTTGCTATGACGCTTATCCGTGACCATGAGGACGCTGACCATGCCGTCGTTTTTAAGGATTTCACGGTCGTTCATCGTTTGAGAACTGACGCCATCAAGGTCCAAACCATCGATATATTTCGCTCCGGCAGGAACTTGTCCACCGCGACGGACGGTGTGATTTTGAAGCACGATTTGGTCGCCGTTATCGCAAATGAAGATGTGATCGTCGGGCATGCCAAGCTGCTTGGCGATTTCTCCATGCAATTTCAACATGCGGTATTCGCCATGGACAGGCATGAAGTATTTGGGGTTCACTAAACGCTGCATTAAGCGCAATTCTTGGCGAGAAGGGTGGCCGGAAGAATGGAGACTGAACGCCATGGAATTCTGCTTGACGTCGGCTCCTAAACGAACGAGTTTGTTGACAATACGGTCCACGAGGGCACCGTTGCCAGGAATCGGATTGGAAGAGAAGACGACCGTGTCGCCCGGGTAGATTTGGGTGAAGCGATTATCCCCGGAAACAATGCGAGAAAGCGCGGCCATCGGTTCGCCTTGGCTGCCGGTGCAAACAATGCAAACCTCGGAGTTGCGGTAATTCTTGAGCTGGTTTTCTTGAATGATCGATTGATCGGGGATCTTGATGTAGCCGAGTTCGCGGGCAATGCCGATGACGTTTTTCATCGAACGGCCTAAGACGCAGATTTTACGTTTATGGGCAACGGCCACTTCCACGACCTGTTGGATACGGTTGATGTTGCTGGAGAAGGTAGAAACAATGATACGGCCGACGGCTTTATCAAAGATTTCCTCCACGCCATGACGGACCGCGGTTTCGGAAGGAGTATAGCCTTCGATTTCGGCATTCGTGGAATCGGCCATGAGCAAATCAACGCCCTGCGAGCCCAATTCAGAAAGCTTATTGATTTCAAAATTTGGCCCAACGGGAGTCAAATCAATCTTGAAGTCGCCGGTTTCGATGATACGTCCTTCGCTGGTGTCGATGCATAAGCCGAAGGAATCGGGGATGGAGTGGGTGACGCGGAAGAAGGAGACGACGAAATCGTCTGCGATTTTAATGACGGAGTCACTATCGTATTCCACGATTTTAACGGGATCGCGGAAACGGGAATCTTCTAATTTATGGCGGATTAAAGCGGCCGCTAGACGCGGGGCGTAAATCACAGGGATACGGACGGTGCGGAGCAAGAAAGGAATGCCACCGATATGGTCTTCGTGACCGTGGGTAATGAATAATCCTTTGATTTTGGCGCGATTGTCTTTCAAATACGTGTAATCGGGGATGACGTAGTCCACTCCAGGAAGATTGGCTTCGGGAAAGCGAACGCCGGCGTCCACGAGGATCAACGAGCGATCATTTTCGATGCAATAAGTGTTCTTGCCGACCTCGCCGAGGCCGCCAAGAGCGAAGATGTTGATGGGGGATCCTTTCATAGTTATAAACCTTTCAAAAAGAAACACTGACTGGGATTGAAATCATGCAAACAGAGCAATTGCGTTATGTTCCGCTTTTCAAAAAAACTATACAAGAGGGGAGCGACAATGAAAAGAGTGAGAAATGATGTAAGTGGTTTCAAAGAATTAAATCGCGACGGAATTCGCCGGTTTTTGATAGGGGTCTTTCGGGTCGATTCGGTCGTAGAAAAGAATGCCGGAGAGATGATCGATTTCATGCTGCAAAACAATCGCATTATATCCACGCGCGGTGATTTCGATGTTTTGCTTCGACTTCGCGTCGTAGGCTTTCACCTTGATTTTGTAGTCGCGGATCACGTGACCAGGGTGCTCGTCATCGACGGACAAGCATCCTTCTCCGCCGTTTAAATAGGCTTTCTTAACCGAATTCACGACGATTTTGGGGTTGACGAGCTGATATTCCACCAAGGGGTCTTTTTCGTCCCCCGTTGGATAAGAAATCACAAGCATTTTGAGATTATGCCCTACTTGGGGCGCCGCTAAACCCACGCCTTCGCGGGTGTTAGGATGCTTCGCGCGGAATTTTTCGTCTTGGGTCAACTTTAAATATTCGAGCATGTCGTCGATGAGTTTTTGGTTCTCTTCGCTTAAAGGAAGGGGGACGTCTTCGCATTTACGACGCAATTTCGGGTCGGTGTCTTTGGTAATACGGAACAACATAGCCCCGATATTCTAGCACGAGCGAGGGGGAAGGGGTAAAATAGTTCGCATATGAAAGAAACGACTTATCGCGCTCTCGAAACATTAAAAAAGGCCTTGGACCAAGACGAACGGATTTTAACCTTGAACATCTTGGACCAAGAAGTTAACGCCGACCCTAAACTCTTGGAATTATCCCTTGAAGCCAAAAAGAAGGCAGAGGGGTATGCGAATTCCCTTTATTTTGGACAAGATGATCCCAAAAAAACACCCCCTGCCCAGCATGAACTCTATCTAGCCAAGAAAGAACTCGACGAATATCCGCTTTCCCAGCAATACCAAAAAGCCTATTATGCGGTTCGACGTCTTTATGCCGAACTCGACGAAATCCTTTTTGGGCCTTACCAATATCATCTTTCGTGTGGAGACAAACCCCATGCTTAAAATCGTTGCAGGGAAATATCGCAGCCGTCAAATCGAAGTCCCCGAATCGGTCACGGTCCCTACCAAAAACCGAGTCAGAGAAGCCATGCTTTCTAGCCTTGGCAATCAAATCCAAGGGGCAAATGTTTTGGATTTATTCGCCGGCAGCGGAGCCCTTGGGATTGAAACGCTATCTCGCGGAGCCGCTCATTGCGATTTTGTGGAAGCAGATTCTAAAGCCGCCCAGGTGCTTACGGAGAATCTTAAGAAATTAAAAGAGATGAACGGAATCGTCCATTGCTGCGACTTTCGTTCCGCGATCGCTTCCTTCTCCACCCCCTTCGATATCGTTTTCCTCGATCCCCCTTATAAAGAAAAAGCCTATTATCAAGAAGCGGTGGATGCTTTATGGGCTAAGGGCCTCCTTCATCCTTATTCCACGCTTATTCTAGAATATGAAGGGGATTTGGATTTTGATTCCTCTTCCTATCAAGACGTTCGTTTCAAGCATTATGGACGTACTTCCGTTTTAACCTTAAGAAAGGAACGATAATATGCGTACTGCTGTTTATCCTGGTTCGTTTGATCCGATTACCAACGGCCACCTCGATGTCTTGCAACGTAGCCTTGGCGTTTTTGATCATGTCATTCTTCTTCTCGCCGTCAATCCTTCCAAAAAAGGGAATTTCAGCATCGAAGAACGTTTGGAGATGATGAAAGAAGCCACGAAGCAATTCCCTAATGTTTCGGTGGATTTTAATCCCGGGTTAACCGTGGATTACTGCAAAAAGCATCACGCGAACCATATTATCCGTGGTCTTCGTGCCGTCACTGATTTTGAATATGAATTCCAATTGGCCGCGGCCAATCGCTTTGCGGGGCCAGATATCGATATGGTGTTCTTCATGTCGGGAAGGGAAACGACGTTTATTTCCTCCTCCACGATTAACGAGATGCAATTAGAAGGCGTGGATATCTCTCCGTTAGTCCCGCCGGTCGTCGTAGAATATTACCAAAAGAAAAAGAAGGAATGATTAGTCCTTCTTGCTAAACGAATCGTCGATTTGCATGGGGCGGTGTTCCCGTTCTGCCTTTTCGATGACCTTTTCTTCGAGCTTGGAATCTTTGATTTCTTGATCGATTCGCTTTCCTTCTTCCTCGTAGTTGTCTAGATAACTATGGAAGATCCCGTTTTCCTTATATCCAAGCACCTTGTCTAAGGTGACGTTGCAGGCGGCTTTAAAGATGTTCTTTTCCACGACGGGGGAATATTCTTCCTTTAATTTCTTGATTAAGGCCTTCGTCGCCGCGCGTTGAGAGGTCACCGCGTTAGCAGCAGAAGCCACATTCTCGGTGAAGCGGCAGGCGCATTGGATGAAACGGAGATGGTTGAAGTCGCGGAAAGCGAGGATATCTTCTTCCCGTACTAAATATAGGGGACGGATGATTTCCATTCCCGCGAAGTGGGTGCTATGGAGCTTAGGGAGCATCGTTTGGAAAGATCCGGAATTGAGCATATTCATCAACGTCGTTTCGATGACGTCGTCATAATGGTGGCCCAAAGCGATTTTATTGCATCCCATTTCCTTGGCGATGCGGTATAAAGCTCCCCGGCGCATCTTCGCGCAGAGGTAGCAGGGTTTTTCGCTCGTGGAATTAGCAATATCAAAGATGTCGGTGAAATAAATCCTTGCAGGAATATCGAGGAGTTCGAGATTCTTTTTGATGAGGGAGAAATTCTCTTCGTTATATCCTGGATTCATTACGATGTATTCCACGTCGAAATGGACTTTGCTATATCGTTTCAAATGCTTGAACAGCAAGCCCAAAAGCATGGAGTCTTTGCCGCCGCTGATGCAAACGGCAACTTTGTCTCCTTCGTTCACGAGCTTGTATTCGCCAAGGGCCTCAATGAATTTATGCCAGATATTGAATTTGAATTCACAGTCGAGGCTGCGCTCGATTTGCTGGGAGGGGGTTAGTTCTTTGTTCATAGGATTTCTTTAAAGACGATAAGAATCTTGGGGGCTTCTTGCAAGAGGGCAATTCCCTATCCTTATTATATAAAGGGGAATAACGCCCAATAGAAAACCCCGTCGTTTCCGGCGGGGCGATTTAAGAAAGGAAGATTAGGCTTTTTGGTAGGCGGAAGAGAAGATGTTATCCGTCGCCCCGTTAAAGTGGTTCCACATGTTGAGAAGCATGTTGGCCTTGTCGTAGTTGTTGCTTCCGGAAAGGGTCCAAATCGCTTCGGAGATGCCATAACGTCCCGCGTTCCAGGCTTCCTCGGAGAAGTCGACCAAGAAGACGGTCGGAACATCGAAGGTGTCGATTTCGGGCATCGTGATGTGCTCGTAGTTGGAATCGGAAACGGAATTGTTGGTTTTGAACGGAGCTTCTTGGAGTTCCGGCCCGACGTAGGAGAAGAAGTCGGCTCCGCCTTCGCCACCGTTCCATTTGTTGAGGTAACGGGAGAAAGCTTTTTTATCCGATTCGACTTCGTAGTCGTCGTCGTTCGTAGAAACTTCGTCGGAGAAGATGGTCTTCAAGGCGAAATCCTTCTTGTCTTCGGCGTTGAAGCGTCCACCCCAGTTGTCTTGAAGAACTTGGAACGCATCCCGGAATGTGTCGGAAGAAGAGGAATCGCGAGCAACGATGGCGAGGTAATATTTTTCGCCATAATCGAAGACGCCTTTTTCCTTCATCGCGGCTTGATAATCCGCGTAGGTTTTATAGTTGTCTTTGGCGTTAGTCGCGCTGGAACCGAGGAAGAGAGTTTTGGTGACTTTGTCGGCTTCGGTCATGACGGAAGTGGTTTTTCCGTTTTCGGTGATCAAGCGTCCTTCGCCTTCAAGGGAAAGACGGAACGAAGTGAAGTAGCCGGAGGAAGAATCCGCGCCCATGGCATTGAACCAAGTCGTGAATTTTGGGATTGAGAAGATAACGGCGAAGATGGCTCCAACGATAAGAAGGGGCTGAACCCACGCGGTTTCGCGGATCCAACGCCACAATTTGGAGAAGTTTCCACCAATTGCTTTTAGAATATTCATAACGTCCTCCGATAAAAATAGGATGCCTGTAAAAACAGCGGGTAAATGATAGCACCCATTTTTAGGCTCATCAACCAAGTACTTACTAAAGTAAGGGAAAATTGTTCAACGTATAAATCCTGCCGGGTGGTTCTTCTTTTCGGATAGGGGATGCTCTATAATCGAGAGCCATGAGCAATAATCACCGTTCTTGGAAAAAACGCGTCGAAGATAAACTGTATGATCACCCGATTCTAAAGAGCGCCGTATTCAATGGATGGAACGTCCTCGTTCTTACTTTTTCGGCCTTTATTTTGGCTATTGGGTATAAGTGCTTCTTGGTTCCGAATCAACTTATCGCTGATAGCGGCGGTGAGGTCACCAAACTCGTTTCGGGCGGCATGAGTGGCATTTCCCAGACCATCATCATGTTTTTGTCGTTATTTCTTTCTCATGATATTCTGACGGCCCAGGTGGAAAATATCCTTTTCTCTGTGCTTTATTTTGCCTTGAACATCCCCATTTTCATTCTTGCGTGGAAGGGGATTGGAAAGCGTTTTACGGTTTATACCTTCTTAAACGTCATTCTTGTTTCCGTGTTCGAAGCCCTTCTCTCGGTTTGGGATAACGGATGGATTCATGATTTGGCCTTATTCGCCAACAATAACGGCGGCTTATTGGCTCGCGCGATTTTTGCCGGCGTTTGCACCGGGCTTAGCAGCGGCTTTGCCTTTAAGGTCGACGGAAGCGGCGGAGGAATCGACGTTGTTGCCTACTACGTGGCGTTGAAAAAGAACGTTTTGGTGGGGCGTTACTCCCTTATCATGAATAGCGTTACCCTTGTGGTCTTTACCCTTCTTGGCTCCATTCAAATTTGGAATTCTGGAGCCGGCAATTCGATGCAATATATCGGGGGCGCCTGCTATTCCATTCTTTACATGATGTCCACGTCCATGGTGATTGATGTCATTCACTTGCGGAACAAGAAAATGAAAATCGAAGTGGTCACCGACCACGAGGATTTGGGAAAAATCCTTATCGCCAACCTTCCACACGCCGCAACGATCGTCAAGGGCGAAGGCGCTTATTCGGGCAAAGGCCGCTACCTCATCAAAATGGTGGTTTCTAGCTATGAAGTGAATCACGCGGTGGCTGTCATTGAAAGCGCGGACCCCAATGCCTTTATCGAGGTTGTGGAGCTCAAACAAGTTTACGGACGTTTCTTCCTTCCACCCATCAAATAAACGAATGCTTACCGCCAAATCGGCGGTTTTTTATTCTGCTTTCAATGAACGGCTCATCAAAGATTCTGCCATTTTTCTAGGGTTTTGATTTTCGTAAATAACGGCATAAACCGCGTCAACAATCGGAACGCTGATGCCTTTTTTAGCGGCGATTTCATGGATGATTTTCGTCGCGGGAATTCCTTCTACCGTCTTGGTTAAATTTTTTAAAATGACGGAGGCGTCATTGGCTTTCCCAACCTCATATCCAAAACTATAGTTCCGCGATTGTTTGCTGGAACAGGTTAAGAATAAATCTCCAACTCCAGTTAAGCCCAAGAATGTTTTTTCCTGGGCGCCGGAATGGACACCAAAACGGGTGATTTCTGCTAACCCACGCGTAATTAAAGAGGCTCTCGCGTTGTCTCCATACCCAAGCCCTCCGAGGATTCCGCTGGCAATGGCGATGATGTTCTTCATGCCACATCCTACCTCCGCCCCAATAACGTCGTTTTGAGTATAAACGCGGAAAGAAGGAGTGGAGAACAGCTGCTGAACTTCGATGGCATCGTCCTTATTTTGCGAAATCGCGGCGATGCAGGTGGAGTCTCCGTTCATGACTTCGCTAGCAAAGGTAGGGCCCATCATCGACACGAATCCGCGGATGGAATCCCCCATGATTTCTCGAATGAGGCTCGATAACCCAAGTCCCGTTTTCTCGTCAAATCCCTTTGTTAGAGATACCATCAAAGGTTTGGTTTTTAACAATTTTGCTACCTCGGGGAGGACGCTAGAAACGGCTCCACTAGGCAAAGCCAAAACTAAAAGATCGGTATTCGTCAACGCGCCTTCCAAAGACAAAGTCGCTTCGATGTTATCGGCAAGTTTTTTGCCGGGAAAATATTTAGAGTTTTCGTGATGAAACGAAATATCTTCAATTTCTGCTGGGCTTTTTCCCCATAAAACAATTTGACGGGAAGGGTTGGAACTTAAAATAGAGGCGAGAGCCGTCCCCCAAGCGCCCGATCCCAAGAATGTGATTTTGGTGTGCTTCATTCTTTTATTTTAGAAGGGGTGATTTCAAAAGGGAAAGGGCACGCTTTAAAAAGAAGAGCCACGTAGAGGCGAATTTGCTAAAATCTACCCGTTTATGGAAAACTCGAACCCCATTTCCCCCAAAACGGAAAAGAAATCCTCGTGGCGTCACCCCGCGATTCAACGGATGTGCTTTGTCGGCGTATTCACCGCCCTTATGTGCGTCCTCTCCCCCTTATCGATTCCCATTGAACCCATCTCCATCACGATGGCGACGCTCGTTCTTTATTTCATCGGGGCATTACTAGATTGGAAGTGGTCCTCTCTTGTTGTTTTGCTCTATTTATTATTAGGCAGTGTCGGCTTGCCCGTGTTCTCCAAATTCCAAGGAGGCTTCCAAGTGATTCTTGGGCCTAGCGGCGGATTCTTGATTGGTTATTTACCCTGCGTGATTCTTGAATCGTTATTGATTGGATTCTTTAAAGATAAGAAGTGGATGTACCCCATCGCCATGATTGCCGGGACCATCGTCCTTTATGCGATTGGAGTTCTGTGGTTTATGCTTTATCTTGGAAATGGGTTTGGCAAAGCAATGGCCGCCTGCGTGATTCCTTTTTTGCCAGGGGATGCCTTGAAAATCGCCGTCGCCAGCATTTTCTCCCTCCGCCTCCGGCCATTATTTGACAAAAAGCGTTAATTTCCTGCTTCCAAATCTTGCCTCCTTTCCGGGGCTTTTTCATACATAAAATTGAAAGGATTTCCTGAAATCATCGATTGAAATCGGTAATTCCCTATAAGGGTTGGAAGAAAACCCCCTCTTTTTGTTGGTAAATCGGTCAAAATTTACCAGTTGTCCGAAAACCCCTGTTCCAAAAGGGCATAAATGGTTTACAATGGGTTCGATTTTGGAACAAATTTCCGGCTCTAAAAAGGAGAATAGACATGGGAGTAAAAATTGTTGACACGGCCCTCCGAGACGGTTCGCAATCCCTGCTTGCCACGCGCTTAACGACGGAAGAGATTCTTCGCGTTGCGCCTTTCATGGACCAAGCAGGTTTCTATGCGTTAGAAGTCTGGGGCGGGGCGACTTTTGATTCGTGCCTTCGTTTCTTAGACGAAGACCCTTGGGAGAGACTAAGAGCGATCCGCAAAGCCTGCCCAAATACAAAGCTTCAAATGCTTTTCCGCGGGCAGAACATCTTGGGATACCACCATTATCCCGACGATATCGTGGAGAAATTCGTTCAGAAATCGTTAGAAAATGGCATCGACATCATCCGTGTCTTTGACGCGCTTAACGATGTACGCAACCTCAAATCCGCGGTGGACGCATGCAAGAAATACGGCGGCCATTGCCAAATTGCCCTTTCCTACACGACGAGTCCGATTCATACGGTTTCTTATTATGTTGAACTTGCCAAAGAGATTGAGAAGATGGGCGCCGATAGCCTTTGCATTAAGGATATGGCGGGTGTTTTGCTTCCCGAGGATGCCTATTCCCTCATCACCCAATTAAAGAAAGACACCAAACTACCGATCGAACTCCATAGCCATTGCACGGGCGGGGTTTGCTCGCTTACCTATCGCCGCGCGATTGAAGCGGGTGTTGATATCATCGACACGGCCCTTTCTCCTTTAAGCGGAGGAACTTCGCAGCCCCCGACCGAAGCCTTCAACTATGCGTTAAAAGGCACTCAATACGATCCCAAACTCAATCAAGAAAAATTGGATGAAGCCGCCGCGATTTTGAATCCGATTAAAGAAAAATACCTTAAAAAAGGCATCTTGAAACCTAAGGCACTTTCCTGCAACCCGAGCATTTTGAAATACCAAGTTCCAGGCGGCATGCTCTCCAACCTCATGAGCCAGCTCGAAAAGCAGGGAGCCATGGATAAATACGACGCGGTTTTGCAAGAAGTTCCGCGGGTTAGAAAAGACCTTGGTTATCCTCCTCTTGTCACCCCACTTTCCCAGATGGTGGGCACCCAAGCCGTCATGAACGTCATCACGGGAGAACGTTATAAGATGGTCCCCAAGGAAATTAAAGACTATCTCCATGGATTGTACGGCAAGGCTCCGGCACCCGTGGATCCCACCATCCAAAAGAAAATCATTGGCAATGATGAGGTGATCACCTATCGTCCCGCCGATAAGCTTGCCCCAGAATTTGAAGAGTTAAAGAAGAAATACAAGAAGATTGCCAAGACGGATGAAGACGTCCTTTCGATTGCCTTGTTCGACCAAGTGGCCATCTCGTTCTTGAAGAAGAAATATGGACTGGAGGCGGAGGAATTCTCCGTTCGTCTATGATGATTCTTTTTGAAGGCTCTTCCTTCCACTGGGACATCAACAATTTTGGGGACGCCGCCCTATTATCGCTATTATGCGTCTTGATGGTGTTCATGGTTTTGGCCGTTATCACCTTGGTTTTAATGGGCCTCAACCACATTCGCGCCTTAGACGTCAAAGAAACTGTCACGATGCAAGATGGAACGGTCTTGGACGAAGATGCAATCGCCGCCGTGCTTGTCGCGAGCATCGATTACCGCAAGTCCACCAAAGAAGATTTCAAAGTTGTCAGCTGCAAACTCATCGATGAGGAGAAGAAAAAATGAGAATCTACAAAGTCAAAGTCAACGGAAAGACCTTTGAGGTCAAAATCCTTTCCGTTTCGGAAACCGAACCCTTGGAAGTCGAAACCGTGAAAGCGGCCCCTGCTGCCAAAGCGACGGCTCCTGCTACGCCGACCCCTGCTGCCTCCGCAGCCCCTGTTTCTGGCAAACCCGTCGAATCCCCGATGCAAGGAACGATTCTTGACGTAAAAGTCAAAGTGGGCGACGAAGTGAAGACCGGGGATACCCTTTTAATCCTCGAAGCCATGAAACTTGAAAACGAAATCAAGGCCCCAAGTAACGGCAAGGTTTTGGAAATCCGCGTCCAAAAAGGCGCAACGGTAAACAGCAAGGACGTTTTAGTCGTCTTGGGGTAAGAGGCCATGACCGCGCTTCTATATAACGATGTCGGCGGTTTCTTCCAAGGTTTTTGGGAGAACACCGGCTTCGCCCAATTCTTCGTCGATGGGGGATGGAAAAACCTCATCATGATTGCAGTGGCTTTGCTGCTGCTATATTTAGCTATTTTCCGTAAAGCTGAGCCCTATTTGCTTATCCCGATGGGGGTTGGCATGTTGCTGGCTAATCTTCCGCTTTCTCACATTATGGATCCGGTCTACGCGACGGTTGAAAACAGCGATGCAATTTGGGTGGAACACGTTGAATACAAAGGCTTGCTTGGCGTCTTTTACCCCAATGGGGAAGATGTGAAACAAATCACAGGGTACGAAGGACTATTAGGTGTCCTTTATAAAGGCATCCAATACGAAATTTATCCCTGTCTTATCTTTCTTGGCATTGGAGCGACGACCGATTTTGGCCCGTTGATTTCCAACCCCAAGACCATGCTTCTTGGCGCGGCGGCCCAAATCGGCATCTTCGTCACGTTCATGCTCGCCGTTGCCTGCGGGTTTACCCCTGCTCAGGCCGGTTCGATTGGCATTATCGGGGGAGCCGATGGCCCCACGGCCATTTTAACGACCACAAAATTGGCCCCTGAACTGCTTTCTTCCATTGCCATTGCCGCCTATTCCTATATGGCCCTTGTCCCCTTCATTCAGCCTCCGGTCATCCGCTTGTTGACGACCAAGAAGGAACGCATGATCCATATGGATATGCCGAAACCCGTCTCCAAAACCAAGAAAATCATCTTCCCGATTTTGGTTACGGCCATCGTCGTCCTCATCGTTCCTAGCTGCGCACCGCTTATTGGCTGCTTGATGTTTGGCAACCTCATCAAAGAAAGCGGCGTTGTTCCGAAGTTAGTAGAAAACGCCTCCAACGCCTTGCTTTATATCGTCACGATCCTTTTGGGGTTAACGGTAGGAGCGACGGCTTCGGCGGAAACCTTCTTAACCGCGAAAACCCTCCTCATCTTCGTCCTTGGCGTCGTCGCCTTCATCATGGCGACTGCAGGCGGCGTGCTCATTGGCAAATTGATGTGCGTCTTAACCAAAGGCAAAGTTAATCCGATGATTGGCGCGGCGGGCGTCTCCGCCGTTCCGATGGCGGCCCGCGTCGTCCAAAAAGAAGGAGTTCGCGAAGATCCTTCCAACTTCTTGCTCATGCACGCGATGGGACCGAACGTGGCTGGGGTGATCGGCTCTGCCGTTGCTGCCGGCTTGCTCATGATGCTTCTGTAAGAATATGAATCACCGCATCCTTGCTTTTGAAACCTTGCCGTCCACTTCGGATTATCTGAAGGAAAACCTTTCTTCTTTGGAAGACGGGGTTGTCGTGACGGCGGTTTCTCAAAACAAGGGACGCGGCAGAAGAGGGAGAAGCTGGGAAGCTTCGAGAGGGGATTTGATCTTCTCCTTGTTATTAAAGGATGTATCTTCCTCCGCCCTCTTATCTATTCTTCCATTAATTAGTGGGGTTGCCCTCTCTTCTGCCTTAGAAATGCATGAGGTGCGCCCACTCATTAAATGGCCTAATGACTTATATCTAGAAGACAAAAAGATCGCCGGAATCCTCTGCGAAGGAATCGCAGAAGGAGAAAAGCAATCCGCGATTGTTGGAATTGGAATCAACCTTGCCTCGCGTTCCTTCCCTCTAGAAATTGCTTCCAAAGCAGAAAGCCTTGGAAATTTGGGCTATCAAATCTCAAAAGAAGAACTGCTGCAGGAATTCTTAGAACACTTCGATAGCCTTCTGCAATCGGCTTTATCGGGCCAAGCGGATTGGTTCCCCCTTCTAGAAAGTCGCGACTATCTAAAGAACCGACAAGTTCACCTCAACTATTACGGAGAAAACCTTTGCGGAATCGCGAGGGGAATCGCTTCTAACGGAGCGTTGCTCGTAGAAACAGACGGGCAAATCAAACAGGTTACTTCGGGGGAGGCGATTCTATCGCCCGACCCGAATAATAATAAAGAAAAGGAGCTTACACATGCTTAAACCATCGGATTTGGAAGCCTATGGCATCCAAGGGGCAACGGAAGTTATCTATAACCCCTCCTACGAAATGCTTTTCGAGGAAGAAACAAAATCCACCCTCGAAGGTTATGAAAAGGGCCAAGTGACCGAACTTGGTGCAGTCAACGTCATGACTGGCGTCTTCACCGGTCGTTCGCCCAAAGACAAATATATCGTCGTCGATTCGAATTCGAAGGATACCGTGTGGTGGAATTCTCCCGAATATCCTAACGACAACCACCCCATGAGCGAAGAAACCTGGGCTAAAGTTAAAAAACTCGCCATCGAGGAACTCTGTGGGAAACGCCTGTTTGTCGTCGATGCGTTCTGCGGCGCCAACAAAGATACCCGCATGGCCGTTCGCTTCGTTGTCGAAGTTGCCTGGCAAGCCCATTTCATCCGCAACATGTTCGTCCGTCCTAGCGAAGAAGAGCTCAAGAATTTCAAACCGGATTTCATCGTTTATAACGCTTCGAAAGCCAAGGTCGATAACTTCAAGGAACTTGGTCTCCATAGCGAAACCTGCGTCGCCTTCAATATCACTTCTCGGGAACAAGTCATCCTCAACACCTGGTATGGCGGCGAAATGAAGAAGGGCATGTTCTCGATGATGAACTACTATCTCCCCTTGAAGGGCATCGCTTCCATGCACTGCTCCGCCAACACGGACAAGAAGGGCGAGAATACGGCCATCTTCTTCGGACTTTCCGGAACTGGCAAAACCACCCTTTCCACTGATCCGAAGCGCTTGCTTATCGGCGACGACGAACATGGCTGGGACGATAACGGCGTCTTCAATTTCGAAGGCGGATGCTATGCCAAAGTCATCAACCTCGACAAAGACTCTGAACCAGATATCTATAACGCGATTCGTCGCGACGCTTTGTTAGAAAACGTCACCGTTGATGCAAACGGCAAGATTGATTTTGCCGATAAGTCCGTCACGGAAAATACCCGCGTCTCCTATCCGATTGACCACATCGAAAATATCGTCAGGCCGATTTCCCATGGCCCAGCCGCGAAAAACGTCATCTTCCTTTCCGCGGACGCCTTTGGCGTTTTGCCCCCTGTTTCGATTTTGACTCCGGAACAAACCCAATACTATTTCCTCTCTGGCTTTACGGCGAAACTTGCGGGTACGGAGCGTGGCATTACCGAACCCACCCCAACCTTCTCCGCTTGCTTTGGCCAAGCCTTCCTCGAACTCCATCCGACCAAATATGCCCAAGAATTGGTGAAGAAGATGAAGAGAAGCGGAGCCAAAGCCTACCTCGTCAACACCGGTTGGAACGGCTCTGGCAAACGCATCTCCATCAAAGATACCCGTGGCATCATCGACGCCATCTTAAGCGGAGCGATCCTTTCCGCCCCGACCAAGAAGATCCCGTTCTTCAATTTCGAAGTTCCGACGGAACTCCCGGGCGTAGATTCCCACATCCTTGATCCGCGCGACACCTATGCGGAAAAAGGCGTTTGGGAAAACAAAGCCAAAGATTTGGCTGGCCGCTTCCAAAAGAATTTCGTCAAATACGAATCCAACGACGCCGGCAAGGCGCTTGTAGAAGCCGGACCGAAGCTCGACTAAGTCGATTTCGACCCAATGTCCCCCTCCTTTTTGAGAAGAAGGGGGATTTTTCTTACACGAAAAAAAGCTGCCCGAAGGCAGCCGATGCACTGATTGGCGGAGAAACAGGGATTCGAACCCTGGCTGGAGCATGACCCCACTAACGGTTTTCGAAACCGCCCCCTTCAACCGCTTGGGTATTTCTCCAAGTTTAAGGTGCGATAGGTATGTTACCATTCCTTTTTCTTCTAGGCAAGAAGGACCTTTTTGCGTTTTACCACATAGTGGTATATCCTTTAAGAGTTATGTGGAAGCAAGTTCAGGAAACCTTCATCGCCAATTGGCCTTATATCGTTTCGCTCTTTTTATTACTTGCCGGGACCACATTAGCCATCGTTACGATTGCCGTTTCTTCTTCCAAACACAAGAAATTCGTCGAAGAACTGGAACGCACGATGGATTCATCGCGCATTTTTATCATTGATATCCGCTCGCAGATGGTTCGCGATTTTGTCGTGACCGCGCCCCATGCGATCACCAACCCCTATCCTTTGGCGGATTTTTATCATCAATTCCCCCCATCGGAGCAAAAGCGCGTCATCCAATGGGTGAATGCCGTAAGCGATCCGGAGACGAGCGCCCCCGATTATTTGGAAACGGATACCAGCGCGGGTTCCTCCAAAACCAAAACCTATTTCTCCATGCTTCAGGTCGATTCGTTTGACCCGGAACAAGGGATCCTTCACCTTCGTTCCTATTTGCTGAAGTCGATGGAAACCAACCAAGCCAATAGCCGAAAAACGAAAAATCGCGGCCTTGCTTCGATGAAGCAATATCAGCTTGGCTTGAAAAACGGTTCCAAAAGAAAAGGCGCTACTTTGGTGTTCCATTTTGCCTACCGCCGCATCCAAGATAAAGACAAACCTTTGAATCCCTTGGTCATGAAGCAAGTCCAAAACGCCGTGTCGCCTCTAGTCACTTCCCGTAGAATCATGATGCAAATCGACGGCAACGAATTCATAATTGCCGATTTCCATATCCCAGGGATGCCGGATGGTTTGCACCTTGCCAAAGATTGCGTGGATGCCATCCGCCGATATTTGGCCATCAATGGCTACGCGACCAAAATCGATTTCCGCGTGGCTCTAGTCGAGCACCGTCTCTTCCCAACCAAGGATGACGCGGCGATTCTAGAAGAAGGAAAGCGTTCCGTATCCATTGCTTTCTCTAATCCCGCTCCGATTTATTTCTATGAAAAAGGAAAGGAATCCTTCCGGAATGACCCAGAAAGCAATGATTCCTACCGCACGGAAGTAGAACGCATCATTCACGACAATAAAATCCGCACCAGATTCCGACCCATTTATTCCGTTCAAGAAGAAAAAGTGTTTGGCTATTTGATGAAAAGCGAGCCCATCAACACCTATTTCGATTCCATGGATGACTTGCATGATTATGCGGCGAGAACCGGCGACGACCACGATTTGTTTGCTACGATTGCTCGTAACTCGGTTCCGGTGTTTGTAAACGAAGTCAAAGACCCCGACTCCCTTCTCTTCTATAACGTCCGCGTGGAAGACCGCGACTTCATGCTCTCGGTATTTGCTAGACTTAAGGCCGCCAAATCCACGCATATCGTCTTCCTCTTCAAGGAATCAGACATTCGAGCCCATTTCGATTCAAACCACCCGGAAGACATCGTCAGCGACATGAAGCAAATCAAAGCCAAAGGCTTCCATGTTGGATTATTGCTTGAAGAAGGCGAATTGGGACTCCCCGCTTCGACTTATAGCGCCTATGATTATTTCGTTTGCAGCTTCCGCTTCGCTGGAATCGCTACAAACATGGACGCCAAGATCCGCTCCAAACTTCATAGTTTGGTCGAGAAATTGCTCCGTTACAACAAACCGATCATCGCTAGCGACATCGAAGGATGGGATGCCATTGAAATCATCGTCCGCAGCGGGCTGAAGTACATCTCCAGCGAATTCTTCGCCCCCTACGATCCGATGCTCAACCCGATTCCAAACAAATCGATGAAGAAAGTTCGCGACATGAGAAGATAAAAGGAAAGAAAACAAAATGGGAAAACAAACAATCAAAAACGAAGCCATCACCAGCAGAGACAGCGACTTTGCTCAGTGGTATACCGACGTTTGCCGCAAAGCGGAATTAATGGATTATAGCTCTGTGAAGGGCTTTATCGATTATTTGCCTTATGGCTATGCCATTTGGGAACAAATCCAAGACTTTGCGAACAAGAAATTCAAAGAACACGGTTCGGAAAACGTCTATTTGCCTTGCGTTATCCCCTCTTCGTTGATGGCCAAAGAAAAAGACCACGTGGAAGGATTTGCTCCGGAATGCTTGGTCGCGACGATTGGCGGCAACAAAGAACTCGACGATCCGCTCATCATCCGTCCGACTTCAGAAATTCTTTTCTCCGATATGTATAAGCGTTTGGTTTCTAGCTATCGCGATTTGCCAAAGATTTATAACCAGTGGTGCTCCGTAGTGCGCTGGGAGAAGACGACTCGTCCCTTCCTTCGCGGATCGGAATTCCTCTGGCAAGAAGGACACTGCTTATTCGAAACGGAAGAAGAAGCCAGAAAGAATACGATGGACATGCTGGAAGTCTACGACTCCATCGGTCGTGACCTCTTGGCTATTCCGTTTGTCAAAGGCAGAAAAACCGAGCATGAAAAATTTGCCGGTGCGGTGGAAACCTGGTCCATCGAAGCGCTCATGCACGATGGCAAAGCCCTCCAAAGCGGCACCTCCCATTATTTGGGAACGGGATTCGCAGAAGCCTTCGGAATCTCTTATTTGGGACGCGACAATAAACTCCACGCCCCCCATCAAACCTCTTGGGGTGTTTCCACCCGTTTAATCGGCGCGGTCATTATGGTCCATGGCGATGACAATGGCCTTGTTCTGCCTCCTCGCGTCGCTCCGATTCAAGTCGTAATCGTCCCGATCCGTCAACAAACCCCGGGGATTTTGGAGAAGTGCGAAGAAATTCGTCAAAAACTCCTCAAGCAAGGCGTCCGCGTCAAGGTCGATTCCTCTGACCATACCCCTGGTTGGAAATTTGCCGAATGGGAAATGAAAGGTGTCCCTCTCCGTCTCGAACTTGGTCCGCGGGACCTCGAAGCGGGTCAAGTTACGCTTAGCAAACGTTATAACGGCGAAAAACTCGTGGGAAACATCGAAGCCGTTGAAAGCGAAATCCCGGCATTACTAGAAACCATCCAAGAAGAGATGTATCAAAAGGCCAAAGCTTTCCTCGATACCAAAATCGTGGATGTGGACAATGTAGAAGAACTCAAAGCCGCTCTTGAAAAAGGCGGATATGCCCGCATGGCTTATTGCGGATGCCCGGAATGCGAAGATCAAATCAAAACGATCACCAATGGTGGCACCGCTCGCTGCATCTATAAATATATAGAAGAGGGGGATGCGGTCTGCCCCGTCTGTGGCAAGAAGTCCAAAATCATCGCTTATTTTGCTAAAGCTTATTGATGAAATGACCTAAAGGACGGCGGAAATTGCCGTCCTTTTTCGTCTTCACCCCTAAAAGAGGGAAAAACACTAGCAAGGCCTTGCGTTTTGTTTTATATTATTACCCGCACGGAGGCGTACCCAAGAGGCCGAAGGGGACGGTTTGCTAAACCGTTAGATCGGGGTTAACCTGGTGCGAGGGTTCGAATCTCTCCGCCTCCGCCACGAAGAACATGGAAGACACGCTTAAAACAAGGCGTGCCTTTTTTGTAAGCGCCAAAGGTCTCCGCAATCGAACTTTTGGATAGCTTTCTATATCATCTAGCCAGAAGGTTCGAAACTGATTGGCATATCAGAATCTAGAAGATTTCAAAATCGACCTTTTGGGGTTTGGGTGGGCAAGTATGGCACATCGTTCGGAAGGGTTGGCGGTCGATCGTCATGGAAAGTGTCGAGGGGAACCTCCCCTCAATTGCACAAACTTAATGTAACTCTCATAGGTGTTTCAAGATTTATCGGAATTTTCCAACTTTTCCCAATTCCGATAGCACAAAATTTTGTGGTTTGTCTGATCCGATTCGTAACGTCGAGCGAGTGAATGCCCTCCGATAGTCGGGGGTTCGGTGAAGCATATAGTTTTGCACAGTTGAAAAGGGCTCCTTGCAATAGCCTTGCGGACCAACGCAAGCATTGAAAGGAGCCAAATGTCGAATACCGACGACCTAAGTTTAGCGCACGCCGGCTGGAACTGTAAGCACCACGTCTAAGTACCGGAGAGAGGAGTTCTACGGCCTCAAGCGGCTGGAGATCGGCCAGATCCTTCGAAGGCTTTGCGAATGGAAGGGGTTCGTCATCCACGAAATCACGGTCACTCCCTTCCTTAATTCCATTCATCCAAGGAGAACGAGAACGACGGATAACCATTGATTTTCCGTTTCCTTTTTTGAAAATAATAAGGGGCGTGTGTTGGCGGAGCAGTAGGTATACGCAGCATGAGAAACAAGTATTTGATTGAATCTCAAAAACTCTATGGGACTTGTTCACCTCTCCGTAATGAAACCCGAAGCAAGAGGCAGACGGCTAATCTGCAACTCTTCCACACGTTTCAACAGATTTAAATTCGGTGCCTAGATGGTGTGCGGTACTAGATTCCCTAAGTCGATCGCCCTTGTGGTGTAAAGGTGCGGAATCTTTTTTTAATTCGTGTCGAGAATATCGACGTGCATTTCCACGTTAGCAATAAATCCTCCACGTGGGTAATGGAAGGAAAACGCGCTAAATGGCAGAATAGAAAAACGTGTTTCAGGGGTCTAAAAAACGAAAAATTCAAAAAACAGTACCCTTAAACGCCATTTAACTGCATAATTATGGGGTAGGAGAACGAAATGAAAGAACGCATTTACCCTCGAGAAAAGTATCTTTCTCCCCTTCGGCCTTTTTATGATAGCAACGTTGTGAAGGTCATCACTGGAATTCGGCGTTCTGGCAAATCTTCCATTTTGAAATCGATTATCGCCGAATTAGAGGATAGAGGTTTAAAAGAACGGATTATTTACCTGCCGCTAGATCGGCGTGGCTTCAAAGAAATTGCCACCCCTAAGGATTTGGAGGAGAGGGTTGAGGCTCAAATTCAAGACGATGGTCGGTATTACCTCTTTATTGATGAAGTCCAAAACGTCAAAGGCTTCGAAAAAGTGGTCCTTCAATATGAAGAAGAGGGATATTCTATTTTTTTGACGGGTTCCAATTCCTATTTATTAAGCGATGAAATCTCAACGAAACTAACCGGTCGTTACGTTACCTTTGAGACCTTCACGCTAGATTTCCACGAATACATCGAAATGAAAAAATTCTTTGGAAAGAAAGTAGATGATAATTTGGACGTGGAATTCAATCACTTTCTCGTCGAAGGGGGCTTTCCACAGGCCATTGAATTCGATGATCCTTTGGCGAAACAGCATTACACCAAAGAAGTGATCAACGAGATTTTTAGCAAAGACGTTAAAACGAGAAACCGCATTTCTAACGTTGCTTTATTCGAGAGAATTCAGTCTTATATCATTAATAACTACGCTTCCCCTTTTTCGTTACAAGCCTTTTGTGCCTCGTTGGAAAACGCCGGAATCAAAACCAAAGCCGCTACGGTTAGGCATTACATTGACGTTTTGAAAGAAGCGAAGATCATTTACGAATGCAACCGGTTCGACCTCAAAAGCAAAAAGGCGTTGGCCAGAGAGCAAAAATATTACCTTGCCGACCTCTCCCTTTATTTCTCAACAAACACGGACAATAGCTTCAATTACGGCCCCTCCCTGGAAAATATGGTTTACCTCTATCTAGTCAGCAATGGATATCAAGTAAGCGTTGGGAAAATCGGTAACTTAGAATGCGATTTTATCGTTCGAAAACCCGATGGGGATTACGCCTATATTCAAGTAACGTATTCTCTTTCTGCGGGAGACTCCAAAACAAATGAGAAAATCAAGGAGAGGGAATATCGCCCGTTCCGTAGCATTCGGGATGGATATCCTCGATACATTTTGTCTTTGGATCGGTTCCGTGATTATCAAGAAGGCGTCCATCATCTCAATGCGATGGACGTATTCCTTGGCAAAGAAAAAATATAATTCAATAAACCTAGTTTAAGGGTATCAAAAACAATAAAATTCAAAAAACAGTACCCTTAAACGGCATTTAACGTTAAAAGAGAGTCCTTTTTCGTGGACGATTTGTTATTTTGAATCTCTGGAATTCGTAACTTCAAAGGGGTTCGCCAAAGCGTTTCTCACGCTTTCTTTGGCCACACGGATTTCCCGTTCCGATAAACCTTCAGGGGCAAAAGAAATATCGGTAGGATTAAGACCGGTTAAAGCGCAGATGCAGGTTAGTCCTACGATGTATCTTCCTAATCCATAAGTCATGTGGTCACAATCATCCCGAGTGAGATGATCTCCAAGATAAGAAGTGCGCGCATTTTGAATGGCCGTGCCGTTAGGAATAATCAACTCGATATCTTTATTTGGCAAAACCCGGGTCTTAACCGCGTTTAGGATGCCTTGATACATGGTATTTTGGTCCCGCCCATAGTTTTCAAACCAAGGATTTAAGCTTTTCTGCGCATAGGCCCAGGTCATGTTAAAGGCGTAACGAACATGGGGGTTGGTCATGCGTTGCTTTACGTAATCGACTAATAAAGGGAGACGGGCATAACGTTCCGCGAGTCCGCTATCTCTAGACCCTTGTTGAAAGATAATCCAATCCCAATCCGCATAGAAAAGCCCATCGTCGATTTTGTGGTTGCCTTCTTCTCCATCCGCGGAGGAAATGATTTGGCCTTGGCTATCAGAATGACGGAAGACGTAGGGGGAAGAATCCCTATCCAAGAAACTTAAATGTTCTTCAATCGTGCAACCCCCGCGATATAGGTTAGCGACTAATACGTTTTCTAATCCTGCTGAAGTGGCGATTTGCCATGCCCATTGGATGGTGTCGTCGGAATAGCTATTGCCGATAAAAAGGATTTTCAAACTTTGTGGCTTTCCGGATTGATTGATTGGATCCATGCACACCTCCTTTTCATAGGATTCCTAGATACTTATTACGTTAGATTCCGAATGAGCAAACTGCAATCCTTCTTGTTTCCAAAAACAAGATTTGGAAATAAAAAGGTTCGAAACCGTGACAAATCCCTATAGGTCTCCCCTCTTTTTCAGAGAGAGGGACGCGAACAAAAAACGAACCATCGGTCGTGAAAACGGGATTGATAGGGGGGCTAATTGGGGATTATCATGTTAAAAACGGTCAAGATTCTTGTCCGCAGTTTCCTATTTACGGGGGATAGAATATGAAAAAAATAGGAACGACAATCCTTCTTCTCACTGCAGTTTGTTTATCTGGCTGTATTTCTAACGAAAAAGAGACCTACGATTATTCCTTGTATCGAAGTTATGTAGGGAATTTGAAGGGCATCGAAGTTTATTGCTGGGAAAAAGATGAAAATTGGTATTCTGGCATAATGCCCGGCACAAATAGAGTGAAGCGTTATGAGGAAATTGTATGGCTTCAGGACAACCTTCCTTGCCCATTAAAAACAATGAAGCAAATCTTGCTCGATTATCCAAAAAACGAAATCGCCGCTATTATAGTTGTTGATGTTCCTCCCATTGGTTGGAATGGAAGAATTACTGATGACAATTACGAATCATATGTTTATGTTTGCGAGCAATTGGGAATTGACTTCCCGTATGGTCAGATTTATTGATCACACATTTCCTTGAAGTAATTTAAAAAAGAATAAGACACAGCATAAAATAACGAATACAGTTGCAAACAGATTTGCTTTTTTGGCCACATCGGTTATCTAAAAGTGTCCCCCGGCAGAAAATCCAATCGCGAAAATTTCATCTTTCGTTTTCTAGATTTGAAATGTCCCTTTTTTTCAATATGAAAATATTTTCATTAGTATTTTCTTTTTTCTTGGCGTAGCCTAGACCAACGGAAGGAGGATCCGATGAAAAAGAAGTGCTTGACCCTAATAGGATTATTGCTCCCTTTGACGGGCTGTTCCTCCACGGATGTGGTTCCTCATGCGTTATACGCCTCCGTTTATCCTGCTTATGTTTTAGCCAAAGAAGTGGTGCAGGATTTATTGCCTTTAAAAATGCTAACCCCCTTTGGAAGTGAACCCCATGACTATGAACCTAGCGTCCGTCATATCATTGGGCTAACCGAATGCAAAGGCTTATTGCTTCAGGGGAATTCCTTGGAACCTTGGGCGGACTCCCTTCCCAAAGAAGTGAAAGAGAAGACTTTTGACGTTTCCAAAGATATCGAAACGATGAAAGTGGACGGGGTGATAGATCCCCATGTTTGGATGTCTCCGAAAAACGCAAAGATCGAATTAACTAATATTTTGGATTCCCTTATCCAAATCGATCCTACTCACCAAGAAGACTATGAAGAAAATGCGCGGATTGCTTTCAAGAAAATGGAGGAATTGGATCAGCGGTATACCTTGGAACTCCAAGGGGTGTCCCGTCCCTATTTAGTGGTTTCCCATGCTTCTTTTGGCTATTTATGCCGCGACTATGGATTAGAACAAATCTATGTTTCGGGACTCTCCCCTGATCAAGAGCCAACCGCGAAGGGATTAGAACAAATCATCGAAGAAGTTCGCCTCCATCAAATCACGACGATTTTCTACGAAGAATACGTTTCCTCTTCCATCGCGAAAAAAATTGCTGAGGAAACCGGATGCAAAACCGAAGTGCTTTCTTCTTTAGAAACCATCGAAGAAAGCGAAGATGAGAAACAAACCTATTTCTCGTTGATGGAAGAGAACTTAATTCGAATCAAGGAGGCCCTGCAATGATTAAAATGGAGCACGTGGGATTCCGTTATGAAGGGACGGAAATCCTTCATGATGTGAATTTTGCCATGAAGGATGGGGAATTCGTTGGAATCCTCGGACCTAACGGTGGGGGCAAAAGCACCTTCCTCCGTTTGGCTTTAGGTTTATTAAAGCCGATCAACGGGACCATCCAAACCCAAGAAAAACGGATTGCCTACATCGCCCAAACGACCTCGATTTCCGATGCTTCTTTCCCCGCCAGCGTTGAAGAAGTGGTCTCCCTGGGCCTTGTTGGCCCTCATCTAGGCTGGAATTACAAAGAAAACAAAAATAGACTCCACGGTACCTTAGAAGAATGGGGACTCACCCCCTTTAGAAAACGCCTCGTCAATGAGTTAAGTGGAGGTCAACTTCAACGCGTGAAAATCGCCAAAGCCGTAATTGGAGAACCTTCATTGCTGGTTTTGGATGAACCGGATGCTGGGATGGACGATGAAAGCCATCACGCCTTGCTAACGATGATTCAAAAACAAAAAGCACGGGGGACGTCTATCCTTTTTGTGAGTCATCACCCCGAGGATTTGCATGAAGCCGACCACGTTTATTTTATTGAACAAGGTTCTCTCATCGATTATGCGGAAGAACTGGAAAGGGGGCATCATCATGTTAGCTTATAGATTCATGCGCGTTGCCTTATTGGCCTGTGTGCTTCTTGGTTTAACGTTGCCGTTATTAGGCAATACCGCCGTTTTTAAACGCCTTTCTTCTAGTGGGGATGCCTTGGCTCATTCTTCCCTAGCTGGGGTGGCGATCGGCTTAGCCGCGGGGCTTAGCCCCTTATGGATTTCAATCCTTTGCTGCATCGTTTCTTTCTTCTTGATTGAGTTTCTGCGGAAGAAATTCAATAAATATGCTGAAATGGGGGTTGCCGTTGTTCTTTCTGCCGCGGTAGGAATCGCCGGCATTCTCTCCTCCTATTCCTCCGCCTCCAATTTCGACGCTTATTTGTTTGGCTCGTTGCTATTAATTTCGGATACCGAACTTTACTGTATGATCGCTTTGGCCGTTGTTGTTGTGGCCTTTTCCCTTTTGTTTTTCCGACAAAGCTTTGCTTCGATTTATTCTCTCGATGAAGCCAAGGTTTCTAAAATTAAAACGGGCTGGTTAACGTTTGGACAGGATTTGTTGCTTTCTATCGCCGTGGCGATTGGAGCCAAAATTGTGGGAAGTTTGGTTGTTTCTTCCTTGTTGGTATTGCCCGCCGCGGTCGCCCTTCAATTCAAAAAAGGGTACCGCTTTACGGTGATTGCCTCCCTTATCGCCTCGTTAATTTCCATGATTGGCGGCCTTGTGGTTGCTTATTATTGTGATTACAAACCGGGGGCGACGATCGTTTGCTTTGCGGTTGCCGTCCTAATCCTAGTCATGGCAATCAAAGGGATTGTTCTTTTGTTCCGCCGCCTTCGATATAAAAAAGCGGCTTAGTTCATCGACCAAACCGCTTGGATTTTGCTTATTCTGCTTGAGAGGCAATCGCGTCCGAGATTTTGCCAAGCAAATCCTCATCCGCGTACCTCGCGGTTTCTAGAATTCCGGAGAACAAGGTATCCTTATCGGCTTTGCCGTGGCATTTCACGATGAGCTTGCGGCATCCAAGTAGCGGAGCGCAGGCGCTAGAAGCTGCTGCAAAAGGCTTCTTGGCTTCCTTGATTCCCTTGAGCTGGAACAATACACCAAACTTCGAGAAGATGTTACGCTTTAAGGCCGCGGTGAAGAGGCCTTTAACAAAATAGGCTCCTCCTTCGGTGGCTTTTAAGAAGACGTTGCCAGCAAATCCATCCGCAATCACGATGTCACAGATGCCATCTAACACCTTGTCGCCTTCCACGTTCCCGATGAAGTTTAAAGACGGAATTGCTTTCAATTTTGCATACACGTCCTTCGTCAATTCGTTTCCTTTGCCTTCTTCCATCCCAACGCTTAACAGCCCGATGCGCGGAGAGGCGATGCCCAAAACCTTGGCATAAGCATCCGCCATCAAGGCAAACTGGACGAGGTATTCCGGTTTGGAATCCATGTTGGCTCCCGCGTCGACGAGGCGAACCATTTGGCCATTCACTTTGGTGGGAAGAGTCGCGATTAAAGCCGGGCGCTTCACTCCGTCGAGGCGTTTGGCTTTGAAGATGCCGCCTGTTAAAAGCGCGCCGGTAGGCCCGCTAGAGACCATGCCGTCAATATCGTCGCGCTTGGCGATTTGATCAAAGGCAACGGCGAGGGAACTGTTGGGTTTAACTTGAAGGAAAGTCGCGGGATGGTCTTCGTTGGTCACAACGTCTTGGGCGTCTACGATTTCCACGCGGCTCGCATCCCATTTTTCCTTTTTAGCGTAGGCTTCAATGATTTCTTTTTTGCCTACCAAAACAAAGGAAAGTTCCTTGGAAGCATGATAAGCCTTGGAAACGGCCGCTAATGGGGCCTCGGGGGCGTTATCGCCACCCATAATATCAACGATGATTTTTCTCATGACGCCTATTGTAACCGCGTAGACGGGGTGCTGTCCAATTAGAAGAGGGCTTATCATGGGATAAAAAACGGCCCCGTCTACCTTCTTTTCTTGGTTTTGCTATAATAGGACAAGTCTTATGAAGATTGAATCCCTTAATCGTCGGGCCAAAATCATTACGATCGCCTTCCTTTGTTTCTATAGCGCCCTCTTCCTTTTATGCGGAATTTGCATTTTGGCCGTGAATCAAAGCGCACTCCGCGTCATTTACGGTTCGGGCGTTATCCTGTTATGGCTAGGGATTTCCTTTTATCTCCTTTTTATGCTTGCTGGCTCCAAAAAAGAAGACCCTCTCAAAAAAGGGAAATACGAATGCCTCGCTCGGTTTTTGTTTTTCGGTTCCTTTGTCCTTTTCGGCGTTTTGATTCTTTGGCTCGAACGTTATTTGGATTCCTCTTTCACCAAACTTGATTTTTCAGAGGAAAACTCTTCTGCCAATTCGGCTTATTTCTTTTTGGGTCTGATTGCTGGAATTTTTGGAATCGTGACCCGTTTGCTTAAAGGAAGCCGCAACCCCGAAACCTATAGCAACCACCGCTACGTCACTCTTCGCACCGTGCCCTTGCTCCTTGTGTGGGTCCTTGTTTTTCTTGCCTTCTTGTTTGGGCAGATTTACTGCAAGGCCTGGGCTTCTCCCGTTGGGTATCTATGGATCCCCTCCCTTTTGATGTTTGCTACGATTTTATCCGAGTACCTCACCTATTCCAAAAACATCAATCGAGCCTACTTTGTCGCGCCTTTCTTTGCCATCCTTCTCTCCTTTGCTTTGCTCGGCCTATTTTTCTAACGAAAAAAGGCAGAGTTGTGGTAGTATCTACGGGCATGAAAAACGAACCATTGTCTCCCCAACAAATTGATGAATATCTCGCTCATTCCGTGAATAACGGAACCGAAATCCTCCGTTCCCGCCAGGCGGGGTGCTTTTTTTGCGAAAGCCTATTCTCCGCGAAAGAAATCCACGACTGGGATAGCCAGTCCAATTCTTTGACGGCTGTATGCCCAAGATGCGGCATGCATAGCGTCATTGGCGATGCTTCCGGACTCCCCATAGATGAAGAAATTCTCCATGAAGTTCGCAAAGCGCGCTTTACCGATGATTACATTTCTCTCCATGCGGATATTGCCGTCCGTTATTGCCAAAATTATCTTAACGGCTTGGTTTGCCATAACCCAATGAATGAGGCTCTCTTTGTTCGCTACTGCGACATTTTAGCGGACCTCCAACACCAAGGATCGGCGTTGATTCTTGGCAATTTCTATGAAATCGGCGGCGAATTTACCCCACCCGATTTAACGAAGGCCCTCCATTATTATCGTCGTCCCGAACTCCATACGAACCCTGATGCTCTTGTGGGGATTGGACGAATCATGCAACGCTGGTTTGGAGAGAATAAGCACGACATGCTGGCCTATGAATATTATTCCCAGGCCGCGGCGTTAGGATCCTATGCCGGCGTTTATCAAGTCGCCCAATGCTATTTTGATGGATATGGGGTGAAAAAGGACCCGGAGATGGGCTTTGCCATGCTTCAATCCGCCTATGCCGACGTGTTCCAATCGTTTACCAACTCGCAAAATAACGTGGATGATTTTGTGAATTATTCCTTGCGCCTAGGGGAATGCTACCAAAAGGGAATCGTGGTGAAAAAAGACCCCATGGCCGCCCTCCGCTATTACCTTTTCGCGGAATTTGGGTGCTCCACCCAAAATGGTTTTACCCCCGACATTGAGGAGAATGCCGCCATCCGCAGGAAGATTTCCCGTCGCATCCACATGCTTGCCAAACCGTTCTCCTTCACCAAAGGGGAACCTGTTTACGACCAAGATAGTTTCTATGATTCTTTCTGCGATTCTCCCGCCCCCGCGCTTCCCAAGTTCTTTAGCCTAAAATCTTGGGACCCCACCACAGGGATTTTACGCTTCACCGTTCGCTATATGCTTCCTCCTCTCATCGTGGATTTGGCAAATCTATATTGCGGTATCGCCGGAGAGGAAATCGAATGGGAATTCCATGACATCGCCGAATTCCGCATGGCGGGCGAGCAGGATACGATTTTCGATCGCATCGTGAGTCCTGATGACAATTCGTGGTCTTTTGAGCATGTTTCTTCCTCTGGCCAGGGGCAAGAATCCATTTATTTAAGATTCCGTCCTAAAGCGGATGAAGAGGAAGACGGAATTTTAGAGGAGAAGCCCTCCGATGAAAAAAACAAATAAAACGGCATTGGCCTTTTTGAAACCCTACCGCATTCGGGTCTTTTTGGCCCCTTTGCTTAAAATTGTCGAATGCATCACCGAACTTGCCGTCCCCTTTATTGTTCGTAGCGTCATTGATCAAGGCTTAACGGAGCCTTCGATTGGCGAGGCTTACGGCAGTCATTATGGAGACACCAAATATATTTTGGGATTAACCTCTCTGATTTTCGTGTTTGCCGTCGTGGGATTTGGTTGCACGATGATCACCCAGTATTTAGCGGCCCACGTTTCCAGCGAATACGCTTATACTTTGAAGAAAGAACTCTACGATCATTTGACCCACGCCTCCTCCAAACAGGTGGAAAATTACGGCAAAGGGAAGGCGCTCAATTTATTGACCAATGACTCGTTCTCCATGCAAAACGGCGTGCAGCTATTTATGCGTTTGATGGTCCGCGCCCCCTTCCTCGTTTTGGGGTCGGTCGCCGCGGCTTTCTTCATCAACGTCTACGCTGGTTTAGCCGTATTAGGTGGCTTAAGTCTCTGCGCTTTAACCATCTTCATCGTCATGAAATTGACCCCCAAGGAATATAGCACCCTCCAAAAAGAGCTAGACCGTGTATCGACATTGGGAGATGACGCGATTGTAGGAGGTCGCGTGGTCCGCGCCTTCAACAAGCAGGAAGATGAAATCGCCTCCTTCCAAAAAGAATCGGAAAAATATCGGAAACAGGCCCTTCGCATCCAAAAGATGAATTCCTTCATCAATCCTTTGACTTTTGGATTCGTAAATGCCGCCATCGTTTTAATCCTTTATTTTGGCTCGTTTCAAATCCAACTAACGGGATTATCCGTGGGTTCAATCGTCGCCCTTGTTTCCTTCTTAACCCAATCTCTTACCGCCCTTATCCAATTCACGCGCCTTGTCACTTCCATTTCGAAAGCGCTGGCCTCAAAGAAACGCATCGACGCCTTCTTTGCTTTAACTCCCGATATCGTTGATGGGCCTTTAAAAGCAACAAAGAAAGAGACAAAAACCCTCTTCCGTTTTGAAGACGTCCGTTTGTCCTTTGGCGGGGAAAACGATGCCCTGTCCCACATTAATTTCGAACTTTGTCCCGGAGAAACGATTGGTATCATCGGGGGCACCGGAAGTGGGAAGTCCACAATTTTATCCCTCTGCAACCGTTTCCTGGACGCTAGCGGAGGACAAGTCTATTTCCAGGATGAACCCATCCAAAAATGGAACCTTCACACCCTGCGTGATCAAATTGCCTTGGTCTCTCAAAAGCCTCAAATCTTCCAAGGAACGATTCGCGATAATTTGCTGCTTGGGAATCCTCATGCCAGCGAAGAAGAAATCAAGGCGGCGATTCAGGATTCGTTATGCTCGGAATATTTTTGCCATTATAAAGACGGCTTGGATCACCCGATTGAAGAGGGAGGCGCTAATCTAAGCGGCGGCCAAAAACAGCGTTTGCTCATTGGCCGTGCCCTTTTATCCAAGCGCCCCATCTTAATGTTAGATGATTCCACGAGCGCTCTTGATTATAAAAGCGACTTGCTCGTTCGCGAAAACATCAAAAAGAGAGGGGGCCTCTCCGTTATTTTAGTTAGCCAAAGGGCGACCTCCATTCAAAATTGCGACCGTATTTATGTCTTAGACAAAGGCCATATCGTGGGAGTGGGAAAACATGAGGAACTATTAACCTCCTGCCCCGTTTATTCTGAAATCTATCATGCACAGGTGGATGCCCAATGAAAAACTTCAAAGCCTTAAAGAAATACCTTCGCGGTTCCTATGGAATCGTTGTTTTAAGTTTCGTTTTTGCTTTGCTAAGCGTTGCCACTAAAATGGCTGTTCCCTTCGTGACTGGATTAGGGGTGGATGTCATTCGGGCATGGATGAAAAACCCCATGCAAGAAGATCGTTATTCCCGTGCCTTATTGATCGATTTAGTTTTGATGATCGGCCTCATTTTATGTGGGACGGTCTTCCGTTATTTCTTTGATTTCACGACGGCCTATGTTGGCCAACGCTTGGTCAAGAAGATGCGGGACGATGTTTATATCGCCTTAAACGAGGTGCCCGTTTCCTATTTGGACAGGAACCCCCACGGGGATTTATTGCTCCGTTTGACGAACGATATCGAAAACGTCCAAACGGGTCTCATCACGGGGGCGGGCGCCCTTTATGAAGGCATCGTTCAAATCCTCATCACCATCGTCTTTATGTTCTATTTGAATTATTTCTTGGGATTCGTCGTCGTTATTCTCACCCCGTTAAGCATCTTGACGTCTCGCTTTATCTCAAAGCACAACGCCCAATATTTCAAACTGCAAAACGAGAAATTAGGGCAAATCACCGCTTTCTCCAGCGAATCCATCACCAACTTGGAAGCCATTCAATCCTATGGGTTAGAAGAAAGAAAAGCGCAAGGGTTCGACGAAAAGAACCTAGAGCTGAAAGGGGCAAACTTCAAAGCAACTTTCGCCGCGAGCTGGATCAACCCCTCTACCCGTTTGGTGAATAACATCATCTACGGTTCGGTAATTTTATTAGGGGTTTGGATGATTCTAGAAAGCGGAACCGCTTGGAGTTGGCTTGGTATATCCTTCAGCGTTGGTTCCCTTTCCTCTTTCTTAACCTATTCCTATCAATACATGACCCCGTTTAATGAGATTGCCGATGCCGCAAGCGACATTTTCTACGCGGACGCTTCTTTAGGAAGAGTGATGGAAACCCTAACGACTCCTAAGGACATTGATATGGGAAATCGTCCCTTGGGACAAGAAGTCCAAACCTTGGAAGCCAAAGACATGGTGTTTTCTTATGATGGCAAGCGAACCATCATCCAACGGTTTAACCTCGATATCTATAAAGGGCATAAGATTGCCTTGGTGGGTACTACGGGATGTGGCAAAACCACGATCATCAACCTTTTGATGCGTTTCTACGATCCCCAGCAAGGGGGATTCTATATGAATGGCATCCCGACGCAAGAAGTCTCCAAAAAAGAGATGAGAAGCCATATTGGGATGGTCCTTCAAGAGACGTGGCTATCTAAGGATACCATTGCTGCAAATATCGCCTTTGGAAAGCCAAATGCCACGATGGATGAAATCGTGGAGGCGGCGAAAAAAGCCCATGCGGATGAATTTATCCGCCGAATGCCCGAAGGCTATCAAACCGTTGTGAGCAACGCTACTGGTCTATCTACCGGCGAAAAGCAATTGCTCTGCGTGGCTCGCATCCTTCTTATTCAGCCAGAAATCGTCTTGTTGGACGAAGCGACCTCCAACATCGACCTTCGCACCGAATTAGCTTTGGGCAAGGCTTTTGATGAATTGATGCGGGGCAAAACTAGCATCGTCGTCGCTCACCGCTTGTCCACGATTAAAAATGCGGATTTGATTCTTGTGATGAAAGACGGCGCGGTTTTGGAACAAGGAAATTTTTGGGAATTGATGGCGAAAAACGGCGCATTCGCCGATTTGTATCGTAGCCAACTCGCTTAAATTACCAGAATAGATTTCGGCAAAGCCCATCGCTATGGTGGAGATAATAGAGACAAACGGTTTTTCCTATTCCCAAAATATCCAGGGGCTTTCCGATTTGAAAACCTTTCTTCTGAAAGAAGGGAGCGACGTCCATATGGTCGATGGGGCAGGCTAAAAAGATGTCGCTTTGAGGGTAGCGGCGCATCCAATCTTGCAGCAGCAAACCGCCCAAGCCTTTGTGGCGATAACTAGGATCGATAAAAAAGGAAGTGATGGCTAATAGGCTCTCGCTTGTACTGCCACAATCTTCTAATAAGGAATCGAGTTCTTTCCAAGAAGAGGAATGGGGAAAGAACGCTTTTTTCACGTCGTGAGTAAAGATGAGCCCGCCATAAACGCGGCCTTGTTCTTTTAGAATCAGAATGCGGCCGGCCTCCAATTCTTCTTCCTTTGGCTCCAAAGAAGAGGGAAATTCGATTTTCCCTTCGAGTCGATTGGCTTCTTGAATGCGGCGGAAGCATTTTTTCGTCGCTTCGAAGTCACAGAGTTTAGCGGTGGCGATTTTAAAAGACATGAGAAAAGCATACTGCAAAGTCATTTCTTCGGGCAGGGTTTATGGTTAGAATAATGGGATGACGGAAGGAGGGGGGTACCATGAAAATTACTTTTTGCTATAAAACGGCCTTGGATAAAGAACAAACCATGATTCCTTATGATGGGATGGACGAGGTGGCTGTTTCCTTTGAGGAGGCTTCGCGAAATGCCTTGTCTGGGATTACTTCTTTAAAATACGCCCCCGACTTCGAACGCGTCTTGGATGACTCCATTCCCGATAAGAAGCAAGAAGACGAATTGGTTCATTTTCGTTTGTCCGATTGGGCAATGATTGCTTCCATCGCCGATCAAAATTTCGAACCCATTTCTCTTCTCTTGCTAAACCGTAGAGATCACTCTTTTGCCTTGGTTTTAAAAGGCAATGAGCCCGTTGTCCAAGTGGAATTCCATGGGAAATTGCAGGTTCAAGATGATGCTTTCGAATCGGCTTATGAAATCGAAGATTATCTAGAAATCACAGGGATTGACGCTAACGTTTCTCTTTCCGCTCCTCCGATCGCATCAAAACCCATTGATTTAGGGGAAGCCCCGGAAGAAAAAGAGGAAGACGACGTGGATATGGAGGCGATTCAGCAAATTGCCCGCCCTCATTTCGAGGCGGTCTCATCCTCTAAGCCAAAAGATTTGGGACGTTCTCAATGGGAAAAAAGAGAAGAGTTGGAAGCCAAAATCGAAGAGCCAGAAACCCTGGATATCACAAGCTTCAAGAAAAGTTTTTCCGGCAATTCCAAGAAAAAACCACGTAATTTAGATGGAATTTCATTAAACCCAAAACCTTCTGCCCCCTCCCCAAAACCTGTTGCTGCTAAAACGGAAATGCCGGCTTCATCCCCAAAATGGAAAGAAGAGGAAGAGGAATACCAACGCCCCAAACTTCAAAATGCATCTTTTGAATCCTCCAAAGGAAAGGTATTGGATTTAGAACGCAAGGAAGGCGGGTTTCGCACCCAACCACGTTTTATTTACCGAAGACATACCGACTGGGATTATCTTTTCACTCGTCAAGGGAGCGAGAATGACGAAAAATCTTTTGTGCAGGTCAACCACCTATTGAAACAAAGACGGTTTTTCGAACTCTACCCCACCTGCTATTTTGTTCCTAATATCGTTCCTAAAAACGACCCCGTCTTTCAGATGCTTAAGAACTTTCATCCGGAAGATTGGATTGTTTGCGCCTGTTTATTAAACCGTTCCATGGAACTGCAGAGTTTCGTTTTGTGTCCCAAATCCAATTTGGATAAGGCAGTTGTTATTGCCTCTAAAGGGAACGATTATTTGGTATCTTGCATCTCTTCCTGCGGTATTTTGATTAAGGAATACCGCCAAACCGTTTTTAGCAAAGAACTTTGTCTGCGGAAGGAGGAAACGACCCCTCTTCCAGTTAAAAAACCAAAAATGGAAAAAGAATTGGAAGATCCGGAACCTGTTTTAGAGGAGGAAGAAACCATCCCTTTAAGGAAAACTCCGAGAAGGCGTTTGTTTTTATCCCGCAAATTTGAGCGATGCTGTCAGGAACGGGCGGAGGTTTATCGCGCCCCCTTTGAAAAAGCCCTTCGCAAGCTCTACGAAACTGCAATATTTGGAGAAGACCAAGAATGGGTGGATTATCTAAAAAAGCACGATAATGCCTCTATTTCTACTCCACACGTCCGTTTTGAAAAATTCCGTTTCGACGATTTGGCGGAAACACGTACCGACCGGGTTTTCTTCCTTCGCGGCGATGAATTTTCTTCTCGTGGCTTGAACCGAAACGACATTGTGTTCGTTTACTTGACTCAAGGCGCGGAGGAACATGATCGACAAGGGGAAATTGCCCTACGGTTAGATAAAGCCACACGCGATGAAATGGTTATCGAACAGGTTTTATTGCCTTATGAAAGTAACCATATTGATGAACTGGCTTACCCCTCACTTACCCAATATCAACTTCTTTTGGCTTCTAGAAAACAATTGCCGCACGCTTTCGTTGGTTCAGCAGGAACCGGAAAGACAATTCTATCTTTGAAAGAAACGCTGGATTTAGGAGATGTAAATAAGAGAGTTCTTTATTTGACCTATCAAAAAGACCTCAAGAATTTTGCCGAGAAGAAATTAGAAGAGCTCCACGCGAGAAACGTGGAGACCCATACTTGGAAAACGTTATGCCGGTCTTTGAAACTTCCTCAATCGGATTGTATGGACGACAAAAGCGATTTCGAACGTTTCTTCGGCCTTTTGGAAGAAAGAAACAATCGCCTATATCGCCGTGTGGCCAATTGCTTTGAAGGAAGCAAAGAAGATGATTGCCTTGTTTGTTATTCCTTTTACCGAGGGGTATTAGAAGGTTTAAGCACCGACGTTAATCCAACATGTGACATCCTTTCCTTATCCACCTTTCTTGAACGCACGAAAAAGGAAGAAGGCTTTAGTTTGGAACAGAAACAAGCCATTTACGAGGTGGGAAAGGCGTATGAAAACCATTTAAAGACTCAAAAGAGAACAACGGATAACCGCCTCGCCCATGAATTGCTAAACGACGCTAATGACCTTGAAGGATATGACGCCATTGTTATTGACGAATATCAGGATCTCTCCGAAATTCAATTTGAAGCCGTGTGCGCTTTGCTCAACCACGAATATCCATCGAATTTGTTCAACCTTTATCTATACGGGGACGATAATCAAGCGATTAATCCGACGATTTTCGATGTCAAAGATGCAAAACGCATCGTAAAGAAATGCTTTGGAAATCAAGCAAACCTCTATGTTTCGAACCTCAACGACAGTTATCGAAGCGGCCCAAACCTTGTTGGATACATTAATGAAGTCTCCAAAATTCGTAGAAAAGCCATCGGTGCCCGTAACGCTGAAGTCGATTCGATCCAAGAAGTTACGAAGCGCGAAGACGAGGAAGACGTCTTTGTATCTCTAATTCAAAACAAGGAGAGTTTCGAAAAACTTTTGAATGCAGTTTCCGTTTCGAATCGCGATTGTGTGTTCTTGTTCCCCAATGCGAAGATGCGAAACGATTATCAAAGGAAATATCAAAAAAGATATCCGGAATTCGTGGAACATTCTTTCCTAAGCGTTGGGAATGCTAAGGGCAGAGAATGGGATTCCTGCGTTCTTGTTGATTTCTTTTCCTCTTCCAAAAAGACTTTTGAATCCATGCTTGGAGAAGAAAGAAAGGGGAAGCACAGTACCTTGCATCGCATGCTATTTAACCGGTACTATGTCGCATTAACCAGAGCTAAAAATCGCATTGTGATTTTTGAATCGAATGCCCATGGTATTATCGAAGAAGAATTGCTTGCTGGTTTACGGAAACTCCAGTCTGAAAAAGAAGTGCTTTCCTACTTCAAAGGAACCATTGATCCAAGCCATTGGATGGAAGAAGGAGAATACCACTTTAATCGAGATGAATTCGAAGATGCCATTCGGGCTTATTCTCGCGCTGGCGATTTCCAGGATGCAAAATCTAAAATTGATATTTGTCGTCGCTTTGTTTTGGCTTCCGAAAATGCACTCCCTTATTCTGAAACTGTAAGGCTATATTTGAATCATACTAAATTACATTTGCTAGGAAACTACTATCAAGAACATGGAGAAGAAGAAAAGAAACAGTTCCTTCACTCTCTCTTCACAGATCCTCCTGATACGACAATACTTTCTCAAGATTATATAACCCTGCTTCCCACTTTTACGGAAGCAGAGAAGAAATTCTATTTCTCTCGGTTGTTAAAAGATTATAAATTGACATTAAAATAGGAGCATATTTATGACTAATGAAGTAGAAAAGAAAGAACAAACTAATGACCTTCAAAAAGACTATGTTGATCGCGTCTTTGCCAAAGCTGCAGAAGGGCTTGAAAGATTAAGCGAATCCTATCAAAACATTTCTCAGATGGAGACAGAACTTGTTACTAGGATTGAAAAGGTTGAGACTACGTCCTCTTCCATTCAATCTCAAATGGAGTCCCTTGGAAATGATGTTACTCGTTTTGAAAACGTGTTCTTGGAATTTCAAAAAACGATTTCAAAGGTTGAAGAGCTATCATCTAGCCTTACCCGCATTATGGAAAAATTATCGGTGGCGGATTTGCGGGATTTAAGCAATAAAATCGATGAGACGAAAGACGCCCTTGAACGCGAGGAAAAGAAAAAACGCAAAAACGATGATAAAGGTGCAAAACCTGCATCAAATTTTGGCAAAAATCTAATTAAAAAGAAAAGAAGATAATTGCAAACCCCTTATTTATGGCTAGAGATCCTGCAGTTGTATCGTACACAATGTCCCATATCCGGTCTAAAAATACCGGAATTGAAAAAACTCTGCGCAAAGCCTTGACGAAAAAGGGAATTCGCTACCGATTATACTCTTCCAAAGTATACGGCCATCCCGATATTGTTTTGCAGCGTTATCGCATTGCTATATTTTGTGATTCTGAATTTTGGCACGGTTTTCATTTTGAAGAAAATAAAGCAAAGATTAAAACTAACACTTCTTATTGGATCCCCAAGATTGAACGTAATATTGCCAGGGATGAAGAGGTAAATAGAAAGCTGGAAAGCCAGGGGTATGAGGTCTTAAGATTTTGGGGGAATGAGATTGAAAAAACGCTGGACCAGGTTGTAGATAAAATTCTATTGGCTATTGAGAAAAGAAAATGGGTTTATAATCAGATTCAATCTATTCGTGAATTGACAACATTGGTATATATCGAAAAAGAAGATTCCTATTTAATGCTCCATCGAGTAAAGAAAAACCATGACTTAAATCAGGGTAAATGGATTGGCGTAGGGGGTCATATTGAAAAAGGGGAAACGATTTTAGATTGTGTTAAGCGCGAGGTCAAAGAGGAAACTGGATTAAATTTAACAAAGGCGAAATATTTGGGAAAGATCCATTTTTTAAACGACGCGTACCCGCCGGAAGTAATGTATTTGTATAAAGGGCTATCCTTCGATGGCAATCTCATCGAATGCAATGAAGGCGATCTTCAATGGATTAAGAAAAATCAGATTTTGAATTTGGAATTATGGGAAGGTGATCGTGTATTTTTACCTTTGTTAGATTCCAATTTACCTCGTACATTTACTTTGGATCTCGTTTATAAAAAAGGGAAACTTGTAGATGTAATCGGGCCGTATTTCCCACCGAAAAATAAGAAGAAAATTAAGAAAAAATCAAAGGCTAACAAACCGAATTAGCGGAAGCGGTATTTCCCTTTCCCTTTCCCTTTTATGGCCTTAATTTTTTTGTTGCTGCACAATTTTTTAACAATTGAAGTTGCGGTTGCCGGAGAGACTTGTGTTGCCTCCAAAATTTCAGTTCGGCCAAATACCTCGTTTTTGTTTTTTACATAGAAGTCGCCCAGAGAGTCAGCAATATCATCTTTAAAGAATGGACGGATCGAATCAGCAAAGGCTTTGGACTCTTTGCTACGTTCTTTCTTTTCTATGGATCGTTGCAAACTCTTTTGCTCTTTGAAGGAAATACGGGCTTTTGTAACGTGAGTTTCCGTTTCTTCGTGATATTCAGCGGAAGGAAGTTTCCTTTCGCTTAGCGTGGTTTGAATGAACTCTAAGCCTTTTAACGACCCTTTGCCGATTAAGAAAAAGTATTTTTCAATCAGGGGATGTCTAGGATATGATTTCCCGTTTTGCGCCCCGTATCCCATTAATCCCGGGTTGGTTATTTCGTAATAGTCTTGTGAAATGGTTGTTAGCAAAGGCGACTTGGATCCGAAATCCATATTTTCCAAAGCATTAATTAACGTCTCTTCGAATACTTCACGACTTTTTTGTTCTTTTAGAGCTGGAAGGTTGGATTCCGCAATTTTACTAACAAATTCAAAATAGGAAAAAAGTCCGCCTTCAAAGCTAGAATCGCCGGATATAAACTCGTTTAATCCCTCGTATTTGCGATTGAGAAGCCGAATTGCAAGGGAATGCCACGGATAAACGCTTGTAATCGAGGTATCGCTACCAAACATCAAAAGTCCAGATTTTGTCGGATGTATTTGGCCATTTAATTCTTTTGCTGCCCTAATTTTTTGCAAAAACACTACATCCTTATCTAGTACCCACTGGTTATGGAATTCGTGGAAACTCTTCCGATATTTTTTAAAAGAATCCGTTAATAAAACTGTGACATCTAAGGACAAGATTGCTTTTGTATCTGAAGCAAATCCATCTGCGCTTTCTTCCATAGATTCAATGGTGGATTCACTACAAATTTGATTTCCAGTTTCCGTTCTTAGGAAGGCTCTGTTTTGATAAATGATCGGTTTCTGTTCTGGTTTCGCTTCCGGAATGATTAACGTTAATCCAAGTTTCCCTGATTCTTTTTCGTAAATAAAATTTTCTTGAGTGAGAATATTTCTATTTATCTTTTGAGCATCGTTAAGAATATTTTGAATTTGATCAACGATTTCATCTATATTTTTTAGCCCTTGGAACTTTTTACATCCCTCAATCACTTTATATCCGAATGTTAAAATTCCGCCATGCGAATTTGCAAGGGCAGAATACGTTTCGCAAAACATAGGTTCCCATCGGAATTCTGTATCGATAAATACGATGTTTTCTTCCATTTTATTTTTCTTTTTCCTTCCACTGAAAATTTATTTTTACGTTGGTTAAAGTATAAGAAAATATCGATTAAAGTTCAACCCAATGTATGGCTATGAATGTATAAAAATTGAAAGTTATTTTCTTCTAAGGACTCTTCGTCATTCGTGCCGTATACTTATGGAGTCTTATGGATAACAAAATTAAAATTGATCCCAAGGAATTGGAAGAACTTGCCACAGCGTATGGCTTACTTACGCATTGCATCGAAAAAGAGCACTTATTAGAACTTAATGATCCAGTAAAAGAGAAACGAGTTTCCATTTTATATGTGACGGTTTTCATGCTTTCAAAACAACTAGATGGCCCCTCCTGGCAGTCTGCTGTTTTGTCCTGCATGGATGTACTGGCAAAACGGAAACTCAATCTCAAAAACGGACGTGAAATTTCCTTCCCGGAATGGGACCCTGACGATTTGGCACATTTGGAGTGCTATCCCATTTGCGATGCCGTCATAAACCTTTATGCCTGGAACCGCGCCGCCGCCTGCCCTGACTTTCCGCCAGAAGATTATTTTGGTCCAATTTTTTCCTTGGCTGGATATGTCTTGGATGGCGTTAGCCGCGGCTACAACGTCATGGATGAAACGATCAAGGAGTTGGAGAAGGGATATTTAGATCGTGTCTACGCTCAGCTAGGCCACCCCGAAAAAGGACGTTTTATGCTTCAAAAGCAATTGGAAGCATTATCTTCCATGATGGATCAATTCGTCTCTTCCCCGCAGGCTTAAAGGGCTGATAGAGACAATATAAAATGGGACGGCTTTACAGACCGTCCCATATTTTTTATAAGGCTTGTCTTTTTTAGTCCAATTGGGCCCAGAAGGTATTGAAGGGCGGAACTTCGATGGTCTCGGCCTTACGGTATTTCTCTACCAATTCCGGATCGACATATTTGGACGGAACATAGATTTCGTAAACATATTCGTCGAACCAAGCGGCATCCATGATATAGAAGCCTTTTTTGCCGTTCTCGGTGCCCCAAGTATTTTCGACTTTGTAACGATTGGGTTTTTCGTTTTCATCGAGATTCACCCCTACAAAAGTCATCGCGTGAGAGACACAGGCGGTGCGATAATCCAACTTCTCCCCTTTGCTTAATTGAGGGTGGGTTTGGAACAAGTCATCGGGGCAGAAAATATCTTTGACGAGATACCCTTTCTTGCGGAGCGATTCTTGGCAGACTTCCGCGGCGAACCACACGGGCTTTTTGTCTTTCAAAGCGGCGATTAAGGCAGCCTTAAATTCCTCGAGCTTGACGTTGAAGAAGCTGACTTCGGCACCTTCGACGACGTTATTGACCAAGTTGCAGCCGTATTTCACATAGGGTTTATAGTCTTGGACGGGCGCGTGGCAAAGGCAAACGTAGTCGTCTAAGTCTTCCTGAATATAGGTAGAGAAGAACTCTTGAGGCGTGCAGGCGGGCAAACGCTTAAAGTGGTTGTCTTTGTCCGTGTATTCGAAGACGAACGATTTGGGCGGGACGCCGATAGAAGCGATGAGAATGCGGTGGATTTCTCCTAGCATCTTTTCCTTCATTTCGCGTAATTTCTCCATGCCTAGATCTTTGTTTTGGCGGAGGATTTTTAAATCGCTAGCAAGGATAAAATGGAGATAACGATTGAGGTCTGTCGTATCTTGGGAAACCGCTCCATCTTCCATGAGGGAAGAAGGAATGACGCCATATTTATGGACCAAGTTCACGAACATCGTCCAATGCCCACCGTCTTCTATCGCACTATCGAGGAGGAAGCAAACCTCACGGTCGTCTAGAGGCTTATCCAAACGTTCCAAGTTCTTTTCCAGAAAGAAGTTGGCCTTTTCGAGCTTATCGTAGAATTGGAGATACGCTTGGCTGAGTTCGATGTTCTTCACGCCGAATTTTTCAAACAAGATGGTGCGGATGACGTTGAGGCCTGCAAACATCCAACAACGTCCGGAGTGGCGTTGATTTGTGATTTCTCCTGCATCGACTTCAATGGAGAAAACGTTTGGGTTTTCGGCGATTTTAGTGTCGTTGATGCAACTGGCGACGATCCCGTTTTCGTGAATCGCGCGGCGAGCAACGCGCAAAGAGGGGTCTTCTAAGTCTTTTTCAAAGTCTTCAAGATCTAAGGGGGTAATGGAAGTATTCATAAATGTTAAGTAGCCTTTCTAAGTCCAAGTAGGAATTATTGAGTGTCCACAAAAAAAGGCAAGCCCTTTCCGGTTTTTACGGCCAAAAGAAAAGAAATTATCTTTCTTTTTTTGGGATTTCGTGTACCCTTTTAGCGATGAAAAAGCCAGTCTCTTCGCCTTTGCCCTTGCTCCTAGGCTCTTTAACCCTGCTATTAGGCTCTTGCCGGATTAATCGAGTCGATGGCTCTTCCGAATCGTTGCCTTCGTCTTCTATGCCGACTTCTAGTTCTAGCGGAGAGGAACAATCAACCCGTTGGGCGAAAATTCTTTTCGGAGCGGAAACCCATAGCTCCGTTGTCCCCATTCGGGCGGATGCCATCCAAACTTCGGGAATCCGCGTGACTTCGATTGACGGAAGCCGTAAATGCACGGGGGAATCGGGCCAAGCCCTAAAAATGGGATCCTCCTCCGAGGCCGGCAGTCTTCAAATTGAACTCTCGTCCTCACTATATTGGTCTTCCGTTCGTATTTTGGCTTTCCCCTATGAAGGAGAAGAGCCCTGCAAATTAACTTTTAACCTCCGCGGTGAAGACTATTCCCTGTCTTCCCGTTGCGCGAATTCGGAAGCAGCAAAAGAAACTCTGAACCATCACGAGGACCTTTCTTGTTGGAGCGACGTCACGGGGTTATACGGGAATGCCGATTCCTTTAGCTTAACGAGTCAAACCCGCGTTTATGTCGCGGGAATCGCTATTGAATTCATTGGAGGAACCAAGGAGGATAGCACCGTTTCCAGCGAGTCTTCTAATAGCAGCTCCACCTCCTCCGACGACATGATTCCGGAAGAACCCTATACCCCCAGCGAACACCGCGATGAATGGGAGACCTGGATGAATGACAGCTACACCAATTACATCGATTTCTCCGCTTCCACGACGTTCCGCCTCTCTGCTACGGAATCGGAAGACGGCTTAACCGCGACCTGTTATTTCTATTCAGAGGAAAGGAACCGCTTCATAATTGGAGAAACCCTTCGCAAAGATGGTGTTTACACGAATTCCAGCGAAGTCTCCCTTTATTACAACGCCTTCCGCGATTTGCCCAAGAATTATGGGTATTATACGAATGCGAAAAAAAATACGAATGCCGTGATGAAGGAACTTTATCCTCTATACGGGGATTCTAGCCGCCTTTATACAGATTATAGCAGGACCGATGGCTATGCCACCGTTCAGCCTCCTCTTAATATGCCATCGGGATTTAAATACTACGAGTTGGACCTCGCCTATGAGCCCAATAACGGCTATGCCTCCGCGGAAAAAGTCAATCGCTCCCGCGCAGGAAGAATCGTTATCTTCCCCTTTGGAACGAAGAATTATGGCGACGAGCCTTATATCGTTAAAACTCTCGACCATTACGCCCATTTCCGCGAATTCGCCAATTACTTGGATGGCTGGGGTGCCAATTATGATGGAGCTTCTAGCGATCTTGGGACGGGCAAGGTCTTGGGAGACTATTCCAAAGTCGGCCCCCTTGAAACGAAAAGCGTCCGATAAGTTTCATTAACTTTTATTTTCCATCGTGTATAATCCCTCTTGCTTTAGGAGGGCTTTTACTATGTATTCCAATTCCCATTTGTCCTTGCTCCGCCAAGCCATGGAGAAAAAAGGCATCAAGGCTTATTTGATGAAAACGGGCGACCCCCATAATTCGGAAGAGCCCGCCCCTTATTACTCGGCGGAACGGCGTTTCTTTTGCCCTTTTAGTGGGGATAACGCCTATGTGATCGTGACGGAAAAAGACGCGGTTTTGTTTAGCGATGGCCGCTTCACTTTATCGGCGAATGAGGAAATTAAGGGCACCCCCTATGTCTTTATCGAGCTTTATCGTCCCGGAAACCCCACTCCAGAAGAGTATCTCCGCAATAACGGCCTCTACCCGCTAGGCGTTGATTTTTCTTATCTCTCCCTCGCTGATTTAAAAGAACTAAGAAAAGGAGGAGAAGTGCAAGACGTTTCCTTCTTTAATCTTGTCGAAGATGTTCCTTCCCTCTCTCATGACCCCCTTTGGTCCTTTGATTCACCCGCTTACCAAGACCATAATCATCTAGAGAAACTAGAAATCGTCCGGGAAGCCATGAAAGAAAAAGGCGTAGAAGCCCTTCTCCTTACGACTTTGGATGACATCGCCTATTTGACGAACCTAAGGGGCAACGACCTCTTGAACACGCCTTTATTCTATTCCTATGCCTATTTGACGCTTCATGAAGCTCACTTGTTCTTGGCCTCGGGCCGTTTGGAACATCTAGAAGGCTATACCCTTCATGATTTAAGCGAAATCGCCCCCTTTGTTAAAGAAAGGCAAAACCTTTTAACTTGGGTGGATGAAAAAGAATGCAACGCCTCTTTGGCCTCGTTACTAAAAAATCCTTTTGACGCGGAAGTTCCTACCCGTTTGGAAAAGGCCGTAAAAGGGCCAAAAGAAATTGAAAACATCATCTCCATCCAAGAAGAAGATGGGGTGGCCCTTTTAAAATTCATCGATTTCCTCGATCAAGCAAAACCGGATTTAACCGAATGGGAAGTCGTGGAAAAACTTCATGGATTCCGTGCCGAAGGGAAACGTTTTCTCGACGAATCCTTCACCACGATCGCCGCGATGGGTTCTAACGCCGCGATGATGCATTATGCTCCTACCGCGCAAGCCTATTCCGCGCGCAACTCCGATACGATACAACTGCTTTTAGATAGCGGAGGCCAGTATTTAGGAGGGACCACGGATACCACGAGAACCTTCTTGCTTGGCACCCCGAGTCCGGAATATATCCGCGATTACACCTTGACCCTTCGTTCGCTGATCGCGCTTTCTTCCTGCATTTTCCTCCAAGGGGCCAATGGCCAATGCATCGACATGATGGCAAGGGAAATCATGTGGAGAGAAGGAATGGACTATAAATGCGGAACGGGTCACGGAGTAGGCTATTTAAGCGTCGTCCACGAATCGCCCAATGGCTTCCGTTATCGCCCCGCCAAAGGCAAAAACGATGGGGCGAACCTCGTTCCCGGCATGATCACGACCATCGAGCCGGGCGTTTATAAGGCCAACAAGTACGGCATCCGCATCGAAAACAACCTTCTCTGTGTCCCCGCCTTTGTGACTCCGGATGGCACGTTCTACCGCTTCCAGACCATCACTTACGTTCCCATCGATACCAAGGCTCTAGATTTGACGTTATTAAGCGATTCGGATATCGCCTGGATCAACGCCTATCATCAAGAGGTTTTTGACCGCTTGTCGCCCAAGGTGGAAGGGCACCTTTTGGACGTTCTAAAAGAAAAGACGAAGCCCTTAAATCGATAAGCTTCGCCCTCTTTTATTGTTTTAACGGCACGATTCGATGCGGCCACTGGTAACGAACGAGGCCGCAATTAGGAATCATATACGAGACGAATTCCTCGTTATTTAAGTCGTGGAAATAGGTCTCGACTACCCGCGACATACCTCCGTGAGCTACGATTAGGATGTTTTTGTCAGGGCACGTTTCTTCGAGTTCGTGGAGGAAAGAATAAACGCGGTACGCCACATCCAAATAGCCTTCTCCCCCGGGGTAACGGCAAAAGAAGTGCTGCCGTTGCTCTTTGTATTTTTCGCTATGGCGGGACACCCCTTCGAATTGGCCGTAATATTCTTCAGCGAGGCGATTGTCAGTAAGAAGGGGGATATCCCGATCCCCTCGAGCGATTTCCGCCGTTTCATAGGCTCGTTTTAACGGAGAGGAATAAATGATGTCTAAAGGAATGTCTTGGATTTTGATTCGAAGTTCTTCGGCTTCTTTTCGCCCCGTTTCGTTTAAGGAGATATCTTTTCTCCCCTGAATTTTGTAATCAAGGTTCCAATCGGTTTGGCCGTGACGCGTGTAATAAATTGCCATGTCCGCAATCTTACCACAAAAAGAGCTTCTTCTATAAGGAAGGAAAGCGGAGGTGATATAATGCAGCCCGAAAGAAGGACGAACCATGGATTGGAAGCTTGTCGATGTTACCAAGGACACGAATCATCGATTCCTTAACGAATATACCCTCCATTATGAGGTTTCTATGGGGGATAAGACTCGTCCCTATGATTATTTCGTGGCTTCGAGAAACGAACCCACTACGCTTCGTTCCATTACCCGGGATTATTCTCGCCCCGACGGGGTGGTGATGTGCCTTTATGAAATCGACTCTGCGACCCAAGAGGTTTCCGTTTTGTTTACCAAGCAATTCCGACCCGCTTTAGGCGCCTATATGACTTCCTTCCCTGCGGGATTATTGGATCCCGAAGACCCTGATATGCTTGTTGCGGCCAAGCGCGAAGCCAAAGAAGAAGCGGGGGTTGAGATTGATGATATGGAAATCCTTGCCCCGGCCTGTCCGACTTCCAGCGGACTTTCCGATGAACTGGATGGCTTTATTTTGGCTAGAATTGTAGGAAAAGAAGAAAAGAAACTCGAAGATTTTGAGGATATCTCCACCCGCCTAGTCCCCTTAAAAGATGTCCCGGCGATGATGAAGGATCCCGCTTATCATATCCCCCTTCCCGTCCGACTTTGCCTCCATTACCTGCTAGAAAGATTTGCTCGATGAATTCCCCTCGAAAAGATTTGCTGAAGAAACGCCATTATAATTTCGACCTTGGCCCTTTGGTCAAAGGGATGCGTTTCTATTGGGTCCCCTTGATTTTGCTTTTAGTTCCCATTCTCTACATCATGGGATATGGGATGCACTTTTATTCCGCGGAGCCCGAATATTTTTTAGGAACGGACGAGGTTCTTGCCTCCTCCTTCAGTGGGTATGAACTAGCCAAAATGGGGTTAGGAGGCCAAATCACCTTGGGTTTCTGGGTTTTTAGTCTTGCATTGCTCGTGGTTTCCGCAATCTTGCTGTCCCTTTATCCCATTTTCCGCGGCGTAAAATACTGCAACATCGTTTTTGGCATTCCCTGGGTTTTCTTTACCATTTGCAACACATCCTTATTGATTGTGATTGCCGAGCAAGTCCGTGGACTCAATATCGCCTATTACCAAGCGAAAGAACTCGATTTCCCCGATGGGATGGGACCCTATGGCTTGGCCAACAGCACCTATTGGGTCTTGTTTGTCGCCCCTTTGGGCTTGATGCTTTGGTGGTGGGCTGCCAATTTGATTAATTTGTTTTATTCCAAGAAAAAGAAAGCTTTAGGCGAGGTTCCTTCCCAAACGGAAAGCCAAATCCAGGGGGAGGAAGAGAAGAAGCAGCCCGAAAGCGAGTTGGTTCTTAGCCATGAAAATCACAGCGAGGATGCTCAAAGCGAGGAAAAATAAGAAAAGAGAGAGGGTTAAGACTTCCGCCCTCTTTTTTTCTTGGTCCTTGAACCGCTTCGCCATCAAATGGAGTTCATAAAAATATCCAGGATATCCGAGGAGCAAAACGGCAATGGGACCAATCGCGGGACTCAAATCGCCAAGGAGGTTCATGCTGGAAAGCACGATGCCAATTACGGCCAAAACGGCCCCGGCCGCATCGATTTCTAAAAGCAATTTCCATTTGCTAAAAATTTCAGGACGGGGATCCTCTAAGCCATAATGCTCAAAAAGGACATAAAGAGGATGCGCGGCCCCAAAGCAAAGGAAGGGAACCCAAAAAGGATATTGGGGATCGGGAAAAGTAGCGCGCAAAAAAAGAAGGATCGTTCCACCTATTGCCAAAAGGAGCATAAGAGCAAATCCTAGGGGCGCATATTCGTTATCCGTCTTTTTTTCCATTTCCCCATTATAAGGCTTCTCTAGTAGAAATGGCTAGATGCCGTACCCCTCTTTATCCAAGGGAAAATCGGTGAAAATTTACGAAAAAGTAAGTTTTTTGAATAAAGGAAAATTTATCCGTTTAACAAGATTATTGTTTAAAAAAGTAAGAGAAATTTACCAAAATATTAAGAATAGAAAAAATCTTGGTACATGTCTCTTGAAACTTCAAAAAAACGCTTTATGATAAACAGGCTCATTGGTGACCGCACCCCTAGTCTCCAGTGAGTTTTTTCTTTCTAATAACCCTGCTAGAATATGCCCCATGGAAAAGAACATTCTCTCTCTTGATTTGGGAAAAGGATCCCTAGGAATTGCAATCTCCCGTTCGGGGATGCTAGTCTCCCTTCTTCCAAACCTGCGCTTCAAGGCTGGAGATTACGAAGAGGCGATCCGGCTTTTAGAAAAAGCAGTAGAAGGAGAGAAAATTGAGCATATCTGTATCGGCCTCCCCCTCTTTCCTAGCGGAGACCCCTGCGAAATGACCCCCATCGTGAAGGCGTTCATTCCCAAGGTAGAAGCCTTGTTCCCAGGAGTGAAAATCACCCCGGTGGACGAAAGAAATTCCACCGTAGAAGCCAGCGCCCTTCTCCATCAAGAAGGAGAAAGAAGCAAAAAGCAGCGGCGTCATATCGATTCCGCCGCCGCTGGAGTGATTTTGCAACGCTATTTGGCTTTGATTGGCCAAGACTAGGCCTTTGAGGCCTTTTTTTCTTTTTCGGAAAGAATCGCGCGAAGGTCGTCACAAGTAAAGTAATACGATTTGCCGCAGAACCCGCAATCCACGTGAATGGTCTTCCCTTCCTCGGCGATTTGAGAAAGCTCATTCAGGGGCAATAAGGATAAGGTCTTTCGGCTCTTTTCTTGGCTGCAAAGGCATTTCCATTCGATCTCTTTTTCGATTTTGGTTTCGTAATCTTTTTCGCCCAATAGCATTCCTAGAATTTCTTCCAGGCTATTTTGATGGAAATCCAGGGCTTCGAGGCTTGGCATTTTATTCCAGACATCATGAATCGCTTTTCGAGTGGAATCATCCGCAAAGGGCAATGCCTGCACCATATAGCCAAAAGCCCGATGAAGCGTTCCATCCGGATGGAACAAAACTCCAAGTTTGCAATAGGTTTCGATTTGCTCGCTTTGAACAAAATATTCTTCCATCGCCTTTTCCAAGTTCCCCATGTCGCAGAGGACGGAAGATTGATACGGCTCTTTTAGTCCTAAGTCTTTGGTGACGATGAATAGGCCAGGTCCCGATAAAACGGGGCTAGAGATCGAAGCGGAATAGGCTTTGACATGGATGAAGGAATCCGCGTTGGCGATTAAGTCTTCCTTCCCGTCGAAACTCTTGAGTTCCGCGGATAAATCGCACCCCTCTCCTTTTAAGGTGCTTCCTAGCATCGCGCTTAAAAGCATCAAACCCCCGATTCCTTGGAGGGAGCCCGAAGAATAATGGCGAAGTTTCACGGCTTCTTGGAGGGATGACGTGCAGTCGCAGGCAAAACCCATCCACTCGCCCTTTTCGCCTAGATATCGAAGCAAACGGTCTTTCATGCCCCCATTCTAGACATAAGCATGAAAGAATCAAACAAAAAAGAAAAAGCGTCGATAAAGCGTAGGTTCTGCTTCAAATTTTAAACAAAGAGCATTTTTTAAGAAGCAGTTCTATTTTTTTTCTTCGATTTTGTGTTAAGGTAAGTTCAGGTAATGTGGGGGTCGGAGAGGAGATATTCAAAATGGAAAAGAAACCAAGAAAAGAATACCGCAATGTCGAACGCTCGAAAACGGCTTTAGCCGATGGACTAGTTCGGCTTCTATTGAAGGGCAGACCCTTTGCCAAAATTACCGTTTCGGAGCTTTGCGAAGAAGCGGGGGTGAATCGCGGAACCTTCTACAACCACTATTCGACGATTGATCAAATCGCGGATGCGGTGGAAGACAAATACCTGTCCGCCCTGAATGCGCGGATGCATGAATGTGATTTTGCCTCATCGGAATCGATTTTGATGTTTTTCAACAACTTAAACGAATACCTGCAAGAACACCAAAATCAGGCCATGGCCATTTCTCGTTGCCTCCCCGCCCAATTTTTTGACGAAATCCGTCATCAACTTTGCAAGGCGACTTGCCAAGGACTAGAAAGCCGCTGCGCCAATTACCCCAATGTGCGTGAAATTTCTCGTGAAGTGGAAGTCGTTGCCCAAGGCATCGCCATCCTCTACACGGAATTGATTCTTGGCAAGAGCGATATGACTTACGACGAAGCCGCCGCCGCTTGCTCCGGAACCTTGTTCCTGCTGTTCCAAAGCCTCGCTCAGCGATAAAGCCCGTATTCGATGAGGATCTTCCCCTTTCGGGAGGATCCTTTTTCTTTGCAAAAGACGGCTTTTCCCTTTCCACGGAAAGTAAGAATCGTCCCCTCTTCGACTTCCATGTCTTTTTGGTGCAATGCACTCGCGCCCAAAAAGATTTTGCCGGCGTCGATCGCTTCCTGAGCTTGAGCGCGGGAACAGGAGAACATCTCACTGACGATGCCATCTAGGCGGTTGCTGGATATCGTCCCGTGGCGAATTTCGATGTGGGGAGAGAAATTCATTGAGGACAGGGGTACGAATTCGACCTGAACCTTATGGGGGCCGACCTCTTGCAAGGAGGCGATTTCTTCTTGAAGGGAGGGGAGACAAAAGGAATAGGCTTCCGCCCCTTCGACCAAGACGTCTCCTAAGGCATCCCGTTCGATTCCTTTTCCAAGCAACGCCCCTAACACCTGACGATGTTCTAGTTTTTCTCCGAATTTCTTGCCACTAGCTTCGATATGAAGACAAAGCATGAAGGACTGCAGGTCAAAATCTTCTCCCTCTTCGAGGGGCTCAGGAAGGAAAATGGCCATCTTTCGTTCCGCGGAAGGGTACCCTCCCGTAAGGAAAAAGCGATTGGAAGGAAAATAATGAACCAATTCCCTCCACTCATCCTGCGTCAAAAAGGAAGAAGACAAAGGGCAGGACCATTGCTCACTATGGAGATAAAGGTCGCGAAGGTGTCCGAATAACGTCGAATCTAATGCCATAAACAAAGAAATTTTAACGGATGGGAAGGAAAATAGAATATGATACCACCATGACTGAATTGAACTTATCAATCGCCGCGAAATGCCTCCACTGCCAATCTCCCCGCTGCGTGGCTTCTTGCCCCCTTCAAAATCGGATTCCTGAGATTCTTTCTTTTTTGAAGGAAGGAAAGGAAGAAGAAGCCGCGAAACTTCTCTATGCCCAAAATCCTTTTCCAGAATTGACCGCGCCCCTATGCGACCATGACCGCCAATGCAGAGGGAACTGCGTCCTAAACGCCAAAGGGAATCCCGTGGATTTCCCTTCCGTGGAAAAAGAAATCGCTTCGACTTACCCTCGTCCTTTGGCGACAAAACCTAAAAACGGAAAATCCATCGCCCTTGTCGGCGCCGGTCCTGCTAACTTGTCGCTAGGCTATTATTTACTCCAAGAAGGATATGAAGTCGCCTATTTTGAAAAAGAAAAGGGAATCGGAGGAGCGATTCGCTCCGGCATCCCCGCCCTTCGTTTTCATAAATCCCCCTTATTTAAAATCCAAGAAGATTTAGAAAAAATGGGTGCCGTCTTTCATTTCCAAGTGACAATCGGTGTGGATAAAACGGTAGAAGAGCTTCAGCGCGAATTCGATGATGTGGTTTTAGGCATTGGGGCCGAAAAAGAGAATCTCGCAAGCCTAGCAACCGGGGATGGGGTAGAAAGCGGACTCGTTTTTCTTCGTCGCTTAAATCTAGAAAAAGGACGTTATTTGAATGAATACCGTGCTTTAAAAAGCGATCATTTCGTTTGGGGCGGAGGCAATGTTGCTTTGGATTGTGCTCGTCTAGCCAAGCGGCTGTTAGGAAAAGCCACGATTATCTATCGCCGTTCCGAAGCGGAAATGCCCGCATCCAAAGAAGAAATCGAAGCGGCCAAAAAAGAAGGGATTCGTTTCCTGTTCCTTGAAAACATTCAGAACGTAAAACGGGATAAAAATGGAAAATTGGCCGAAATCGAAACCATCCAAATGGAACTAGGAGAAGTGGACGCTTCTGGTCGCCCCTCCTGTCATGAAATTCCTGGTTCCGTTTCAACGCGCCCCTGTACCCATCTTATTTTGTGCTTGGGGGAAAAACCGACGTTTGAAACCTTGAAAGTGGATCCTAACGCCTTGCCCAAACACGTTTATTTGAACGGAGATTGTGCCTATGGGGCTAAAAACATTGCTAAGGCAATCGCCTCCGGACGAGAACTCGCCAAAACCATCTCGGCAAAATAAAATTCTAAAAAATTAGCACTCACCACTTGCGAGTGCCAAAATAGCACGTACAATAATAGCGCTTAGGTTTGTTCCTAGGCGCTTCTTTGTTTCCAAAAAATAGAAGGAGGACATCCATATGCAATTCAACAACATGGGACCTGAAGATTATTCCCAAGATCCAAACATCCTGGAGAAATTCGGGAGAAATATGAATGAACTGGTCAAGCAGGGAAAACTCGACCCTGTGATTGGCCGCGATGAAGAAATTCGTAAAGTCATCGCCGTTTTGGCCCGCAAAACGAAAAATAACGTCGTGTTGCTTGGCGAACCTGGCGTTGGTAAAACCGCTATTTTGGAAGGCTTGGCGGAGCGTATCGTCAAAAAAGACGTCCCAACCACCTTACAAGATAAAGAGATTTATGAACTCGACATGGGTTCTTTGATCGCCGGGGCGAAATACCAAGGCGAATTCGAGGAACGCTTAAAAGCTGTCTTGAATAAAATCAAGGAAAGCAAAGGCAAGATCGTCTTGTTCATCGATGAACTTCATTTGATCGTCGGCGCCGGCAGAAGCCAAGGCGCGATGGACGCCTCCAACATGCTGAAACCGCTGCTTGCTCGTGGTGACATCGAATGCATTGGGGCTACTACCCTCAATGAATATCGCGAATATATCGAAAAAGACCGTGCGTTGGAGCGTCGTTTCCAACCGGTCATGGTGGGCGAGCCTAGCGTCGCCGATACCATTTCGATTCTTCGTGGATTAAAGGAACGTTATGAATCCTTCCACGGCGTCCAAATCACGGACTCGGCTCTTGTTGCTGCCGCGACTTTAAGCAACCGCTATATCACCAACCGCTTCCTACCCGATAAAGCCATCGACCTTTTGGATGAGGCCTGCGCGGGCATCAAGATTGAAATCGAATCCATGCCGACCGAACTCGATGCGAGCTCCCGCAAGATTCGTCAACTCGAGATTGAACGTGTTGCCCTAGAAAAAGAAAAAGACGAATCCAGCCAGAAACGTCTTGCCGCGATTAACGACGAATTAACCCAAGAAAAAACCAATTTCGATGCGATGAACAAGGAATGGCAAAAAGAGAAACAGGACGTCTCTGCGGCAAAAGAAGCGAAGGCGCAGCTAGAAAAGGCGAAGTTCGAATTGGGCCAGAAGTTCCAGGAAGGCGATTACCGCGAAGCCAGCCGCTTGCAGTATCAAGTCATTCCTGAACTTGAAAAGAAGATTCGGGAAGCCTCTTTGGCCTCCAAAGACACCGATCGTCTTGTCAACGAAGTGGTTGATGAGGAAGAAATTGCCAAAATCGTCGCTCGCATGACGGGCATCCCTGTTTCCAAGATTCAAAAAGGAGACCGCGAAAAGGTTTTGGAATTGCCTGAAATCCTTCGCAAGAGGGTCATTGGGCAAGACGAAGCGATTAAGCTCGTCTCGAACGCGATTCTTCGCCAACGCGCCGGAATTCAGAACCCGAATCGCCCGATTGGGTCGTTCCTCTTCCTTGGACCGACAGGTGTTGGTAAAACCGAAGTGGCTAAAGCTTTGGCGGAAGCTCTCTTCGACAATGAAAACAACATCATTCGCATCGACATGTCGGAATACATGGAGAAATATAGCGTTTCTCGCTTAATCGGTGCGGCTCCAGGATATGTTGGTTATGAAGAAGGAGGCCAATTGACCGAAAAGGTTCGCCGCAATCCTTATTCCATCGTTTTGTTTGATGAAATTGAAAAAGCGGATCCCGAAGTTTTTAACCTCTTGCTTCAAATCCTCGACGAAGGTCGTTTGACCGATAGCCAAGGACATTTGGTCGACTTCAAGAACACCGTCATCATCATGACGAGCAACTTGGGCTCAGAATACCTCTTAAAAGGCGAGAAAGCCCCGGTAGACGACTTGTTGCATCATACCTTTAAGCCGGAGTTCTTAAACCGCATCGACGAAATTGTTTACTTCGCTCCGCTTGGACGCGATGTGCAATTCAAGATTGTCGAGAAGATGCTCGGCGAACTCTCCATCCGTCTAGAAAGCCAATACTATTCCGTTTCCTTCACCAAGGAGCTTAAGGAGCATATTCTGGATAGCGCCTTCGATGAGGAATTCGGCGCTCGTCCGCTCAAACGCTTCATCCAAGATAGCGTTGAAACTTATCTAGCCACGAAGATTCTTCGCGGGGAACTCTCCACGAAGAAGAAGTACGTCTTGTCTTGGGAAAATAACGACTTCCGACTCGACGAAATCGCCTAACCAATTGCCCTCTCCCCTAACCCGGGGGAGGGTTTTAATTTTGCAAAGAACTTCACGCAAAAGGCGAAGAAAATTGCTACAATAAAAATATGGTTGATATTAACGTTCTTAAGAAATCCTACCGTTCCCGTCCGCGGACTTCCGTTGTGGTTCTCGGCGTTTTTGGGATTCTCATCGGGCTCCTTTGTCTTTTTTTAACGCTCTGCTTTGATTATTTTCCTTCTTTCTTCAAGCAGCTACGGGATTATGAAATTACCTTTGCTGGAGAAACAACGAATCTGTTCGATTTTGCCGCGGCTAGTATTTCCCCGTTTATCTGCTATTTGCTGCTACTTGTTCCTTTATGTACCTTAAACAATATGGCTAACCATCGGGCGTTCTATTTGTTTTTTAGTATCCCCGCTGGCATTTTAAGCACGGTTTATGCTTGCTGCGTGTTCGTTGAAACCTTTCCTCGCTTGCTCACTTATATCCCTTATGAAGGAACCGATGCCATCGTGAAGCAAATCTATCTATGGATCCGCGTCGCTTATTGCGCTCTCCTTTTAATCACTTCGATTTTGGCCTGCTGCTATAACTCGACTTACCCCTTCAAGTACCGTCAAATCTACGCGTTAAGAAAAGCCCGTGTGAAAGAAGCGGACGAAGGAAATTCCCCTCTTAAAAAAGAACAGATCAAAAAAGACTTCTACCGTTATTACAAAAAACAGGAATTTGAGAAGCTGTTGATTTTGCTTTATCGCGATTTTCCAAGCGACCCCAATGCCAAAATGGAGGAAGGGCAATGGAGAACCGCCATCCTCGAGATTCAAATGGCGGAAGCATCCATCCGCGAAAAAGAAATCGCGTTCCTTGCTAAAAACGACCAATATTCCTTGATTCGACAAATTCGCTCTCGCGCTGTTTCTGATTGCGAAAACGATCAAATCGGTCAACGAAAGGCCAAGGAAGACCAAGCCTATTTCGAATATCTGAAGAAAAATGCTCCCAAGGAGAACGTTGCTTCTTCGGAAGAAGAAAAGAAATAAAGCACAGATTACAAAGCAAAGGCGGCTTCGGCCGTCTTTTTTTGCAGGAAGATTTCTCCTCCGTTTTCCTGAATTTGCGGGTATAGAAAAAGCGTAGGGCATTAGGCGTTCCCCTTTGCCGCTACGCTTTTTTGTCAGTTATTCGACGATGACGGTTCCGTCTTCTTGGATCGATATGGTATCGCCGGTTTTCACCGCTTCGAGGAATTCGTCGCCGAGTTCATCGATTGCGATAAGCCCGCAATCATTCCAAACATTGCTTAAAATGATGCCGCTTGCGGCTAACGGGTCGATATGGTGAGAGAATAACCATGCTTTTGGAGCAAGATTACGGACGGCTACGGTTTGAATGACCATGCCGCCTGTAGTCGAGCCAATCGTTTCCGGCAAGCAAAGCGCTTTGCCCGTGATGTTCTTTTTATAGAGTTCTTTGTTATTTTGATCGCTGACGATGATCTTTTTGCTGGTAGCTAAAAGCGCACTCGTTTGGCAGGAAGCGAGGGTATTGAATCCCGTATGGGTCACCACGGCTTCCCCGTGATAGGTTCCCGCTGCAAGAACGCGTCCATGGAACGTTTTCATTTAGGCAACCTCCTTTTGTCCGGTGATGATGGCTAAAACGTCCTCATCCTTGAAATAACGTGATTTGGTATAGGTTCTAAGCTTGTTGGAATTCGTCATGAGGGGTTTGGCTCCGCTGATGGGATTATCTGCATACATAAGAGGGCAGATGTAGCTAAGGTGAGCCCCCGTAGAAAGGAGTTTTTCATAACGATCTGTCTCCTTGAAGGCTTTGATGACCGCGGGAGAAGTAGTGAGGACCGTATCCACGACCAATTTTTTCTTGCCGCTTTTGGCTAAACCTTCCACCAAGGCATCCGTCCAATCGCAGAGTTGTTTGAACGTGAGGTGCGGGCAGCCGATGAAGCACTTATGGGGCTTGCAGCTTGGCTTCTTCCACATCATGGGGTAGGAAGCGTAAACCCGTTCGAGTTCGGCGTCGTCGATCACGTATTCTTGGACGTTTTCCTTCAATAAGGTTTTGCCAAGACGCTTGGCTTCCGGGGTGATGCCTTCGATATGATAGAGTCCAACGGCTCCGTTAGAAGCGGTAGCGGCCCCAAAATCCTTCAAATAGGAAATCGTATCTTCACTAGGAAGTGGGTCCAAGAAGCGGTCCAATCCCTCCACATAAGGGACTTCCGCCATCACTTTCATTCCGATGGCCGATCCTAAAATCTGGGCTTCTGGTTTTTTGGTCGTTTTCACGATGATCTTCCAGGTCGCCTTTCTTCCTTCGTCGGTGATGAAGCCAAACGCAGGGGTGCGTTCGAGGATGGATCCAAACATATCGAGGATCCCCGAATTGCGGTTGCACCGAGCTCCTAAAACGGAGTTAGCAAACACGACGGCGCTCGACTCGCTCCAGGAGATGATGTCGCCTTCTTTTGGAGTATTGCCGACTTGTTCTAGATAGCAGGTGCAGGTGAATCCGCTGGGGTCGGAGAGGCCGATTGCCTCGAGTTGCTTCTCATAATCCTTTTGCTTGCTGTACATGAAAACGCTGGAAACCAATTTTTCAATCGGCGAGCAAGAGACGTTTTTGTAGTCCAAGGGACGGGGATCCATCGTGAACCCCTCTTGCACTTTACATCCAGCTTGGATGAGTTCATCCATCAAGGGGTAAACCGGTTTGAGTAAGGAAAGCCCAAAACTCGTGACGAAATGAGCTTTCTTGTAGGTGAGGGGTGCGAGGTGCGTGGCGCCGAAAGCATCGCCATATCGGACCAGGACCTCCATCATTTTGGCGTAGGTTTCGCCTTTTTTGCCCGCGAGGATATCTTTTTCCTCGTCGGTCAATTTCATTTTTGGTTCGTACATTTTTCCTTTCCTTCTTTAGATTTTCATCGCGACTTCATAAGCCCGCCAAATGACGGAACGGAGGTTGCCAATGCTTAAACAATCGCCCACCAAGTGGACCTTACCCGATTCTTTGGCCAAGGGGGTGGGAATGTAACCCGTAGAAACGATGACGGAATCGCAGGGCAATTTCGTGACGTTTCCGGCTTTGTCTTTGATGGTGACGAAGCCGTCTTCGATGGAAGAAAGCTTGGTCTCCAGATAGACGGGAATTTGATGTAAGGCAAAGTAGTCGCGGAGATATTGGCTATTGGCCATGCAGATGCCGCGTTGCTTGATGAGGTCATCCTGCATTTCCACGATGAAGGGCTTCTTGCCATCCAATGCGAGTTCATAAGCGACTTCGCATCCGGTTAATCCGCCACCAATCACGGCGACGCGATCCCCAACCTTTTCCCCGCGAAGGAAATCGCAGGCTTCCAAGGCTTTATCAAATCCTGGGATCGGCAATTTACGGGGTTTAGAACCCGTCGCAACGATGACTTGGTCTTCCTTTAAAGACGAGACGTCCTTGATTTCGGAATTGAAATGAACCTCGACGCCGAGTTCTTTCATTTGCAGGCGATACCAGGCTAATAAATCGCGCAGTTTGCCTTTGAAAGAAGCGTTAGAAGCAGGGATGAAGACGCCACCCAATTCACCAGATTTTTCGTAAATGACAGGATGATGCCCACGGAGGGCTAAGACTCTGGCGGCTTCCATGCCGCCGATTCCGCCACCAACGATGGCCACTTTCTTCGGGTGTTTGGTTTTTTCGATGTGGTGGACATTAGTTTGCATCGTTTCGGCATTGACCGCGCAACGAGCCATATGGAGAGAATCGCTTAAGGTTTGATCGTTTGAAGTTCCCTTGTAATGGGCCATATTGAAGCAGCCGTTATGGCAGCAGATGCAAGGACGGATTTCTTCTTCTTTGCCCTCTTTCAATTTGCGGACAAAGGCTCCATCCGCTAGGAATGGACGGGCTAACCCAATCGCGTCGAGTTTGCCTTCTTGGATGGCTTCTGCTGCCACGCGGGGATCCATTCTTCCTGCGCAAACTACAGGGATGGAGACAAAGTTTTTGATGTGCTCCACGTCTTCCAAGTTGCAATTTTCCTGCATGTAAATCGGCGGATGTGCCCAGTACCAGGCATCGTAAGTTCCGTTATCGCAGTTCAGCATATCGTAACCGGCGTCTTGAAGGTATTTCGCGGCCTTTTCGCTTTCTTCCATGTCGCGTCCAGCTTCCACGAATTTTTCTCCCGGCAAAGCACCGGAATTGAATCCTTTGGTTTTAGAAACAACGGAATAACGTAGCGACACCGGGAAATCCTTGCCGCAAGTGGCCTTGATCGCCTTCACGATTTCCACGGGGAAGCGATAGCGGTTTTCGAAGGATCCGCCATATTCGTCCGTGCGCTTATTGACGTAACGCAACGTGAACTGATCCAATAGATAGCCTTCGTGGACTGCGTGAATCTCTACTCCGTCCACCCCAGCGTCTTTTAGTAATTTTGCCGTTTTGGCGAAAGCTTCTACGAAATGATGGATTTCCTTGATGGTCATTTCGCGGCTTGGGACTTTGTCGCTCCATCGATTGGGGGAGGGGGAAGAAGAAGCGCAGATCTTGTCGAAATTCATGATCGGCTTGCTGAGCGCGCGGAGGAAGCGGTTGGTATAGAGCTTTTCCATGGCGGGGGAAATCGTGAAGGAACGGCCGAATCCAGCGGTTAATTGCACGAACATCTTGGCTCCGTGGGCGTGGATTTCATCCATTAAGCCCTTTACCTTTTTATACATCCCCTTTTTCCGATACAGCCATTGCCCAAGCATTGGGTTGTAGACGGGCTGGATGCCCGGTAAGATTAAACCCACTTCATTTTCTGCTTTATCGAGCAAAAATTTCGCGGCTTCCTTATCGAAATGATTGATTTCCATCCATCCGAAGAGGGAGGTTCCGCCCATGGAGGTCATGACAAAACGGTTTTTGATTTCGCATTGTCCGATTTTCCAAGGCGTAAACAACGGTTCTAATTTTTGATCCATTGAGAATTCCTTTCTATTAGGGTCGATAAAAATATAGCACTGCAAGGACCCATGCGGTATTTCATTATCGATATAACGATGAAAAATCCTTCCCATCAGGGAAGGAGAGGATTATTGTTGTAGGGTAAGGAAAGAAGGGAAAGATGCTTTGGCTTATATTGGCGTTAATCGCTGCGCTTGCAACTTCGTTAACCACCGTCTTTGCTAAAATCGGAATCAAGGATGTTCCATCGGATTTTGCAACCTTTTTCCGTACCGGCATCGTATTAGTTTGTGCCGCCGGGCTTTGTTTTATTACGGGGAGTTGGAACCAAGTCCCTAACCTTACTCCAAGCAATTGGATTTTTTTGGTCTTGTCCGGTCTATGCACGGGGTGCTCTTGGCTTTGCTATTACCGTGCTTTGCAGCTTTCTAGTGTTAATCGCGTTGCTCCGATTGATAAATCAAGCTTCTTACTTACGAGCATTCTGTTCCTTATTTTCTTCTTTAACGATGTAACTAAAGGCGGGGATCCCTTGGTAATAGGAATGTTATTTGCCTCGATGGCTTTGATGCTAGGAGGCACCCTTCTTATGGCGTGGCCGAAAAAAGAAGAGGGACGTGTATCGAAAAAGTGGATTTTTTATGCGGTGGGGTCCGCGGTATTTGCTAGCCTCGTCTCTTTGTTCGTGAAGATCGGTTTGCAAGGAATGTCATCGGATTTAGGGACGTTTTTAAGGACGGTAGTCGTTTTGATTTTCTCAGGTGCGATTGCCTTGGCAAGAAAACAGACCAAAGGATTGAAAGCTGTCTCCCCTAAAAGTTGGGTCTTTTTGACTCTATCAGGCTTAGCCACGGGGGTTGCGTGGCTTGGTGAATATTACGCGTTGAATATGGAAGGGGTAAATCCTGTCGCGGTGAATGCGATAGGGAAACTCTCCATTCTGCTGACAATGCTATTCTCTGCAACGGTTCTAAAAGAGCGCTTTTCGTGGAAGTCTTTACTGGGATTAGGCCTATTAACTGGCGGAATTATCCTAATCGTCGCGTTTAGTCTTTGAACGTGAACAAATTGATGAACAAATTGATGAACAAATTAAAAAAAGTGCGATAACAGGCTGAAATAATCTGTTCATAATCTGTTCACATCCATTGACACCATGAACAAATTGTGGTTAATTTCTTGTGGATAGTGGTTACGAATATGGATTATGCAGAAAACGAAACAACGGAATTGAAGTCCATTTACGTGGACGATATCAAAAAGGAAATTATTGCCTTTGCTAACACCTTTGGTGGAACTATTTATATTGGCATTGAAGATGACGGTCGTATTTGCGGAGTAGAAGATGCTGACGCGGTGATGCAACAGGTCATGAATGCTGCTCGCGATGGGATTAAGCCAGACGTTACGCTGTTTATGCACGTCCACGATATTGATACTGACGAGGGCAAAACCATTGTCGCGATAGAAGTGCAATGTGGCGCTCATAAACCTTATTATTTAGCTTCCAAGGGACTTCGTCCTGAAGGTGTGTTTGTTCGGCAGGGCACATCTTCTGTTCCTGCGTCGGAAACAGCGATTCGCAAAATGATCAAAGAAACGGACGGCGATAATTTTGAAGACATGCGTTCCTTGAATCAGGAATTAACCTTTTCCAAGATGCAGGAGGAATTCCAAAAAAGAAATCTGAGCTTAGCGGATATTCAAATGAAAACGCTCGGGCTCATCGACTCGGATGGACTGTTCACCAATTTAGCGTTGCTTCTATCAGACCAATGCCCTCACATAATCAAAGCAGCTACCTTTGGCGGAGTTAATCAGGAGAAATTCCAAGATCGGCGTGAATTTACCGGTTCGTTGCTTAAGCAACTAGATGATGCCTACGCCTATTTGGATATGCGGAATCAAAATGTGGCTACCTTCAAAGGCCTTCATCGCACAGACCACCGTGATTATCCTGAAACGGCCATTCGGGAAGCGTTACTGAACGCCGTTGTCCATCGCGACTATTCCGTTTTAGCCAGCACGCTTTTAAGCGTTTATTCCGATCGAATTGAATTGCTTTCTGTTGGAGGGCTAGCCGGAGGCATGTCTTACGACGACATCATGCTGGGGGTGTCTTATTGCCGTAACAAGAAACTTGCCAATATTTTCTATCGAATGGGCTTAATCGAAGCTTATGGGACCGGCATCAATAAAATCATGTCGTCCTATGAGGCTTCTCGACGAAAACCCGAAATCATCATTACGTCTGGCGCCTTTAAATTTATTTTGCCCAATCGCCGCGGAACTCCCGCGAATACGGTGAAAGAGGATGTAGCATCCTATGTGGAGGCGGAACGTGAAAATATCGTTTGCTCCATTTTGTCGGATCATTTACCCCATGCTCGCTTAGAAATCGAAAAAGCGTTGGGGACATCCACCTCTACCACGCGTAGAATCCTTCAAAAGCTGATAGATGAAGGGAAAATCTCCTCCACGGGAACTACGAAAAACGTGATGTATTTTGTGAAATGAAAAAGGACCGACCTGCAAATCGGTTCTTTTAAAATGTAAATTTTTGTCCATTTTCTTTCGACGGTTACGAACTTATTTAAATTTACGAAAATTTTTTCGACAAAATTTCCCAAAAAAAGTTCTAAGTAAGGTGTGGGAGGAACTCTTTATGGAGCATCATCCCAAAAACGTCGCGCGACCCCCGGAAAGGATTCGAAGCCATGCTCGACAAGGCCATCGCCGTTTTGGCACTTCTCGATTTATTGTTGCTTCTCCTCAAGGACCTCCGCTCGAAGCGAAAGTGAACGAAAAAAGTGTGCCGAAGCACACCTAAGTACACTATTTAGTATAGGGCTGGAAAGCGTGGCGTCAATGGCCCTGGGAAGGATTTTGTCCTTCTCAGGGTTCATTTGCCGCTTATTTGGCTTCCAATTCCTTCTCGAGGAGGTCGACGAGTTCGCTCATGCGTGACACGACGGCTTCAAAGGGTTCTTTCGAAGTCAAATCGACGCCTGCTTTTTTGACTTGTTCGATCGGGAAGTCGCTGCCGCCGCTGCGGAGCAAATTCACGTAAGAAGTGAAGGCTTCCGGCTCCTTGGCTTTGACTTTTTCGTAAATCAACATGGAAGAGGTGAAGCTCGTCGCGTATTGATAAACATAGAAGGGGGTGTAGAAGAGGTGGGGGATATAAGCCCAGACCAAGGGTTTGAGCTTTTCTTCCTCAATGTCGATGCCGTAATATTGCTTATACAGGCGCGTCATGATGGAAGAGAGGACCTGATAATTGATCGGTTCGCCTTTTTCTGCTAACAAGCTGGCTTCGTATTCATAATGGCCAAATAAGGTTTGACGGTAGAAGGTGGAGCAGATTTCATCGATGGCTTTTTGGAGCAAGGCGATGCGGTCTTCGTGAGATAACGTGCCAGAAGCGAGAAGGTAATCAAGGAGGTTATGCTCGTTGAAGGTCGAGGCGATTTCGGCGACGAAAATCGTGTAATCCTGCTTCAAGGTCGGCTGCGATTCTTCGCTATAAAGCGTATGCATGGAGTGGCCAGATTCGTGAGCAAGGGTGAAAACGTCATCGAGTTCGCCTTGGAAATTCAAAAGGATGAAGGGGTGGTGGTCGTATCCGCCATTAGAATAAGCCCCCGTCCGTTTGCCTAAAGAAGGATAGACATCAACGTATCCAGGACGCAAAACCTCCTTGGCCTTGTTTTGGAAATCCTCTGGGAAATCCTTTAAGGAAGCAAAGAAAAGATCTTTGGCTTCCTCGTAGGTGTATTTTTTGTTGGATTTGGCAAGTTGGAGGAAGCGGTCGTAGGAGCGGTGCTTTTCAAGCCCGAGATATTTTCTGCGAAGTTCATAATATTTCTTTAATGGAGCGCTGCCTTTTTCGCTGGAGGCAACCTCGATTAAGCTATGGAAAACGGAAGTGGGAATCGCGTTGTTGAAAAGATGCTCTTCTAGAATTGATTCATAGCCGCGGCTTTTTTGGATGGCGAGTTGATCCTGAAGGACGGAATTGTAGATTTCGCCATAGGTGTTTTTATGCTCATCATACCAAGAATAGAGGCATTCGAAGATGGCTTGACGGTCTTCGGGCTTTTTGGTTTCGGCGATTAAGCTCGTCCAGTTCGAAAGGTTGATTTCCTTCTTGCTTCCGTCCGACAAGGTCACTTCCTTGGGCTTATAGTCGGCGACGGTTAGAAGGGAATAGAGATTTCCGCCCTCCCCGTGAAGCGGGGCGTAGGAGGAAAGTAATTTTTCCTTCTCAGCATCCAAGACATGTTTTTGTCCGCGGAACAATTTCTCAAAGGAGAAGGAATATTCACTGAATTCAGGGTGCTTTGCAAAGAAGGCATTGACGTTATCTTGCCCATAAGCAAGCAATTCCGGTTCAAAATAGGAGGCTTCGGCGATATAGGACTGGACGGCGAGTTCGACTTTGCTTTCGTCGCTTGTATTTTCGACGTTTCTCCGATCGCGATCCGCTCGCATTGAGGCGAAGAAGGCGAGGTTGATGTAGGTGAGGGTGAATTTCTTATCTAAAGTTAGATAGCCTGCTAGTCCCTCTTCCGATGCGATTTTCCCTTGGAATTTCTTCACTTCGGGAACGAAGCTTTTTAATTTTTCGATGTCGGATAAAAACGCTTCTTCGTTGGGGTAGAAGACGCTTAAGTCCCACTGTGTTTGTTGTTGGTCCATAAAACAAACTCCTTTCGGAAGTATTCTAGGCTAGTTAAGGGGGAATTTCATCCTCGGCACACCGAAGAAAATACAAAAAGACAAGAGAGAATTACGGCCTTACCGACCAAGCGGCAATCGAATTGAAATTATCCGAATAGAGGAATTCGGACTCCCCTTCTTTGCCTAGCATGGATTCATAGATAGAAGAGACGCTTCCCGAAACGTCGCTGCTGCCATTACGATAAGTGGAGGAATCATCCCAGCAAAGGCGATAAACGTGATTTTGGACGTTTTCTAAGGTCAAAGAGAAATTCACGTTTAAAGTAATCAAGACTTTGATCGCAAGCTTTCCAGAGGCCGTGGAGAGGGTTTTCATGCGCTTGGAATCGATGTCGACATAGTCGCCAACGATATCCGCGTTGATTTTCATGTCAACTTTCGACTGGGCGATTTTGCCCAAATCGATCCCCAAAGAGAATGTGGGCGTATCGGTAGGCGTCGCTTCGCTAGGTCCAGAATAAGAAAGCAATACGTCTTCGGGGTGAATGGCCGCGCCGGAAGTATCGGAATTTTCGATGCTGCCCACGATCGAATCCGACATATTGAGCATGTAAGACATAATCCAAGGAAGCATATTGGACCCAAAGTCTTTTCCTTTGACTTTCTTTTGGTCCTGCTTCCATTTGGCTCCGATACCAAAGATTCCACCTTCTTTGGTGGCACGACGGACCAGTACGCTGCCTTCCGGGTCATTTCCCGATCCATGGTAATAGCATTCTGCGTAGGTTTCTGCGTTGGTGACTCCGGCGAATTTGTCAATATGAGTTTTGATATAAAGCATGACGCTTGCCCCGTCGACTCGCGCGTAGACGTCCCCACTCAATGTAACTCCAATCCCGATGATTTTCGCCGAAGCGGAGAGGGTAAGGTGATAGGTGGTGACTTTGTTATTCGGAGTGATTCCTAGCGAAGCGGTGTCGATGATGTAACCGGCAAGGCTAGAGATGGAAGAATAGTTGACGAATCCTTCAGTAGTAGAGAAGTGGTGGAGGTCCTCTTCGGAGGCGTCAAGGGAAGTGATGCCGATGGTAATATCCATTTCCTTCAAGGAACCTTCTTCCCCCATTTGGGTTTGGATCCGTAAAGACGTAAGTGGACCAGCCCCTTCTTGGTCGGCGATTTTATCCCCGAAGCCCAAAGTTAATACCAAGGGGGTATGAGTTCCGAATAAGGAGGTGGGGAAGGTCAAAACCCTTTGGTTGGCAGAAGAGACACAAGATTCCAACAAGGGGTTGGTTAACGCGTCGAAATAAAGCCCATTGCCAATCTTGCCGAGCAAGGATTCGGTGGAGGCGTTAGAGAAGGCATTCATTAAGCGTTCGAAACGAGGGTCATCGCTTTGGAGGAAGTTTATCGCCAACGAGAGAATGTCGTTAAGGGAATGAATGGTGAAATAGCCTTGCATTCCGTTTTTGCTGTCGGGATCCTTGCGGTTTTCGTCTTTTTGACTGTTTGCGTTCTTGGAGTCGTAACGGAAGATCATTTTGTTGATATCGAGATTCGTCGCCGCGTCTATGCTGCTAGGACCTGTTACTTCAATATCAATGTTATGGTCGTTGATGTATTTGGCCTGACGGTCGACGAAAGTAGCCTTGCCCGCTCCGCGTTTTTGCTCCAAGTCAAAAGCAAAAGAACCGGAGAAGACAAATCCTTCTTCGGGACGGTTATAGACTGAATGGTCGGCTACAGCAGTAGTTCCAAGCTTCAACAAATAGCCGGATAAGGAGAAGGTGGCTTTCTTTGTCCTGACAATTTGGCCGATTTGGTCCGAAATGGAGGGCAGGTGGTCCCATAAATCATACGATTCGGGATTTTGGATTTCCGGCATGGCAAAATCGCGGACTTTCAAAGAGCCTGATTCGATGGAGAAGGGCCCAAGGGCCAAGTTAGATAAAGTAATTTCGGCAACGGACTCCCTTGAGCTCAAAAGGATATCCGCCGAGCCCGATGCAAAACCGAGTTTGCTGAAATCCAGGCCGATCCGTACTTGATTTGCTTCCGTTTCTAGGTGAGAAATCGCATCGAGGATAAAGTCATAACGTCCCGCCTGAAGGCCTTGATTTAACGCCCCAGCCTTAAATGCATCTACCGCTTCTCCAATGGCTCCCGTAGTTTGAAGGAGCCCAGACAATAACCCCCCGTCCTCGCTGGATTCGCCATTGCCTTTGAAAGCGTCATTGATGTTGGAAACAAGAGCATCCAAAACTGGCTTTGTCGTTTTGACTTTCAAAACGTCGTTTAAATCGAAAAAGACGGCATTCGAATTGGCTCCTTCGTTGCCATAAAGGTGGAGACCAATGCGATTTTCCCGCTTGGTTTCCTCTTTTATGGTGGCAAGGCTAATGTTTGCGCCAACTTCTTGCAAAACTGAGCCGTTAAATTCCAAATCGGCGGATAATCCTAGTTCCAAGGTTTCGTGAACCGCATCATGGCCAAAGGAAGTGGAGGTGGAGGGGATTTCGTCTTCGTCGTGACCTAATACCAAGTTGCCATCCACTCCAAATTTGCGGTCCTTGATGAGATGGCCCATTTTCTTGAACAGGGCGGTGGAATCACTTAGTTTTTGGTAAGAATTGACGTCCTCGGGGATCGCCCAATTTTTGTTTTCCGTTTTGCTTTCTAGTGCGAAAGATGCGGAGAGGTGCATCAAATTGTCCGTACCAAAAGTTAGGGAAGAGATTCCGCTATTTTTTGCCGGCAAATCAATCCCGGAAAAGGAATAAGACGAAGAAGAACGTAACCCAATGGGATAAAGGGCACCCCCTTCGGTTAATTGGAGGTTCCAAGTGAAATAGGGGAGGCCGTCGATAGAAGTTTCTTGTACGTGGTTTAAGGAATCTAAAACCACAGACCAATCGATGCTAAAGGAAGAGGAGGAACCGGACGAGCCTTCCGAATCCGAACTTTTAAGGAGGTCCATCAATTCATCGATGATCCAAGACAAATCGCCATATTGATAGCAGGCATATCCATTCAATTCGGAATCATAACGAACATCGTTTCCGTTGCTTCCGTCAAAAATAGTTTCCTTGAGGTCCATTTGGTAACGAAGACGACTATTTTCACTTTCGCTTCGGCTTAAATCCAAATCCAAAAGGAATAAATCAGAGGCTAAGAATAACCCTAAATTCACCTTTTTGCCGTTGTAGCTAACGGGGGCGTTCATCGCCAGTTTCAGATGATGAAGAGATGGGGCGTCTAAGGCTAAATCCAAAGAAACACCGGAAAAATCAATCACGTTAGCAGAATCTCCTGCTACTTTGTCCAGAGTGAAGGTACTTCCTTTTTTCGCGGACAAGCTTATCCCGTCGTGAAGAGAAGAAGTAAAACTAGAGAGGAAACGGTCTCGGACCTCAACCTGCAAGGAATTGGAATCCCCGCCATTTTCTCCCTCAAAAGGCAATCCGCCTTTGACGCTAGTAGTAAAAGGAGAGCAAGAAAGAAGCATGGCTAAGCCAAGAGAACTGGTTAAAAGAGTTTTTTGGAATGGCTTCATTTCTTGATAAATACGGTCTATAAAAGACCAATATGCATTATATGCATATGAGTTTCAACATCACTCTATTTCCAAAAGAAAGGGGGAAGAAAAAGACTCTCCAAATTGGAGAGTCTCGATGTTATCGGCTATTTTTCCGGGTTTTCCATAGGAACATCTTTCGAGACTTCCTTGGGGGATGCCGTTTCAGCTTTTGGCTTTTTCCGCCAGGAGAAGAGCAGGGCAAGGATGACTTGGAGTGGCGCTCCAACAATCAAAATGAACCATAACTGCTCCGTTTGGGGGCTGAAGAAGGCGAAATGGAAACAGAAGCAAAGAAGAAGACTCCATAAGAAGCAACTGACTACGACGAAGGTAGCCACTTTATTGTGATAGAAGCGGCGGGTTTCGATCGCAATGAGAAATAAGGAGATAGGAATCATCCAAAGGAATACGGCGAATAATTCTAAGGAACGCATGTTCCGGAAATAATATTCGCTTAAGAAAACGGAGACAGCCACGAGAACAACAAACATGGCAGTCATTGCAATGATTAAGGCTTTATTGATGGCCTGGGGGTCTTTCTTTTCGTCCGCGTGAATGACTTTCTCCGCGCTTTCGGGCTCGTGCTCTTGGGTCAAATAATCAACGCTCACCCCAAAATAAGAGGCGAAGTCCATCAAAATATCAATGCTAGGGCACGTATATCCCAGTTCCCATTTGGAAATGGATTTATCACTATAATGAATTTCGGAAGCGAGTTCTAATTGCGTTAAACCCTTGGCTTTTCGGAGGGAAGAAATGTTCTTTCCAATCGTCGCGGCGAGATTTTCCATGCATCAATTGTACGTTTCCTCGCCCCTTTCGTCAAAATGGAGAGACATTTTTTGAGCAGATAAGGACTTATTTATCGGAGATTTTTTTCAAAATAAGTACCGCGTGGGCGCAGGGAGTGATGGAGCAAGAGACGATCTTCCGGCCCTTTTCGGCAAACTCGTTGATGGTGTTTTGAATTTGAATCGCCATCTTTTCCGTTCGTGGTTCGTAAGCTAATGCAACGGTTTTATATTTCACCTATTCCCATTGACCGAAGCATTGTACATGCCACATCCATAGGAATGGATTAAGAATTCGTGAGAATGAAGCGACAAAAAAGGACGGCTTTTGGCCGCCCTATAGAAGTAGGATAAACGTTATTTGGAAAGGTAGTAGTTCCGGTGCCCTTTGTTGGCCTCGTCTACGCCATGTCTCCACGCTTTTCCGCCTTCCTTGTCGGTAGGCTCTGCATAGATGCCAACGGCCTGGTATTCGTCTCCGCTAAAGGAGAGGAAGTTCGTGGAATAGGTCTCGCTAACGGAGTCCCACCCATTGGAATAGACACCGTTATCAAGGTTGGCAAGGACCAAATCGACGCTAGCCTTGGCCAAGGAGAGACGATTGCCGGTATTTTCCGCATGGAAGCTCACCCCGCAATCCACATGCAACGAATTCAATGCGTGGACTTTGGTTTGGCCGTCTTGGGCGAGGAAGGTTCCGCCGCCAATGACGAGGCTGATGTCATCAAGGATATTAACACCCAATAAACCATTGAGGTTCAATTTGAGAGTATAGGTGACGTTATTTCCGTCTGAAGAAACGCTCTTGGAGAATCCTTTGTAAAGATCTTCGAAGTGGAGGGCGTCTGCAAGTCCGGAAGAAGAAGTTCCTTCGCTATTATTTTCAAAATAGGATTCATTAACACCGAGAACGTATTGGAGGACGTAGTTCAATGCATCCTCTTTAAAGGCGCCTTCCTTGTTTAGTTTCACCGAGTCGCGAACGTTAGCGAGTTTGCCATAGTCCGAATCGCGGGTTAATAGCATCTCGGTGGTTAAGTTGCCTTCTGCGTCTTCGCGTCCATCCGAATAATAATAGAAGGATGCATCGCGCGATCCGCCAAGTTCAAGCGGACGGAAGTAGAGGTCATTATCCGGAGCATTCAAACCGCGGATGACGGGGATGTCATTCAACGATCCCGCCATCTTGATGCGCGCGCCTTCTACCGACATCGCCATATTGGCTTGAACGAGTTTGGTTTCGTAATCGCCAAGTTGAAGTCCAACGGTTCCTTGGAGGTCGTAAGTCGATACACCCTCCCCTTCTTTTAATCCGAGGACGGTAGTTTCAGCCGCATAATCGATAAGAGAATATAATCCAGAATAGTCGTCATAGTTCTTCTTTTCTTCACCTAAGGAAGCAAAGGTTTCATCTTGGGCTAAATCCGCCAAAGCGATACGGAGATCGACGCTAGTTTGCTTGCCTTCTTCTCCGCTTAGAGTTTCGACTTGGAGGTTTTTGAGCGTCTTGTCGTCATTGAAATTCAAGGACAAGGTGATGGAACCATCCATCCCGAAGGCGCTGCCGTTTAAGTCAAATTGAGCTTTATTTGAGGCAAAAGAAGAAGAATTTAAGAACGAATAATCAGCGATGGCAAAGTAATTGCCACTAGAAATATCGCTCATCAAGCTCGCTTCCGCGCCGCTAGAGAAAAGACGGCTGATGCGGGCGAAGCGATCATCGGAATTGGAAACCAAATCTTTGACCGTATTGATGACACCATCGAGGCCATTGGTTCCGATTTGGCCATTGATGCCGGTAGAAGAAGTCGGGTCTTTCCGGTTTTCCGCGGCCACTTTCGTTTCGTCCGTCATGACGGAAGGATCGTTTTTGGAGTCGTAATGGAAATAGGCGACGTTATCATTGCTGAACAAGGCTTCGCCCTGGTTATCTATATCGATTGCTAGGTGATGGTCTTGATAGTAAGAAGCCCCACGTTCGGTGAGATTTAACGCCACAGTCCCTTTGATTTTGGCAGGATTGACCGTTTCCTCTCCCTCTACGTTTCCCTTGCCGCCACTAAAATCCAACGCGACACGGCCATTTAAATCGAGTCCTTGGGTTTTATTCGCGTCTTTATAGACGTCTTGGGTGCCAAGATAATTGATGTTGCCCTGCAATTCGATGCCAAGCTTTTTGTCTTCAATCATTGGCTTGATTTGGTCGACGACGGTCGGAAGATGAGTCAACTCGCCCCAGGAAAGCATGTCCTCGCTGATGAGGGGTTCTTGGAATTCGGGGGTTTCTAAGACGACGTTTAGCGTCAGCGTCTGCAAAACGAGATTCTTGATTTCGATTTTGGCGAGACTAGAAGCGCTGTCTCCGCGTAAAGTCAGAACGATTTTGGCTTCGTTAAATCCGAGGGACTTCAAATTGAGTTCCAAGGAAATGAGGTTATCCGCAATCGTGACGTTATCAATCATGTCGACGATATCTTCGTAATGCTTTTGCTCTAAATTGGTGAGCAAAGCTGGCTTTTGATAATCGGATTCCCCTTGGAGGACTTTCAAAACCTTGTCGAGCGTCGAAATCACTTGGTTCAGTTGCTCGTCGGTCTTTTTCTCTTCAACGCTGCCTTCTGGGTTGGCGGGGTCCGCCGTGGTTTCACTCTTGAATTTGCCCATGAGCTCATCCAAGGTGGTCTTGGTGGTGCGTGCCTTTAAAGCATCTCCGAAATTCAAATAAGCTCCGCTATTATCAGAATCGGTATTCTGGATAAGAGCGCTTAAGGTTTGGCTGCCTTTTTTCGTGCCGTTTGCATCAAAATGGGTGAAGGAAAGAGCAGCGTCCGCGCGGTTGAAATTCGCGCCTTTAATCGCACCATCGGTTAATTTCCAAGACAAATCGACGTTGCCACCCACGTGCAAATTCGCTTTTTCGTGGACTTCCTTTTTGCCAAAAGTGGTATACGTTCCCGCCTCTCCTTTGACGTGGTGCTCCATATCAACGTCTAAACTGACACCGAATTTAGGAGTGGCGACGTAAGAAGCAATGCGGCGATAAAGCTCCAGGGAGTCATCTAATCTTGGATAGGCTTTCCAAGCCGCTGGAACCGTCCAATCGAATTCGCCAACGCTGGCTTTGGTCGTGACGTCGGCGGAAAGCTGGATGGTCCAATCTTTGCCTTCCAAAAGTAGCTGACGTCCTTGCTTTCCGTTTTGGACTGCCGGCATATCAATATGGGTTAAGGAATAATTCTCATCGCTACCAAATCCAATGGAATAGGTCACGTTCCCTAAAGGCAAATCCAAGGTGAAATAGGGTTTTCCTGAAGCGTCCTTGCCTTCTTTCATTTGACTCAAGGCATCCATCATGGCATCGGTGTCGAAGCCACTGGAAGAAGAATCGCCGGTCGAATCACTGGTATCGTTTCCACCAATCTTGCCATAGGTATCGATATTGATTCCGCCCTTGGTCAAGATTTCGATGATGTCGTGGAGGACAAAATCTAAACGCCCGTATTCGTAAGAGGGGTTGCCACCAGTAATCGGATCGGTAGTAGAAGTATCGACTTCCCGCAAAACGGAAACCTGATACCCGGCATCCCAATCATGTTCATTTCCATCGATATCTGCGATGTTGAAATAGAGGTTTTTCTCCGTTTCTCCATCTCCAAGCAAGCCAAGGTTTAACTGGCGTTGCAATCCGTTGTAGGCTAGCGGCAATTCCGCGGAAAGGTTAATTCCGGAAAGAGAAAGCGAATTCAATGCGAGTTTGATTCCCGCCGGTTTTCCTGGGATCGTGGAAATGTGATTGTCGTAATAGGTGTTCGTGACGCTGCCATCTTCTTGTGGGAGCGAACTTTTCACCGCGCCAGGAATGGATAAATCCAAGGTGTTGATGGATAAGCCTAAGCCGCTGGTAGCGGATTCGAGGATGTTGTTGACGAATTTTTCCGACGGCGTGACCTTTTGGTCTCCCTCGCCATTAGAGCTCGAAAGGTGATTGGTGATCGTTTGCTGCGGCAATAAGAAGAAAACGCCCGCGGCCGTGACGCCAAAGGTCGTTAAGCAAGTTAAGCCCCATAATAAGGTCTGTTTATGACTTTGTTTTTTGTTGTTGTTCTTTTTCATGATTGGATTCCCCTGATTGAATTTTATTTTTCGATTTGACTAAGAAGCGCTGCCTCCGTTTTCGGATATTCTGGCAAGGCTCCGCTTGGTTCTGGTATGCCCCCTTGAGGAAGGGAGGAGAAGTAGACGGTAGTCATGGTTCCTGCACAAGGGCTCCCGATTCCGCTAGACAAGGTGGCTTGATATTTTTCTTTGTTTTGGAACCACCGCAACGTTAAGTCGGAAGTGAAGTTCCACCGCAAATGGACGTAAGAGAAGTTGGGCGGCGCCTTGAGGTTGGAAATCGTCTTCATTTGTCGGACGTACCGAAGGGTCGAGGTCAAGGGGTCGACTTCCATGTCAATCGTGTAGGTCCCGTCTTTATTTTTCTGGACCTTAGTCAATCCTTCCCCAGAAAGATCTTCTTTGCTTTCGGTTAAATCGGAAACGATATAAACGAGCCCATCGCTTACGTTTCGGCCCATTTCTTCTTTGTAGGTTTTGTTATCCACCTTTACGGGTTTGTCGGAAGCGTAGTTCGGCGTGGACCCCCAGTACTTGGTGGTTTGATCCCCTTCCTGGTACATCCGGTTATACAGCTTAACGTAAGTAGAGGAGGAATTGGATTCTTCAAAATAACGGTCCCCATCGCGCATTTGGGTGGATTCGATCCGTTGATCGACAAGGCCCATCGCGTTAGAAGAACCAACAGAGACGGAATAAGAAACTTCTTTCTGAGCGTAAATTCCATAGGCGGCGTTAACGATTTCATAGGGCTCCATTTTCGTAAAAAAATCGCCGCCGGACTTTTTGACCTTTTGGTATTTGGCCATAATCGCGTCCATGTCGGCTTCATATCGAGATGCGTCGCCATCCGTGATAGACAAAACGGGTTTTAACATATCATGGAGCTTTAACCCTGCCGCCAAACCAAGGAAGCAAGAAAGAAGAACCATGGTCGGTGCTTGGAAGCACTTGGGGTCAAAACGTTGGGCTTCTTGAACTTGTTCCATACTTTTTACCGCTACCATTTTAGAAAGGGCAAAGTCAAAGTCACTCTACTTTCGCATATGTATACCTGAGAAAAAGACTCTCCAAATGGGAGAGTCCAATTTGAGGGGGTACGTGTATGCGTTTTCAGGCTTTTTTGCCTAATAGAAGAAAGAGATGATCGCCTTCTTTTGCTTCTAAAATTCTGAAGTTTGGTTCCCATTTTTGTCCTTCTTTTATCGCGGAATCGAGGTCACGGGAATAGGGGTGAGCGCGTCCAGCATGGGTGGCCGTCAATTCAAAACGAGACAAATTATGAAGGATAAGCAAGTGTCCCTTTGGCTTTAAAACGCGATAAGCCCGTTGGACAAATGCATCGACATCCAAGAAATGGGGATAAGCGTTAAAAACTACAATCCAATCGAATCCTTCCCCTTCAAAGCGAAGGAAGTCCCCAGATTCGAAATGAAGATGGGGATTACCCTGATATTTCTCTTTCGCCTTTTCAATCATCTTGGGGGACAAGTCTAGCCCCAAAACGTCACAACCCGTTTTCTCGTAGAGGAAAGGGGTAAGAATTCCCGTCCCACAGGCAAGGTCAAGAACCTTGTCCCCGTTTTGGATGGGAATGTCTTTTAGGAGCAAGCGCAAAGAAGAGGCAGTCGCCTTCTCTTTTTCGTCCCAAGAAGAACTTTGGGTATCGAAAAATTCCTGCATGGAAGAACTCATTGGACTTTCTCCGTCAAGAATGCACGCAAGTCAGCGATCTTTTGATATCCGCCATATTGTCCTTTCATCGCCGCAAGTTCGGCATAGATTTTCTTCCCGGTGAAGACTTCCAAAATCTCGTCGGCTTTTGCAGCGATATCAAAACCCACGAAAGCGGAAGGATAGACGCTAGAAGCGACAAAATAGGTATTGATGAGATGGATTTCGATGTTTTGGTAGTAGGCGTTATAGGGAAGCTGAAGATAGACTTCGCCATTTTCCACGGCTTTCACTCCATCAAAGATGGTCTTGTCTTCCTTGAATAGCCCAATGGTTTTAGCCATACCCGCAGCATCTAAAATCATGATATCAATATTGCCGCTGATGGCGGCAAATTTCTCTTTTTCAATGCTTTGGACTCCCGCCACGGCAAGGCCTTGGTCCGCCAAAACGTTGATGACTCCTGCTACAGCGAAAGAAGGATCGGTTGGATTGGTCGACAGGTAGTCTTTTTGACCCCAGTTGCCGACTCCGCCAAGATAGACTTTTGGTTTTGAAGTCACGTTTTCCACATGCTTGGCGATGTCTTCTTTGGCTTCGTTGACGCAATTTAAAATCGTCTGGCTTCGGTCTTCTTTCCCGAGCAATTTGCCAAGGCTAGTTAACGTCGTGGCAAAAGTATCGTCAAAAACCCCTTTCTTTCCGTATTTGACGGTAAAGACCTTGGCCCCGCTTTTCTTTTCCATCTGCTCCGCCTGCTCGTTAGTTTCATAATCGCTGATGATCAAATCGGGGGCGCAGGTAACAATTTTTTCAAGCTCTGGCTTCTGGTGCATTGGTCCGCCTTCTCCGCAGGTTGGCAAATCTCCCCATTCATTGGCATTCGCGTCAAAATAGGGGCGAGCAACGCCGCTAAAGGGGGCGGAAGCCCCACGCTTAGAAGGGTTATCGATATCTTCGATGCCCACCAAGCGTCCCTTTCCGCTTTCAAGATAGGAATAATAACGAAGGGCGCCTGCCCCGACACAAATGATTTTTTTGATGTCGGATGGGACGACGCTCACCTTCCTTCCGATGCCGTCGGTCACTTCGACTGGTGTGACAATGGAAGCGGAGGAATCTTCAGAAGGTTCCTTTTTTGAACTGTTACTAGCGCCTCCGTTTCCGCAGGACGCTAATAAAGCCGCGGATAGAAGAAACAAGATGGATGGTTTTTTCATGAATTTATTCCTTTCTTATTTTGAAATTCAATATACGCTCCGCCTTCTTTTTGAATAAAGGCGGCATCTACCTCGTAAATGTCGGAGAGGATTTTTTCGTTTAAATCGATTTTGCTAACGTCGTAAGCAAGATGAGTTTCCTTTAAGAACAGGAAGCGATCCGCGACGGAATAGGCTTCGTTAATGTCGTGAAGGCAAAGAAGAACGCAGGTCCCAGAATCAGCAATTTCTCTAACTTTTTGCAAGAATTCGAGCCGAGCCTTCACATCCAGCGAAGCGGTTGGCTCGTCTAATAGAAGAACGTGGGGCTTTCCCACCATGGCTCTAGCAATTCCTACTCGCTGTTTTTCCCCACCGCTAAGTTCATCGACGTTGCGGTCTCGGTATTTGGCAATCCCCATTTCAAATAGGATTTGGACGACGGCCTCTTTATCTAACGGAGAAGGATTCCATGAAAAATAAGGGAGACGTCCCAATAACAAATAATCGAAAACGCTTAATCCGCCCCC